>JAANMU010000313.1_pt1 | contig 61275 bp, 47 predicted proteins | sample 7279701 | NCBI WGS metagenome assembly JAANMU01 (sample SAMN14094539, study PRJNA606508) | bioreactor metagenome | isolation source: A lab-scale SPAN reactor treating ammonium-rich wastewater day 57 | place: Ireland: Galway | collected 2017-03-13 | reverse complement strand
CGAGGGCCTGCCGCGCGCCTTGCCCCAGGCACTGGCCGCCGCGCGCCCGGTCGTGGCTTACGATTGTGACGGCGCCCGGGAAGTCTGTTTCGACAATGTTACTGGCTTTCTCGTGCCCCCTGGCGACCTGGCGGGCCTGAGTGCGCGCCTTGCTGGATTGGCTGGCAACGCCCAAATGCGCGCCCAGTTTGGTCAACGTGGTCAAGCCTTCGTGCGCGAACATTTTTCCGTCGAACAAATGGTGGACCGCCTTTACGCGCTCTACCTGAGACTGGCCAGCGATTGCGGGAAGCAACCCACATGAACTTCCCCTTCAACGCCTATCTGGCTGCGTTTGTCAGCGCGTTAGCCACCACCTTGGTGACGCTGCCGCTCTGGCGCAATTGGTGTTTGCGCACGGGACTGGTGGACGATCCCGGCCGCCGCAAAATCCATGAGTCGCCCATTCCACTCGCGGGCGGGCTGGCGGTGTTGACGGGTTTGCTGCTGCCGATGCTCGCGGCGGCGTTGGTGCTGCAACTCAACAGCGCGAAGATTGCCGGCGCCGATGCCCTTATTTACGGCCTGGGCCGGCGGGTGGTGCAACTTGCCGCCATCCTCGGCGGCGCCGTCGGGATCGTCCTGCTGGGCTGGCTGGACGATAAACACGAGTTGCGGCCCCTGCCGAAGTTTGCGGGCCAGTTGTTCATCGCCACACTCGTGGCCGCCACCGGCGTGCGTATCACGTTGTTCGTGCCCAGCGTTTTGTTCAGCTATGCCATCACCATCCTGTGGCTGCTGACCGTCATCAACGCCTTCAATTTCATGGACAACATGAACGGACTGTGCGCGGGGTTGGGGGCGATTGCCGCGGGCATGTTCGGCATTGTCGCCGCCGCCCACGGCCAATACCTTGTGGCGCTCATCGCCTTCCTGACCACCGGCGCGCTGGTGGGCTTTCTGCCCTACAACTTTCCCCAGGCTTCCGCCTTCCTGGGTGACGCGGGCAGTCATCTGGTGGGTTATCTGCTCGCGGTGCTGGCCATCCTGCCGCACTTCTACTCCGAATTGAATCCCCGCCCGTGGGCGGTCATCACCCCGGTGCTGGTGCTGGCGGTGCCGCTGGCGGACCTGGTCTGGGTGGTGATCCTGCGCTGGCGCAAGGGCCAGCCGTTTTACGTGGGCGATACGAATCACCTCTCCCATCGGTTGGTGCGCGCGGGCTTGAGCCGGACAACGGCCGTGGCGCTGATCTGGCTGGCCGCGGCCGCGTTGGGTGCGTTGGCGCTTCTCTGAGCGGATCGGTGACACGCGGCGGTGCATGTTTCGCCCACTTGGCTCCCTGGCCTTCACCCGCCCGGCTGGCTCTTGGCGGCGATGGCTTCCGAGAGAATGGACAGCACCTCGCCGCGAGCCAGATTCCCCACCAGCCGGTTCTCCGTGAAACTGTTCACCACCGGCAAGTTTCGTAATTCACTCTCCAGCACCACGGGCAGCACTTCCATCAAGCGCTGATTCGGAGTCACGCATTTCGGCGGCGGCCGCATCACATCGTAGGCAATCACCGCCAGCAGTTCCGTCCCCGCGCTCAGATGTTCCTTCAAATCCTGCAACGCCACGATGCCGATCAACCGCCCCTGCGCGTCCACCACTGGCAGAAAGTTGTTCGAGCAACTCAGAAACCGCGCGGCGATGTCCTTGAGCGGGGTGATCTCCCGGATCGGCTCCACCGGGACGCCCATCAGATCGCCGACTTTCTGTTCGGTCACCACCCCCGGCTCGGTGCTGTCCCCTTCGAGTTCAATGCCCTTGGCCTGGAGCGCCTCGGTGTAAATGGAAGCGCCATGCAGCCGGCCCGCCATGAGAATCGCCACCACACACCCCAGCATCAACGGTGGCATCAGCGAATAATCCAGCGAGATTTCAAACACCATGATCATGGCCAGAAACGGCGACCGTGTGGTGGCCGCCAGGACGCTGCCCATGCCCACCAACGCAAAGGTGCTCGTCGGCAGCGGCGAGGCCCAGCCCAACGTGTGGAGCACCGTGCCGAACAGCGCGCCGAGGCTCGCTCCGATGAACAACGTGGGCGTGAAAACGCCGCCGACCACGCCCGATCCCACGGTGGCCGCAGTGGCCAGCAGTTTAGCCAGAAACAAACCGGTCAGGAACAACAACGCCTCCGTTTCCGGGGCGAACGCGCCATAAAGCCACGGGGCCGCGAGACGGTCGAATTCTTCGTGCAGTATCCGGTTGGTGACCACGTAACCGTTGCCCCACACGCCCGGAAAACTGAGGGCGATCAAGCCAACGATCAAACCGCTCAGGGCCAGCTTCGCGTAGATCGGCCATTGCAGATTGCCAAAGCGCACTTCGCAGCGGCGGATCATTTTCAGGAAGATCGCCCCCACCAGACCCGCAATTACGCCCAGCAAAACGAACCACGGCAATTGCATGACACTCGTGAATTCGTACGCCGGCACTTCATACCAGGGTTGGATGCCAAAGAAACTGCGCGAAACCATCGTGGCGATGACCGAGGAAAACACCAGCGGCGCGAACAGGCTCATGGAAAAATTGCCAAAGACAATGTGCGCCGCGAACACCGCTCCGGCGATGGGCGCGTTGTAGGCCGCCGCGATGCCCGAGGCCGCCCCGCAACCCACCAGCAGGCGCAGCCGATAAGGCGGCCATTTCGCCAGTTGCCCCAGCTTCGAGGCCAGCGTCGCGGTTAGTTGGGTAATGCCGCCTTCGCGTCCGACCGAGGCCCCGGTCCCGATGCTCACCAGGGAGGAGGCCACCTTGACGAGATTGCCGCGAAACGGCAGACGGCCATCGCCGGCCACCACGGCCTCCAGTAAATTGGTCGCGCCCTTCCTGCCCGCTAGACGCAGACCCAGGTGCAACACCAGTCCGGCCGCCAGTCCGCCCACGGCGGGAATCAGCATCCGCTCCAGCGGGCCGATCATTTCCGCGATTTCAACCGGATCGCCCGGCCGGCGCAGCAGAAACAGTTTCCCCTGCTCGATGGCGTAAAAGAAGAACAGGTTGACCAAGCCACCCAGCACCCCCACGCCGCCGGCCAGCGCCAGATGCAGGGCCTCCTCGCGAAATTGCAGTTTGTCGCGCCACCACAACGCCCGTTGCCAGTGCGCGCGGGCAAAGGCCAGCACGCGCTGCACCAGACGGGAATTCATCAACGACTGCACGCGGCCAGCTTAATCCCGACCGTCCGCTTGACGAGTCTGGAGTTTGCCGCCAGCCACGTCAGCAGCCGCGCTCGACCAAATACCGCACATCACTGCTGACAGGATCGTCAACCAGACCAAAAACCATTACGGTTAACTTTGTTTCGCGCTCGACTCCCGGCCCGGACCTGACGCAGATTATCCGGCGTGCAACCCCGACTTGGATTCAACAGCGCTTGGCCTGCATTGTACTCGCTCGCGCCACTGGCCGTGTTGATGACCGCCACGATCAGTGGAGCCACCGAACGGATGGACTTTGAAGAGCACATCAAACCAATCCTCGCGGAGAACTGTTTCAGTTGTCACGGCGCGGAAAAGCAACGCGGCAATCTGCGGCTCGACCTCAAAACGGAGGCGTTCAAAGGCGGGGACTCCGGCGGCGTGATGCTGGCCGGAAACAGTGCGGAAAGTCTGTTGGTTCAAGTGGTCAAAGGGACACATCCGGAGATCGAGCAGATGCCTTTGAAGCGCGATCCGTTGTCGGCGGAACAGATCGCCCGGCTCACGGCGTGGATAGATCAAGGCGCGGATTGGCCGGATGCCGGCGGGCCGGCCCGCGATGCGCGGTGGGAACATTGGGCGTTCAAAGCTCCGTTTCGGCCAGCGGTGCCGGAAGTCAGCAAATCCAACTGGCCGCGCAACGCCCTTGATCGGTTTATCCTCAAACGGCTGGAGCAGGAAGAATTTCCGCCCGCGGCAGAAGCGGACAAGACCACCTTATTGCGCCGGTTGAGTCTGGATCTCATCGGCCTGCCGCCAACGATTGCCGAAGTGGACGCGTATCTCGCCGACCATTCACCCGACGCTTACGAGAAACAGGTAGAACGGCTGCTGGCGTCGCCGCATTACGGCGAGCGCTGGGGGCGGCACTGGCTTGATGCGGCGCGCTACGCGGATTCGGACGGATTCGAGAAGGACAAACCGCGGTTCATCTGGGCCTATCGCGACTGGGTGATCAACGCGCTCAACCGCGACCAGCCCTACGATCAATTCATCATTGAACAAGTCGCCGGTGATCAACTGCCCGGCGCCACGCAGGATCAGTTTGTCGCCACCGGTTTTCTGCGCAACGCGATGCTCAACGAGGAAGGCGGGATTGACCCGGAGCAGTTTCGCACGGAGGGACTGTTCGACCGCATGGATGCCATCGGCAAGAGCGTGCTCGGCCTGACCATCCAGTGCGCGCAATGCCACAATCACAAGTTCGATCCCATCAGCCAGGAGGAGTACTATCAACTGTTCGCCTTTCTGAACAACGATCACGAAGCCACGACCATTGCTTACACGCCCGGCGAACAGATGCTGGCCGCCAATCTCCGTCGGCAGATCGGCGAATTGGAAGCGGGCCTGCGCCACACGACGCCGGATTGGGAGGAGCGCCTGTGGCAGTGGGAGGACACGGTCAAGGGCGACCAACCGGAGTGGGTGACCGTCCGCATCGTCAATGCTGGCGACAACTCGGCGCGGTATTACTACTACGAGGACGGCTCGGCGCGCGCGGCGGGCTACGCGCCCACGAAATGGACGTCGCACTTCAAAGGCACGAACCAACTTCCGTTCATTGGAGCGATTCAGCTCGAGCAGTTGACGGATCCGAATCTCCCCTGCAACGGGCCAGGCCGTTCGCTCCAAGGCATGGCTGCGCTCACGGAATTCAAGGTCGAAGCCACCGACGCGCAGAACTCGACCAACAAAATGACCGTGAAGTTCATTGCAGCCACCGCCGATTTCAGCAACGCGGAAAAGGAGTTGGAGTCGGAGTTCTCCGACGGGTCCGGCAAGAAGCGCGTCTATGGTCCGGTGGCTTATGCGATTGATGGCAAGGACGACACGGCGTGGGGGATTGATGCCGGTCCGGGTCGCCGCAATCAACCGCGCAAGGCGGTGTTCATCCCGGAAACACCCATCACGTTCAGCAACGGTGTGGTGCTGGATTTTCGCCTTCAGCAAAATCACGGCGGTGCCAACTCCGACGACAACCAGAATCACAATCTGGGCCGTTTCCGCATCAGCGTGACCAGCGCAACCAATGTGGTGGCCGATCCGTTGCCCGCCAACGTCAGGGAGATTCTCCAGACTCCACGCGCGGAGCGCCGTCCGGCGCAGGTCGCGGTGGTGTTTAGTTACTGGTGCAGCACCGTGCCGGAGTTCGAGGAAACCAACGACCAGATTGAGGCGTTGTGGCAGCAATGGCCGGAAGGCACGTCCACGTTGACATTGCTGGCGCGTTCCGGCGAGACGCCCGACGATGCGCGGCGCGACACACATTTGTTCCGGCGCGGCAACTGGCTCAAGCCGGCAAACAAGGTCGCGGCCGGAGTGCCCGCGGTCTTGCATCGCTTGCCGGCGGAAGCCGACACCTCGCGCCTCACGCTGGCCCGCTGGCTGGTGGACAAGCAATCGCCGACCACCGCGCGCGCGCTGGTGAACCGGATCTGGCAGACTTACTTCGGCACCGGACTGGTTGCCACGCCGGAAGATTTTGGCACGCGCGCCGAACCACCTTCGCATCCTGAATTGCTCGATTGGCTGGCGTGTGAGTTCATGGAGCCGACGGTCACCGTTAGCTCGTCCTCCCTCCGGCCCTGGTCCCTCAAACACCTGCACCGCCTGATCGTGACCAGCGCCACTTACCGCCAGTCCTCCCGCGTGACGCCGGAGCTCTATGCACGTGACACCTACAATCGGATGCTCGCGCGCGGACCGCGCTTTCGTGTCGAAGGCGAAATCGTGCGTGATATTGCCCTGGCCGCGAGCGGATTGCTCAATCCGGTCGTGGGCGGACGCAGCATTTACCCGCCGTCGCCGGAGTTTCTTTATCAACCGCCCGCCAGTTACGGGCCGAAATCCTGGAAGCAGGATTCGGTGCCCGAACGCTATCGCCGCAGTCTTTACATCTTCAAATTCCGTTCCGTGCCGTTTCCCATGCTGCAAACATTCGACGCGCCCAACGGCGATTTCTCCTGCGTGCAACGGCTGCGCTCGAACACTCCGCTCCAGGCGCTGGTGACATTGAACGAAACGGAATTCGTCGAGTGTGCTCAATCACTCGCGCGTTTGACGCTGACCGAAGGTGGCCGGACGGACGTGGACCGGATTCGTTACGCGTTCCGGCGCACGCTGGCGCGCGAACCGGTGGAGTTCGAGCAACAGGAGTTGCTGGCGCTGCTCGACCGGAACAAACAGCATGTCGCCGATGGTTGGGTGAATCCCCACGAACTGGCCACCGGTCGGAACGAGAAGCCCGCCGATCTTCCGGACGGTGTCACCCCCACGCAACTGGCCGCTTATACGGTGGTGTCGCGGGTGTTGCTGAATCTGGACGAAACGATCACGAAGGAATAAGGTCAACGCGCGATGACATCCTACGCAGAACTGGAACAATTCTACGAAGGCTTGGTAATCAAACTACGGGAGCGTGGAGTGGTATGCGCCATCACCAGCGGGATGGCCTGCGTCCATTACGGTGTGGCCGAAACGACCAAGGACTGCGACCTGCTTTGTCACACGGCCTCCTACCATACGCTGCTTGATTTGCTTGGAGAAACCAGGGTTGCCGGTGCCGTCTGTCATTATCGCGGCAACATCAGCCCGCCGCTGGACGCCCGGTGGCATCGCGGTGGCTGGACGAGTCATTTCCAGTGGGACACGCAACCCGACACAGCCACGCTGGATGTTTTTGGACGTGCGTTGCGCGAAGCTTGTCCATGGCCGGGCGATATTTTTGGATTGTATGCCGGGCCAGCAACGGTTGCCGCCATGAAGCGCACCAATCGCGACAAGGACTGGGCCTTTATTACCGCGCTCGGCGAGCGGATGCTCGAAGCGGATGATGAGCGCGGCTGGATGCATATTTTCGATGCCGACACGCTGATGCGGTTGCTCCGGCGCCACACCTGCCCGCCGCGTCTGGTTCCTCTCCGCCCCGCCCTCAGGCTCGCCCTGGACGGCGACCCACAAACCACAGGCGCCTTGAACGCGGAACGAAAGCTCTGGGAGGAATTGGACCGCGCCCGGATCCGAATCCTTGAGTCCCACCTCCGCCCCTACGTTTCAGAAGTCCGCAAAGCCCGGGCGGGCCGGACGCTTTCATTGCGCGACGATCACACCCTGCGAATCGAGTGCGCGGCCAAGCATCTGCCGCAGAATCCGCTGCAACTCTACGGCGTGCGCCGGCATGTCGAAGAAGCTCGGGACACTCTTTTGAAATCAGGACTCGTCCCGGAGAATGCGTTGACCCGCCTGCCTGATGTGATGATATACTTTGAGTGGTTGAACCTGTGAAACGCGCACCCCTACGTTACGGCTCGTCGCTGTCAAAAGAAAAACTCGCCCGCCTGCGCGAGATCGAGCGGGACTTCCACGTCCGCGCCTTCGGCGAGGAACTGGCGCGTGTCAATCTCGACCTCACCAAGGAGGAAAGGATTCGCTACATCGAATGGATGCGCGAAACCGCCCGCCGCCATGGGGTGAAGGAGAAAAAGCGATTTCCGTACGATCAGAACTACGAGGACTAAAATGGAAATACCCAAACACCCAAATACCCAAAATCCGAATGGCCATTGCCCGGCTTTGGGTACTTGGGTGTTTGGGTGATTCTCCACTGCCGCTGCCATGAACTGCCAATCCCACATCTATCGCGGTCTTGATCCGCAGCTCATCACCCGCCGCTGGTTCTTTCAGCAATGCGGCGTGGGGTTGGGGGCCATTGCGCTCGGCGCGCTGTTGCGTGAGAACGGTTGGGCCTCGCCGGCGGCACTCGCAGACCCTTTGTCGCCCAAGCAGCCGCATTTTCCCGGCAAGGCCAAGCGCGTCATTTTTCTGTTCATGGCCGGAGCGCCAAGCCACCTGGAACTGTTTGACCACAAGCCGGAATTAACCAAGTGGAACGGCACGCCGCCGCCCGCCGAACTCGTCAAGGACTACCGCGCGGCGTTCATCAATCCCGATGCCGCGTTGCTCGGGCCGAAGTTCAAATTTGCCAAACACGGCCAGTGCGGCGCGGAGTTGTCCGAATTGCTGCCCCACCTCGCGGAAATCGTGGATGACATCGCCATCGTCAAGTCCATGCACACCGATGCGTTCAACCACGCGCCAGGACAGATTTTGATGAGCACCGGCTCGCAGCAGTTTGGCCGGCCGAGCCTGGGCGCGTGGGCCACCTACGGACTGGGCAGCGAATCGCAGGACCTGCCCGCGTTCGTGGTGTTCAGCACCGGCAGCAAAGGGCCGAGCGGCGGTGCGTCGAATTGGGGCGCGGGCTTTCTGCCCTCGGTGCATCAGGGCGTGATGTTTCGCAGCGTCGGTGATCCGGTGTTGTATCTCTCGAATCCCAAAGGCGTGGACCAAAAGATTCAGCGCGACACGCTCGACACGATCAAGCGCCTGAATGAAAGGCGGCTGGACGTGGTGGGCGATCCGGAGATTGCCACGCGCATCAATTCATTTGAACTGGCGCATCGAATGCAACTCACGGCGCCGGAACTTATGGACATTTCCAAGGAATCCAAGGCGACGCTGGAAATGTACGGCGCCGAGCCGGGCAAAGGCACGTTCGCCAACGCCTGCTTGCTCGCGCGGCGGGTCGTGGAGAAAGGCGTGCGTTTCGTGGAGATTTTCCACGAAGCGTGGGATCAACACGGCAATTTGGTTGGTGACTTGAAGAAGAATTGTCGTGACACGGACCAGCCGGCGGCGGCGCTGATCAAGGACCTGAAGCAACGCGGTTTGCTGGACGACACGCTGGTGATCTGGGGCGGCGAGTTTGGCCGCACGCCCATGGTGCAGGGCGGCGACGATGGGCGCGATCATCATCCGAATTGCTTCACGATGTGGCTGGCGGGCGGCGGCGTGAAACGCGGCGTCACCATCGGCGAGTCAGATGAATTCGGTTTCAACGTCACCCGCGACAAGGTCCATGTTCACGATTTGCACGCGACGATTCTCCATCTGCTGGGCTTTGATCACACCAAGCTGACGTATCGCTTCCAAGGCCGAGACTTCCGCTTGACCGACGTGTTTGGGGAACTCGTGCCGAAATTGTTGGCGTAGTGCTCGTAACCCTACCGAGGGTAGCCGCCGACGTAAGGAGGCGGACTTTCTTGAGGCACACCATCTTCCGCCTCCTCACGTCGGCGGCTACGCCTCATGGGTCCAGTCCAACGCGCCGGATCGGAGATCGGCGCTCCGCTTCAGGCGGAAGTGTGATTTGCTTCGATCAATTTCAAAATGGCCACGACGTTCAGCGCCGCTTTCGGGGCAATGCCGCTGACCTCGACGAACTCCGGCAGCTTCGAGCCGTCCGCGCTGCGCTCGGAACAATGATCGTTGTCGCCCCACGGGCCGAGTCCGTCCAGGGTGGGGACGGCGTCCCAGATGAGATTGCCGTCGCTCAGGCCGCCGCGTTCCTGGAAATTGACCGGATAACCAATCTCCTCACCCGCCTGGCGCCAGCACTCATACAATTGATCGGTGGCGGCGTTGCGCGGCCACGGCCGGGTTTCGCTGAGAATCTCGATTCGCACCTCGCAGCGAAAACTGTCCACCGGACTGCGCACGTCGCCCGGGCCGGCCAGGGCGAGCAGCGCGGCCTTGGCGCGTTCGTAAACCTCCGGCGTAAACGCGCGAAACTCACCTTCGGCCACCGCCTCATGTGGCACGCGGTTCAATACCGTCCCGCCGGAAATGGTGCCCACATTGAACGTGAGTTGGCGCGAATAGTCGGTCAGGGCTGCAATGCGGGGAATAATCTGCGCCAACTGAACCACGGCATTGGCGCCGTGCGAATGTTTTCCGCCCGCGTGGGCGCCGCGTCCGGTCACGGTCACGCGCCAGGAGGCCCGGCCTTTGCGCGCCACCACCATCAAGTGTTCCTCGCCCAAACGGCCCTCGGTTTCAAAGATCAGTGCGCCGAGCGTCTGCTCATCAAAGTGGCGGCGGCAGACGTCGCCAAAATCAGGCGAGAACATCTCCTCCGCCGAATTCCAAATTAACTTCCAAGTAATGTCTTCAAATACCACCGGCGCGTGTTTTCGCAGTGCCGAGAGCACCAGCCACATCATGGCCGTGCCGCCTTTGATGTCCTGCGTCCCCGGTCCATAGATGCGATCGCCCTCCGGTTGCCAATGGAAATTATTCCGGATTTCCTCCTCCGGCGGGAACACCGTGTCGAGATGCGAAATCAGCGCGATGCTCTTTGCCGAGCGGCCCCGGCGCGTGAGCACGAGGTGATCGCCAAACGCGGGGTTTTGCGACGACACAAACTCCGCGCTGAAGCCGAGCGGAGCGAAACTCTCCGCCGTGAAACGTGCCAGCCGGTTCACGCCCTCGCGATTCAGCGTGAAACTGTTGATGCCGACCATTTGCCGCAGCAGTTCCAGCGTGGCGGTCGTATTTTGATTCAGGAATTCCTTCAAAGACTCAAGGTTCACCATGCGCGAGGGTGAAATGATTTTGACTCGCGGTCAACGCAACAGGACGGACGCTGTGCGCGGCACTGTGACACCCGAACCTTGCGCCAGCGGCTGGAGTGCGGTGGCCTCAGCACCGCTATCCGACCGCGCCACCCGGCGTCAGCTACCAAATTCTCGTCTCCGCGCCTGCCCCAGAGCGTCGGTAAACACGCGCGCACTCCAGACGCTGCGCGCGGTACTGTGACACCCCAGGACCTTGCGCAGTGTGTTTGAATTCCGAAACCGCTTTGCGTAGGCTCACACCGCCATGAAGCAGTTAATGCCGATTCCCCTGTTGTTCGGGTTGGTCGTTGCTACGATGCAAGCCGCGGAACCGTCCGTCCCCCAAACCTACCGCAATCCCTTGCTGCGGGAGGTGAACGCCGCGGACCCGCACGTCATCCGCGTGGACGGCAAATACTATCTTTACGCCACCACGCACACGCGCGGTTATGACGTGTACGTGTCCGATGACTTGGTGAACTGGGAAAACAAGGGGCTGGCGTTTGATGATCCACGGCGCGGCGTGTGGGCGCCGGACGTGTTTCATCACCGGCGCGGTGACGGAAAATTCTATCTCTACTACACCGACAACATGCCCGGCCACACCCGGCAACTGGACAAACAAATCGGCGTGGCGGTGGCCGACAGTCCGCTCGGACCGTTCGAGGACAAGGCGGTGCTCGTGAGCACCGCCATTGACGCGCACGTGTTCCAGGATGACGACGACCAATTGTATTTCTACTACGTGGACCTTGTTCAAGGTTTCAAAATCCGGGCGCAACGCATGAGCGATCCGCTCACGCCGACGGGGGAAACCACCGTGGTGATCCGTCCGACGGAAGCCTGGGAGAAGATCAGCGGCCATGTGACCGAAGGGCCGTTCATGCTCAAGCGCAACGGGGTTTATTATCTCATGTACTCGGGCACGGGCGCGGACTCGCCGAATTACGGCATCGGCTACGCCACGGCGAAATCACCGCTCGGGCCGTTCGAGAAATTCCCGGGCAACCCCATTGTGCAACGCGGCGGCAAGGTGCTGGGCCCGGGCCATCACTGCGTCATTGAAGGCCCGGACGAAAAGCTCTGGCTGGTCTATCACCAGAAGTGGGACGATAAAACCAACTTCCGGCGTTTCCTGGCCATTGACCCGATGTGGTTTGATGACCAGGGAGTGATTCACGCCCAGGCAACTCGGGAAACCGATCAGCCAGCCCCGGCACGGAAAACTGCCGGCGGCAAGTGATACTGCCAATGAAGGGGCGTTCCGGGCGGCAACGTCAGCCCCGTTCAGAGGTGCTACGGCTGGTCACCGTCAGATGCATGGCACGCTCCAGACAGTTGCGCGAGCCGCTGAACGCGGCTCTGCTTTGTCGGCAATCCAGCGAAGCACCCAAAGCGGTGACAAATCACCAGACTCCAGAATCGCCGCCATTTGATAGCGGTTTCTGCGCCCCCGCGCATATTAGCTGTTGCCCCCGCCTTCATGCTCGCGGGTTCATGCATGGTGATTGACGCACTTCGGGCCGTTTCAAAGCGTCTGCATCGTCGCGGCCAGATATGCGTAATCCGCGGGTGCATTGTAGATTTGCGCGGAAATGCGCAGCCAGCGCCGTTCGGGTGTGCCGAAGCGGGAAAAGGGCACTTCGATGCCGAACTGGTCGTAGAGCCGTAGCTGCTCCGCGTCAATCTTGCCGGTGGCGGGCACTGATTGAAATCGCTTCGGCAATGGGATCGTGGCCATGCTGCCCAGCAGGCTTGGCGGACACGGCGGTTCTACCTGTAGTCGTTCGCACAGAATCTGCCGGGCTTGTACGGCGAGTGAGTGGTTGCGCCGTCGCAACTCGCGCCACCCGCCCGGCAACAACTTGCCCATCCAGCGGATGGCTTCGCCCACGCAGAACCATGGCGTGGGGTCCTGCGTGCCCGCCCAATCGAAACGGTCTTGAAACGGCGTGAAGCCGGATCGGGGCCGGTTGTTGCCGTGGCTGATGACGGCGGGTTGCAGGCCGGCTTGTTTGTCTTCGCGCACCCAGAGGAACGCGGCGCCTTTCGGCGCACAAACCCACTTGTGCAGATTGGCGGTGTAGTAAGCGGGGCCCAGTGCGGACAGATTCAGCGGCAACATTCCGGGCGCGTGCGCGCCGTCCACGAGCGTGTCCACGCCACGCGGCTCCAATTCGCGGACGAGCCGTTGGAGGGGCAACACCAGCGCGGAATTGCTGGTGACGTGATCAAGCATGGCCAGGCGGGTGCGGGGTGTCACAGCGCGCAAGACGGCTTCGACGATTTGGTCTGGCGTGCGCAGCGGGAAGGGAATGTGCGCCACCACCAGTCGCGCGCCCGCCCGATGCGCAGTTTCGACGAGCACGTTGCGGCAGGCGTTGTAGTCGAGGTTGGTGGTGAGGATTTCATCGCCACGCCGTAGCTTCAGGGAACGCACCACCGCGTTCACGCCGGCCGTGGCATTGGTAACGAAGACCAGGTCGCGTGGGCGGGCGTGGATGAAGCGGGCCAGAGCCCGGCGGGCGGGTTCCAGCCGTTCTTCGTAGTGACGCCAGAGGAATTGCACCGGTTCCGCCTCCATCTCACGTCGAAGCCGGCGCTGAAGCTCCAAGATCGGCTTGGGGCACGCGCCAAAGGAGCCGTGGTTGAGGAAGACGATGCCGGGTGACAAGGACCAGTAACGATGGAACGGCGATCTGGCAGGTCGGGCGATGCGTAGTCGGTGAGTCCCACGGACATTCATGCTGGCGGTTTCAGCGTTTTCGGCACGCGAGCTGGAATTCTGCATTGGATCAGCGGAGGATGCGATTTTGCTCCCGATAGGCGCTGGGAGTAAGGCCGACATTCTTCTGAAACATGACCGTCATATATTCCACGTGATGAAAGCCATTGCGCTCGGCGATGCGGGCGAGCGGCAGGTCGGTTTCCGTGAGCATGGCTTTGATGCGGTCAATCTTGACGCGCAACAACTGTTCGTGCGGCGTGCGACCGAGCATCTTGCGGAAACGGCTTTCCAGGGCGCGACGGGAGAGCGGCACTTGCTTGAGGATGTCCTCCAACCGCACTCCGGCGCAGGCGTTCTCGCGGATCAACCGGACGGCCTTTGAGACATGGGGATCGGTGACGGCCAGCACATCGGTGGATTGGCGCGTGGCGACACCCAGCGGTTCAAACAAGTGAGGCTCCGCCGGGACGGTGTCCCCGGACATCATGCGATCCAACAACACCGCCGCCTCGTAACCGGTGCGGCGGGCGTTGGGAATGATGCTGGAGAGCGGCGGATCGGCGAGGTCGCACAGGAGGTTGTCATTGTTAACGCCCAGCACCGCCACCTGGTCGGGTACGGCCACACCGATGCGACAGCAGGCTTCGAGCACTTCCACGGCCGGATTGTCGTAGCAGGCCAGCACACCGGCCGGCTTGGGCAACGTGGCAATCCACGCCGACAAGGTGGCCTGCTCCTGCTGCCAGTTTGATCCGGGACGCGTGCGGCTGGAGAAAACACTGCACGCGTGGCCGGCTGCGGAGAGGTGCTGGATGAAAGCGTCGCGCCGCCACTTGGACCAGTTGAAGCGATCGTCGTGGAAATAACCAAAGTGCCGGAAACCGCGTTCCAAAAAATGCTCCACTGCGATGCGCGCGATGGCGTCGTCGTTGGTTTCCACCCACGGAATGCCGGGCACGAGCCGGGCGGCGCTGACATCCACGGTCGGCAATTTGGTCCGGCGCACGGCTTCGGCGATGCGTTCGGTTTCGATCCGCGCGATGATGCCGTCGCCCTGCCACTCGTGCAACCAGGGAGGCGGCGACTGGCCGCGTGATTTCTCGGCGAGATAGATGATCCAGGAGCGGTGCTCGCGCCAGTAATTGCGGATGCCATGGAGCAATTCACGGGCGTAGCTGTTGGAGGTTTCAATCAGCAGGGCCACCTGGGGGAGTCGCGCGTCGCGCTTCAGGACGTGTCGTTGTTTGGGCATGGATCGCTGGTCGCGTTTGCCGGGAGGGGTTCACCCGGGGCAGCAAGTCTGGCAGGGGCGGTCAAAAATCTAAAGAAAATTGCGTTTAATCTCATGGACAGAAATTTTGAAAAGAGGAAGATACGCACCAAGCCCAGTAAACTTAAACCGCGAGTAACACATGACCAAACGCTGTGTCTCTTCCACTGGCGACAATGATTTGTCGTCTCCAAGTCGGCTCCACTCCCGCCTGGATTTCGTTTCGCCGTCCCGTCGCCGGGCCTTCACTTTGATTGAACTGCTGGTCGTGATCGCCATCATTGCCATCCTGGCCGCCATGCTGCTGCCCGCTTTGGCCAAAGCCAAGGAGAAGGGCGACCGGATTTCCTGCCTGAACAATCTTCGGCAAGTGGCGATCTTCATGCAGCTCTACACCGACGAGAACCGGGAGTACTTTCCGGCGCACCGCAATCAGAATGAAGGGAACAATACCACCACGGCGCTGACCAATTGGTGGGGCACGGCGATCGTCGGGTACGCCCGAAACCAAACCAACTTGTTCCGGTGTTCGGGGATCAAGAGCCGACGGAACGATAACGGTCTGACTTGGGACTGGGCGTTCGACTGCCATCGCGTGGGTTACGGCTACAACGGCTGGTTTCTGGGCGTGCATCCGTACAGTGAAGGCACGCTGACGGTGGGCGGCGTGCTGTTCACGGCGCCGGTCCAATTCAAGCGCACCTCGATCAAGACGCCGTCCGATGCGTTGATGATTGGCGACTCACGGCCCAAGAACGACCAATACTGGAGCAGCAGTCTCTGGTGGCCCGCAGCCTGCATGGATCCCCGGTTGAGTGGCGGCGGCTATGAAGGCATTGAACAGAACCGTCACCGCGGTCGTGGCGTGGTCGTGTTCGCCGACGGTCATTCGGAGGCGCGCCGCGACGCCGAAATCAATCCACCATCAGATCCGTATGCCGGTCGGCCGACCTCCCTGGTCAATTCTCGTTACTGGGATCCGCTGAAACGAGCCGGTGACCGCTGATCCCACCTTGCACTTTCAACTCAGCGAACCCCAACCCACTATGCACAAAACCTATCACACCCTCGCCACTGCGGCCCTGCTTGTTTGGGGCCTCACTACCAGCACCACCGCCGGCACCGTCCTGCAATTGTATTACGACGGAATCCCGGGCACGACGGTCAGTTCCCTCACCACCTCGGGTTTCTTTCCGGCCAGCCCGACGGATTACGATGTGCTCGTTGGCAATTTGGAGAAGGGCGCTTTCGGTGACAACTACGGCAGTTGGACGCGGGGCTTCCTTGAGGCGCCGCAAACCGGGAGTTATCTCTTCTGGATTGCGAGTGACGATGACGGCGAATTCTGGTTGAGCACCGACCACACACCGGCCAATCGCGTGAAGCGGGCGGAGAATGTGGGCGCGGTGGGTTTTCGTGAGTATTCGGTCAAGCCTGCCCAACAGTCCACAGCCGTGAACCTCGTGCGCGGACAAAAATACTACTTTGAGATTCTGCACAAAGAAGGGACCGGGGATGATCATGTGTCAGTGGGCTGGCAATTGCCGGATGGCACCCTGGAACGTCCAATTCCGGGAACGCGGCTGATGCCGTTTCCGGTGGACGCCAACTACACTCCGCAGGACAAGGCCCCGCAGATTTTGACCGACTACTTCTTTGCCCTGGTGCCGCAGCTTGACGCCGTGACCAGCGTTGAAGAGTCGCGCTCGGTGACGCTGGCGGTCACGATTGAAGCCACGCAGCCGGCGAGCCTCCAATGGTTCAGCAACAATGTGCCTATTCCCGATGCCATTCTCTCGACCTACACCATTGCCAGCGTGCCCCTCTCCGCCAACAACGCGGAATACCGTGTGGAGGCAAGCAATGCGCTGGGCGGACCGGTAAGCGCGTCCACCGTTTTGCAGGTGAGCGCGGACGTGACCCCTCCGGTGCTGCTCTCTGCCTTGAATCTCGGGCGCACGGTCGGCTCGGTGGTGGTGGTGTTTTCCGAACCGGTCGAACCCGTCAGCGCGACGACGGCGGGAAACTATTCCCTGGACAACGGGGCGACGATTTCGGAGGCAGTGATGGGCAGCAAGCCGGGCACGGTGATTCTGAAGACTTCGCCCCTGGTGGCTGGGACCACTTACACGCTCACGGTGAACAATGTGAAGGACGCCTCGGCGGCCCAACACGTGATTGCCCCCAATTCCACGGCGACCTTGGATGATCAAATGTTCTTTTGGCTGGGCTTCGACGAAGGCAGCAGCGCGACCGCAACCGATGCCTCCGGCAACGGGCGCAACGGTACCATGGCGAATGGCGCCACGGCGGTTTTTGCCGGCAAGATTCACGGCGCCGCTGGCTTTGACGGGATTGACGACCACACCGTGGTTTCCGGCACCGGCTTCGATGACTGGACCGGCGGAATGACCGTGGCGGCCTGGTTGCGACCGGCGAACATCGCCAATTGGAGCCGGATCATAGACTTCAGCAATGGCGCGGCCAACGACAACATCCTCTTTGCCCGCAGTGGCACGAGTAGTGGCATTACTTTCGAGGTCTATAACGGCGGGGTCACCGGCGGCAAAGTCACCGCCAACGGCGTGATCCAGTTGAATCACTGGCAGCACTTCGCCGCCACCATGGATGCCTCGGGGTTCGTGAAGGTTTACAAGGATGGCGTGGTCGTGGCCACGGGCACCACTGCGGTGCCGAATCCGGTCGCCCGGGCCAACAACTACATCGCACGCAGCGCCTGGACTGGCGATGGGTACTATGGCGGCAGGATGGATGACGTGCGCGTCTATAAACGCGTATTGAGTGATGAGGAGATCGGGGCGATCTCCGGTGGTGATCCTTCACTTCCGGAAGTCAATCTCCTGGCGACGATTCCCACCGCCGCCGAGGAAGGCACAGTGCCGGGCGAAATCACCGTGACGCGCACCGGCAGCACGACGAGCGCACTCACCGTGAATTACTTGATTTCCGGCACCGCGGAGAACGGGGTTGACTACGTAACATTGCCCGGATCGGTGACGATTCCCATTGGCGCAAGTTCGGCGGCGATTGCCGTGACCCCGATTGATGACGACGTGCTGGACCCGGTGGAAACCGTGATCCTGACCCTGACGGGCGATGCCGCCTATCAGGCCGGGGCTTCCGAGTCCGGGACCGTGACTATCCTGGATAACGAAGACAATTTCCCGCCGACGGTGGTGACCGTCACGGTGGATAACGAGTTGCCGACCTTCGCCACCACGCGGGTGGACGTTTGGTTTGATGAACCGGTTCAGCCGGCTTCCGCGACGGATACTGGCAACTACGTGTTCAGCCAGGCGGGCGTCACGATCAACAGCGCCACGCTGGACGCTCGCTCACGCCGGGTGTTGCTGGCTTTGAGCGGGCCGCTCGATGACGGCGGCACATTAACGGTTTCCAACGTGCAGGACCTGGGCGGAAATGCAATGGGGACGGTCGTGCGCCCCATCCAGTCCCGGTTGACGCCGGTTAACGTGATTGCGAATAGTTACAATTCGCCCGTGCCGCGCGACCAGGTGTTTGCGCTGACCAGCAATGGGGTGGTGGACAACACTGCCAACGCCGGCGGCTGGGACACTTTCTCCAGTATGCGGCGCGATCTGACCCATTTCGTGGGCATGTTGTATCCGAACGCGGAGTTGTTCAACGTGGTCAAAGTGGACCTCGGCATTCAGTTCGCTGACGGTGGCAGTTGGGCGTCGCAACCCCGGGTGTTCATCCTCAAACACCAGATTGATCCTTTCCCCGGCCAACCCGAATTGGATCCCGCCAACTGGCGCGAAGTACCGGCGCAAATGATCAGTGACAGCAAATTTGACCCCGCGGGGGACGGCAATCCCTCCCCCAACACGCCCATTGCCTTTGATCTATCGGCTGTGCCGGAAGCGGATCGTACCGGCTACGGTTGGGCAGTGGGTGGCGCTCAAGGGGATAATTCGCAGCAATTCCTCTCCCTCACGGAGACGCGCGGTTACGGCGTGGCGGCAACGAATCGCCCGGTGCAAATCGAGGCTCATCCGCAAAATCGCGTAGCCCTCGAAGGCCAGGAAGCCGGCTTCTCCGTGATCGCCACCGGCACCTGGCCGATCACCTATCAATGGTTGCAGAATGATATTCCGATTCCGGATGCCACTAACGCCACCTACACCACTCCGCCGCTCACACTGGGCGACACCGGCAGCCAGTTCAAAGTGATGGTCACCAATCCCGAAGGCAGTGTGACGAGCAATTCCGGCGGCCTCACGGTGAACACCGACACCGCTCCGCCAGAAGTAGCGGTGATCACCGTGGACACCGTCATCAACGTCTGGTTCAACGAGGCGGTGTCTTCCGCGTCGGCCACGACGCCGGCCAATTACACCTTGAGCGAAGCCGGGGTCACGATCACGGGCGCCACGGAATTGGGGACTTACGGCCGTGGCGTGGCGCTGGAAATCTCCCAGCCGTTGAGCGGCAATCCCGCGACGCTGACGGTGGCAAACGTGCAGGACTTGTTCGGCAACACCATCGTTGCCACTGCCGTTCCCATCGAGCGAAGGCTTCAGCCGGTCAATGTTGTTGGCTTCAGTTACAACTCTCCGGCGGTGCGCGGTGATTGTTTCAGCCTGTCCAACGACGACATCGTGGACCCCGTAAACAACGCTGCCGGCTGGGATACCTGGGCTTCGCGCGATGCGGGGACCCGCTTTGCCGGCATGATTTATGGCTCAGAGAACTTGTTCTCGGCCATCAAGATTGATCTGGGCCGGCAATTTGGGGATGGGGGCAGTTGGGCAATTCAACCCAAGGTGTACTTGTTGAAGAACAATGTGGACACCGACCGTGCCCGGCCCGAAACAGACATCAACTGGATGGAAGTGCCGGCGGAACTCGTCAGTGCGAGCAAGTTCGATCAGGCACTGGACGGTCCTGTGGGCGTGCCGTCGCCCAACACGCCGATTGTCTTCAAGCTGGACCATTTGCCGGAGGGCCAGCGGATCGGATACGGCTGGGCCGTCGGTGGCGTTCCCGGGGATTCGACCTTCATGTTCGTTTCCCTCTCCGAACTTCGGGGTTACGGTGTGCCTGCCCCGTCGCTGGAGCCACCGTTGGAAATCGCCTTGTCCGGCAACAACATCGTGATCTCCTGGCCGGCGGACGCCACGGGTTTCGTGCTCAAAACCACCACCAGCCTCACGTCCCCGTCATGGTCCACGGTTTCAGAAACGCCGCAACTGGTGGGCGACCGGTTGGTCGTCACGTTGCCAATCAGCGGCAACAGCGGTTATTATCGTTTGGAGCAATGAGGGGTTGAGACGGCCAAATGGGGGCCGGCAAACGCCTGCGAGTCCATCGCAGGCGTTTCGCTTTTTCGGGGTGCGGCAATGAACGCCAGCGCCGGACTCGCCAGTTCAAATTATGCGACGGAACTTTGCAGGGAAGCCCCATTTCGCTAGTCTGCGCCCGCAATGTCGCTGGCGGAAATTGTGGGATTGGTACTTTCCGGAGTTGCGGCCGGCGCCATCAATGCGGTGGCCGGTGGCGGCACGCTGGTTACGTTTCCCACGTTGCTCGCCTTTGGTACTTCGCCGGTGATGGCCAATGCCACCAGCACCCTGGCGCTGGTCATCGGCACGGCGGGCGGGGTGTTTGGCTACCGCCGTCATCTGGAAGCCGCCAGGACCTGGCTGTGGCGCTTCGTGCCGGTGAGCATCGCGGGCGGCTGGATCGGAAGCTGGTTGCTCACGCATACCAGTGACCGGGTCTTCTCCAAGTTGGTGCCATTTCTGATCCTTTTCGCGACCATCTTGTTTGTGGCGCAGGGCGCCGTTCGGCGTTGGGCGGGAGTGGACCAACGTGGAGAGATGTTTGGACGACACCAGGCGGTGTTGGTCGCGATTGCCTTTCAATTCGGCGTTGCCATTTACGGCGGTTACTTCGGCGCCGGCATCGGCATCCTGATGCTGGCGTCGCTGGGTTTCATCGGTTTGACCAACATTCACGAAATGAACGCGCTCAAAACCGTGCTGGGTTCGCTGATCAATCTGGTCGCCGCAACGTGGTTCATTTTCGCCGGGTTGATTCACTGGCCGCGGGCCGGGGTGATGACGGTGGGCGCGCTGGCCGGTTATTTTATCGGTTCCCATTACTCCCAGCGCATTCCCCAGGCGCGCGTGCGGCAGATCATCACCGCCATCGGCTTCATCATTGCCGCCGTGACGTTCTACAAGGAGTTCCTCGATTAGCGGGAACTTCGGAACGTTCAGTTTATCGCCGCAATCCGCCAGGCAGTCCGCAAGTTCCGCTACTTGCGAACCGACTCAACGTGCTTGCCGCGAATCTTCGGACTGTTGAAATCCCAGAGCAGCCAGTCGTCGTCGGGCACAAACCGGTTGAGCTTGTGGTCCCATTTTTTGGGCAGGCGCTGGTTCAATTCCTCAACAAACGGCAGCAGCGGGCGTTGGGGTGGAAACTTCCTCTCGTGCCGGTCAATCGCGAGGTCCGTACGCCAGTCAAACCGCTTGCGATAAGGCGCAAACCCAAAGCCGTCGAAGAAGTTCCCGCCGCCCACCAGCGGCAGATACCACAGGCTGGGAATGCCGCGCGGGTTTTCCTTGATCGGGATTTCCGCCTCCAATTGCGCCAGCAACGCCGCGCCGGCGGCATCGCCCTTCAGGTGCGTCCGCAACTCGTGCAGCGTGGGGAAGACGATGGGCGGACTGACGAAAAGCACCGGCTTGTGCTGCAAGGTGGCCATGATGATTTCATGCGGCGTGCCCACACTGTAGATGTTGGTTGGGCAGTACGAGATCATGAAATCGCTCGTGTCCACCATGCGCAGATCAATATGGAGTGTCTCCCAGAATTGCCGGGCGCACCAGGCCCGCGCCTGCGCGCCGGATTGGCCGCGCGCATAGGTCCAGCGCTGCTTGATGCGTTCGCCGCTTTTGATGTCCTCGCGGCCGTACTCATGCAACCCGCGAACGTCCGGCTTGAACCAAGGATCAAACACGGTGACGCCCATCTCTTGAAGAAACTGGCTTACCCGGTTGCGCCAGCCAAACTGTTTCTCCGCGGCGCGGGAAGCCACAAAGTCCATCGGGCCGGAGAGATAGACTCGGGCACCCTGCAACAACCGGTTCTTGGATTTGGATCGCGGCATGACGTGATCCTAGCCCCGACGGTTTCTCGGCTCAAGCCTTCAGGCGGACTTCACCGTGACGGTGACGCAAGGGATCACGTTTGATGACCGGGATAGGGGGGGCTTTAGCGGACCAAAGAAATGCCTGCCGAATTGTTTGTTGGGAAGTGGCTGCAACCAAACCCGAAACCGAACATCATATCGGCCAGAAGTTTCTCGCTGGAGAAGCCACCGGCTCCTCGTGGAGGAGCGAGAGGTGCTGTGCAGAAACCAAGCGGGGACCGGCGAACCGGCCCCCGCGAAATTTGCCCCCTGCGAGATCAGTAGCGACCGCGACCGCCGCCGCCACCACCACCGCCACCGCCATAATCGCGGCGAGGTCCTCGTCCCCCACCGCCACCACCGCCGCCGGGGCGTTCCTCACGCGGGCGGGCAATGTTGACCGTGAGAGCGCGGCCATCCAGTTCCTTGCCGTTCAGGGCGGCGATTGCCTTCTGGGCCTCATCGGGTGAACCCATGGTGACGAAGGCAAAGCCGCGCGGGCGGCCACTCATCCGATCCACCATGAGGTTGGTTTCCACGACGGTGCCGTGTGCGGCAAACGCGTCCTGCAGGTCGTTTTCCGTGGTGTTGAAGGAAAGATTTCCAACAAACAGTTTCGTGCTCATGTGACGTTTTGCTGTCCTAGACTAAACTTTGCTTTCTCCGGACTGTTCCCGACTATCGGGTTTCAAATCATCACTGAACCGAGTTCACTTGAAGATTTACCATGCCGTTGAAGCGACAAGCCATCTATCAGACACGGGCAGAGTGCTCCTTTGGAGCGAAGACTGCAAGCAAGTTTCTTGGAAGAACTCTATGCGGGTCACGGGGAAACCTGTCACCCCCAACTGGATAGCGAACGAATCCACGCCGCTCCGCGCGGCTGCGCCTGGCGGCCAGTTTGGCGTCCGCCCCGGTTCAACCCAGCCGCCACGTGATGCGCGCCTTGTTCAGATCGTAAGGCGACATCTCCATTTTCACGCGATCCCCGACCGTGAGCCGCACCCAGCGCTTGCGCATCTTGCCGCAGATCGTGGCGAGCACGGTGTGTTGGTTGTCCAATTCCACGCGGAACATCGTTCCGGCCAACACCGTCTGGATGCGCCCCTGTACTTCAATGGCCTCTTCTTTCATAAGCTGATATGACTCTCTCCTGATACCAGTCGGCGCTGCGATTTCGTCAAGCCAACCCCGCAGTTATGCGGCGAAAAAAGCGAGGCCCGGAATCAACCGAACCTCGCCTCCTGAAAACCGCTGGCGCTTAGTAACGCTCGCGACGACCCCCACCGTAATCGCGACGCCCCCCGCCGCCACCCCCGCCTGACCGCTCTTCCCGCGGCCGGGCGATGTTGACGGTAAGCGCGCGGCCATCAATGGACTTGCCGTTCAGCGCGTCAATCGCCTTCTGGGCCTCCTCGGCGCTGCTCATGGTCACAAAGCCAAAACCCCGGGGACGGCCGCTCACGCGGTCCATCATCAGGTTGGCTTCCACGACGGTGCCGTGCGCCGCAAAGGCGTCCTGCAGGTCGTTTTCCGTGGTGTTGAAGGAAAGATTTCCAACAAACAGTTTGTTGCTCATGTGAACTTCTACTGTCCGACTAACACTGCACTTACCAGACTGTTCCCGCTCATCGGGTTTCAAATCATCACTGAACCAAGTTCACCTGAGGATTCACCATGCCGTGGAAGAGACAAGCAATCTAACAGATTGGGGCGCAGCATGGAGATTTTGCGCCAAAAGGCAAACCATTTCTCGAAGAATCTCACCAACCGAATTGCGCGTGTGCCTGAACACTCAGGGTGCGGCGGCGGCAAGGGCCGGCAGCACGGGCAGCGTCAGAAACGAAGCCGCGTTGGCCGCACGATAAACCCGGTGGGTCGCTTTCTGGTAATCCTCCGCGCTGGCCGTCGGGATGTTCACGAACGTCTGCGGATTGCGGTCCACCAGGGGAAACCACGAGCTTTGCACCTGCACCATCACGCGATGACCGCTGCGAAACGTGTGGCAGATGTCCGGCATTGTGAACTCGATCCTTGCCATCTGGCCCGGCACGAACGGCTCGGGATGCTCGAAACTGTCGCGAAACTTGCCGCGAAACACGTCGCCGCGCACCAGTTGCTGGTAGCCGCCCAGTTTCACATCCGCCGGATTGGGCTCAGGGTTGGGAAAATCGCCGGGATAAACATCAATCAACTTCACGATCCAGTCGGCGTCAGTGCCGGTGGTGCTGACCTGCAACGTCACCGCAATCGGACCCGCCAAGGTCAAATCCTCCTCCAGCGGTTCGGTTTCATACACCAGCACGTCCGGGCGCGAAGCCGCGAAACGCTGGTCTTCGATGAGATACGTACGCGGGTAAGTGGTGGATTTGTCATTTGTGTACGGCACCGGCTTGGCGGGATCGCTCACGAATTCGTCAAACGCTTCCGCGGATTCCGCCGGTGGTTCAAACCCGAGCGTGCCGCCCGCGCGCAAATACAACTTCCGTGTCGTCACCTGCGGCGGCGGCCACGCTTCAAACTTGCGCCAGCGATGCGTGCCAGTTTCGAAAATGTGCGCCTCCGTGGGCGTGTAGTTTGTGTCGCCTTTGAGAAAATGCCGGAAGAACGGCAGTTCGACCTGCTCGCGGTAAAACTCGGACGTCTTCGCGCGGAAACTGATATGCCCCAGCTTGTCGCCATCGGTTCGGCTCCAATAACCGTGCGCCCACGGTCCCATTACCAGCACATTCGTGATGCCGGGATTCTGGCGCTCCGTCCAGCGGTACGTCTCCAGCGGGCCGAACAAATCCTCGCCATCAAACCAGCCGCCCACGTTCAGCACGGCGCAACGGATGTTTTTCAGATGCGGCCGGAGATTGCGTGCCTTCCAGTAATCATCATAGGTCGGATGGGCGAGGAATTCCGTCCAGATGGGCACGCGGCCTTTGAAATACACCGCGTCCGAATTGGCCAGCGGCCCCATGCGCAAAAAAAAGTCATACCCATCCGGAGTGCCGAAATGGAAATCCTTCAGCGGCTCGTGCAGCGGGTCTTCGGGACGTTGGGCGAACCGGTAGAAGAAGTTGAAATTTTGCGACAGAAAGAACGCGCCGTTGTGATGCACGTCGTCCCCAATGAACCAGTCCGTCAACGGTGCCTGCGGCGACGCGGCCTTGAGCGCGGGATGAGTGTCAATCATGCCCATGGCCGTATAAAAGCCAGGATACGAAATGCCGAACAATCCCACCCGACCGTTGTTGCCGGGCAAATGCTTGACCAGCCAGTCAATGGTGTCCCACGCATCCGTGCTTTCGTCCGTGTCCTTCGGCCCCTTGGTTGGATTGAACGGGCGCACGTGAACGTACTCGCCCTCCGAGCCGTAACGCCCGCGCACGTCCTGCGTCACGAGAATGAACCTGTCCTTTGCCAGCGTGCGAAAAGAGCCGGTGGGATCGTTGTAGTTGTCCGCTCCATAAGGCTTGAGTGCGTACGGCGTGCGCGTCAACAGGATCGGCCACGCTTGCGAATCATCCTTGGGCACATAAACGCGCGTGAACAGCCGGATGCCGTCCCGCATGGGAATGCGATGCTCGAATTTGGTGTAATGTTCCGCCAGCCACGCAGCGTTGGTGTCGGGTCTTGCGTCTCCCGCCAGCAGACCCATTGTGGTGAGCGACAGGAGGAAAACATGAACCGGCTGGAAAAGACGACAGTGCTTCATGGGCAAAAGGCTGGCAGCGAACTCGCCGGGCAACAAGACTGAACTCAGACCGACACTCGTTTCCCCCAACTCGTGCTTGCCGCTGACGGTGGCGGGCTTAGGATAGTGCGCTATGAAAAAGTCCCTTTGCGCAATATTACCCCTGCTGGCCTTGGTCTTGATTCACCCCGGGCTGGCCCAGGACATTCGCACTTTGCCGCTCGGTGCCGCGGCGCCAGACTTCAACCTGCCCGGCGTGGATGGACGTAACTGGGCGCTAAAAGATTTTGCCGAAGCGAAGGCGCTGGTCGTCATCTTCACCTGCAATCATTGTCCCACAGCCCAGTATTACGAAGAACGCATCAAACAAATCGCCGCCGACTACAAGGACAAAGGCGTCGCTCTCGTGGCCATCAGTCCCAACGATCCGAAATCCGTGCGGCTCGATGAACTGGGCTGGACGGACCTGAGCGATTCGCTCGCCGAGATGAAATTGCGCGCTGCGGAGCGTGGCTTCAATTTTCCCTACCTTTACGATGGCGACTCGCAAGCGGTATCGCGCGCGTACGGACCGGTGGTCACGCCGCACGCGTTCGTCTTTGACGCCGCGCGCAAGCTACGTTTCGTGGGTGCCTTGGACGATTCCGAGCGCGTGCAGCACGTGAAGAAACATTATTTGCGCGACGCGCTTGAGGCAGTGCTCGCCGGCAAGGAACCATCGGTGAACCGGACCAAGGTGGTCGGTTGCTCAGTCAAGTGGGCGGGAAAGGAATCGCAGGTGGAGGCTTACCTTAAAAAACTCGCCGCCGAACCAGTCAAGCTGACCAAGGCCGACGCCGACGCGCTTCGGGCGCTGCGGAAGAATGACTCTGGGAAATTCCGGCTGGTGAATTTCTGGGCGACCTGGTGCGCGCCGTGCGTGGCGGAATTCGACGAGTTCGTCACGGTCAATCGCATGTATCGCCACCGGGATTTCGAGTTGGTCACGGTTTCGGTGAATCGTCCAGACGAAGAGAAAGCCGTGCTGGAATTCCTGACGAAGCAGCAGGCCTCAAATCGCAATCTGATTTTCGCTTCGCCTGAGCGCGAGAAACTCATCAATGCCTTCGATCCCGACTGGCAGGGCGAAGTGCCCTACACCCTGCTCATCAATCCCGAAGGCAAGGTCATTTACCGCGAGAAAGGCAGCGTGGATTTCCTGGCGCTCAAGCGCGCGATCGTGAAAGCCATGAACGAGCGAAAGCCGTGGTGATTTGTGCGCGAACGGCGGCAGATGTATTGCCGCAGTAGGAACGGGCGGAGCGCCGAGTTGTAGTCGGCTACGGGTGAGCGCACGCAAGAAGCCGACTGCAAGTCGGCGCTCCGTCGGAGTTGGGTGAGACAGATGGTTTTCCCGATGGACATTTTCCTGCCGCGCGGTTTAATCGGGTCATCTGGGTTATGAAGGCAATCATTCTCTCCATCGTATCAACACTCGTCGTTGTCACCGCGCTTGCTCAACCAAAAGCCGTGGATGCGTTCGAGCAAAACCAGAAACTTGGCCGGGGCGTGAACATCATTGGCTACGACCCGATCTGGCGCTCGAAGGAGCAGGCGCGGTTTCAGGAAAAATACTTCCGCCTGCTCGGTGAGGCCGGCTTCAACTCCGTCCGCATCAACCTGCATCCCTTCCGCCACATGGAGGCCGTGGACGGCTGGCCGTTGCGCGATTCCTGGTTCGAGGTGCTGGACTGGGCAATGAAGCACGCGCAGGCACAGGGCTTGATGATCATCCTCGATTTGCACGAGTTCAACGCTATTGGCAAAGACCCCGAGGCGAACAAGGAAAAGTTCCTGGCCTTCTGGCGGCAGATTTCGGGGCGGTATCAGAACGCGCCTTCGAGCGTGGTGTTTGAAATTCTCAACGAGCCGTCGCAAAAGCTCACACCCGAAATGTTGAACGGCTGGTTGCGCGAAGCGCTGGCCATCGTTCGCGACAAGAACCCCACCCGCACAGTGATCATCGGTCCGGCGTTCTGGAACTCCGTTGACCACCTGCAAGAACTGGAATTGCCAGACACCGACCGCAACCTGATCGTCACCGTGCATTACTACAAGCCCATGGAGTTCACCCATCAGGGGGCCGCGTGGTCGAATCAGCGTGACAAACTCGGCGTGGATTGGCTGGGTACACCGGAGCAACTCGGCGCCATCAAACGCGACTTCGACAAAGTGTCAGCGTGGGCCAGGGAACACAATCGGCCCATCTACCTCGGTGAATTTGGTGCCTATGACAAAGCGCCGATGGAGTCGCGCGTGCGCTACATTTCCAGCGTCACCCGGGCGGCGGAGGAACGCGGCTGGAGCTGGGGCTATTGGCAGTTCGACAGCGACTTCATTCTCTATGATGTGAAGCGTGATGCGTGGGTTGAACCCATTCTGCGTGCTTTGATACCGCCCGTCGCCGGAGTGGGCGAACGTCGGTGACAGGAATGCAAACCAGGCAAGCCCGCCAATAACTGTCTCAGTTTGGCGTTAACTCAAGTCCAGCGGGCCGCCGTCGCACAAGGCCGGTTTGCCGAATGTTTCCAAGCGATGGCCGACAGCGTGCGCCAAGGCCAGGTGCAGGCGGTTGTGCGCCACTTTCGGCAGTTTGAGTGAGCGGCCCATTTGGAAGCCAAATCCACCGCCGAGGAGCACGAAGGGAATGTTGTCCAGCGTGTGGGAATTGCCCTTGCCAAGTTCGTTGGTCCAGAGGATCAGCGTGTGGTCGAGCAGGCTGCCTTCGCCGCCGGGTTCGGGTGTGTTGGCAAGTTTCTGCACGAGGTAGTTCAATTCGCCGGCAAACCACTGGTTGATCTTCACCAGCTTGGCCTGGGACGTTTCATCGTTGTCCGGCTCGTGCGAGAGCGCGTGATGGCCGTCCTTGATGTCGAGCCAGTTCATGCGGGCGGAGCCGACGGACTTGGTGTATTGCAGGGTGGCCACGCGTGCCATGTCGTTGACAAAGCTGTTCACGAGCAGATCAATCTGCATCCGGCTCAGGCGCGGAACATTGTCATTTTGATCCGCCACGCCTTCTTCGAGGGCGGGCGGGCCGACACGCAGTTTCTGGCGGTTGGCCTCTCCGATCTCCGTTTCCATCTGGCGCACGAGCGTTTCGTGCTCCTCCAGCATCCGGCGATCTTCGGCACTGATGAGATTGCGAACCTTCTTCAGTTCATCGCACACGTCATCCAGCACACTTTGCAGGTGTTCGCGGTCCTGCAACTGTCCGTAAAGCTTGGCGTACATCTGATACGGATCGGAAATCGGCGCGACGGGCTGGTTTGGTCCGGCATAGGACATGCGCGTCCAGGGATCGGCGCGGTCGGTGACGCCCACGCCAAATTCCAGCGAACCAAAGCGCGTGCGCGTGTCCTCGCGGCTTTGGAAATAGTTTTTAATTTCCTGATCAATCGAAATGCCGCTGGCCCAACCCGCTGGCGTGTGGGAGCCGCCCTGAATGTTGCCGGGGAAAAGTTCAGTCGCCGTGAGCAGGCAACTCATGCCGCGCATGTGGTTGTCGCCGTCGCCGCGCACGCGGTTGCAAACGCCGTTCAGGATGAGCAGGCGATCCTTGAACGCTTCGAGGGGCTGCATGATTTCCTTGAACGCGAATTCGCGTCCCGTCTCGTCGGGCCAGAAGGACGGCTGCACCGTGCCGTTCGGGCTGAACATGATGATCAATCGTTGGCGCGGGCGCGCAGGTGCCGCAAGCCCCAGGCTGGGCAGGCCGATGAGAAAGGGCAGGGTGGCGGCGGAGATGCCGAGTTGCTTGATGAATTGCCGGCGATGGAGCGTGTTCATGGTATGTGGTTAGTTGCGGGTAGTGGCGGCTGCGGACTGAAAGTTGAAATTGGTTTGACGCTCACCCTCACCCTGGCCCTCTCCCCCGGGGAGAGGGAACAGCGATTGGACGGGCTGGGTTATCGCAGGCGCGTCGTGCAAACTCAGCCGCAAGTTCTCGCCTGAGACGGCGGAGGATTCTCCCTCTCCTGGGGGAGAGGGCCGGGGTGAGGGCGAGCGTGTGACAAACACCTTAGCACCACCTGTAGTTCGCTGCGTTTGCGACGCGGCGGAAAGCCCGAGGTGCTGGATGAGCTGGCGGCGATGGAGGGTGTTCATATTTCAATGGAGTTTAACCACGGATGAACACGGATTTTGGGGTGCGGTATTCATTTTCCGGTCCGTGTGAATCTGGCTGGGATCGTTATGTAATCTGCCTCGGACAACTCCTGCTGCTTGGGGGAGAATATCAAATACCGCGAGCGACTCAATTCGGGTGGTAAGTTCCCGTCCAGGTTAACATGCGCGTTTGTGCCGTCGAAAACGGTGCGAAATCCGGCCGTCTTCATCTCGATGCGATTGCTACTCACGAAACTGTATGTGCCGTAGGCATCCACAACGCGCCCGTTGCTTTTGTAGCCGAACGTAACAAAGCGCGACCCTCTCAAAAACTCGATGCCTCGATCACCAATCGCGTCGGTGTCTGATGGGTCTAAAGCCATGTAACCCGACACGTATGTCCATCTGCCAAGCACGCGATTTTCGGCTGGTCCCACCAGAAACCAAATGCACAGCGCGCCTATAACGAGAAAGGCAAAAATACAAGCCAACCATTTGAATCGCGCTCGCATACATGCTTAGAGCCAACATTTAATCAGACCGAAACCCGCGCTCCTCTCCATCCGTGTTTCATCCGTGGTTTCATTTCTTCTTCGCCGTTTGCAATGCCGCCTCAACACCCTGCGTCGCCGAAGTCACGGCAATTTCCACCAGCAGCTTCTGGAGATTGAATTCCGACGCCACAAGCGACTGGCGCAATCGGCTCATCACGTCCGGGCCGTAAGCCAGCATCGGCTGTTTCACCACTTGATGGAACAATTGCTCGATGAATCCGTTTTGAGCCTGCTCGCTGCGCGCGGCGAACTCCGCCACATCCCGCGCTCCCGTCAGGCGGATCGTCTGGCCATCGTCCGTGGTGAAATCGCTGACCGCGTTGATTGGCTTCTCGTTGTCGCTGGTGCGAAAGCGGCCCACGGCATCGTAATGCTCCAGACTGAAACCCAGCGGATTGATGACCGAATGACAGCTCTGGCAGGCTTGCGGGCGCGTGAGTTCGGCGACCTTCTCGCGCATCGTCAGGTTCGGCGCGAACTCAGCGTCCTTGAACGCCACCGCCACGGGCGGCGGTTTGAGCGCGCGGCCCACGATGTTGCGCGTGAGGAATACCCCGCGATGAATCGGCGAGGTAGATTTCTGATAGGCGAACGCAGCGAGCAGATACGGATGCGTCAACACGCCGGAACGCTCCCTGGGATCGAGCGGCACTTTCACGAAATCGTCCGTGGCGTTCGTGCTCAGTCCGTAGAAATCTGCCAGCCGGTTGTTCACGAAGAACGCGTCGGAAAGCAGCAAAGTGCGATAATCCGATGTCCCACCCCAGATGACATCATCCAGGAAAACATTCAGTGACGTGCGCAGGTCCGCGATGATCTCGGGTGTGAAGCCAGGGAAAAGCTGGTCGTCCTTGGCAAGGTCCTCAATGTGGCTCATCTGCAACCAGTGATGGAGGAAATACTGCACCTTCGCGCGGGCGCGCGGATCGCCCAACATGCGCTGTGCCTGTTGCGTGATTTGTTCGTGGGTCCGAAGCGCGCCACGGGCGGCCTGCCGCGTCAACTCCCGGTCGGGCAGCGAATCCCACAAACCAAACGACAGGCGTGCCGCCACCTCGAAATCATCCGGCTTGCTGCGGTCCAGGCCGAGATAAAGAAAGCGCGGCGATTTCAGCGTCAGCAACACCACCCGTTTGACCGCGTCTTCGAGCTTCTCGGCGTTCTGGTGGTGATTCGCCACGAACACGCGCTTTTGCTCGTCGGTTAATGGGCGGCGGAATGCGGCGGCGACGAATTCCTCGCAGAAAGTGGTCACCTTCGTTGCGCGGTCGGCGTCTTGCGGCTTGCTGCGGGAGAGCCGGTCAAGGTTTTTGACCACATGATGGGCCACTTCAATGGCAGCGTGCGTGGTGGCTTCATCCCAAGCTTTGGAGATTGCCACGCCGCGCGCGTAACCCACGCTGCTGTCATCCGGCGGGAAGGGGGTGGTGACGACGAACGTGGGCGTGACATTGACCGGGGCCAGATTGCGTGCGGGGATGGGCTGTTGCGTGCCGTGCGGCGGTTTCCATTGGAGGGAAATCGCCGCGCGCTCTTCCTTGAATTTGGAGTAATTCAATCGCAGCGGGTACGCGCGCCCGCCGATGAGCCGAATCGAGGCTCTGTGTTCGGTGAGTTCCCCCGACGCAACCCACGCGTCAATCAACGGCTCCTGCTCATCGTTCAACCAGAGCCGCGCGCCGTTGGGCGTATGCAGGATGAACTCATAATCACCGGTTTCCTCCGCGATAAGCGACCCGCGCCATTGCATGGAGAATTGGTTCGTCGGGAAATTCTCCGTGTCGGGCGTGCTCTCACCGAAATCAAAGTCAACCTGCCGGTCAACGCGCTCAATGACCTTCTTGTCGCGATTGAAATCCTTGGCGCTGTAATAAGTCGCCCGCAAACCCCGCTCCGCCGGAATTGCCGCGTCGCTGCCCGTGAAGTGCTTGACGAGGTCGGCGACGGTGTTGACGTATTGACGATTGGTCAGACGCACCAGTTCGACGCGCGGCTGCTGGTTGCGGATGCGGGCCTCGCGCGAGTAGAAGGCATCAAAGATGTAACGCGCCACGGCCGCTGCGTCATCGCCCACGCACAAATCCGGGTCCTCGTCTGGCATGGCGCGGTCAATGTAACGCGTCAGACTTTGCAGTGAGCGGTCACCGTGCAGTGCGCCTTCATATTTCTCCTTCACCCCTTCGCCGGACGGGCCGTGGCAACCGGCGCATTGCCGCTGGTAGAGCTCACGGCCAACGGGCGACGGATCCGCCGCGACCAGCCACGGTGGACTCAACATCAGGCCCACCAGCGACAACGCGGCAAAACCGGGAAGGGATTCGGCAATCTTCATGGCAATTCATGTCGCAACCGCCCACAACGCGGTCTTGGGCGAATGGTTGACGACAAGGTAAAGCAGAGAATGCCACCCGTTTCAAGCTTGGCTTTGGCGTAATGCCTCAGTCCTGCCCGGCGTTGGCGAGCGCTAGCCCGCTCCGCCGAAAGAAATCCGCGCTACGGCAAGATGGAATCGTGTGCTACGAGCATTCTCGCCAACCCAAGCACGCATGCAGCAGCACCGAACGGCGCAACGTTGCACAGTTACGACCGACTCTGCAAATTCCACGCGACGATAGTCGGCACTTGGAAAAACATCATTCAAAGCAAAAAGACTATATGATGCATTAAAAGATGCTGATGCGGAATTCTCCAAGCCTCCGCATAACACGCCCATACTGGAATCATCCGCAATAGCGATCAAAGGATCTGACAGCAGTGGCAACGAAATTGATCCGTTCGGCAGCAGCAGCTATTTAATCAAGGCACTCGCCGGGGTGGTGGCCCCGAGTGTGTAGGTGAACGTCCCCGCTGGACTCGTCACACTCGTCAACCGTTTCGCCGCGTCGTAGCCAAACTCATTGGTCCACAATCCGGTCGGCTGCTGCAAACGCAACCCCGTCCGCAATCGCTCTTGGTAGATATTCGTCACGGTGTCATTTATTTCATTCTGCATTCCGCTTTCTGCATTCCACATTCGAACCCTTTCTCGCCTCTCGTGCGGGACAGGTGGCAGGCGTTGCCGAGATTTAACGGCTCGGCGGATTATGGTTTTGAGATTCAGGATTTCCTGACTGGCCTCTTCCTGAGCAATCAGTGCGCAAGCCAATAATCAGGGCCACCACAAAACATATGCACCACACAACCAACATTGGAACGACGAGGTGGATGTAGCGATCAAGGAACGCTTCATCGGCATTTTTCCGAATGCCCGCAATCGCCGCAGCCACGCTAAGAAAGGCACACAGGGTATACCCGGCCCGTAATAAGTTACGTCGTGTGGCTGGTGCTTTCATATATTCGCAAATCACATCATTTCGTTGTCGCACACTCATCATTGAGTTGGTCGAGTGCTAGACCAAAGGCTGTAACGGCCGCCAGACAGCCATGCGGTGTAGGAGTGATGGTGCAGAGTTCAACGACAGCCGCAGCCAATGCAGGAATCAAGGCGGCAAGAAGCGCACACTTCAGAGATGGTCCGGGTCCGTGGAATGGGTTGCAGCTAGGGTGGTAAGGTTTGCCAGGACCAGTCCAGCCAGGCAGTGGTCCACCAACTGACAGGCCCAATGGATCGATTTTGTTTAACGAATTGTTGCGAACGTAGGCGTAGAGATTCGGCCCTTGGCTTACCTCTGCCGGGATACCGCTACTGAGTATTCCCTCCCACGGATTCGCTTTGCCTCCACGCAGCAATTCAAAACCGGGCTCCCCAATCGGATCCCGATTCAGCCACCGCTGCAAGTTGGGCGCGTACCAGCGGTAGCCGTAGTAATACACCCGCTGGCGGCGTGAATTTCCTTGCTCGAAAAGCGATACACGTTCGCACTGGCCAACCCGCCGCTCTGGCTGATCAAGTTCCCATAGGGGTCATACCGGTAACTCGCCGCCAGCGTCTGACTGCTGTTGACCAGGTAGGTGATGTTCCCGTTGCCGTCGGCATGGTAGTAGTTGTGTGTGCTCCAGGTGCCGCTGGCATAGCCATGCGAGCGAGCGAGCAGTCCACCAATGCCTCCGGCGCCTTCCAGCGAACCGGACAGATCACTCCCCCGCGTGTAGCTCACGGTGGGATTGCCCGCGCGTTCCTGGATCACCCGCATCCCGTCGTAAAGGTAGCTGGTGGTCGTGCCGGGATACCACCCGCCATATTGCCACGTCTATTCCTGGCGCAGGCGCTGCAACCGGCTCATTGATGACCAGGTCATACAGGTTTTGGCCTTGTCCCAGTACGTCGTGTAGGGAACACGTTTCTTTTCCAATGTGGCATTGCTAAGGTCAAGGATGCAGTGTTCAAAACCATGCCGCAAATGGTCGTCGCGTCTGGACTGGACCGAGGCGTCAATGCCAGGACTCCCTATCGCCGCCAATCCGTCAGCCAGCGCGGCAGCGCGGCGCAGCTTGCGACCGTGAGCCGCATAACCCGTTCAATCCCGCACCGTGTTCAGGCCCAAGCGCACAATGCGATCAATCAATTGCGGGTAGGGCAGGCTCGCCTTGGCGGCGGATTGCGCGAAATCTTCGTCCGCCGCGAGGATCGGATTGGGGTTGGCCTCGATGAAGTAAATCTCGTTGTTCGCCGTCACGCGCAGGTCAATGCGCGCGTAGCCGTCAATCGTGAGCAACCGGTAGATGCGTTTGCAGGTCTGTTCGATCTGACGCACAACCGCAGCATCCAACCCTTCGGCGAAGCGGTTCTGCAAGCCCCAGCGTTTGCGGTATTCCTCGTCCCACTTGGCCTTGTAGGTGGCGATCTTGGGTTCGTCCGGCGGCACCTCCTGAAAGACGAGTTCGCGAATGGGAAACACCTGCAACCGGTGATTACCCAGCAGGCTCACATAAAGCTCGCGGCCTTCAATGTATTCCTCGGCGATGACATCATTGCCCGTTTTCTCGTGGAGGAACTGGACGCGCTCCTTGAACTGTTCATCGGTCTCGACGAACGACGCCTGCGAAATGCCGTAGGAGGCCTCCTCCTTCAAGGGCTTCACCAGGATGGGAAACTTCAGCCGTTTGGGCCGGGCCTGGCGTTTGCCGCGCGGAATCACCGTGAACTCGGGCACGCGAATGCGATGGTAACCCAGGATTTTCTTCGAGATGCCCTTTTGTTTGCAGAGGGTCAGCCCGGTTGAACCGCAACCGGTAAACGGCACGCCGTGCAGTTCGAGATACGACACGATGTTCTGATCGAAGGCACGGTTGTTCTTGAACTGATCCGCGAGGTTGAAAATCAGTTCCGGCTCGTAGCTTTGGATTTTTTGCCGCAACAGGTCGAGATCATCGAAAATCGCGAGATGCTCGAAGGTGTGGCCAAGCTCGCCGAGGGCCGCCAGGATGTTCGCCTCGGTTTTCCAATCGTCGGTTTTCAACTCCGCGCTCAAGTCTTGATCCAGCGTCGTCGGGGCAATGGCGTCAAAGAGGGCGAGGATTTTGAGTTTGGGTTTCACGGGCTTACTTCGTGCGTTTGAATCGTCCGGTAAAGAGGTAGTTCATCACCAGCGTGGTGATGTAGGCGGACACTTGCAGGTTCTGCTTCGGGTCGTAGCCTTTGATGTGAAGGTCCAACTGATCGCAGCGGTCAATCAATCGGGCCACCAGCTTGTTCACCCGGTATCGCTTCTCGTTGGTCCACTGGCAGACCGCGTCCATCAATTGCCGGCGGTGATGGCGCAGATAAACCGACGCCTTCACGCGGCCCTCCACGTCCGCGCCCGCCGCGAAGAGTTGTTTAAGATCGTTGTCGTAAAAGTCGGGATAAGAATCCTCGTAGAGCTTGCGTTTGCGCGCGTAATACGTCTTGAGCTTGATGTTGAGGCAGTCGTGGTCCGCGGGCTGGTACGCTGGCTGATGCACCGGCGGCTGGCCGGCCAGTGAACGCATCAACTCGTCCACGTACTCGAGTTTGTGCAGCGCCTTCCAATCCTTGTAGCGCGCGCGCCAATCCAGTCCCGGCGTGAGCCAGACCGCGAACGTCTCGGCAAAGTCCTCGTCGGGATGGCTCTGGGCGTACCAGTCGTCCAGATTCACCACGTAGGACCGGCTGTACGGACGGGGCCGATAAAACTGTGGAGTTTCCTCGTTGGAAGTGGCGCCAAAGACGCGCCGCCACTTGGTCTTTTTCTGAAACTGGTAAGCGTAGAAGTAGGCGTGCGCCGCCTCGTGCCGGATGAGTTTCATAAACCACTCGGCCGTTTCCCCTTCCACCTCCAGCATCAGCTTGCGTTCGAGCTTGCGCAACCGGTCATGCGCGAGAAAAAACGGAATGAAGATGGCGGGCACGCCGACCGGCACGAACCATTCGTCGCCGACGTGGCAGGGCGGGTGAAACGCCAAGCCCTTCGCCGAAAGTTCCCCGTAAAGGCGTTGCACCAAAGGTTGAATTTCCGTGCCGTCGAGCATCAGGCCGAGTTGGGAAATGCGTTTCTCCAACAACTCGTCATCGCTCAGAGTAACCCAGTCGCCGGCTTCCATCGGCGCGACCGTAGCACGGCGGGCGGAGGGTGGGCAAGCGTGCCGAATGTCGCCTTGTTCAGCCGGGATCGTCCGGGGTAATCTGCGATGTATTATGGATGAGCCGATTCAACTGCCGATAGACGGCGTGCTGGACCTGCACACGTTTCAGCCGCGTGAAATCAAGGAACTCGTTCCGGACTACCTGGCCGAGTGTTTGCAGCGCGGCATCCTTCGTGTGCGCATCATTCACGGCAAAGGCATCGGCAACCTGCGCCGCACCGTCCATTCCATCCTCGCCAAACATCCGGACGTGGCATCCTTCGCCCTGGCCAGCGAACCGTTCGGCGGCTGGGGCGCGACGATTGTGCATCTGCACCCGGCCAGCCCGCGCGCAAGATGACACGACAAGCCAGAGCATGGGAATTTTCCGATCGGGAAGCCACCATGAGCAGGCCGTAGCCGCCGGTGTGACATAGATTTGACTTTGCGCCGTGGCACGGCGTCCCGACGTGCTGGCGGTTTTGCACGTGCGTTGATCGAGGGTTCGAGGCGATAGAGCCAACGAACGCGAGTGGCAAATCGAGCACCATCAGCCGGCCCCAGACCGGCGGGAGAGGGAATTGTGATTCAATGGGATGAGTCGTGGAAAGCCGAATGTCGTCGCCGAATTTCGCTGTTCGGTTTTCGGTTCTTAAAGCGTAACTTCGGGCTGGGAAATCCTTTGTATAGGATGAGGGACAAGTATGGCGACGGAAACCACATGTCCGCATTGCGGGAAGCCGGTGCCGGCGACGGCACTCGAGGGCATCTGCCCGGAGTGCATGCTGCAGGCCGGACTGGCCGAAACCGCCGAAGTCGGCCCGGGTGGCATGGCCGCAGCCAAGCCAACCCGGCCCGTGCCAACAGTTGAAGAAATTGCGCCGCACTTTCCCCAACTGGAGATTCTCGAATGTCTCGGGCACGGTGGCATGGGCGTGGTCTATAAGGCCCGCCAGCCGAAACTTGACCGGTTCGTGGCACTCAAGATCCTGACCCGCAGTCGGGACCGCGGCATCTCAGACACAGAATTCACCGCGCGTTTTCAACAGGAGGCCCGCGCGCTGGCGCGGCTGAGTCATCCGGACATTGTGGCGGTTTATGATTTCGGCGAGGCGGGCGCCTTTCATTATCTGCTGATGGAATACGTGGACGGCCTGACGCTGCGGCAGTTGTTGCAGAGGAAAAAGTTGTCCCCCGAGGAGGCGCTGACCATTGTGCCGAAGATTTGCGAGGTGCTGCAATTCGCCCACGAACGCGGCATCGTCCATCGCGACATCAAGCCGGAGAACATTCTGCTGGACACAGAAGGTCGCGTGAAGATTGCGGACTTCGGCATCGCCAAGATTCTCGGCGCGCAGGCCACGGGTGCATCGTTGACAGGTGCCAAAGACCGGCTCGGTACACCGCATTACATGGCGCCGGAGCAGGTGGAAACTCCGCAGAAGGTAGATCATCGCGCGGACATTTATTCGCTGGGTGTGGTGTTTTACGAAATGCTCACGGGGGAGTTGCCGCTGGGCAAATTTCAGTCGCCGTCGAAGAAGGTGCAGGTGGACGTGCGGCTGGATGAAGTGGTGTTGCACGCGCTGGAAAAGGAGCCGGAGCGGCGTTACCAGCATGCCAGCGAGGTGAAGACGGATGTGGAAACGATTGCAGCTTCACCGCAGGACAGGACGGCGAGAGTGAATTCTCCAGCCGCCGCGTCAGCGCTACACGGAATCCGGCGCTGGTTTGCGCCACTGGTTGTGGTGCGCCAGGGACGGCGCGTTGTTCATTGGCCCGGCGTCGCGCAGGACTCGTTCATGCTGGCGGGGATATACTGCGTTGCCTGGCTGGCAGTGGTGGTGCTGTTGTCGCCGGTGATTCGCGCACCGCACGTGGGGGCTCTCGTCGGCGGTGTTGTGGGCTTTGTGACGGCGATGCTCGCGTTCGGTCTCTATCGCAGCTTCAAGACGCCGGTTCAACAGTTGCTGAAGCAGGACCGGCGAACGTCAGAAGCGGCAGGCCGATCAAGCGAAGCAACGCCCGGTGCGGCCGCAAGTGCCACAGGGCTTTGGGTGGCCGCCGCGCGTTGGACCGCTCGCATCTTCGGCACGCTGCTGTTGGTGTTCTACGGCTTCTTCGTTCTGTCGGAGGGCTTGCCGCCGATTGCGGCGCAACCCGAAGGCGTGCAACTCAACTTCGTCGCGCTCGCGCTGATGTTGCTGGGTTTCGTCATCGGCTGGAAACGCGAAGGCACGGCGGCACTGCTGATCGCGTCGGGTTGGACGCTGTGGCAAGTGGCCGAAGGTCGCATGGCGTGGAATTTGTTTCAGACGCCGCTGCCGGTGGCGATGCTTTACGGCTTTTGTTGGTGGGCGACGCAGGGGCACCGAACCGGAGTTGTCGCGATGGCAGTCATCTCCCTGTCTGCGTTCCTGGGATTGGGGCAACTGTTCCTACCCACGAGTGTTTTCATTCGGGGCGCGATCATTGATGAGACTGGCAAAGCGATTCCCAACGCTGAACTCAGGCTTCTGCCCCGTTCTCCGCGCTCGCTGACAAAGAGCGACCCGCCCAATGCGCGCGCGGATCAGAACGGACAATTCACGCTCTACGTCGGTTGGTACGGGGCAGAGAAACAATTGGCGATCTCCGCGACCGGCTTTGCGACGCTGACCACCAATCTCGGCCCGCGGGCATACGGACAGCGCAATGTGAGCCGGGGCTTCCTGCTCCCGTCAAGGAGTCGTGTCGCGGAGGACGCGAAGGAGTACGCGACCGCCACGCCGCCTGTGGTCGTGAAAACCGTTCCAGAAGCAGGCGCGGCGGACGTGGATCCCGCGTTGAGCGAGATTCGGGTCACCTTCAGCAAAGACATGCTCACGAATCAAATGTGGGCGTTTTGTCAGGTATCCGCGGAAACCTTTCCCGAGCGGGTGGGCGAGATTCATTACGTGGACCTGCGCACCTGTGTCCTGCCGGTGACACTGCGCCCAGGCCGGACGTATGCGTTGTGGATTAACCGCGAAGGATTCGACAGTTTCCGTGACGCACAGAATTATCCGGCCCTGCCGTATCCCCTGTTTTTTCAGACGCGACCCCTCGCGTCCGCAACCAAATGAAAGGAACCAAAATGAAAACCAAAATCGCAACCTCCTTCGCCATCGTGCTCATCACCGCCTTGGGCGCCAACGTCATTGGCGCGGAGAAAACACCGGACGTATCTGTGAAAAACATGCCGCCGTCCGTGGTAAAGACCGTCCCCGCCCCGGGCGAGACCGCGGTGGACCCGGCGCTTAAGGAAATCCGTGTCACCTTCAGCAAGGACATGCTGACGAACCGCATGTGGTCGGTCTGCCAAATCTCAAAGGAAACTTTCCCGGAGAGCGCCGGCCCGATTCGTTACGTGGACCAGCGCACGTGCGTCATGCCGGTGAAACTCGAACCCGGCCGGACCTACGTGCTGTGGTTCAATCGCGGCCAGTTCAACGCGTTTCGCGACGCGCAGAATCAGCCTTCCGTTCCCTATCTGCTGGTCTTTGAAACGCGAAAATGATTTTACCCCACCACCTCCCCCAACCATCCCTCAGCTTATGAAAACGATATTCCTGCTCACGCTTACCGCGGCCACGATCTGGCTGATTGAGCCGGCTGGCGCCGCCGAAATCACCCTCGAATCCGCTCCGCCAGTTGTGGTGAAAACCGTGCCAGTGGCCGGCGCGACGGACGTTGATCCCGGCCTCACGGAACTGCGCGTCACTTTCAGCAAAGCGATGCAGGACGGCAGTTGGTCGTGGTCCACCTGGGGACAGGAGAACTATCCGGAAACGACGGGCAAACCGCGTTATCTGGCTGACGCCCGGACTTGCGTTCTGCCGGTGAAGCTCGAACCGAACCGGTTCTATGCCATCTGGCTCAACAGCGATAAGTTCCAGAATTTTAAAGACACGGGCGGCCGTCCGGCAGTGCCTTACCTGCTGACGTTTTTCACCGGCGGGAGTTTGTCGGGCGGCGTCTCCGCACCCGCTACCAGCGTGACTTCGTCGCCGGCAATCTGGCTGCGCGAGGCAGGCATTGATCTGGCCAAAGTGGATGTGCAAACCGCGCCACTCACGCAGGTGATGATTGAGGAGTTGCAGGCGGATGGAAACAGCCGTTTTCGCGGCGTGATTCGCAGCGTCAATCGCAGCGACGAAAGCCAGACCAGATTGCAGTTCATCAATTCCGACCACATCGAGCTGCAACGCATGGTGGATGCCGAGGGGAACACGATTCCCTTTACCGCCACGCATGCCGACCGGATTTTCCGTTATTCGGCCACGCTGCCGAAACCCGTGCCGCCCGGTGGAACGCTCCTTTATGCCAGCGAAGGCGTCGCGCGCAACAAGGTGAACCAGAACGCCGACTTGGGAACGTTTACCTACCGGTTCACCCACTCGCCGGCTTCCGGCGTGCCCACGCGCCGGGTGGAGGTTCACCGCCTGCCTCCGGGCGCGGAAGTGCTGGAAGTTTCCGCCAACGCCACCAAACGCGAACGCAATGGCCGGATGGAAATCGTCCTCGACGAAATCGTCCAACCGCGCGGCAGCGTGACACTGGCGTATCGCTATCGGTTGGCAGACGCGAAGGCGGGCGTTTCGGCGGAAGTGAAGCGGGTGGTTGAGGCGGCGGTCACGACCATCTCCGGCTGTGCCGAAGGCGATCCGCGGGTGGAAGCGGCGTTGAAATCCTTGCGTCCGCTGGATCAAGCACAGGTCGTCTCCGCGCTCATGCCACATCTGGATAAGGCCAAGGACACGGAACGTCGCTCTGCCATTTACATTCTGTGGAAGGGCGGGTTCGCGAACATCACGCCCGCCATTGCTCCGCTCCAAGAACTGCTGACGCACCCGGAAGACCTCACACGCGGCATGGCCGCGCTGGCGCTCGGACAAAACAAGGCCGGCGCCAGTCTCGAATTGCTCATGAAAATGGCCCGGGAGGACAACAGCGGTTATGCCCGCCGTTGCGCAGCTTACGCGTTGGGGTTGTTGGGTGATGAGCGAGCCGAACCGGCGCTCAAAGCGGCGTTGCATGACACGGAAGCGATGGTGCGCAACAACGCTCAGGCCGCGTTGGACCTGCTCAAAGCGACGAAGTCGTCGTCCCCGCCCCCGGCCAAGTCCAGTGACGCAAGTGCCGCGATTTTCAGCCCGGTGGTCGAAACGGTCTTGAAATCACCGGAACGACGCGTTGCGGAACTGCTCGATCTCGACACTGGTCGGCGCGCCACGAGCACCAGCTTCGGCGAGAATGATCGCGAAACGCACGCCTGGATCCGCGAACACAAACTCGAGCTGCTGGGGGTGGTGGAGAGAGGTCAGATTGCGGTGCTTTGCAGCGACATGGTAGTGCCACCCGCCCCCGCAAAGTCTTTTGACAGTCTTACGGCCGGGCAGGTGCGTACGAACTGGCATCTGGCCCAGGGTGAGCCAAACAAGATAACCGCCCTTTCTCCCGCAACCGACCAGACCGATACCTGGTACTTCCGCACGCGCGAGGACGGATACGGCATCCTGCAAATCCTCGGTGAAAACGCCGACCCACCGGGCGTGACAATTCGTTACAAACTGGTGCAGACGTCCACCGGCAGCGGCGCGGGTGTGTCGGATACATTCCTCCCATTGCTCAACGACGACCAGCGCGCGGTCCTCGCGTGGACGGACCGGCAGTTCCGCAGCTTCTTCGATGCGCGCACGTTCGACGGCTGGTCTGACGAGGAACGCGCCGCGCTGGAAATCAAGTTGATGGATGCGCTCAACGGCCCGCGCTCGACCGAGTATTACCAGGCCATCAACTCGCTGGCCGCGTTGCGCTCCACGCAGGCGCTGCCCCGGTTGCGGGAGATCGCCTACGACCGCGCGGATAAAAACAATCGCGACCGCTGGATGGCCATCCGCGCGCTGGGCATGATCGGGGAGAAAGCCGATGTACCGGAACTGATCCATCTGGTTTATCACGGCAATGTCAACACGCGGTGGTGGGCACAGATTTCCCTGGTGCGAATCACCGGCAAGAACTTCGCCAAGGACTGGAACGCGTGGGGCAAATGGTGGAACGACCAAGACGGCCAGCCGCCATACAAAACCGAAATCATCCATTGGTGGAATGGTCAACCTGAGCCGGACAAGCTCGCCGAGAATCTGGATGAGGGCGACGAGAAGTTTCTGACGGGCGTGAGAGGAAAATCTGCGGCAACGGCGGCGCCGTCCTCCGGGGAGTTGGCTGTTAAACTGCGCGCCGCCGCGCCCACCACCCAAGGCATTCGCAGCAACTGGTCGGCCGCAGTGGCGGCGATCAATGCCGACGACGCCACGAACGCCCTGGTGTCACTCCGCCAACTCACGCCGCACATTCAGAAATTCTGCGAAGTGTTTAGAGATACGCCGCTCGAAGCGGGGGCGGTGGAATCGCTCGCGTTGGTCGGATCGTTGGGCGCGGCGCTGGAGCGGGGTGACCAACCGGCGGTGCAGTCGGCCCTGGCAAAGATGCTGGCCCTGGGGCGGAACATGGAGGAGCAAGTCAAGGCAATCAATGACCCGGTTGAGTCCGTAAGCAAACCGTGAAACGGTGAATCCCGCGGCTCTTTCGTTTGCGCACTCACGATGAGGCTTACACACCTGTGTGCCGTGACCGTTTGCGGACGCGACCGCAACAATCTCGTCCACCCAAAGAATGTGTTCGGCGCGCCATCCGATGGCTGGATCAGCGGCCAGAAACCAGTGCCGCGACCAAGCAGTTTCGATTCATCCTGCGAGGCGTGGGTGGGGCGCGTCACTCCGTGCGCGCCGCAATTCACACCTCGCTTTCCCAACGGCGCGCACGGAGTGACGCGCCCGACCTTGTGTGGGAATTTGTTTGTCACGGCACCAGCCTGTTTCCGCAACCAGCGGACCGCACCGCCGTGTCGCGTCTGTGAGTGTTTCAGACCAGGAGTGAGTCGGGGTTCAGTCTTCAGAATTCCCGGGTGCAGCGGAACGCTCAACTCATAGCAGTGCCGCCGTATGAATGGGTAGTGACTGCCGGAGGGGTGCTGCGCGTTTGACAGGGCGCAGGTTGCCCTCCATTCTGCTCGGCAAATGGCGCTAGAACAGGGGCATGGATTCCTTTTTGCGGATGCGATGGGAGCCATGCGGCGGGAGACCAGCGTTCTGAGTGCCATGCCCTATCGAGGTTGAACCGATGAATGATTTATTTGGCGGCACCCGTGCCGTGGTCCATGGCCGTTATGCCTTGCTGACGCCCGACAGTTTCGTCCCGAGCAATCTGCCGGGCTGGAAAGGCGCCGTGTGTGTGGTGAACATCTCGCCCGCGTTGGGCGCACGCTTCACGCAATTACTCGTCACCCTGGATCACGAGGGCCTGGGCGAAGGCAACACCGGACCCAATGAGTACTTCATCTACCTGGTGGCGGGTGCGGGGAGCATTGTGCTGCGCGAGCGGCGGCATCGGCTCGAAGCGGGCAGCTACGTTTTTCTGCCGCCGGATACGGATATCCAGATCAAGAGTGGCGGGGACAACTTGCGCCTGTTGATTTTTCAGAAGCGTTATGAGCCGCTGGCCGGCGCCGCGCGACTCGATCCCATCATCGCCCACGAGCGCGACGTGAAGGGCCGCCCGTTGCTTGGCAATGAAGACGTCCGATTGCAGGCGTTACTGCCGGGCGAACCGGCGTACGATCTGGCCGTGAATCTTCTCACGTATTTACCCGGGGCCGCGCACGCGTGCGTCACCGCGCAAGTCATGGAGCGTGGCGCGCTGCTGCTGGCTGGCCAAGGAATCTGCCGCTTGGGGACGGAGTGGCATCCCGTGCGGGCGGGCGACGTCGTCTGGACCGCGCCGTATTGTCCGCAGTGGTTCGTGGCGATCGGCAGAACGCCGGCCAGTTGGATTTACTTTGAGGATGTGAACCGCGACCCGATGTAAGGGAGAGCGTGAAACGGGCGCATGCGTCGGTTGCCAAACCGGCCAAAGCTGATTCGCGGATCGGCAAAACAGGCGTTGATTCCGAGGATTGTGCCGCTATGATTTCGCTCGAACTGGAAGCCAATGCCTGCGCCCAAACCCAAGAACGATCAGCAACGCCTCAAAGTCCTGTGGCAGTATGATGTGCTCGACACGGTGCCGGAGGAGGTGTTCGACGATCTTACCGATCTGGCGGCGCATATCTGTGAAGCCCCGATAGCATTGATCTCGCTGATTGATGAAGACCGGCAATGGTTCAAGTCCAAGGTGGGCATGACGATCGAGGAAACTTCGCGGGACATTTCCTTTTGCGCGCACGCGATCGCCAGTGACGGCCTGTTCATTGTGCCGGATGCGACCCAGGACCAGCGCTTCAAACGGAATCCGTTGGTTACTGGCGAACCCAAGATTCGGTTTTACGCCGGTGCGCCGTTGGTGACACCGGATGGTCATGCGTTGGGGACGCTTTGCGTGCTGGACAAGGCGCCCCGCAGGCTGACCACGGATCAACAACAGGCGTTGCGCGTGCTCGCCCATCACGTCATGACCCAGTTGGAATTGCGGCGGCATGCGCGCGAACTAGCCGGCGCCCGCGAGGACACGCATCAAACAAAGGTTGAATTGCAGCGCGCCCGGGCCGAAATCGCGCGGTTGCGGGCGCAGGTGGAACGGTTTTCCGCGCGCGCGCGTCCGGTCAAGACGGCCGTCAAGTCGCGTGCGCGCCGGTGAACTGAATTTGCCGCCCTCGGAAACGGCGGCTTCAACTTACTGCTTCCTGTGTGGACTGCCCCTCCTGCCACTGAGTTGACGGCGCCGATTATGATGGCAGCAGCCAGTTGAGCACAGGCGAACCAGCCAAATCCTCTGGGAGCGCCACCAGGGTCACTTGGGCGAGCGGTAAAGCAAATACATGGCGAGTGCCAAAAGCCCTGAAACGAGCAGTCCCACGAATAGCGACCAGCGCAGAATGAGCAGTTGCTTGCGGTGATACGCCCGTCCGCCCTGTCCGGGCAGGAGGTAAAAGCGCTTTTGCTCACGAGGATCTCTGGGGTCTCGAGGGTCTCTGGATCGGTGCCGGCGTGGCATGGTAGGATTCAATCAATTAGGTTGCGGTTGCCCCACGGCCCGATGGGAGACGACCACGCGCCCGCGCCTCCGCCCTGCGACTGAGGCGAAGCTGGGTGTTGGAACGACCAAGGTTCGGCTGCGGTCTTGGAATATGTGGAGCAAATTCATCTCAACGTCTTTCGGGCGGCTGCTTGTGAAGCCCTCGCACCAATGTTCATCCTGGGAGCAGATTACGGTGCTCCTCCGAAAAGGCGAGCGGGAAATTCTGCCGCGCCTCCACGCGAGGCGGTGCCCGCCTGAGAATTCCCGAGCCTGGCTGCAGCGGACGAAACTCCACCGACGTGCGGAATTCGAGGTTTCCTGATTTGCGGCGCCGACCATCGGCATGTTAGCCTGCCGGCGCAGGACGTTGCCGGATGCGGATCAGATGAGAGATCCCCTGCGGGCGGGCCGCCCGCCATTGAAAGCAGTGCAAACCGCTGTCGGCCGCACATAGTTGAGCGCAGACGATTGTATTCAGACATGAACCTCTCGCCACTTGATTGGGGCATCATTCTGTTTTATCTGGCCGGCTGCATGACGGCCGGCATCTGGATGCGGCGCTACGTGCGCGGGGTGGAGGATTTCGCGATTGCCGGTCGTGAGATGAACGTGAATCTCGGCATCGCCTCGCTGGCCGCCACCGAGATGGGCATCATCACCGTGATGTATGCCGCGCAGGCCGGTTATCAGAAAGGGTTTGCCGGCGCGACGGTGGGGGTGCTGATGGCGCTGGCGATGTTCACGGTGGGAAAAACCGGTTTCATCATCCAACCCTTGCGCGCGGCGGGCGTGATGACCATTCCAGAGTTGTTTGAAAAGCGCTTCAACCAGAAGGTCCGCTGGCTGGCGGGCCTGGTGGTGATTCTGGGCGGCCTGTTGAACATGGGCATCTTCCTCAAGATCGGCGGCCAATTCCTCGTTCACGTCACCGGCCTGCCAGAGGTGCATCTCAAATGGGTGATGACCGCCCTGTTGGGCATCATCCTCCTCTACACGGCACTGGGCGGGATGTTGTCCGTGCTGGTGACGGATTATCTGCAATTCCTCGTGATGGGCCTGGGCATCGTCGTGATTTCGGTGCTGGTGATTGCGCAGTGGGGCTGGACCGGGCTGCTGACGCAACTGTGGATTTGCTGGGACGGTTCACGCGCCGAGGTCGGGCAGACGCTCACCTCGCATCCGTTCAATCCGTTGCATCCGACGAGTTGGGGCTGGGCGTTCGTGCTGTGGCAGGCGATGTTTCAAGTGGCCGCGGTGACCACCTGGCAACCGAACGTCTCCCGGGTGCTGGCGGCCAAGGATGCGGCCACCGCGCGGAAAGTTTATATGCGGTCGTCATTCTATTTCGTCGGCCGTTGGCTGTTGCCGGTGTTGTGGGGCGTGGGCGCGCTGGTTTACTTCAGCCAGAAAGGCGGCGCTCCGGCGGACAGCATCAATGCCATGCCGGCTTACCTGGCGCACCTACTGCCCATTGGCCTGATCGGCATCGTCATCGCCGCCATGCTGGCGGCCGAGATGTCCACGGACAGTGGTTATCTCCTGACGTGGGCAACGGTGATTTACAATGACCTCATCCTGCCGTGCGTGAAGAAACCGTTGTCGCAGAAAGCGCGCTTGCTCATCACGCGGATGATGGTGCTGGCGATTGGTGTCTTTCTGGTGTTCTGGGGCCTATGGTATGAGTTGCCCGGCGATGCGTGGAGCTATCTCGCAGTGACGGGCAACATCTATCTGGCCAGCGTGTTCACGTTGCTGGTGGCCGGACTGTATTGGCGCCGCGCAACCTCCACCGGGGCTTATGCCGCCATCATTTTCGGCGCGATTGGGCCGGTGCTGTTCCTCGTGCTGAATCTGCTGGTGACCAAAGGCGTGCTGCCGGCATCCATGAAAATCTCGGCGGAACTGGCGGGCGTGTCATCATTCGGGATGGCGTTTGCCGGAATGGTTGTCGGTTCCTGGCTGGCGCCGGACGCGAAAACCAATACCCCATCGGAGGTTTCCCAATGAGCGGCTTTGATCCCTTCATCATTCTCTGGACCATTTTGGTATTCGCCTCCATTGCCTGGTACGGCTTCCTGCTCTTCTACATCGGGGTGAAAGGCGGCATCGAAATCCGGCAGATGACCCGGACGCTCGAAAACCGCCCCAAGGACGAGAAAAAGAGTTGAGCGGATTGTCCATCGAGTTCAACCTTGCCGCATCGCCTCTGAACCACGCCAGAATGGAACCGGTTTCAGGGGTTGAATCAGTTTTGCCCGCGGTTGCCCGGTCGCCGCTGAACGGCCTTGGAATGGGTCAGCCTTTGCGGGCGGGGCCGATTAACCTGAACACAACCTCAACACGAAAGGAAACATGTCAGAGAAAATTGGATTCGTCGGAGTCGGTCGCATGGGCGCCAACATGGCGCGCCGGCTGAAGGAATGTGGCTACCCCATCGCCGCTGTCTATGATCTGAACACCGCCGCCGCGCAATCGCTCGCGCAGGAACTCGGCTGCGTTGCCGCGGACCAGTTGAAAGTCGTTACCGCGCTGTCGGACGTCATCATCACCGTCGTCACCGACGACAAGGCGATGAAGAAGATCTTCGGTGGCGGATTGTTGTCGCGCGCCAAGGGCAAGCTCTTCATCAACTGCGCCACGATCTCGCCAGCCGTTCACGTTTGGGTCGAGCAAAAGTGCGAAGCCAAGGGTGCAAGTTCGCTTGAAGCCTGCATGGCCTCCAGTATCACCCAGGCGCGACAGGGCACGCTCTACTTGATGATCGGCGGCAAACCGGAAGTCTTCGAGTGGGCCAAACCGTTGCTGGTGAAGATGAGCGACGAGGGTAAATTGCTTCGCTACATCGGCCCGGCCGGTCAAGCCGCGCAGGTCAAGGCGCTGGTCAACATGGTCATGAACATTAACACCGCCGGCCTCGCGGAAGGCTTGGGCCTCGGCGCGGCACTTGGACTCGATCTCGCCATGCTGCGCGAAGTGTTCTCCCAAACCGGCGCCAACTCGCGCGTGCTCCAAACCGACGGCGAAGACATGCAGAATCGCGACCACTCGTGTTTCTTCTCCGCCGCGCACGCCGCCAAGGATTCCGGCATCGCGCTCAAGCTCTCGAAGGAGCAGGGTCTGAACCTGCCGCTGGCCGCCGCCACCAAGAAGCAATTCGACCGCATGGTGAAGGAAGGCTTTGGGGAACTGGACAAGTCGGGCATTGCGGAGTTGACGTTCAAAGGAAGGGGCAAGGTGCAGTAGCAACACGAACGGGGTGGTGGTGGCGCGCTACGTGATGGAATTAACTGAAGACGCCCGGTGATGATTATGGCATTTGTTCTCTTGGCGGATATAGGCAGCGAAGACGACCTCCCCCTGCGGTACAAGAGGTACTTTGAATATCTCAAGACTATCCAAGATAAATTTCCTGAGGGGGCATACCGCCTCGCTACGGCGCAGTGGTACTACGAGGTGACGGATCACAGGAGCCCGCATGATGCCTGGCTGGAATCCGTCTTGATTCGGGAAAACTCCACAGGTGACCGAAACCAGCGGCGCTCAATAGACATCGTGGTTCGCTTGCTTGGCGCATACCACGATGGGTATATCGAACTTTCCTATAGGGACGTAAAGAGCTATGAACTCGGCATTGCATTCCAAACATTTCATCCTGAGTGCGACAATCAAGGACACCAAGATTGGCGGTGTGATGAGTTCAGACTCTCAAAGAACGAATTCGTTCTGCATGAGATCAACTGGAGTAGGGGAAGTTGGTTGATCGAGTCATGCGATGTGGCTTACCGCTGGATACCGCGGTCCGGTTGACCGACTACCTGGAAGCGCTCCAGAAAGGGTCGGTAAGGAGTATTGTTGCCCCGACGTGATCAGCTACATGCCGCAAGCCGCCGATCACGCCCGTCGCCTCAATCGTTTCGCTCCAATCCTGAACCCACACCACATTCATCGCTTGACGGCCGCAGGGAGGCCGGGAGAAGGTCTGCCGAACCAATTATGAATTTCACCAACCTCGTCCGCCGGCAACGCGCGTTCTTCCACTCGGGCGCGACACGTCCGGCGGAGTTTCGCATCGGTCAACTGCGCCAACTGCATGACGCGCTGGTGGCACACGAACCGGCGCTGTTGGCCGCCTTGCACGCCGACCTCCACAAGTCCGCCTACGAGGCTTATGCGACCGAGCTTGGCTTTGTGCTCCACGAAGTCCGTCATGCCCTCCGCCATTGCCGCTCATGGATGAAGCCGCGCCGCCGCCGCGCGCCGCCCATTGCCTGGCCCGGACGCGGTTTCATCCGCTCCGAACCTTACGGCGTGGCTTTGGTGATTGGGCCCTGGAATTATCCGCTCCAATTGCTCTTGTCACCCTTGGTCGGCGCGATGGCCGCCGGGAATTGCGCGATTCTCAAGCCGTCTGAATTCGCGCCGCACACCGCCGCAGCGGTGGCGAAACTCGTCGCGGAAACCTTCGCGGAAGAGTACCTGGCGGTCGTGCTCGGCGAACGCGAGGCCGCCGAGGCGTTGTTGCAGGAGAAGTTCGACACAATCTTCTTCACCGGCAGCACGAATGTGGGCCGCGCGGTGATGACGGCGGCAGCCCGGCATCTCACGCCGGTCACACTGGAACTCGGCGGCAAATGTCCGTGTCTGGTTTGCGCCGACGCGCCTATCGAAGTGGCCGCGCGGCGGATTGCGTGGGGCAAATTCATGAACGCCGGGCAAACGTGCGTGGCCCCGGATTTCCTCATCGTGGATAGCCGCATCCGCAAGGAACTGCTCGCATCGGTGAAGCAGGCCATCGGCGAGTTTTACGGTACCGATCCAGCCACCAGCCCCGATTACGGACGCATCATCAACCGCCGCCATTTTGACCGCCTGACCCGCTACCTGGGGAGCGGCCAGATAGCGCACGGCGGACAGCACGACGCCGAGAGCCTCTACCTCGCGCCGACCATCCTGACCGACGTGCGGATGGACGCTCCCGTAATGGCCGAGGAAATCTTCGGACCGGTTCTGCCCGTGGTGGAATTTGCGCGCCTCGATGAGGCACTGGCGTTGCTGCGCGACCGACCGACACCGCTGGCGCTGTATTTGTTCACCCGGGATCGGGCGACACAGAATCAAGTGCTCGAACAAACCCGCTCCGGCGGAGTCGGCCTGAACGACGTCGTCACGCACATGGTTGGCAATGATCTTCCCTTCGGCGGACTGGGCGACAGCGGTTTCGGAGCTTATCACGGGCAGGCCAGTTTTGAGTGCTTCAGCCACCGGCGCTCCGTGTTACGTGCTTCGCTGGGCTTTGATCCGCGATTGCGCTACCCGCCGCCACGCGTCAAGCTGGCGACGCTAAAGCGGGCGTTTCGCTTCTTGCTGGGCCGTTGAATTCTGGTTGAGTTCAGAACTCTGCACCGTGACGTGTGAACCGGCATCATAAGATACCAAATCGCGGGGGAGCGGAGGGGCGCCAGACTCACACCCAACGTCTGGCAGGGGTTCACCCACCTGGGTTACATCCCCATGATCTGATAGCCGCTGTCCACGTAAATCACCTGTCCGGTGATGGCGCCCGCGCCGTCGCTGGCGAGGAAGGTGCCGGTGGCGCCGAGTTCCTCGGGCAACACGTTGCGCTTGAGCGGGGACTTGGCTTCGTAGTGCTTGAGCATGTCGGTGAAGCCGGCGATGCCGCGCGCAGCCAGCGTGTTCACGGGGCCGGCGCTGATGCAGTTGACGCGGATCTTTTTCGGGCCGAGGTCGTAGGCCAGATAGCGGGTGCTGGCTTCCAGCGCGGCCTTCGCCACGCCCATGACGTTGTAGTGGGGCACGACTTTTTCCGCGCCGTAATAACTCATGGCCATGATGCTGCCGCCGTCGGGCATGAGCGGGGCCGCGGCACGGGACAACGCAACCAGGGAATACGCGCTGACATCGTGCGCGATGCGGAACGCCTCGCGGCTGGTGTTCACGAATTCACCTTCCAGTGCGTCCTTGGGCGCGAACGCCACGGAATGGAGCAACAGATGCAACTTGCCGAACTTCGCGCCGACTTCGCTGAAGACGCGCGCGATGTCTTCGTCCTTGGTCACATCGCAGGGCAGGATGAGGGTATCGGCGCCGAAGGTGCCGGCGAGTTCTTCGACGTTCTCCTTGAGACGTTCGCCCTGGTAGGTGAAGGCAAGTTGGGCGCCGGACCGGGCCCAAGCCTGCGCGATGGCCCAAGCGATGGAACGCTTGTTGGCGACCCCAAAGACGATGCCGAGTTTGCCTGCAAGTAATGACATGTTGGTTAAACGGGTTAGGATATCGGGCCATTCACCGTGAATCGTCCGCAAGCATGAAGCGAAACCGGGTAGTTATCAAGTTTTCGTCTTGAACCGGATGGCCAGCAAGCCGCCCAAACCGCAGAGCAACAGCGCGCTGACGGCCAGCGCGCCGCTGTTGGCATAGTGCGGCAGGAAGTGCAGGGAGGCCGCCCCCACGGCCGGGCCGGCGAAATTACCCAAACCGATGGCTGCCTCGTGGATGCCGCCGTGTTCACCCTTGGTTTCGCCCACGTCCATGGAATAGAACAGTGAGGAGTAATAGATCAGGCCGATGGCCGCGCCCAAGACCAGTTGGGCGAGCACCAGCACCGGCAGGCTGGGGACGGTGAGAATCAAAACAAAGGTGCCGAGCAGCGCCAAGTACGACGTGACCAGCCAGCGGAACCGATAATGCCAGCCCGGCCAGAACCATAGGCCCCAGAACGCCCCGAGCCGCGCAAAGCACCATACCGAGCAGAAGAACCCGGCCTGGGTCGTGGATAGTTCCAAGCGTTGCGCCACACCGGGCATCACTGCGACCAGTGTGTTGATCGCGATGTAGGCAAAGGGGTTGGCCAGCCATGCCAGGCGCAGGAACATTTTCGTGCGCGCGATGGGCCGCGGGTTGGCGCGGGGCGCGTAGGGTTCGGGCGAAATCGTGGTAGGTGCGGACGGAATGGAACTGGCGCCCCGTTCCAACCAGATCGTGAGCGCCAGTTGAATCCCAAACACGGTCGCGGGCACGAAGAACATGCTGCGCAGTCCCAGTTGATCCAGCAGCGCGCCGCCGATGAAATACGCAATCGCGCCAGTCGCGGCCCACACGACATTGTAGATACCCACCATGCGCTGAAGGCCCAGTGGCGTCTCGCCTTCGCTCACCAGGGCTTCCAGCGTCGGCCAGGTAAAGCACATGCCGATCACGGCGGCGACCATGACCACGATCTGGCCGGCAGCCGATTCAACCTGCGCCCCCACCAGCAGCGCGCCGATCATGATGGCAAAGCCCAGTTTGAGGGCGGTGAAGTATCCCGCGCGTTGCGCGAATCGTCCCCCCCACCACGCGGCGAAGACATAAATAAAGCCATTCAGCGCCGCCAGCAGCAGGTTGGCTTTGTCCCCAAAGCCAAACTGCTGCTGCATAAAAAAGTAGAAGTAGTAGAAATAGTAGGTTGTTCCGAAGGAGTTCAACCCCTCGATCACGAAGTAACCGGTTTTGAGCTGGCGCGGCGACATGGGGAGCGTGAGGCGTGAGGCGTGCTTACTTCGTTCCCGGATAATTGCCGCTGGAGATTTCCTCAATGGCTTTGCGGCAGTACCACTTTACGGCATCGCTCATCGCTGGTTGAAGCGCCTCGAGGTCGGACGTCGCGCACCAACGGATATCGAGATGTTCCTCCGCGGCGAGCGTGAGCGTGCCGTTCCGTGGACGCGCCCAATAGATCATGCCAATGTGCTCGTGGGTGTCGGTAATGCGATGGATGTCGAGGAAACGCGGCGCGATCAGGGCACGGGTGCCGGGTTCGGTGGTCGGCGGACGCTCGCCCAGCAGTTCCACCTCCAGGCCGCTTTCTTCCTTCGCCTCGCGCAACGCGGCCTGCTCCGGGTTTTCGTCCAGTTCAATGTGGCCACCGAGTGGCAGCCATTTCTCCAGCCGGCGATGGTGGACGAGCAACACACGTTGTTGGTGAACCACGAAGATCGCGACCGTGAAATCAATCTTCTCGTGAATGTGCGCCATGCGGACGGAACTCTGCGGGTTGCCGCGGCGGGCGTCAAATCTTGCGTCACAGTTGTCGAGTCATGGTTGTGCCCCGGAGCAAGACAGCTTTGCACCAGGCCGGGCCAACCATACTTATTACAGCAACAACCAATATCGGATTAAGGGTTTCACCGTATTTCACTTGCGACGGTTTCGCATAACATTGTGCGCAGTTCTTTGAATTGCCGGATCAGGTTTGGGCAGGTCGAACCACCGGGTCGCCGCACGCGAGACGTCTCGCCGAACTTCTTGAGTCAGGGAGGTTATTCTGGGTTCCGCTGTATACGGTCGGCGGGACGTCTCGCTTGCGCGATTGCGGTTGCATCGAGCTCTGCCTGGCGGTGCCGGAGAAATCGGCCCGCAGGCTTATGCAATCGCAATCCCGCCGGTGACCACATCCGCAGTTCAATTGATCCCCCCCCGGCATCCCCCGCATGATTTCTTCTTTAAGGACGAGATGCGAAGCACTTCAACAGCAACTCAACCTTTCAGCCGCAACTTTGGCCCACCCCCTCCGTGCCGCAAAGCGGAAGCAATGCTCAATAGTCGTAGAGGCCGCTGTCGCGGGTATAACCCCCGCCTCCGCCTCCGACCTCTGATCCGCCCATGAAATCACCCAGCACGTCGCCCATGTCAGCTTCAATCTTTTCCGGGTCTTCGCCAGCTTCAAGGCGTTTGATGGCCACGTCCAGTTCCTTGGGCATCGTTCCCGGCGGCATGAGGTCTTTCATCTTTCGCATCATGTGGGCCATGTGCCGGGGATTGTTCTCATCCAGATGTTCCATGTCGCGCTCCATCTCCATCATGGCGCGCTCCATGCGCGGATCGTCCAGATCCGGCAGTGGCGGACCGTCTTCCACACCCTCAGCCTTGGCGGCGGGCTCCTTCAAACCGCGGGCCATGGCGAAGCGGCTGATTTGCTTGGATAACTTCTTAAAGCCGCATTTCGGGCAAACCGGAGTGCGGTCCGGATTCACCCGTTTCGAGAGAAAGCTGAAAATCCGGCGGCACTTGGGACAGGCAAATTCGTAAATTGGCATCGGGCGTTACGATTTACAGATTCACGTTTCGTGTGCCAGAAAAATCTGCGAGTTCCGAAAGGCGTCCCGGACTCGCAAACCGGTAATCAGTCGCCGACGGCAGCCGGGTTACTTCATCCGGTCAAAACTCTTCTGCAAAATCTGCCAGTCTTTCAAGCCGGTCACCTTCCCCCGGAAATTCTGGATTATCTCGGCTTCCTTCGCATTCTTGGTCGCTCGGGCGACTTTATAGAAGATGCCGAAGTGTCCGGGAAACGGTTCGCCGGCCAGTTTGTAGGCCGCGTCTTCATCCGTCACGTCGTGGCTGCCGGGGACGAGGTTGAATACACCGCCCTTGCGCGGATTGCTGGCGTCGAAGGCGCCTTCGTAGAACTCAACACATTCGCTCAAGCACTCAATGAAGCTGAAGCCGTCATGGTCCATGGCGGCTTCCATCATCTGAAGGACGTGGTTGGGATTCGTGTGTGTGGTGCGCGCGACGAACGTGGCCCCGGCGGAAATGGCCTGCTTCATGGGATTGATCGGATGATCCACGGCGCCCCATGGGTCGGTCTTGCTCTTGAACCCCAGCGGTGACGTGGGGGAGGTCTGTTTCTTCGTCAGCCCGTAAACCCAGTTGTCCATGACCACGTAGGTCATTTTAATGTTCTTACGTGCGGTGTGATTGAAATGATTGCCGCCGATGGAGAAAGCATCGCCGTCTCCGCCGAACGCAAACACGTGCAGGTCCGGGCGGCTCAACGAAATGCCGCTGGCAAAGGGGAGCGCGCGACCATGGATGTAGTGGGCACCGTGCGCCTGCACAAAATATGGAAACCGGCTCGAACAGCCGATGCCGGCCACGGTGGTGATCTTCTCGTGATGCAGCTTGCGCTTCTCGATCAATTTGAAATACAGCGCGAGCACGGAAAAATCGCCACAGCCGGGACACCAGGTCGGGTGATCGGCGGCAATTTCCTTCTTGGTCAAACCTTTGCGCTCTGGGGTCGAACCAGTGGCAGTTGACGGCCTGGCGGCCACCGCCGGCGCGGTGGCACTTGTGGGTTTGGGATTCTCGACAGTGGTTTGGCTCATGCAGGTAAAGCGGTTGGGGGTGGTTCAGGTATGCTTGGCGGCGGCAACGTGTGTCTTCACGCGCTCCAGGATGTCTTTGACTTTCCACGTAAGACCGTCGCTCTTGTTGATGCCGCGAATGTGTGAATTACAGAAGCGCGCACGCAGCAGCATGCAGAGTTGCCCGCCGTATCCGTAAAGGCCTTCGTCGTTGTTCTCAACGACCAGCACATGATGAAATCCAGAGAAGATGTTCTCCAGCCCTTCCGGCAGCGGATTGAGATGGCGGATGGTCAGGCTGGAAATGCTATCCCCTGCGGCCCGAGCGCGATCCACGGCTTCACGTAAGGGTCCCTCGGTTGAACCCCAGCCCACGAGCAAGGCATTGCCTTCCGGCGGACCGTAAATCTTGGGCAGGGGCAGGGTGGCCGCCAGAGCCTGCAGCTTCTTGCGACGCTTGGCGGTCATGGCCTGATGCAGTCTCGGAGAACCAGTTGGATGTCCCAATTCGTCGTGCTCCAAGCCTGTGGCGATGGGGTATTTGCCGCTGAGAATCTGTGTGCCTGGCACGGCGCGTTTTACGATGCCATTGGTTGCAGCCAGATCATACGGCTTGTGGTCCGCCACGGGCGTGAAATCGGGAGAGAGATCCTGACAAACCTGCTCCAGATTGGGTTCTGGGAAGGCCTCGATGCGCGTGGCAATGGCCTGGTCGCTCAGAATGATGACTGGGACATTGTAACGATCGGCAATTTGTGCCGCCTCGATGGCGGTGTAGAAACAATCCTCCACATTGGCGGGAGCGAGCACAACGCGCGGGGCGTCGCCGTGGCTCCCAAAACAGGCGATGAACAGGTCGGATTGTTCGATGTTGGTCGGCATGCCGGTGGACGGCCCGCCGCGCTGAACGTCACAAACGATCAACGGCACCTCGGCGTTGATTGCCCAGCCCAAGGATTCGCTTTTGAGCGAAATCCCCGGTCCGCTGGAACCGGTGACGGCGAGCTTGCCGGCATAACTCGCACCCAAGGCCATGGAAATGGAGGCAATTTCGTCCTCGCACTGAATGAACGAGCCGCCGTATTTGGGCAATTCACGGCGCAGCAACTCCATGACATCGGTCCAGGGCGTAATGGGATAACCCGCCCCAAACCGCACCCCGGCGGCAATCAATCCATAAGCCAGAGCTTCGTTGCCGTTCATGACCACCTGCACGCCTTCCCGCTCCCGGCTGTCCATGAACTTGAACGTCTCCATCACGTTGCCCAACGAGTAGCCGTAGCCCGCGTGGAACGCCAACAACGCGTTCTTGACGATGCTGGGGTCCTTGCCGGTGAAGCGTTCGGCCACCAATTTTTCCAACTTGGGTACGTTCAGATCGAACATTCGGGCGATAAGCCCCAGCGAGAAGATGTTCTTGCCCTTGTCCTTGGCGGTGCCGCCGATGGCCTCGACCGTCAGGCTCGAGATTTTGATGCCGACGTGGTGGTAATCCTTCATCCACTCGGCCTTGGGTTCGACATGGTCAGCGTCGTACATGACGATCCCGCCCTTTTTCAGCGAGTTGAGGTGCCCTTCGTACGAGTGCTGGTAGAAGGCCAGCAAAACATCCGCCTCATCGCCCGCACTGAGGACTTCACCAGAACCGATCCGGACTTGAAAAATGGAAGGGCCGCCGGAGATGGTGGAGGGAATCGTCATGAAGGTCATGACCTCCTGTTCACTGCGTCCAGCCAGCCTCGCCAAGAAACCGCCGATGGCTTGAATGCCATCCTGCGAATTGCCCGCGATGCGGATCACTGCCTCTGAAACCCGAGTTAACTTGGGCGTGCCGTCCGCAGTCTGGGCGGTCAATGTTGAATCACTCATGAATCCTCTCGAATCAAGCCTGTGGCTAATATCCCGCAAGGTGAGGTATCGCTGAAGTCATTTCAGTCCCACCACCGTTGCCCTGTCACACTAGCATTGTCGCTTGGGGTGTCAATTTCTAATCCTCAATTTATCCCGTTGACAGATAGTTGTTTGCGTTGTATTTGCGCCCTGTGTTGTGACGACAAAAAACAGCCATAAGCGGCCATGATCTTGGGGCTTGCGCTAATCACGTTTGTTTTTGCATCGCCGCTTGCTGCAGATGGTGACGCAATCCCTCAGCCACTCCGGCGCCGTGCGGGAGTTGACTGACAAATCCATCCTGCCCCAGAACCGACTCAGCCACCGGGGTCACGGCGTTGCTTGGCGCCGCCAGCCAGCGCGCATGAACCCGTGAAAGCATGGGCAAGTCGTTCAGATGATCGCCCGCCGCGAAGACTTGGTCTGTCCCAAGTTTGAGCCGCCCGGCCAGTTCCGCGAGTGCCGTGCCTTTATTGTAGGCCGCATGGCTGAACCGCGCATACACATCGTTCCGCACCACGGTGAGTTGCGGAAAGCGGGTGCAGAATTCATCGAGAAAAGCGTGGATGACGTCCGCATCGCCGTTGTTACCAGCAATCAGGCAAAACGGGGAAAATGCATCCTCATAGACCGTGGCGCGAAATCGGGCGTTGATCCACGCAGTGAGCGCGGGGACTTCGGGACGCACGCGAGCAAAAAGCTCGGCATGGTCGCGAACACACGCGGTGTTCCACGCTTCAATTGGCGCGTAACGCACGCCATCGTGCTGATAGATCTCCCGCTCCACCAGCACCAGATAGTCCGGCTGAATTGAAATCCGGGCGCGGCCGAGCGCCTCCATCAGACTGGACATGTCGCGCCCCGTGTTGATCACCCACTTTGCGCCTTGTGCCTGCAAACTGGCGATCAGGGTTTCGAGCGCCGCGGGGATCGGCGGTTTCTCGAACTCGGTGAAGATCGTTCCGTCGAAATCCGTTGAAATCAGGTTGATTGGCAGTGTCGCAGGCGATTCCCGCATGTTGCTTCCATGAGACATTCTGGCGGCAGCATACCAGAACCATGACAACCGGTGCAACACGCATGGCTTGCGCCGCCCGGCAATCGTGCGTTAGCGTGTTTCTGCCAGACATGACTTTGCAGGAGCAATACGACGACGCGCTGTTCGATTTCAGCCGAGGCGATTTCGACGGGGCTATTTCCAAGTTGAAGGCCATTCTCGCGGAGAACCCGGAGCACTTTGACGCGCAGCTATCGCTCGGCATGGCCTACTATCGCAAGGGAGATTATGCTGCGGCCATCAAGGAGGGTCACCGGGCGGAGCAGCTTCGTCCCCGCGAACAACTCGTCCACACCAATCTCTCCCTCTTTTACATGAAGAGCGGCGACAAGAAAACAGCCGAGCATCACGGACTTCAGGCACGTATTGCCTCGTGGAAAGACAAGACCCCGCCCGGCACCGCTCCGGCGGGCGATCCTGAATTGGAGTTGGCCAAACCATCACCGCCACCCGTTAAATTACCCGAGAAGTTCCCGGACATGCCTTGGAAGAAGACCGCTTCCAAGCCTGGGAACACACCGTAAGAATCGCATCCCACAGCCTGTGGTATATTTCATTTCGCAACCTGAAATCCGAAGTATTAATCACCATGAAAACCGCCTACGAACTCGCCATGGAACGTCTCAATCAGGCGTCGTCGGTCGCCAAACTCACCGCCGCACAAAAGAAACAGCTTGCCGCCCTGGATTCGAAGTACAGGGCCAAAATTGCGGAGCGCGAGCTGGCGTTGCAGGAGGAACTCACCAAGGCAAGCGCCGCCGGTGACTTCGAGAAGGCGGAGCAACTACAGCAACAATTCTTCAGCGAGCGTAAAGCCCTGCAAGTCGAACTGGAAGATCGCAAGGAGCAAGTCCGCACACCCACGGCGCAAACGTAGCCGGTTGCTGACTGCCGGGGCCGCGGCAATGCTGGTGTAGGGTGTCCCTGGGGTATGCCCAGTCGTAGGCGCGCTTCCTGCTTTTTCAGCGCAAGCGGTCAATCAGAAGATACTTGCGGCTGAAATATGAACACTGTGAATGCGAACGGGACGAATTTTACGTGTGAAGTTCGAGGGACGGGCGAGCCACTGGTTTTGGTGCATGGCGCCCTGGGTGATTTCAGGACGTGGAGAACGCAAATGGCGGCGTTCACCCGACACTATCGCGTTCTGGCGTACAGTCGCCGTTGGCATTATCCCAGTCTGGCGGTTGTTCAGGGTGAGGACTACACCCCGGACGCGCAGCTTGCGGACTTGCTGGCGATTCTGGAGATCACCGGGCCGGCCCACCTGGTGGGTCATTCTTATGGCGCTGCCATCGCCGCGGCGGCCGCGCTTCACCGTCCTGAACTGGTGCGCAGTTTGGTGCTTGCTGAACCGTCGCTCTTTTCTCTGTTGACGGCCAATGGCGCTGGGGCAAGCGCCCTGGCCCATGCCGTTGCGGCAATCGCGCCCGTGGTCCCGCTCCTGCGCCAAGGACGGAAAGCGGACGCCTTGCGGCAATACCTTGACGTCATTCTGGGAGCCGGTGGTTATGAGCGATTACCCGTGCGGGCGCGGATCGTCATGCACGACAATCTTCACACCTTGGAGCCGATGCTCAATGGTCTTAACGCTGGCACGCCGTTCACGCAGGATCATGCCGCCCGGATTTCCGTGCCTACCCTGCTATTGGAAGGTGATCAAACTCCCACCCCATTTGCCCTGACCCTTGACGAACTAGCTGGCGCCATCCCCGAGGTGCAACGAATTGTCTTGCCCGGCCTTTCCCACGGGTTGCATCTGGAGAATCCAACGGCTTTCAACCGCGCGGTAGCCGACTTCCTGGCGGGCGTGGAGGCAGCCGCTCTGGCGGCTTGAACTATTTCACAGCGGCTTTCAGTCCCCGTTGCCAGAGATCAAAGTGGAACAGGGCCACCACCACCATGGCGTGAGTAATTCTGCCTTCCGCCACCAATCGCGGCACGTCTCCGACCGGGACCAGTCGCGTAATCAAGTCCTCCCCGTGATCGAACTCGACCGGGTGAACGCAGTGACAATTCTCCACCAGCACCGTGTAACACGTGTTGCTCATGATGGCCGGGTTCGGAAAAATCCTGCCGATTACTTGTGCCGGCGCCCCCTCGTAACCGGTTTCCTCGCGCAGTTCGCGCAACCCGGCGGTCAATGGCGATGACTCATGCGCGTCCATCATGCCACCGGGGATTTCCAACTCGATCGTGTTGGAACCGTGGCGATACTGCTCGATCATCACAAGCTGTTGATCCGGAGTGACGGCGACGATGTTCACCCAATCCACACTTTCGATCACGTAAAAGTCATGTTCCGCCCCGGTGCGCGG
>JAANMU010000309.1_pt1 | contig 61617 bp, 59 predicted proteins | sample 7279701 | NCBI WGS metagenome assembly JAANMU01 (sample SAMN14094539, study PRJNA606508) | bioreactor metagenome | isolation source: A lab-scale SPAN reactor treating ammonium-rich wastewater day 57 | place: Ireland: Galway | collected 2017-03-13 | reverse complement strand
GACCGAGCGACCCGCGCCCCCGGTGGCAGGCCCGACCGAGCGACCCGCGCCCCCGGTGGCAGGCCCGACCGAGCGACCCGCGCCCCCGGTGGCAGGCCCGACCGAGCCCGTCAACCTCGACGGGCAGTACCGCGCCAACGTGGTGCGTGCTGCCGAGCAAGCCGGGGATGGCTGGCCCTTCGAGTCCAGCCCGACCCCGCGCTTGCTGGGCCCGAGCGACTCGTGGCAGATGGGCACCCGCGAGCTGGACGGACAGCTGCACAACGTGCTCGAGATCAAGCCCGGCGTCGATCCCTCCCAGGCCGTCCAGGACCTCTTCCAGAGCCGCCAGAGCTATGGTTTGGACTGCGCCACCGCCGTGCGAGCCGTCGGCCTCAAAGCAGAGCTCGACACGGTGGGCTCCGAGGCCTTCAACCTGTCCCACTCCGACATGTTCTTGTTCGGCCACTACGACAGCGTGGACGGCAACCAGGACAGCGGAGCCTGGCGCATCAGCGCTGGCCCGTCGGTCGACTACGGAGCCGGGGCCGAGCTGGGGGCCTTCGACCCCACCAGAGACCAGCTGCAACCGGGCGAGCTACGCTACTTCGAGAACCCTGGCGACACCACCACCGAGAACCAGGGCTGGAACGTGATCTACCTGGGCCAGGATGCCGGGGGCCAGGACCGCTTCTGGCGGACCGGCGGCGAGTTCAGCGGGGGCATCGAGGGGCAGTACCTGTCCAACCTGCGCGGCACGCCCGACCTGGACCAGCTCAACGCGGCCTGACCTCAAGCCGAATCCGAGCCCGCACCACCTTGCCCTCGGCCACCTGCTCCACCTCGACGAGCAGGCCGTCCTGCTCGGCCCGGTCCCCCGGGCGGGGCTCGCGGCTCAGGAGCTCGCGGATCCACTCGTCCACCGTGGCAGTCTCAGAGTCCGGCACGGGTCCGATCTGGGCCAGGTCCTCGCGGGCGACGCTGCCGGCCACGCTCCAACCGTCGGGGCGGGGCTCGAGCGGCAGGCGCTCGTCGGTATCGAACTCGTCTTGCAGCTCGCCGAACAGCTCCTCGAGCAGGTCCTCGATGGTGATCAGTCCCAGCGGCTCACCCTGCGGACCGACCACCAGGGCCAGGTAGGTGCGCGCCTCGCGCAGGCGCTCGAAGGCCTCGTCCAGGGGCAGCTCGGGGGGGAGCGTGAGGGCAGTGCGCAGCACCTCTTGCGGGGTCGCCCCCGGCTGGCGCACCAGGTCTTTGAGCAGCAGCACTCCCACCACCCGGCCATTCTCCACGACCGGATAGCGAGAATACTGCTCCCGACGAGCGAGATTCACCACTTCCTCGCGAATCAGTCCGGCCTCCAGGGTCTGCACCCGCTCCCAGGGCACCATCACCTGGTCGGCCCGCTTCTGTCCCCAGGTCAGAACGCGCCGCAGAAGCCAGTGCTCCTGGTCGTCGAGCAAGCCTCCATCATGGCTCTCGTCAAAAACCAGGCGCATCTCCTCGGCCGAGTAGACCAGGCTGGTGTCCTGCGAGATCGGCAAGCGCAGGACGCGCAACACCAGATTTCCCATCTGGTTGAGAACGAAGACCATGGGAGCGAGCAGCCAGCCGCAAAACCTCATGGGCCCGTCCAGGGAGGTGGCCGTGGCGACCGGGTATTGCAGAGCCAGGCTCTTGGGCACCATCTCCCCCAGAACGATGTGCCAGAAAGTCAAGAACGCCAGCGAGATCAGGGTGGCCAGGGTGTGTGCCCCGCCTTCTTGGAGCCCACCCAGGCCCGTCAGGTAGGGCTGGAGACCGCTGGCAAGAGAGTGCTCGCCATACATTCCCAGCCCAAGACTGGCCAGGGTGATGCCCACCTGGGCAATAGCGATAAAACGATCCTGGGAGGATGTATTGGAGACGATGGATAGCAGGCGTTGCGCCCAGGATTTCCCTTTCTCTGCCTCATTCTCTAGTAAGGTGCGCGGTAGCGAGATAATGGAGAACTCGGCAGCCACGAAAATTCCGTTCAAAGCGATCAAGAGGGTGCAGACCGCTGCGACCAGGAGCGCCTCAGCCACGGCAACGCACCTCCACACGCACGATACGAGCCCCGCGCGTCTCGCGCACGGCCAGTTCGAGACCGTCCACCTCGACCCGATCTCCCACTTCGGGACGGCGGCCCACCAGATGCATCACCAGCCCTCCCAGCGTGTTGACCTCGGGGAACTCGGTGCGCAGCCCGAGGTCGGCAACCAGGTCTTCCAGCAAGAGCTCACCTCGAATCAGGCGGGCTCCTCCTTCCAACGCCTCCTGGGAAGGCCGGGCCGGATCGGACTCGTCGTGGATCTCGCCGACCACCTCCTCGATCAGGTCCTCCATGGTCACCAACCCCTCAGTGCCGCCGTACTCGTCGAGCACAACCGCCATCTGGGCCTGGGCCCGGCGGAGCTTCTCCAGGGCCAGCGTCAGACCGAGAGGACCGGGAAGAACGGGCATGTAGCGGGAGAGCCGGCGCAAATCGGGCGAGCGGTCGCGCGGCAGCAGGGCCAGGTCCTTCACATGAACCAGGCCCAGGATGTGGTCGAGATCGCCTTCGTAAACCGGGTAGCGCGAGTAGCCGTGAGAGGAAAGCACCTCGTCGACAGTGGGCCAGTCGCTGCCAACCTCCAGACCCTGGATGCGGGTACGGGGCACCATCACCTCATTGAGCATCCGTTCGCTGAAGTGGAACACCCGGCGCAGCCGGTCGTGCTCTTCGCGCTCCAGAGTGCCGGCCCGCACGCCGTGGGCCAGCATCCGCTCGAGCTCCTCGGGAGAGTGCACGTGGCGATGGCCGTGAGCGGTCACGCCCAACTTGCGCAGAATGAGCTCCCCCGTGCCGTTCAGCACCTTGATGAACCAGGTGTAAATCCAGAGCGACCAGATCATGGGCAACGTCAGGGCCAGTGCCACCGATTCGGGAAAGCGCAGGGCCACGGCCTTGGGTACGAGCTCACCAAAGACGACCTGAAGTCCTGTCAGGCCCAGAAGAACCAATCCGGCGGCCAGCGACTCCAACAGACGCCCTTCCAGGCCCAGAGATGTCAACAGGCCACGCATGGTGCCGGTCAGCGAGCCCTGCCCGAAGGCTCCCAGCAGCAAGCTGGAGGCGGTGATACCGATCTGGCAGGCAGCCACATAGCGATCCAGCGAGCGCACGTCGGCCAGATAGGGCAGCAATCGGGCGGCGTGCTTGTTGCCGGCAGCGGCCATGGCTTCGAGTCGGAACGTGCGAGCCGCCACGGTGGCGAACTCGGCGGCCACGTAGAGCGCGTTCAGCGCGATCATGGAGATAATCAGGATGTACGTCATCGGACCCTTCCCGGAAAAAAATGCGGACCTGGGCCGGATCAGATGGGAGGTGCTCGGGGCCCGGCCTGAACGGTCGCCTCGACCTGGGGGACAGCGGACGCGATCGTGATCACGACTGGCTGGAATGTGGGAGGGTGCGCTGCGCAGCTCAGCTCGAGACGCTGCGCCACCTGCACCTGCCGGGTGCGAGTCATCAGGCTCGCACGGGAGCAATCGGGGGGCTCGACCTCGGGGACGGCCCAGCCGGCCAGCCAGGTCAGGCAGACGAGCAACACCAGCAGCAGGCGTCTGGTCATGGGCTAACAGCTTTCCTTCCTCACAGAGGAGTCCTGCCAGGAATGATGTTTACGCCAGGCAACGTTCTGTTCACACAGATTACAGAATCGAAACATTCAGCCGGTTCCCGACCCTCGAGCCTGTCGCCTACTCTCAGAGTATGGATCCACTCGCACAACTTTTTGCCGCTGGCCCCGCCAGCCAGACCCCCGGCCTTGGGATGCCCTCTTGCCCCGGGTGCCTCGGAGCCGCCAACCAGCGCTTGATGGCCGACCCCACCGGGGGGATGGCCGCCATGGCCAACCTCCAGCAGATGATGATGGGCCAGCAACAGATGATGATGCAGCTACTGACCCTGCTCATGCAGCTGATGGCCGGCTCGGGGGGACTGGCTAACCTGGCCCAGGGCGGAAGCCCCAACGCGGGGGGCAGCCCAGGTTTCAACGCGGGCGGAAGCCCCGGCTTCAACGCGGGAGGCTCCCCCAGCGTGGGCGGCTCGTCGGGCGGCGGAGGCGGAGGCGCCTTCAATACCCCTGGCGGCGTGGCGGCCGATCCCTCCCAGTTCCAGGGCGGCACCGAGATGAGCCGTCGGCTAGCTGCAGCAGCCCTGCGCGAATCCACCGACGGCGATAGCAACGGCGGGTGGTGTGCCCGCGACGTGGGCGAGGCCCTGCGGGCGGTGGGGCTGGGCGTGGCCCGGGGCGACGCCTGGACCAAGGCGGCCGTGCTGGCCGGCGATCCCCGCTTCCGCGAGCTGAAGGTGGCACCCAACGAGATCGACAAACTCCCTCCGGGAGCCATCATCGTGTGGGACAAAGGGCCGGGCCTCCCTTACGGGCACATCTCCATCGCCCTGGGCGACGGCCGCGAAGCCAGCGATCTGCTCAAGAAGCAGATGCACCTCAAAACCAGCTACCGGGTGTTCCTCCCGATCTAACCTCGGGACCCGCGCTTGTTTCTTCTTGCCAACCTCGAATCGAACGCGCCCGCCCAACGGGCGGGGGGGCTAGGTACCTTCCTGACCGGGTAGCAGCCCTTTGCGCTGATCGGCCTCGAGCAGCACGCCGGCCATGAAGAGGGCCGTGGGCACGTTGGCCGAGCCGACCTTGGAGTCTCCGTAGGTCACGGCGCTGGTGACCTGGGTGGTCAGGCTGTCGTAGCGGTCGGCCGTGATGCCCTGATCGGCTTTGTGGAAGTCGATGAGCTTGCCGGCGAACTGATCCAGATTCTCGGGTGAGCTGACCAGCTCGTGCAGCCTGTGCTGCAGGGCGTCGGTGACGGCCGCGCCCACCACAGGACCGAGCATGGCTCCGGCGGTCATGAACAGCGTGTGGCTGGACATCTGGGCCAAGTTGCGGGCATCGGGCGAGCCCGAGTCGGGGACGCGAGCCCAGACGGCCCGCTTGAGGGCCCCCAGGTCCTCGGCCATGGCCGACTTGTCCCCCTTGTCCAGGGCGTCGGTCACTCCGGCCGCGTTGTCGGCCAGGTTGGTGGCCACCGACTTGAGGTTCTGAGCGTGAACCCCGTGCATCAAGTGGGCTTTGGATACCCCTACGCTGTTGATCCCATCTGCCATGGCCACACCTCCGGACCTTCATGGTTCGCGATTCGGGTAGGGCTCCCCCTGCTCCCCAGCACCCGAGGAAGCCGACAAGCTCGCCAGGCGTCTGACCCCGGCGTCAGGAGGCGGCGTTCTTCACCCGCACCGGCACCCGAATGCCCCCCACCAGTACGTGCGAATCGCGCTCCTGGACCCCCGAGCTCTGGCCGTTCAGCCCCTGAGCCAGCCCCTGCACGTCCTGGGCGCTGCGCGCCACGTTCTTGAGACCATCGAGCTGCATCTCCCAGCGATTCACCGTGCCGATCAGGTAGTTGTTGCGCGCCTCGTGGTCGGTCAGCGTGCCGGCCCGAATGGCCATGACGGCGGCCCCGAAGGTCGTTCCCAGCGTGACCGCGGTGGGCAGGTTGAAGGCCAGGCTGGCCAGGGTGCCCCCGAAGGCGGTCAGCGTGGCCACCAGACACTTCTTGCTCAGCCGGTTGGAGCGCAGGGTATCCTGGCGGGCCACCTCGCGCATACCCTCCAGCGAGGCTCCGGGTGCCTTCTCGATGACCGCGCGGTCGCTGCGCACCTGCCTCAGCGCCGCCAGGACCGAAGGCTCCTGCGGCTGGGCGGCCAGATAGTCCTCGGTGGCCTGCATGACCTGCAACAGCTCTGACTTCATGTTCTCGGGCGCCGCCAGCTCCAGGGTAGAGCGCACCAGGGTGCCCCCACCGGCGGGGGCTCCTGCGGTCAATTTGGGGTATTCCCCTTCCCAGGCCTCCAGAAAGCCGGCCAGACGGTCGCTGCGGCCAACCGCGTCACCCACGGTGGCGCCCCACACGAAGGTGCCCACCCCGCCCGCCATGCCCGCCAGTCGCACGGCCACGACCAGACTGCTGTCAGGCATCAATGCGGTGGCTGCCGCGGCGGCCACCAGCAGGCCGCCGGTGCCCATAAGCAGGTTGCGCTTGCGGCGCAGATGGGCGCTCTGCTCTTCCAGAATTCTGCGCCCGTCAGCCAGGGTCTCGCCGGGCGCGCCCTCCAGGGTGCGCACCTCGGCCATGAGCTCGTCGTAAGCGGCCCGGGTGGGCGGGCTGGAAAGGTGCGCCTCCAGCGGCTCGGCCTTCTTGCGGATGGCCTCGGCCACGTCGAGACGGCGGGGGGATGCCTGGGTGACCTGCATGCTCTCGATTGTGCCACCGCCCGCCCAAAAAGGCCTGAAAGCTGGGCCTGAGACAGCAAACGGCACCCGGTCGCGGGTGCCGTTTGCCTGCCGAGAGCGAGCTTGCTTCAGACGCCGTAGTTCTGCGTCAGGCTCGAGAGCCAGCCCATCCCATTATCGTCTTGCTCATCGTGCTGCCCCAGCGTCACCGTGTCGTTCACGGGCGGGGGGGCCGTGGTCACTTTGACGGCCGTGTCCTGGCGCGGTTCTTCAGCCTCGCGGGCGGGAGCGGCCTCGCGCGGGGCCTCGGCGCGCTCGGTCGACTGGGTCTTGGACTGCTGCAGGAGGCCCTTCAGGCGCTCCATCCCCCGGTCGGCGAACCCCGAAACCGACTGGGTGTCTTCAATCTTCTCGATGTGATCGTAAGCCATTGTGCACTCCTATCACGACAATCCTAGCACAAGAAAATAGCCCCACGGTGAACAAACTGAAACCAATGTTACCAGATCGTTACAAACTTGGTCCAGTTTCGAAGAGCTTGAAGAGCCGGACGAAGGCGTCAGGCCGTGGCTCCAAAGTGTAACCCAGGCTCAAAAAAAGTCTTTGCAGCCCGTGGTTGTGCTCATCGGTGTAGGTGGCAGCCAGAAGCGCCCCCTGCTCGCGCAGCCAATCCTCGCCCCGCTCCACCAGGCGGCGAGCAACCGAGCGACGCCGGAAGGCGGGGGCGACGTAGGTCGTCGAGAACAGGCCCTCCTCGGGCTCCAGGCGCAGGATGGTATGGCCGGCGATGACTTCCTGCTCGCCCTGAGCCAGGAAGATCGCCCCGCGCTCGAGGTGGAAGGCCACTCGCTCGCGCAGCCATTCCCGCGTGTACATGGCGCGACCGCGCTCGATCCCGAGCACCTCCTCCAGGGTCAGGCGCATCCTGAGCGCCACCAGCTCGCGCTCGACGGACGATTCTGGATCCAGGGGGCGAATCAGCATGTCACAAGGGATAGCCGCTTGCACCGAGAAACCCTTCTGCCTTCAATGAAAGGGGCTCTGAAGCGATGAAGTGTTCATGCGGGGGCGAGATGACGCTTGGATTTATCCCGGATTTCGGCATGTTCGCGACCTGGACGACGGTCTGGCTGCCCGGGGAGGCGACCACCCAGAAGTCCGTGCTCGACCGCCTGCGCACGGGCGCCGGGGTCAGCACCGAAGTGGGCGAGGCCAGGATGCTGGAGGCTCACCGCTGCGAGAGCTGCGGCCTGCTCCAGCTCTTTGCGCTCAAGGCGGCGCCGGTCGGAGCCACTCCGGTCGTGACCGATACATCCAACCGAACGGCTTGAGGCTTCTTCCTCGTCCACTGTCTGTGAGTCGTCAATCAGGACGTGTAGTGAAAGGGTGGGAGACTTTCGCTACTTGCATTGGTGCCTGCTCGCAGAGCAACCACGCGACGGGAGCCGGGGCGGGGATCGCTGAAATCTTATCAGGATGCCGTCCAGGATGTGCAGCCCAGGGTGCTGGTGGCCCGGTTGTTGGAGGGGCAGTCGTCTCTGCGCCCACCCCATGAGAATGTGTAGTGAAAGACGATCAATCTTTCACTACACGTTCTCATCGACGGACAGTACGACTCTCTGCCGACCTGCGAAACCACCAGGACAAGATTCACTGCGCTGAGGGCAAGGTCAGGAATCCCGCGGCCCGACGCGAAATGCTCACCTGGAAATGTTGAGACATCTGACCAGCCTCCTGCGCGACGTGACCCGGGTGGCCGTGGCGCGGGTTCTGGCGCTGGGACTGGTCACGCTCACCCATGTGCTGGTGGCTCGTAAGCTGGGCCCGCAGGGCCGGGGCGATTTTGTCTACCTTTACACCTTCGCCCTGACCGTCTACCAGTTCTGCGCCCTGGGTCTACAGACCAGCCAGACCGTGCAGTTGGCCCGCAATCGCGAGCTCTTTCCCCAACTGGTACGCAACTCCACTCTCATCTCGGTAGGGCTGGGGGGCGGGGTGGGGCTGGCCGCCAGCGGCGTGCTGGCCTTCTCGAGCGGCAACCCCGAGGTGTGGCTGGCCGGACTGCTGGTGCCCGGCCTGCTCTTCTACGTTCTGGCCTCCAACCTGGTGCTGGCCGAGGGGAACCTGGGCCGCTACAACCTGATCAGCGTGCTGCACGATCTGGCCATCTTTCTTGGCCTGGCGGGGGCGGTGGCCATCGCCCCGACCCCGGCCAGTTGCTTGCTCGGCATGCTGGTGGCCAAGACCGTCTTCAACCTCGCCCTCTGGGCCGCCCTGCCCGGTCCCCCGCCTCGCCCCTACGACTGGTCGCTGTTCCGCGACGGCTGGTCGCTTGCCTGGCGCTCCTATGTGGCCTGCGTGCTCACCTTCCTGACCTACCGCCTCTCCATCTACGTGCTCGGCAGCCAGGCCAACCCCTCCGAGATCGGCTACTTCTCGGTGGCCACCCAGCTGTTCGATATCTGCATTTTGTTGCCGACCCTGACCGCCTCGGTGCTGCTTCCCCGCCTCTGCCAGCGCACCCCCGAGGAAGGGCTCCGCTTCTCGCTGGCCCTGCTGGGCACTGCGCTGGCAACGCTGGTCCTGGGCCTGGCGCTCGCTTATCCACTCCTTCCCCACCTGATCGGCGCCGTCTTTGGACCCGACTACCTGCCCGCCACCGCGGCCTGCCGCGCAATCATGCCCGCTATCGCCTGCTGGACCGTCTCGGCCCTGCTCAGTCCCTACTTCAGCTCGTTTGGGCGGCCGCTGGCTTACCTGGGCTGCTGGCTCTTGACCCTGCTGGTCACGCTGGTCCTGAGCCTGTGGCTCACCCCGCGCTACCAAGCCGCCGGCGCCGCCGCCGCCCTCAGCCTGGCCAGCCTGATCCTGCCAGTCGGTCAGCTGTACCTCATCAGCAGGCGCCGGCTCTCAGGGACCCAATAAATTCGGGAATCGCGCCAGGTCGAAGGCCCCGATCACGCTGGTGGCCCGACGGTCGCGCTCGGTGAGGGCGCTCAGCCCGAAGCGGTCCTCGATCAGCCTGAGGATCGACTGGGTATTGTAGAGCGTGTGGTCCACGTAACCCTGCCGGGCCAGGGGCGAGACCAGCAGGCAGGGCACCCGGTTGCCCGGGCCCCAGCGGTCCTCCATCACGGGAGGCACGTGGTCATAGAAGCCCCCGAAGTCGTCGTAGGTCACGAAGATGGCTGAGCTGTCCCAGTAGGGCGAGGCGCGCACCTCCTCGATCAGACCGACGGTGTACTCCTCCGAGCCGTAGATGGGAGACTGGCCCGAGTGCTCGTCGAAACCGGCCATCGGCTTGATGAAGGAAACCGCCGGCAGAGTACCGTCACGCAGGGCCTTGCGAAAGTCCTCCACGTCCTTGAGATGGTTGGCGCGCAGAGCTGTTCCAGGCTTGTAAGCCTCGAAGTAGACGAAGGGTTGGTGATGGTAGATGAAATCCTCGCTCGGATTGCCCGCCGCCGCGTCGTTCCAGCCCTGCGAATACCAGGCCCAGCTCACGCCTTTTGATTGAGCAGATCGCCGATGGTGGTGTTGGTCTGGGGAGGAACGCGCTGATCGTCGGGCGTGCCGGCCGCAAAGGGGGGATAGAACGGCTGGGCATCCTCGATGGCAAAGCCATCGGGAGTGACCACGCCGTTGGGATTGTTCAGCCCCACCAGTCGCCCGGCGGCGTCGAACACCGGCTGCAGCACCAGGCTCGGGGCCGCGTTGGGCCACACCGGGGTCCGGGCCGCAATCAGCCAGAAATGGCCCAGCATCGAGCCCCCGAACTGCGAGCCGAAAAAGTTGTCCATGAGCACGAACTCGCGAGCGTAGGGGTAGAGCGGCAGCTTCTCGGTGTCGTAATAGCCCATGGCCAGCGTGCCCTCGTCCCCCACCGCGCTCACGAACATGTTCATGCGAAAGTTGCCGAAGCGATCGTCTCCGAGCGGGTCGCCGTTGAGTTGCATCAGGTTCTGATAGAAGCGGTGCACGGGGCTGGGATAGATGTCGGTCTCGCTGTAGAAAGGGTCGATCAGAAACGGCGCGTTGGGCAGACTGGCGGGCAACTTGGAGCCTGGCACGGGAGGAAGGCTGGCCAGCACGTTGCCGTTCTCGTCGACCTGAGGAACCACCCCGCCCGGGCTGTCGATCCCGTTGGCCCCGGGGAACTTGCCGAAGAGCAAGTCGAAGGTGTGGTTTTCGGGGAAGATGATGATGATGTGATCGAGCCGCCGCTGCTCGACCGGATTGGGCACCGGGCCGTTGGTCACGGTGGATTGAGCTGTCCCGCAGCCCGTCGACAGGATCAGCGCGAGAAGGAAAATGATGAGGTGGCTCATGGTCTGGCCAGGATACGGGGCGCGCGATCTTCCTCCTGCGGACTGGGTAGGAACCTGGCCCTGCGAGCAGAACCGGGGCGGAATGTTCTCCAACGAGCACGATGCCTGCGGAATCGGCTACGTGGCGCGGGTCAACGGGGCACCGAGCCACGACATCGTTACCATGGCGCTGGAAGCGCTGGGCAACCACGCCCATCGCGGCGCCCTGGGCGGCGACGGCAAGACCGGCGACGGGGCCGGGGTCAGCACCCAGCTGCCCCACCAGCTGCTGCAGCGCGAGTTTGCCAGGATCTACCCCGAGCAACAGCTTCCCGGGCCGGGCGACCTGGGCCTGGGCATGGTCTTCCTGCCCCTGCAAGACGCCGGGGCCCGCACGAGAGCGCGCACCACCCTGGAGGACTGCCTGCGGGCTGAAGGGCTCCAGCCGCTGGGCTGGCGCGACGTGCCCCTGGATCTGGAAGCGCTGGGCAGCATCGCGCGGCGCTCGCGTCCCCACATCCAGCAGCTCTTCGTGGCCCGCAACGACAAGAGCGACTTCGAGAACGCCCTCTTCCACGCCCGGCGCAAGGCCGAGGACAGGTTTCAAGGGTTCTTCGTGGCCTCGCTCTCGAGCCGCACGGTGGTCTACAAGGGCCTGTGCATGGCCGACCAGCTGGGCAACTTCTTCCCCGATCTCAGCGACCCGGCCTACGAGTCGGCCGTGGCCATGTTCCACCAGCGCTACTGCACCAACACCATGCCTGCCTGGGAGCTGGCCCACCCCTTCCGCCTGATCTGCCACAACGGCGAGTTCAACACCCTGCAGGGCAACTGGAACTGGATGCGGGCCCGCGAGGCGGCCCTGGGCTGCGCCAGCGTCATCCGCAAGGGCGTCAGCGACTCGCTGGCCTTCGACAACGTGCTCGAGTTCCTGCTGCGAAGCGGCAAGGAGCTTTTGCCCACCCTGCTCATGATGATCCCCGAGATCTGGGAGAACGTGCCCGCCGACGACTTCCCTCCCGGCTGGCGCGACATGTACACCTACCTGGCCTGCTTCATGGAGCCCTGGGACGGCCCCGCCGCGCTCAGCTTCTTCGACGGCGAGGTGGTGGGCACGCTGCTCGACCGCAACGGACTGCGCCCCGCGCGCTACACGATCACGCACGATGAGATCGTGCTCTCTGCCTCCGAGGCCGGGGTGCTGCGCCTGGACGACAGCCGCATCGCCCAGCGCGGCATGCTCGGCCCGGGCGAGGTGCTGCTGGTGGACACGAAGCAGAAGCGCATCTTCGAGAACCACCAGCTCAAGGACCACCTGTCCTCGAGCTTCGATCACCGCGGGTGGCTTAAAGAGCACCTCGAGCCCGTGCCCCGCAAAGTCACCGAGCCCGTGGCCCCGCGCAGCGACCGGTTCGATCCCCTCTCGGCCGACCACCTGGTGCGCCGCAAGCTGGTCTTCGGCTACAACCACGAGGAAGAGACCGCCGTGCTGCGCCCCATGATCACGACCGGCAACGAGCCGGTGGGCAGCATGGGCGACGACACCCCGCCCGCCCCGCTGAGCCGCTTCGCCCGCCCTCTCTTTCACTTTTTTCGCCAGCGCTTTGCCCAGGTGACCAACCCGCCCATCGACCCGCTCAAGGAGAAGCTGGTCATGTCCCTGCGGACCCTGCTCGGACGCCGACCCAACTTGCTCACCGACAGCCCCGACGCTCGTTTGCTCGAGCTGTCCGGGCCCGTGCTGACGCCGGCCGACTTCCAGAACCTGAACAGCCTCGACCCGGTAAAGTTCCCCAGCATCGTGCTGCGGGCCGTGTGGCCCGTCAACACGGGCGCGAAGGCCCTGGAAGAGACGCTGGAGGACCTGTGCCGCCAGGCCGAGGAGGCGGTGCGCCAGGGAGCGGTGCTGGTCCTGGCCTACGACGGCGACGTGAGCCCGTTCCGCACTCCCATCCCCTCACTCTTGCTGACCAGCGCCCTGCACCACCACCTGCTCAAAGCGGGGTTGCGGCTGGACGCCTCGCTGGTGGTGGCCAGCGGCGAGCCGCGCGAGGTGCACCACTTCGCCTGCCTGCTCGGCTACGGGGCCGACGCCGTGTATCCTTATCTTGCGTTCGAGAGCATCGGCGAGCTGGTTCAGGGCGGCGGCAAGGGCATGCCGGGGCTGGCCGAGGCCCAGCAGAACTTCGTCGAGGCGCTCGAGCGCGGGCTCTACAAGGTGATGGCCAAGATGGGCATCGCCCTCTTGTCGAGCTATCGCGGCGCCCAGGTGTTCGAGGCCCTGGGCCTGAGCCGCGAGCTGGTCAAGCGCTACTTCCCCCACACCGACTCCCTCCTGGGCGGGGTGGGTCTGACGGCGCTGGCCGCCAGCCAGGCCCGCTGGCACCAGGTGGCCTTCCAGGGCGAGGTCAGTGGCGATCTGGCCCGCCAGGCCAGCTACGGGTTCTACAAGTTCAAGCGCGAAGGCGAAGCCCACCGCTTCCACCCCGAGCTGGTCAAGGCGCTGCACCGCTCGGTGGCCGAGGGCGAGAAGCTGCTCCAGGAGCGCTCTGACGAAAGCCCCTTCGCGGTGCTGCCCGAGGGCCCACCGCTCTTTGAAGACTACCTGCGCCTGGCGGGTGCGCTCCCCCCCGTGGGGGTGCGCGACCTGCTCGACTTCGTGCGCCACCGTCCCCCCGTGTCGCTGTCGGAGGTGGAGCCGGCCGAGTCCATCGTGGCTCGCTTCTCCACCGGCGCCATGAGCCATGGCTCGCTCTCCTCCGAGGCCCACCGCACCCTGGCCGAGGCCATGAACCGCCTGGGGGCCGCCTCCAACTCCGGCGAGGGAGGCGAGGAGCCCGACCGCTACGCCACTCCCGCCAACAGCAAGATCAAGCAGATCGCCTCGGGCCGCTTCGGGGTCACTCCCGCCTACCTGCTCTCCGCCTCCGAGCTCCAGATCAAGATGGCTCAGGGCTCAAAGCCCGGCGAAGGGGGGCAGATCCCGGGTCACAAGGTGAGCGACGAGATCGCCCGCATCCGCCACACCACGCCCGGCGTGGCGCTGATCTCGCCCCCTCCCCACCACGATATCTACTCCATCGAAGACCTGGCCCAGCTCATCTACGACCTCAAGCGCCTCTCCCCCAGAGCGGCCGTGTCCGTCAAGCTGGTCTCCGAGAGCGGTGTGGGCACGGTGGCCGCGGGCGTGGCCAAGGGCTTCGCTGACGTGATCCACATCTCGGGCGCCGAGGGCGGCACGGGCGCCTCCCCCCTCAGCTCCATCAAGTTCGCCGGCATGCCCTGGGAAGTGGGCCTGGCGCTGGCCCAGCAGACCCTGGTGCAAAACCGCCTGCGCGAGAAAGTGGTGCTGCGCGTGGACGGCGGCTTTCAGACCGGCCGGGACGTGCTGGTGGCGGCCCTGCTGGGGGCGGACCAGTACAGCTTCGGCACCAGCGCCCTGGTGGCCGAGGGCTGCCTGATGGCCCGCAGCTGCCACACCAACACCTGCCCGGTGGGCATCGCCAGCCAGCGCCCCGACCTGCGCGCCAAGTACCCGGGGACCCCCGAGGCGGTGGTCAGCTTCATGCTGGGAGTGGCCCACCAGGTGCGCGTTCTGCTGGCCTCGCTAGGCTGCCACAGCCTGGAGGAGGTGATCGGGCGCAGCGAGTTGCTCGACCAGGTGGTCTTCGGCGAGGAGGCGGGGCACCTGGATCTCTCCCCCCTGCTCGTGCGACCCACCGACGAGCAGCCCCGCAGCCACCAGGGCGAGCGCAATCGCGAGGACACCCGCGGACGCGACCTGGAGACCCAGCTCTTCGAGATGGTGGAGGACGCCTTCCGAGGGGGAGAGGCCATGCGCGCCTGGCTGGGGCCGTTCACCATCTACAACACCGACCGCACCGTGCCGACCCGTCTCTCGGGCTGGCTGGGCACGCGCTACCCGGGGTTGGCCGAGGATACGCTCACGGTGCGCTTCGAGGGCAGCGCCGGCCAGAGCTTCGGCGCCTTCGGGGTAGCTGGCCTGACGGTGGAGCTGACGGGCGAGGCCAACGACTACGTGGGCAAAGGGTTGGGGGGAGGCACGATCGTGGTCCGCCCGCCCCAGAGCCTGCTCCACCTGGATACTCACCGCAACTGGATCGTGGGCAACACCGTGCTGTATGGCGCCACCGGCGGAACGCTGCTGGCCGCCGGTCGGGCCGGCCAGCGCTTGTGCGTGCGCAACAGCGGCGCCACGGCCGTGGTGGAGGGGGCGGGTGAGCACGCCTGCGAGTACATGACCGGCGGCGCGGTGGTGGTGCTGGGCACCATCGGACGCAATTTCGGCGCCGCCATGACGGGTGGGGAGGCCTTCTTGTTCGACCCGACCGGCAGCTCGCTGGCCAAGATCAACGGCGAGCTGGTGGAAGCGGTACGGCTGGCCCCGGGGGCGGCGGGCGAGCGCTTGCGCAAGCTGGTGGAGCAGCACGCCGAGCGCACCGGCAGCCAGCGGGCGCACGATCTCCTGCGCCGCTGGGAGGTCACGCTGGGCGAGTTCTGGCACGTGCAGCCGCGCGAGCAGGCGGCCCGCATCGAGGCCCACAACGAGGGGCACGACCAAGTGCTGGTGGCGCGCTGAGCTCTGGCTGAGGAGGAAGGCCCGCCAGGGCGAGAAACGATCCAGCCGATGTTCAATAAGTTCCTGGAGGGCTTGCGCCAGATTGCCCTGGCCCCGCGCACGAAGCCGGGCGAGGAGCTGCGCAGCCGCATCCGGGTGCTGTGCCGCTATCCCGTGCAGATCGAGAGCGGCGAGGGCCCGCCCGACCGGGCCTACGTGGTGGACATCGGGCTCAATGGCCTGCGCATCGAGGACGTGCGCCGGCTCAAGAAAGGCAGCCTGGTGCAGGTCGCTTCGGCCTACCCCGGTCTGGAGCAGAACCGCCTGGCCTGCGAGGTGGTATGGTGTCGCGAGCGCATCAGCGGCGGATACAACGCTGGCTTGAGCTACGAGACCGCGCCGCCCGGCAGCTGGGTGCGTGTCATCCTCGACGAGCTGGGCCTGGACGAGGAGCGAGGAGTGCAGCGGCGCCGCTACGTGCGCATCGCCACCTCGCTGCGGGCCCAGGTGCGCGATCTTCCCTCCAATCAGCTTCTCACCGAGGGACGGGTGGTCAACCTGGGATTGGGCGGGGTGCTTCTACGCTCGCCCCGGCAACTGGCCGAAGGCACCGAAGTGTTCTGCCTGTTCGGGCCTTACTCGCACTATCCGCACCTGTCGGTGGAGGCCACCTGCCTCAGCTCTCACTTTGACGAGGACGAGCGGGAGTGGTTCCACAGCCTCGGGTTCTCCAACCTGAGCGCCCGCGAGGTGCGCGAGGTGGGACGGTTCGTGGTGGGATTGCTCAAGGAGCGCTCGGATGCGCAAAATTCTTGACCTGCTCGAGCAGAGCCGCAGCCGCGACGCGCTGAAAGCCGCCCTGACTCGCTGCGAGGAGCGGCCCATCCGGGGGCTGCTGCCCACCCTGGCCTTCCTCAACGAGGAGCGCAGGCTGGGATTGCGGTGGATCCGCCGCCTGTGCGACGAGGACGAGAACGTACCCCAGCTGTGCCGGCTGGCTCACCTGGCGGCCCAGGTGGGAGCCTTCAAGCTGGCCGACCGCTGCCTGGAGAAAGCCCGCCGCCCGGGTAGCGAGGAGGGCGTGCTACGGGCCGAGGAGCTGCGCCAGGCCCGTCTGCGGGGGCGTTTCCGCCAGGCCTATCGGCTGGCCGAGGACCCCGAGGAGAAGGCAGCCCTGGCCGCCCGCCTGGGCAAGATGGATCAGGCCCTGGACCTCTATGCGTCTGTGGGCGGCGCCTATGGCCATCACCAGCGGGCCGAGGTGTTCCTGCGGCGCGGCGATCAGCCTGCCGCCCGCAATGAGCTGAAGAAGGCTCTCAAGGAGGACCCGGGCTACCTCTGGTCGCGCTGGCGCCAGGCCCAGGCGCTGGCCCTGGAGGGGGATCTACCCGCCGGCCTGGCCGAGCTGGAGCGGATCGACCCCGACTTTCGCCAGCGCGCTGACCTCTTGCGCGCCGCCTGGCTCGAGCGCCTGGAGCGGCACGAGGAAGCCGAGCGGCTGCGCCGTCGGTACGCCTCGCCGCTAGTGCTGAGGAGGCTGCGCGAGCTGCGCGCCGAGGGGCTGATGGAGTGGCGCCAGTACAGCGGGCGCGAGCGGGCCGTGCAGCTCACGGTGCACGTGCTGGGCGAGCTCGAGACCTCCGGGTTGAAGGCATGGTTCGAGCGCGAGCTGCCTTACACGCGCTGGGATTTCAAGCCCAGCAAGGTTTATGGCTCGCTCGACTTCGAGGAGCTGAGCGGTCACGTGCTGCGCTCCAACAAGCTGGCCGTGGGACGACTCTCGCGCATCAAGCGGGTTCCCGAGGAGCACGGCATTTTGGTGGTGGTGCCGGGAGAGGCCCCCTGGCGGGCCAACCGGGGTTTCGGAGGCAGCCGGCTGGCGCTGGTGGAAGCCGACCCCGAGGACCTCTACCTCGAATCGGTGGTGGCCCACGAGCTGGGTCACGCCCTGCTCGGGCTCCAGCACAACGACGGGCTGAAATTCTACGAGGACGCCTTCTGCCTGATGGGCTACCCGGGCTCGATGTCCCCCCTGGACCTTGTCTACGTGGACTTTCGCCAGAAGGCTGCCATGATGACCTTTCCGGGCCGGTTCGACCGGGTCGAGGAGGCCTGGGAGCTGGAGAACAAGGGGTTCTTCGACCGTGCCGAACGCGAGTACCGCGAGATTCTGCGGCGCGACCCGCTCGATCACTGGGTGCGCGGGCGACTGGCCCGCCTGGCGCTGGGCAACGAGCGTCCCCAGGAAGGTTTCAAGCGCGTGCGCCAGCTGCGCCGCCGGGACCTGAGCTACGAGCTGGCCGCCTGTCAGGGCGAGCTGCTGGTGCGCCACGGCCACGGCGAGCTGCCCGGCTATCCCGACCACGACCCGGGCGCCCGGCTGGCCCGGGGCCGAGCCCGGCTGCGCGCTCTAGATTACAAGGGCGGTGCCTTCGACCTCTGCGTGAGCTACGGTCTCTCGCCCGAGTCCAAGGAGGCGATTTTCAGCCTGGCGTGCCTTGCTCTGGAGCGGGGCCAGTTCGCCCGCGCCGAGCAAGGCTTCAAGCGTTGCCTGAAGGCCTGGCCCAACTGGGGAGAAGCCTGGCGCCGTCTGGCCCTGGGTCAGGCCGAGCAAGGCCGCTACCACGAGGCCGAGAAGCTTCTCTGGAAGGCCAACTGGCTGCAGCAAGACTCGGCCGATCACGCCTGGCACGAAGGCCAGCTGGCCTGGCTGCGGGGCGACTTCGACAAGAGCAAGCGCGATTTCGTGCGCTGTCAGCGCTGGGCCCCGGAAGAGCAGGTGCCCCACTACCACCTGGCCTACTGGGAGATCTGCATCAACGGACCGCGGCGGGCGACTTCGCGCCACTTCGCGCACTGCCATCGCCAGGACCCCAGCACCTTCCTGGGCCGGGCCAGCGCCGCATGGCTGGCGGCTCTCCAAGGGCGCGGCCAGCAGGCGCGCGAGCTGGCCGCCCCGCTCTTGCGGCGCGTTCCCCGACACGGGCCGCTGGTCTACCTCATGGTCTTTCTGGGAGAGGCGTGGGAAGAGCGGCTGCGCGGGCTCGAGCCCAACCACCCTCGGTTGGACAGCCCGTTCCTGACGTAACTCGGTTCAGGCCATCAGGATGTCTGCAGGGTAGCGAGCCAGCTGCGTGTCGGCGGTCATTAGCCTGGCAGACTCGCAAACAGACTGGGCGACCAGCAAGCGATCGAACGGGTCGCGATGAATGGGAGGGAGGGCAGCCACAGCCGCACCATGGTGAGCGGTCACCGGTAAGTGTGTGAACCCGCTCCCTTCGACTCCGGCGATCAGATCCAGGGGGTCGACCTCGAGCTTGCCCGTTCCGACTTTGATGGCGGCCTCCCAGATCGACGCCGCGCTGATCACAACGGCCTGAGCATTCAAGATGTGGCCGCGAGCCTGGATGGTCAGTCGCGGCGAGTCCTCCAGATACCACAGATAAACCTGGGTATCGAGCAGCAGCTTCACGACTCGAAGAGCTCGAGCAGATCGTCGGGCAAAGGTGCATCAAAGTCATCAGCAACCCGAATGCGACCCTTCAAAAACCCGGGTCTGCGGGGCGCGGGCTCTTCATAAGGAACCAGCCGCGCGACGGGCTTTCCGGCGCGGGCGATGATGATGGTCTTTCCCTGGCTGACCTCCTCCAGCAACCGGGAGAGATGGGTCTTGGCCGCGTGGACATTGACGGTTTCCAAGCAAGGCACCTCCAAACCAAACTTAGTTTAGTCCACAAGAGGACCTTTGTCCAGCATCGGGCAAGAGAAGGCAACCATTCCTCAAGCCCATGTTCGACAGATGGCCCTGAATGGGCGTCGTTGCGGGCCTGTCTGTTTCGATTTTTGAACCGGCGGTTCATTTTTAGAAAATCTGTTCGCACATTGTAAGGAAGCCGTCAGTCGGCCGGGGAGATGCCCTGCAGCTCATCTTTCGTGGCCCCGGGTCCCCGAGCTGGATACCCAGCTACAAACCATGAGGGCTTGCTCTCAACAGGCTGGAGAGTCCACAGGCGCATCGGCCTGCCTCCGCCCCGCCTCCAGCTCGCGCTGCAGGAAGTAATTCAAGAACGTCCGCACCACCGCCAGCGTGGCCAGCTTGGCCAGGGCCTCGAAGGAGGGAGCCACGGTGGTGCCCACGATGTCGGCCCCCAGTTGGAACTCGAGGGCCAGGGCCAGCCAGCTGCCAAAGCGCAGGCGCAGAGCCGAGAAACCCAGCTCATGCGGCTGGCGGCTGGCCGCCAGTCGCAACGTGCTGAACAGGCCCAGCGCCACGCACAGGGCCGAGATCGCTTCCAGCAGGAACTTGAGCAGGCCGACCGCCACGGTCAGGCCGTTCTCGAGGGGTTGCAGCCATTCCACGGGCTCTGGCTTCCCGGCAACCACACGGTAACCCTCCGGCAAAGACATCCCAGCCCGAGTGCGAGATACTGGGCCAATGAACGTGACCGGACTGCCGACCGCCCGCAAGAAGTGGACCATCCTCTACTACATGGATGGCAAGAACAACCTCTCCAAGATGATCGAGCGCTCGGCCAGCTCGCTCGAGAAGGTGGGCTCGGACCCCAACGTCAACCTGGTGGCCGAGATCGGGCTGGCCGGAATGGACTCGGTCAAGCGGGGCGAGCTGGTCAAGGGCCAGGGCCTGTCCGAGCTTCACAGCATCGGCTCGCAGGACATGGGCTCAGCTTCCACCGTGCAGGACTTCGTCGAGTGGGGCATGCAGCGCTACCCGGCCGAGCGCTACGCGGTGGTGCTCTCCAACCACGGGGCGGGCTTTCAGGGCGTGCTCAACGACGACGAGTACGGCTCCATGGTGCAAAACGAAGACCTGGCTCAGGCCCTGGAAGCGGCCCAGCGCAACACCGGCCAGAAGATCGAGGTGGTGGCCTTCGACGCCTGCCTGATGGCCCAGGCCGAGGTGGGCTACGCCCTGCGCAACTCGGCCAGCTACATGGTGGCCTCGGAAGAAGTCGAGGCTGGCTTCATGCTGCCAGTCCCCGGGATGAACGGCGGCATGCCGCTGCGCAAGATCGCCGAAGAGCTGCAACAGGTGCAGGGCGACCTGACCGGCGAGGAGCTCTCGCGCCTGTTCGTCTACGAAGCCGGGCGCCAGGTGGGCCGGTCCAACTTCACTCCCACCCAGTCGGCCATCGACCTCAAGCGCATGGGCGATGTGCGCCAGGCCAGCGAAGACCTGGCCGGCCGCCTGCTGCAGGCCATGTCGGGCGACTCCTCGGTGAAAGGCAGGCTGCGCGCGGTGATGTCGGCCACCCAGAGCTACACCGAGTGCGCCGGCACGGTGGACCCGTTCAAGGACTACCGCGACCTGGGCGACTTCAGCCGCCGCCTGTGCAAGGCTTTCCCCGACCAGCCCGGCATCACGGCCGCCGCCCAGCGCCTGCAGCGCGAGCTGGTGGGCGCGGTGATCGCCGAATCGCACAGCGTGACCGCCTCGGGCACCTCGATGTTCGGCTCCACGGGCCTGTCGGTCTACCTGCCCACCCATTTTCAAGACGACTTCGGTTACTCGCGCACCGACTTCGCGCGCGGGTCGCAGTGGCTCCGAATGCTACGGGTCATGTCCGAGCCCGAGACCGGCTTCAGCCTGCCCAACGCCAACGCCGGGCCGCTCAAGATCGTGCGCTCCATCGGGCGCCTGGAGCTGCCCTTTGTGGCCGCCATGGGAGGCCTGGGGCCGGTGGGGCCGGTGGTGGCCCTGATGGCGGGAGTGGACTCGATCTATCGCCTCAAGGGCGGCGTGGAGAAGGTTTCCGAGGGCATCGAGGGCTTCGGACGCAAGGGGACCACCGCCATGCTGGCCGAGGGAGCCCTGGAGACCACGACGGGGGCGCTCACCGGAGCTGCCGCTGTCAGCTACCTACTGGGCAATCACAGCGCGGCCGCCGGGCTGGGCCTCCTCTCGCTGGGGATCGAGCTGTCGGCCGGGGCCGTGAAGCTGGGTGGAGCCCTGGTGCGCAAGGCGGTGGACTCCACCCGCAGCGTCGAGGACAAGGTGGCGGCCACCCGCGAGAGTGGCTTCGCGCCCTCGCTCGAGCCCGCCGTGGCCCCACCCGGAGGGCAACTGGCCCGAGCCGCCTGAGCCGTCGGTCCTTCAGGGGCCTTTCAGACCGGTCCCCTAAGCTGGGAGGCATGATCAGTGCCCTGTCGCCCATGGTCAACTGTGCCGGCTTTCCCGTGCGGGCGGCCGTATCCCGCCCGGATCAGGCCCCGCCCGCCGAGGCGCGCCCCGAGGTCGAGTGGTTGCGCAGCAAGGTGCCCGGAGGCAAGCCCGAAGAGCTGCTCGGCCTCTACCAGTTGGGGCGCAAGCTCTTCCCCGAAGACCAGCCCGAGCGCGACCAGATGCTGGCCGAGAGCCTGCAACGGCTGCGGGAGCGGCTCGACCACCCCTGGGACTTCATGGCCGACATCCCGCGCAACGAGCGCGTCCACATCTACGAGCGACTGGTCGAGGTCTGCCCTCCCAAGCCCGAGTGGGCGCTTGACCACTCCGATGTCTTTCGCCCCCTGGAATTTCTGCACAAGCTCGTCAACCTGAGCGAGGAATCCATTCAGGGCTTCCAACTCGGTCCCAACGGGAACTACACCTTCGCCCAAAAGCCACCTCAGGAGCGCATCTCGCTGACCCGGGCGGTGGACGAGTACTGCGAGCAACTCCATCGCATCACCCACGCACGGGGGCGCGAGTCGGCCGCCCAGGACTGGAGCGACGACCACTCCGCCTGGAGCGCGGTGAACCTCGAGCACAACGCGCTCGGAAACGACCCCGAGCAGGTGGCCACCTTCCGCGAGCTGCTCAGCTACTATCAGTGCCCGTGGAGCTCGATGGCGGTGCTGCAAACCTCTCAGGGAGTCCCCGAGCCCCGTCGTGCGGAGTATTTCCAAGAGCTCGACCAGCGCATGACCACGCGGCGCAATGAAAAGGGATGGCCCCAGAATTTCCTTGAGGCCAGTGCCGAAGGCGGCACCGTGCACCACGTGAGCCGCTGGGTGGCCCTGGCAGTGACGGCCCGACGCGAGGGCGAGAGCCTGGCGTCCACCGAGCAGGAGCTGGAAGCCGCTGCCCGGACCATGGACCGCGACCTGCGCCAGTGGTACCCGCTGGAGACCCTGGCGGCCGCGGTAACGATCCGCACCCCCGAGGAGAGCACCACCAGCGCGCTGGCTCGCTTTCAGAGCGCCTACCAGCTCTTGCACGAGCAACCCGGGATGACCGCTTCCACAGCCTTTGACATGGCTCGCCAGATCGGCTCGCAGAACCCGGGCTTCTTGACCGACCTGGCCGAATGCAGCGCCTACCTGCGCTCGCTGGGTCTGCCCAAGGAGCACACCGCCGCCGCCCTGGAGCACGCTTTGCAGGCCGACAAGCAGGGCCGCAGCCCAATCGAAGCGCTGCGCGGCTACCTGCGAGGCTTCGAGTTGACGGGAGAAGTCGACGGCCTGGACAGAGTGCGCCAGCAGCTCGAAGAAGGCGTTCGAACCGGGCGCCTTCAGGGCAGCTCGGAGGAGCTCATGTCGCGCTTCCTGTGGCGCGTCGAGCAACTGCAGCTTCTCAGCAACGACCGCCGCAGCACCACCCAGCAGGTTCTGAGCGAGCTGTTCGAAGGGCATACCGCCGGCTCGCAGGTGGGCCTGGTGGGTCAGAACCTGATGCTGGGCGGCACCCGTCTCAAGCTGAAGAGCCGATGAGCCAGCCCGTCGGGGGCCTGGCCGAGCCCGAGGTCCGCAAGCCGGGACTGCTCGACCCCCCGCCCCCCGCGCCACCGGTTCCCGCCGAGCAGGTGCGCCCGCTCTTTCGCTACTGGCGCCTGCGCCTGCTTTCCTCCACCTTTATCGGCTATGCCGTCTACTACATCGTGCGCACCAACCTGCCCGTGGCCATCAAGGACATGGGCCGCGAATTAAACATCGACAAGGGCGGGCAGGGCATCATCCTGACCGTGCACGGCCTGGTCTACGGGGTCTCCAAGCTGTTCAACGGCATGATCGCCGACCGCACCAACCCGCGCATCTTGATGTCCATCGGCATCCTCTGCTCGGGGGTGGCCTGCTTTTCCTTCGGTCTTTGCCACACCCTGACGGCTCTGGTGGTCGTGTGGGCCCTCAACGCCTGGTTCCAGGGCATGGGGTTCCCGCCCGTGGCACGAATCCTCAGCCACTGGTTCAGCCCGGGCGAGCGCGGCGTGAGCTGGGGCATCTTCAACACCTCCCACATGTTCGGGGCTGCCATCGCGGCCGGGCTGTCAGGCTGGCTCCTGCACCACTACGGTTGGCGCTCGGTCTTCTTCGTGCCGGCCGGGATCGCGGTGCTGTGCTGCTTCTTCTTGCTCAACCGGCTGCGCGACACGCCCGCCTCGCTGGGCCTCCCCCCGGTGGAGGTCTACTCGGGCGAGACCGAGCTCGAGCACGCCGGCGAGCCCGAGCGCGAGCTGAGCTCGAGCGAGTTCAAGGCCTTCGTATACAAGCACGTGTGGGCCAATCCCACCGTCTGGCTCCTCTCGCTGGCCAACTTCAACGTCTACGTGGTGCGCTACGCCTTCCTCAACTGGGGTCCCACCTATCTGCAGGAGGCGCGCCACTTCAGCAAGATCGCCAGCGGCGGCATGGTGGGCGCCTTCGAGGCGGCCGGGCTGGTGGGCTCGCTGGCGGCCGGATTCATCACCGACCGCTGGTTCCCGCACCGCCGCTCGGCGGTCTGCGTGGCCTACATGCTGGGAGCCACTCTGGGCTGCTGGCTGTGCGCCCACACCGGCTTCACCAAGCTGAGCTTCATCGTGGCTGGCTTCACGGTCTACGGGCCGCAGTTCCTGGTAGGGGTGCTGATGGCCGACATCGCCACCAAGCGCGCTGCCGCCACCGCCATCGGGCTGAGCGGACTGTTCGGCTACCTCTCGGGCCTGGTCAGCGGCTGGGGCATCGGAGCCCTGACCGAGCGCCACGGCTGGGACGCCGCCTTCGACCTGGTGATCGCCAGCTCGCTCTTGTCGGCCCTGCTGTTCGCCGTCTGCTGGCGGGCCCGCGCCCGCGAGGCCTGATGTTGTTTCGCTCGGAATACCTCAAGCTGGGCAGCGATCTGCCCGGGCTGGCCCGCGAGTTCGGCCACCAGCTGACCGACCGGCAGCGCCAGGACGCGCTGGTGCTGGCCCTGGCCATGGATCAGATCGACGACCGCATCGACGCGCTGCCCACCCGGGAGGAGCGTGAGCAGGTCTACCGCCTGGTGCTCGACTCGCTCTCCCACGGCCAGCGCGATCTGAACGGGGAATCGGAGCCCTTCCGCTTTGCCCTGACGGGTGTTCGCGAGGCCGCCCTGCGAGCCGGCAGACTGGAGGAGTTCTGCCAGGTGGTGGAGGATCTCATGCTGCTGGGCGAGGATCGGCGCGAGGGCCGCAGCCGGGTGCGCTGGGGGGCCTGGTGGCCGCTCACGCGAATCATTCTGGCGGCCGGCCTGGAGATCCCCCGCCTGCACCCCCATCCGCTGGCTCTGCTGCGCTGGGGGGCCAGCTACCTGGTCTACGGGCTGCGCTACCAGCTCGGCCTCGAGCCCCGTCTGCGGCCTTACGAGCGCCCTCGGGACCGGACCCTGGCCTTCAGGATTGACTAAGTCCATCCCCCCTGTTAGTCTAGTCCCGTGAAGACCGTGAACGTGCACGAGGCCAAGACCCATCTCTCCCAACTCCTGGCGCTGGTGGAGTCCGGTGAGGAGGTCGTCATCGCTCGCTCGGGCAAGCCGGTGGCGCGGCTGAGCCCTATCCAACCCACCGATCAGCGCGTTTTCGGTCGAGACCGTGGCCTCTATGAGGTTCCCGAGGACTTCGACGACCCGCTTCCCGGGGAGGTGCTCAAGGAGTTCTTCGGTTGAGGGCCCTGCTGCTCGATACCCACGTCTGGCTCTGGTTGGGCAGCACCCCCGAGCGAATCGCGAGCGCAACTCTGCAACAGCTGGCCGATCGCTCCAACAGCCTGTGCCTCTCGGCCGCCAGCACCTGGGAGATCGCCATCAAGTACCGACTGGGCAAGCTGCCTCTTCCCGAGCCGCCCGGCCTGTTTATTCCGGCCCGGCTCTTGCGTGACCAGATCCGCATCGTTCCAGTCGACGTCCTGCACACCACCCGGGTCGCCGACCTGCCCGACCACCACAGCGACCCGTTCGACCGAATGCTGGTGGCCCAGGCCCAGCACGAAGGCCTGACCCTCGTAACCGCTGACCGAAAGCTCGAGCCCTATGACGTTCCGCTGCTCTGGGCTTGAACCCAGGGATTGAGCACGGACGCGCCGCTCTGAGCGAAGTGGCGGGTGTTCCGGGTGACCACCGTCAGGCTCGACCGAAGGGCCGTGGAGGCAAGCAGACTGTCGATGACGGGCAGAGGCAATCCTCGTGACTCGCCTCGGGCTTGCAACTCACCCCAACCGACAGCGACGGCTGAGTCCACCGCGAGAATGCGCCCCTGAAACTCGGCCGGCAACTCGCTCTCGACCCACTCCATCAAGCGCGTTCGCTTGCGACCGGTCGCGAGTTTGCACACGCCCTTCCACAGCTCTCCAAGAGTCAGGACGCTGAGGAAAAGCTCGCCCGGGTCCCTGGTATCAAGGAATTCTTGTACCCCCCGGTCGGGCTCGGGACGCAGGGCTTCGGAGAGCACGCAGGTATCCAGAAGATAGCTCAAAGCTCGACCTCCCGGCCCGTGTCCGGGGACCGATCCAGCTCGAGCTCGACGCCCACCAGGGGCGAAGAGCGCAAGAACTCCCACATTGAGCGCCGCGGGCGGGTGAGCTGGCGATACTGCTCGACTGCCATCACCACCACGGCATCGTTGCCTCGCACCGTGATGGTCTGGGGCCCGTGCTCCTGGGCCTCGCGGATCACCTCGCTGAGACGATTCTTGGCCTCCTGCAACTGCCACCTGATCAACGTCGGGAACCTCCTAGACAGTCTAGACAGGACCCCATGGTAGCCCGTAACGCTCAGCGAGTCAAGCGCCACAACCGGTGGGCCTTGCGGTTGCGAAAGTCCACCGGCACCGTGTCCAGCTCTTCCCCGCCAAACTCCGGGCTGAGCGAAAAGCGCTGGTGGTTGGTGGAGAAGAGCAGCTCCCCGTCGGGAGTCAGTCGCTCCAGGCAGGCGCGGATCAAGACCGGATGGTGCTCGGCCACGTCGAAGTGGCCGCTCATCTTCTTGGAGTTCGAGAAGGTGGGCGGGTCGCACACGATCAGGTCGAACAGGCCATGCCCCTCCTCGAGCCAGGCCAGCACGTCGGCCCGCTCCAGCCGGTTGGACTCGAGGTCCAGGCCGTTGAGGCGAAAGTTGCGCTCGGACCACTCGAGGTAGGTGTTGGACAGGTCCACCGAGACGGTGGCTCGGGCACCGCCGGCGGCGGCGTAGACGCTGAAGCTGCCGGTGTAACAAAACAAATTGAGCACCCGCTTGCCGGACGCGCGCTCGCGCACCAGCGCGCGGGTGTCGCGGTGGTCGAGGAAGAGCCCGCTGTCGTGATAGTCGGTCAGGTTGACCAGAAAGCGCAGGCCACCCTCCCCCACCTCGAACTCGTGGGAAGGCGAGCCCATCGCCTGGTACTGCCCCCCCGGCCGGCGGTCCTTGAGGAAGAGCTCGGTGGGCTCGAGGGCCTCACGAACTTCCTGCTCCACCTGGATCATCCAGGCCGGGCGGTCGTCGGTGTGCTTCTGGGCGCACTGCACCAGGGCTCGCCCCTCGTACCAATCGACCGTGACCGGCTCTTCGGGGATGTCGCGATCGTAGACCCGAAAGCAGCTGACGCCCTCGCGTCGGGCCCACTTGCGCAGGTGGCGAAAGCTCTTGCCCAGGCGATTGGCGAGCTGGCCCATGCCCGGTCAGGCGTGAGAGGACTGAAGCTCTTTGAGCAGGCCGACGCGGTTATTGAACTCGTCGATCAGCGCATCCAGCTCGTCGAGCCGGCCGTGGATGCGGGTCCAATAGTCCCTCTGGTACCACTGGGCCTGGATCTCTTCATAGGTTTTGCCTTGCTGCTCGACCCAGGTGTAGTACTTCAGGTTGTGCACGCGCTTTTTGCCCCAGTAATCGAGCTCTTCCATCTCGTCCGTGCCCAGGCCGAGCAGGTAGCGAGCGTGGGTGGCGGCTGCCTGGGCTTCGGTGAGAGGCCCGCGCGACTCGTTCAGCTCGCGCAGGCGGCTGTGGTACATCTCCAGCGAGTCGGTGAGCACGGTGATGATCACGTCCTGTTCGCCCATCTCATACCATTTCGCCATCTTGATCGCAGCCGCGAGGTTCCCGATGCACGAGATGCCAAGCCATGAGAGCTTGTCGATGAACGGAGAGGAAAGCCCCTGGCTGGCCAGATACTTCTGGCCGGCCGGCTCGTTGAGCAGGCGCAAGACCGAGATGGGCCCCTCGTCGTCCACCGCGATGACGAGATCGGTGTTCTTGACGTTGTGGATCCAGGGCACATGCTTGTCGCCGATGCCCTCGATGCGGTGCTCGCCGAAGCCGTTGCGCAGCAGCGTGGGGCACTGGGTGGCCTCGCTGGCGGCGATCTTGGAGTGAGGCCAGACCTCCTTGAGGTAGTCGCCGGCGGCGATGGTGCCGCCCGAGCCGGTGGCCGATACCAGGCCGCGGAACTCGTCGCCGGGGCGCATGGCGGCGCGCAGCACGTCCTCCATGGCCCGCCCGGTGATCTCGTAGTGCCAGAGGTAGTTACCGAACTCCTCGAACTGGTTGAAGATCGACAGGCTCTGGCCGGACTTGCGCAGTTCCCAGCACTTGTCAAAGATTTCCTTGACGTTGGACTCGCTGCCGGGCGTCTTGATGATCTCGCCGGCTACCTTCTGGAGCCACTCGAAGCGCTCGGCACTCATGCCCTCGGGCAGGATGGCGATGGACTCGCAACCGAGCAGGGCCGAGTCATAGGCGCCCCCGCGGCAGTAGTTGCCGGTGGAGGGCCAGACGGCCTTCTGAGTTGTGGGATCGAACTGACCCGTGACCAGGCGCGGCACCAGGCATCCGAACGCGGCCCCCACCTTGTGGGCTCCGGTGGGGAACCACTTCCCCACCACCGCCAGGATGCGGGCCTTGACCCCTGTCAGCTCGGGCGGGAACTCGAGGTAGGTCACCGGGCCGAAGCCCCCCCCCTGAGCCACCGGCTCGTTGTGCCAGGTGATGCGGAACAAATTGATCGGATTGAGGTCCCACAGGCCCACCTCCTTGAGGCGGGCTTTGACGGGGGCCGGGACGAGGGCGGGGTCACGCTGCTGCTTGAAGGTGGGGATGATGATGTTCTTCTCGCGAGCCCTTTGGACGGCGCGCTGGAGGGGTTCTTCGTGAACGGTGAGGTCGAGCATGGCGGCGCTTTCGACCCGTTGGGGGGAAAGCCCCTTTCGGAAGAGAAACGCCCTGGCGCATCGTGAACTTCCTTTGGAACGGCCCCGCACGGGGCCCCAGGCTGCTGCTGGCCCACGGCTCGGGAGCGCCGATGGATTCGCCGTTCCTGGACACCATCGCCACCGGTCTGGGCAAGCGGGGCCTGCGGGTCGGGCGCTTCGAGTTTCCCTATATGCAAAAGCGCCGCGAGACCGGGGGCAAGCGCCCGCCCGACCCGCGCGAGAAACTCCTCGCCTGTTGGCGAGAGGCCCTGGCGGCGGTGAACGGCCCCGTGGTCCTGGCCGGCAAGTCGCTGGGAGGCCGCATCGCGAGCTACCTGGCCGACGAGGCCCAGGCCCGAGCCCTGGTGGTGCTCGGTTACCCCTACCATCCCCCGGGACGCCCCGACTCGCTCCGCATCGAGCACCTCGAGCATCTTCAGACCCCTGCCCTCTTCTTGCAGGGCACCCGGGACGTGTTCGGCTCTCCGGAAGAGATCGCCAGCTATCCCCTCTCAGCCAGCATTCGCCACGAGTGGATCCCCGACGGCGATCACGCCTTCGTGCCTCGAGTCTCCTCGGGTCGTACCGAGCAGGAGAACCTGGCCCTGGCGGTCGATCGGGTAGTAGACTTTCTGGGCGGGTTGTGATATTCTGTAAGTGTAAAAGAAACACTTACGCGGGGAGGCGTGAAGACGATGGGGAACAACCGGTTTCAGCTCTATTCGCTCCTGGCGATGGCTGTGGTCTGCCTGGCCATCATCGGGGTCGCCAAAAGCATGATGAGGCCCCAGAGCTACCCGGGCGACCGCACCGAGGTGCGCGACTGCCGCTGGTGCAGCGGCACCGGTGAGGGGGGCGACGAGAGGGAGATGGCCATGCAGGGCGAGGGGATGCCCCCTCGCGGAGGGGGCAGCGGCGTCTGCCCCGGCTGCCGGGGCAAAAAAAAGCTCAGCGTGATCATCCCCGGCCCCAACCACCCGGCCGTGGTGCGGGGCAGCGTGCGCGACCTCAAAGCGATGGGGGACGAGGCCATGAGCCCGGAAGCGGCTGCGCTGCTGGCCTTCCACGAGAATCGCAACCCGGGCCCGGTCAAGGGCGCGGTGGGTGGAGCGAAAGTCGTGTTCGACAACGGCAGCAAGAAGGTGGAGTACACCGTGCCCGCCAGCGGCAAGATCAAGACGATGCTGGTCCCGGGACACTACCAGGTGACCGTGACGGCGGAGGGATTCCAGGACTACCACGACGAGGTCAACGTGGCCGCCCGGCGCGAGCCCATCTGGGACGAGCGCGCCCGGCTGATCACCGAGGAGTCGATGGCCGAGCAGACCGAGGTGCTGTTCCTGCTCAGCCGCTGAACGGAAAGTGCAGGCCCACTTTCTCGGCTCGCTCAGCGTCGAGCTCGAAGACCGAGATGGCGTGAATGCAGTCGGAGTTGAAGCCGCACTTGAGGCCCGCCCGCACTGTCTCGAAGACCAGGCCCGGATAGTAGAGGGGGCCGGTCACGAGACTCTGCAGGGCGTGCTGGTTTTCGTGGTCCATCACCCGCTGGCTGAGCTTGCGCGAGGCAAAACCCAGGCAGCCGGGCGTGAAGGCGGTGGTATCCTGCAAGAAGCTCTTGCCGATCCAGCGGGCCACCCCGCGCGAGTTCTCGTAGAGCGCAAAGCCGTACTCTCCGGTGCGCCGCTCGCCGGTGCTACCCAGCGAGATCAAGAGGCTCACCGTGTTCTGCACGATGGTGGTCGGGTTTACGCAGGTGACAGCCACCGCCAGGGCCAGGTCCTTCGTCTTGTCGACTGCGTAGTCGCGGGCTTTCTCGCCCAGCGAGCGAAAGTCGGGCGGGGCGTCCACGCTCCAGTTGCAGTCCACTTCGGTAGAGGACTGAGCCGGGGCCGCTGGACGGCGGCAGGGAACGCAGGAAGACAGGCTCTGAATCTGCATCGCCCTATTTTGTGTTGAAAAGCTGTGATGAAGGTTAGCAAGCCGTAAACATCAAGGCTGGCAACCCGGGCACCAGTAAGTGACCCGGGCCTCGGGCCCCCAGACGCGGCGCTGAATGGGGGCCCGGCATACCCGGCAGGGCCGCCCGCCCATCTCATACACCCAGTGGATGGGCGTCCCCTGGCGGCGCGCGTCGCGCCGCCGATCGAACGTTGTCGTGCGCTCCCAGCCGCCCAGATTGGCCCGCAGGGCGTCACGACCCCGAGCCAGCAAGCTGAGCACCGCCTGCAGACCGACCTCACCCACGCAGGTCCAGGGATTGTAGCCCTCGTGAGGCTCGAAAAAGCGCCCCTCCAACGCGCAGTTCGGGTAGGCGCCCAGAAAGCAGAGCTCGCTCTTGTAGACGTTACCCAGCCCAGCAGCCACCCGCTGATCGAGCAGCACCTCGGCCAGAGGCCTGTCGGGCAGGCTGAGGGCGCGCTGAGCCGCCACCTCGACCGCCGGCTCGGGGCCAAGCAAGTCAGGCCCCAACCTGGCAATGGGCAGGAAAACCGGCAGCTCACGAGCTTCGAACAGATCGGCGTTCTTGGGAGTGAAGCAAACGAAGACGTGCTCGGCGGTGAAAAGCTGCACGCGAGCGTCCCGGGCCGACCCCTTCCAGCTCTCTTCGGGGGCGTAGCGATGCCAGCTTCCGTTCATCCCGAGATGGACCCGCAGCATCATCTCGCGCTTTCCCTGCAGCGTGATGAGGAAGTTCTTCCCCCGGGTCTCCAGGCAGGTGACCAGGCTGCCCTTCAGCCGCTCCGAGCCGAGCACGGTGAGAATGCGAGCTCGCTCGAGCCTTTGCCCGACCAGCAGCGGTCGCATCGCGGCGGCCACTTTGTAGACCGTGTCTCCTTCCGGCACAGGGCTGCAGGCTTCGCCGACCGAGGCGGCAGGCCTTCGCGTCGTTCGGAATGGCATGAGGTCGCGTTCGACCCGCGTGCGCGGGGGTTAGAAGCGTGCCGGGAACGCACCAAAAGAGAGGCCCCCGGAAAACCGGGGGCCTCTCTGCCTCAGGAGCTTCTTCGACCTACTTCTGCTCGCTGCTCTTGTCGCCCGCGATGACCATGTTGTCGAGGTAGAACCCGTCCGCCGTCTGGCTCGAGTCGGAGTTCAGGCGGAAGCGCAGCTGCACGTCCTGGCCGTCGTACTTGGAGATGTCCACCGAGCGGCTGCTCCAGTCGGAGCTGCCGGTGAAGCCAGCCAGGCGCTCCCAGCTCTGCCCGTCCGTCGAGCCTTCCACGTAGACGTTGTCGTAGCGGCGCTCGAGGTCGAACTTGGTGTCGAAGATGAGCGTGCTGCCCTGGAACTGCTGCAGCGAGATCGGCCGGGTGGTCAACGAGGTGTTGGCCCGGTCAGCGTAGTTGCCACCGGGGCTGTCGGTCCAGACCTTGCCGCGACCCTCGGCGTCCACCTGGGCCCAGCTGTCGGCCGGGATGAAGTTCTCAGCGCCGCCGTCCATGTTGTCCTCGAAGGCCAACTGGGCGGGAGGCAGATTCACGCTGCCAGTGCGCATCTCGGAGGCGTTGCCCACATTGTCGCGCACCTTGAGGGCATAGTACTTGGTCCGCTCCTGGCCGGAGGGAACCACCGAGAAGCTGGCCTGCTCCAGAGTGCCCGTGGCACTCGGCTTGGCCGTGGCCACCAGCTCGGCGTTGGAGAAGGACACCTGGCCTTCGGCCGCCTCGCCGTCCACGATCGGCCTGTCGGAGACGCGCAGCTCGTAGCTGCCCGCCTGACCGCACCAGCCGTCATCGCCGGTGGCGGTCCACTGCAGGGTGGCGCCGTTGGCGCGGGCCGAGATGGCACGCAGGTCGTTGGGGGCAGCCGGGGCCACCTGGTCGTTGTCGAGCGCGTTAGCAGCGTTCAGGCGTCCGCCGCTGACTACCTTGCCGTCGAGCTGAGACAGCTTGTCCGAGCCGTTCATCAGGCGAGCCTTGATCTCGTCGTTGGTCGCGTTGGGGTAAGCGGCGGCGATCAGGCCGGCCACGCCGGACACGTGGGGAGTGGCCATCGAGGTGCCGCTCATGTCGCCGTAGCTGCCCTTGCTGACCGGGACGGTCGACCAGATGTTCACGCCCGGAGCCGCAATATCCACCGAATTGGCGCCGTAGCAGGAGAAGCTGGCCAGCTGGTCGTTGCGATCGGTGGCCGCCACGGCCACGTTGTTGGGCAGGTCGTAGCTGGAGGGATAGTGCGGGCTGCTGTCGTTGTCCGAGCCCGAGTTGCCCGCGGCCATGATGTGCAGGGCCGGGCTGTTCTTGAAGGCGTCGTAGATGCCCTGGTTGAACTGGCCGCCGCCCCAGCTGTTGGAGGTGATGCGGGCGCCCATCTGGGTGGCGTAGTTGATGCCGCGGATGATGCTGGCGGCATCGGTCGAGCCCTGGTCAGAGAAGATTTTGACCGGCATGATGGTGGCCTGCCAGTTCACGCCCACAACGCCCTGAGCGTTGTTGCCGCTGGCGCCGATGGTGCCGGAGCAGTGGCTGCCGTGGGAGTGACCGTCCATGGGGTTGCCGCTGTTGGCCAGGGCGTTGTAGCCGTGCACGTCGTCGATGACGCCGTTGCCGTCGTTGTCGATGCCGTCACCGGGGATCTCGCCGGCGTTGGTCCAGATGTTGTCCTTGAGGTCGGGGTGGTTGAAGTCTGCGCCGGTGTCGATCACGGCGATGATAGGCCCGCCTGCGTCGGCGCGCGCGCCGGTGCTGACCGTCCAGGCTTCGGGGGCGTCGATGTCGGCATCGGCCGTGCCGCTGTTCTGACCCGTGTTGTTCAGACCCCACAGGCGGGTGTCCAGGTCGTCGGGCAGGTTGACGCCCTCTTTGGGCTGCGCGCCATCCAGCGTGAAGGTGTGGTTGGGCTCGACGTAAGCCACCCGGTCGTCCTTGGCCATGACGGCCATCGCTTCGGCGGTGGACATTCCGGCCGGCAGCTTGAGCTGCACCAGCTCGCCATCAGCGTTCTTGAACAGCTTGGGAAGGTTGAACTTGTGCAGGGTGGAGGCGCCGTACTCGTTGGCGAAGCCGTCCACGTCCATCAGGCCGTTCTCGCCAGCCTTCAGCTTGACAAGCACCTGGCCCTCGACGTGAGCTCCAAGCTTGGACTCGAGCGATTTGGCCTCGGAGGCCACCGAGGCCTGCATGGCGGCGAGATCCTGGCGTGAAGGAAGCGAGCTGGTTTCGACGCTGGCGCCGCGGCCGTCAGCCGGGCCCGCGGGGGCGGACGAGCCCGCCGACTGGGGGCGGCTGAGTGAGCTCAGTCCGCTCTGGTGGTGGATCTGGGAAATCATGGTGGTCCTCCCGAATCTATATTATTGTGCCAGCATCCTAAACCGGGAGGCACGGGTGGGAGGTGACCGGCTCGTTAACAGCCCGCCATGGTTTTCAGGCTTTTTTCAGCCGGTGTCGAAGGCCCCGGGCATGCGAACTTTGATCCTCATCTTGCTGGCCACGGGCTGGCTGTCGGCCGCCGAGGCCGGCCCCGCGAAGACCTACCAGGCCTATGCCGACCTGGTGCACACGTGCAAGTCGATCAAGGAGCTCTTTCCCTACTTCGACGACAGCCGACGCAAGGAGTTCTCCACTCTGCCCAGGGAGGATCAGAAGATGATGCTGACCCTGCTGCGCGGTCTTGCACCCACCGAGGTGAAGGTCAGCTCGGAAAAGGTGCAGGGAGACCAGGCCACGCTGGTGGTGCTGGGGAAAATCGACGGGAAAGTGGCCGACGGCGAGGTCAAGATGGTCCGACAGCAGGGCACCTGGAGGCTGGCCGGGGAGAGTTGGAAAGCACGCAGGTAAATTCAGCGACGACAGGGGTCTCAGCCATTGACTGCAACAACTTAGTCGACTAAGCTAAGAACATGTGCCGCACAGTCAACATGCACGAAGCCAAGACCCATCTCTCTCGGTTGGTCGAAGCCGTCCTTGCTGGGGAGGAGATCATCCTCGCACGAGCCGGCAAGCCGGTAGCTCGACTTGTTCCGATCGAGCAGGTTCGCGAGCGGCCACTTGGCTTTCTCAAAGGACGCGTCACGGAGGCATTCTTCGAGCCCCTGCCTGAGGAAGAGCTCAAAGCCTGGGAATGAAGCTCCTGCTCGATACCCACTGCCTGCTCTGGGCTTTGATGACCCCCGAGAAGCTTTCCCCACGGGCGAGGGGATTCATCCTTGCTCCCGACAATGAGCTGCTGGTGTCAACTGCTTGCGCCTGGGAGATAGCCACCAAGCACCGATTGGGAAAGCTTCCCGAGGCCGGGGCAGTGCTCAGCGACTACTCGGGCGCACTGCAGCAACTGATGGCGTTCGAGCTCCCCATCAGCTCCGCCCACGCTTTGCTCGCCGGCCAACTTACGCAGGCGCACCGCGACCCTTTCGACCGCATTCTGGCTGCCCAGGCAACGCTGGAAGGCCTCACCCTGGTCACCGCCGACCGGGTCTTTCAGATGTTCGCAGTGACGGTGCTCTGGTAACCGATCAGGTGTGCACCATGCGCAGGGCCCGGCGACGCACGAGGTAAGCCGCCCCGGCCACGACCACGATCAACAGCAAGTTGTCGTGCCACTGGCCCAGGAAGCAGCACATCCCCAACACCAGCTGCATCAGTCCAACGTAGCCCAGCGCGAACGACCCGGCCTGAGCCCGGCTGCGGGCCTGGGTCGAGGCCAGCACGCCCAGGTAAGCGGCCAGGTAGCACGAGCCCAGCAGCCAGATGTAGGCAGGCACGATGACCAGCGGTGTGGGACTACCAAGTTGCAGGGCCACCACCAGGCTGTAGAGCACCATCAAGAGCGTCTCGCTCACCCGGTAGCGCCAGCCGAACGAGGCCCACCCGTCCAGGAACTCCTCAGCCTTGATCTGGGTCAGAGCCAGCGACTCGAGCGTGCGGCGCTCGCGCTCCTCCACCAGCGAGGTGGACACGTTCAGCGATGCCAGCAATGGCTGCAGCACGAACAGCGCCGGGAATGCATACCAGGCAATCTCCAGGGCCCGGGAGGGAAGAAACAGCAGCAAGAGCGCCAGAGTGAGAAAGAAGAGGCCATGGTGGTAGAAGAAAACCGCCACCACGCCTCCGCCGGCCAGCTTTCGGGCCAGCCGGGCACTCTCGCGCACGACGATGGGGTTCTCGTTGAAGGCACGTTGAAAACGGTTGGTGGACGGGCGCTTCTGGCTCTCGGTCAGAACCGGTGCCGAGTCGCCCCGCTGTAGCCACTCCAGGGCCAGCTGGCGGCAGGCCATCACGAAGCAGAGGACCCCGATGGCCATCAGCGCCAGGCCAAAGCTTCCTCCGTTGGCCAGGCCATAGATGCCCATCAAGATGGCGGTCGCCCCCCAGGCCACTCCCACGGGCGAGTCCATGTCGATCCGATCGCACACTGCGCAGACCAGGAAGATGTTGCAGGCAACCAGATTGACCACCAGGCAGAGCCCGTACCACGCGACCGGCAGCACCAGCCAGTCCGCCGAGACGGTGCCGCCGAAGCGGACCCAGGCGAGCATCTGGCCCACCACCGCCAGGCATAGCCAGAAAGCTGACAGGAAGGTATTTCCCAGCGAGTACCAGATGACCGAGTCGACCCAGGCCGAGGAGGTCATCTTGGTGGTCAGGATCTCATCCAGGCTGCGGCCGTAGCGCAGCATGCCGATGATGGACGCATCCTGAAAGGCCGTCAGGAAGGGGTACACCAGGGTGACCAGAGCGCCCAGCACCAACCAGATCGAGGCACTATCGGGATAAAGGCGAGCGATCGAGCCCACCACAGCGCTGGCCAGCAGCGTCAGCGCCATGGCCCAGCGGCGATAGCGGCGACGGGCCGGGCTCGACAGCATCATGGCCAGGGGCGCGGCTTCGACCAGTTGCGGGGTCTCGTCGGCCAGCTCGACCGAATGACTCATCGCATCCTCCTTGGCTGTCTGTCCGAGAAAGTTCGACGGCAGGGAGATGGGGCCTGCTCACTTACTGCGTGGACCTGTTCAGAATCAGAACAGTCGGGAATCGAGCCAATCTGTTGAACGGCACCGCGCCAATTCCTGAAGCGCGACGCCTTAGAGGCCGATCAGGCGAGGCTACCGGCATAGCGCAACGGGCTGAAAGAAGGGGGGGCGACATTCTGGCTGGCAGCATTCTACCGGTAGCTCGCTGGTAGACTTGTGCCTGTTACCTGGGACCGGGACGAGGTATTCTGAGTTCAGAAAGATTCAGTTTGAGGCCCGACGGGTGACCCCCCCCGACCGTCGGGCTTCAATATTTCTCAGCGACGACAGGAGCGGTCGACAATTTCAGCGACTCAGGCCGCTTCCGCCGGCTGTCCGAGTTGCAGCATCTCGTAGCGGCGCACGAACTTTGGCGGCATGCGGGTGGTGACCAGATCAGCCCCACGCCGCGGCTCGGTCAGCTGAGTCAAACCCTTGGAGCTGAGGTCGACGGCGTCCTGACCGATCTCCCCCATCTCCCCAGCAGCGGCCAGGAAGACGCCCACCCGGCTGACCCGCTGGCGCTCCACGGCTCCGCACTGGCCGCACTCCGGCTTATCGGGACCTTTGGCCAGGCCACAGTCAGCGCACATATTGATGCGCTCGAGCAGGCTGACGTTGTGCACCTGGTGAACAGGCGCGACCTGAATCGCGTCGGCGGGCGGTTTGAGCTGAAACTCGGGCGGCGGAGTCCAGAGCACGTTGCCGACGTGGTAGGAGCCGCGCGGACCGCTGACCCGCTTTTCCTTGACCGCGGGCAGCTCATCACCGAGGTCTTCCAGGTTGTCGGACATGTCCAGCGCCCGCATGAGGCGCTGGCGATAGGCCTGCAGCTCGTCCGGAGAGAGGTCGGCTCCGAACAGCAGCTTGGAGAGATTCTCCTGGGCTACGCGGGCCCGCTCGACCGACTGGATGCCGGCCAGCGGCGACATCCGCCGGAAGGCCATCGGGGAGGAAGACGAGCCTCCCCACAGGTTCAGGGAAACCCGGACGTTCAGCTCGGGAATGGCGTCCATCAGTAGCTCGCCCCCACTTCCTCATCCAGAATCTGGCGCGTTTCGCTGGCCCGCTGGCGCACCAATCGGAGCGTGTCGCAGGCCTCCTGGATGCACTCAAGTGCTTTTTCGGCCAGACCGGGGTCGCCTTCCTGGTTGGAGCGCATGATCAGCTCGGCCGCCTCGCCGTACAGGTTGGCCGCCTCGCGGGTGGCTTCGTCCAGACTCTCCAGCCCCTCGGGGGCGGGGTTGTCCTCCAGCTGTTGATAGACCTTCTCCAGCTTCTCAGCAACCCGCAAGCCCACCAGGGCCAGATCGTGAGGGTCGAACTCCTGGCCGTCGCGCAATCCCCGGGCCATGTCGCCGAGATAATCGGTGAGGTTCACGAGGGGGCCTCATAAGCTTCAATGGCATACTCCAGCACGACCTGGTCCTCCAGATAGACCTTGACCGGGTAAAAACCCGCACTGGGAAAGCTGAATCCCTGCAAGAACCAGATGGACTGGTCCAGGGCCCGCGGGCTCTCCAGCTTGAAGGGCCGCTGGCCGGTATCGAGCAGCGTCGTTTGGCCATCGGGAGCAGTGATCACTACCCGCTGCTTGAATTCGCCCTCGCCGTCGCACCAGGCGTTGACCAGAAAGAACCCCGCGTCAGCCGGGAAGCGATAAGGAAACGAGGCCAGCGGCAGACGATAGAAGACGTAGTTGAAGCTGGGGGGGCCGTGGCGCTCGTCCACCCCCAGACAGGTCAGCGAATACTGCAGGCTGGGCTTTTTCATGCCAGGACCTGGGCCATCTGGCTCAGTTGCCGGGCCAGCACGCCGCAGGAGGCCAGCGACAGAGCGTTGGACTCACGGATCTCGGTAAGAGCCATCTCGTAGCGCCGCACTCGCTCGCCCAGGCTGGCCAGGAACTCCTCCGGGGTCGCGTGCTTGAGGCTACCCAGAGCCAGCTTGAGCTGCAACTGACGAAGATCCATGATCAGGCCTTCCAGGGCGATGGTCTCCCACTTGTTCTGGCCCGACAGGCGGGCCAGCCGGATGCGCAGCCAACCGAGCGCCAGTCGATCGCCCAGTGCGTAGTAATGCTGAGCCGCCCGGGGAATGTCGACCTGAGCGATGCGACCGGCATCCACCACCCCCAGCCCGCTGGGCAGGTAAGCCAGAGTGGCGATGTGCCGGGCCAGCTCGCTCGGAAAGCCGTGAGCCTCGAACTCCTTCTGGCGTGCGAGGAAGAGCTCTTGCTCCTTGGCAGGAAGCAGGTCGGGGAATCGCTGACGGATGTCGAGCAGCGGCTCGCGATAGTCGCGCACGAAATCGCAGACGCTGCCCTTCATCCCGTGCAGCAGCAACATCTGGTTGACCACGCTCTCGACCGTTTCCAGCATGCTCCACAAGGCGTCATACTGCGCCGCCGCCGGCACATTGTTGTCGAGGGAGAATATCTCGTTGATCAGCGGCTCGAGATTGAGGATCTCGAGCGCCATCAGGGCTGCCCGCACCACCGCCACGGGGGTGGCGCCGGTGTTGCGGATGGTGCGGTGCACAAAGGTAATGCCCAGAATGTCCACCACCCGATTGGTGAACTGGGTAGCGATGATCTCGCGCCGCAACTGGTGATTCTTGATCTCCTCGGGGAACCGCTCGCGGAGCAGAGTCGGGAAGTAATGCGTCAGGTAGTGCTGGAAATGCCCCTCCTCGGGGAAGTCGGTCTCCAGCAAGCGACGGAACAGGCCCATCTTGGTGTAGGCGAGCACGATTGCCAGCTCGGGCCGGGTCAGGCCCTCGCCGTTGCGCTGACGCTCGGCAATCGACTTGAGATCGGGCAGGAACTCCACCTCGCGCTTGAGCCCACCGCGCTCCTCGAGATAGTCGATCAGGGTCGAGAAGAGGGGCATGTCCTGTTTGGAGCGACGCTCGGCCAGGCTGATGGACATCGACTGGCAGTAGTTGTCGGTCAGCACCAGCTTGTTCACCTCGTCGGTCATCTCCTCGAGAATCTTGTTGCGCTCCTCCAGGCTCAACTTGCCTGAGGACAGCAGCGGCTGGAACAGGATCTTGATATTGACCTCGTGGTCGGACATGTCCACGCCAGCCGAGTTGTCGATGGCGTCGGTGTTGACCCGGCCCCCCAGACGAGCGTACTCGATGCGGGCCAGTTGGGTCATGCCGTTGTTACCGCCCTCGCCGATCACCTTGCAATTCAGCTCGTGAGCGTTGATGCGCACCTGGTCGTTGTTGGAGTCGCCCACCTCGGCGTTGCGCTCGCTGGTGGCCTTGATGTAGGTGCCGATGCCGCCGTTCCAGAGCAGGTCGACCGGGGCGCGCAGGATGGCCTTCACCAGGTCGTCCCCGCTCAGCTTATCGGCCTCGATTCCCAGGGCCTGGCGCACCTCGGGGGTCAATGTGATGGACTTGGCGTGGCGCGGGTGCACTCCGCCTCCGGCGCTGATCAGGCTCTTGTCATAGTCTTCCCACGTCGAACGCGGCAGATTGAACATCCGCACCCGCTCGGCGTGGCTCTTCTCGGGGTCGGGATCGGGGTCGAGGAAGATGTGCAGGTGGTTGAAGGCTGCCAGCATCTTGATCTTGTCCGAGTAGATCAGCCCGTTGCCGAAGACGTCCCCTGAAAGGTCGCCGATGCCTGCCACCGTGAAGGGCGCGTCGAGGTTGATGCCGATCTCGCGGAAGTGGCGCTTGACGCACTCCCAGGCTCCCCGGGCGGTGATGCCCTCCTTCTTGTGGTCGTAGCCGTAGGAGCCGCCCGAGGCGAAAGCATCGCCGAGCCAGAAGCCGTACTCGGCCGCCACCGAGTTGGCCGTGTCCGAGAAGGTGGCCGTGCCCTTGTCGGCGGCCACGACCAGGTAAGGGTCGTTGTCGTCGTAGATCACCAGGTCTTTGGGGTGGACGATCTGGCCGTCAACGATGTTGTCGGTCAGATCGAGCAGGCCGCGGATGAACGTCTTGTAGCGCTCCACCACGTAGGTACGCAACTCGTCGCGGTCGCTGGGAGGGCTCTTTAGCAGGAATCCGCCCTTGGAGCCCACCGGCACGATGACCGCGTTCTTGGTCATCTGGGTCTTCATCAGGCCCAGCACCTCGGTGCGAAAATCGGGCCGATCGCTCCAGCGCAGGCCGCCGCGAGCCACCTTGCCGCCCCGCAGATGGATGCCTTCCACCCCCGGGCCGGCCACCACGATCTCGTAGAGCGGGCGAGGCTCGGGCATATGGTCTACGGCCTGAGAGCTGATCTTCAGGCTGATCCGGTCGTAGCCGAGGAAGAAGCTGGCTCTCAAAGTGGACTCGACCAGATTGAGCAGGGCGCGCAGGGCGCGATCCTCGGGCAGGCTGGTGACCTGGTTGAGGGCCTCCAAAAAACGCTCTTTGACCTCGTGGCACTCGGTTCCCCGCGCCTCCACGCCCGGCTTGAAGCGGGCCTCGAAGAACTCGTAGAGCAGCCGGGCGCAGTCGGGGTGGTTCAAGAGGGTGTCGTTGATGTAGCGACGGCTGATGGCGTCGATCTGAGACAAGTAGAGCTGATAGATGCGCAGCAGGGAAACCTGACGCACGCTCAAGTTGGCACCCAGGATGAGTCCGTTCAGCCGGTCGTCCACCGCTCGGCCGTCGAGCAGGGCCACCATGGCCTCACAGATGAGGCAGTCCGCCGCCACGGGCAAAGGATTGCGGTCGCGGTTCAAGACCCGATAGACGTCCACCCCGCAGGCCGGCTGGTCGATAGCTTTGACGGCAAAGGAAAGCTGCTCGAGCACCACCAGGCCAAGGTTCTCCAGGAAAGGCATGGTATCGCTCAAGGTCAGGTTGTTGCGGCGGTGATAGATCTTGAGCCAGCTGACCTCGCTATCAGAATGCAGGCCAACGAGGTAATCGCGCTCTTGGAAAGCCTCCATCTGGGCGATGTCCTGAGCTGCCATGGCGGGCGTATTGCAGGCTTTGTAAGCTTCGTTGAAGGCTCCCCGATAGCGGTCGGACAACCTCTCACCCGGACCCTCTCCGAACTGCGCCTTGAGGTGCTCTTCGAGCAGGTCCTCCCAGGAGCGGGTAAGCGTGGCCACGTCGGTTTCCAGGGCTTTGAGGTCGGTATCCTCGACTCCGAACTCGGTGGTCAGGAAGAAATGGAAGCGAACCTGGGACATGTCCTCGCCGATGGAAAGCTGGTAGTCGACCTGGCGAGCCTTGAAGCGCTCTTGCAAGAGCTCTTGAATCCTGAGGCGTACTCCGGCGTTGAAGCGCTCGCGCGGCATGATGACCATGACCAGCACTCCGCGGGCCAATGGATCGCGGCGGACGGTGAGGCGCACCCGGTTCTCCGCCTCCATCTGCATGATGGCGCGGATCTCCTTGAGCAACTGCTCAGGCTCGCCCCAGAACAGCTCTTCGCGGGGCAGAGAATTGAACACGGTGACGATCTGCTTGAAATCGTGCGAGCCTTCGGGGCTGCCGTCCATCTCGAGCACCCGAGCCATCTTGAGACGTAGAATAGGAATGTCCTTGCATGGGGTGGACAGGGCACTGGAGGTGAACAATCCCAGCAGCCTCAGCTCGCCCCCTTCAGAACGCTTGATACCAACGTAATCCATACGCACCGGGCGGTGCACGGTGGCTTCGGCGTTGGACTTGGTGACCACCATCATGGGGCCCTGAGTGATGCGCTGGCGCAGGTTCTCGGGCAGCTCAGCCAGCGGGACGGGTTCGAGATAATTCGAGGTCTTGGCGGTGCCGCGCAGGATGCCCAGGCTCGAGTCTTTGTCGATGCTGAGCTTGTCGTCCCTGATGGTGTACTCGCGGTAGCCCAGAAAGACAAAGTTCCCCTCGCCGAGCCACTTGAGGAACTCGGCGTACTCGAGCATCTCCAGGGCCCGCTCCGGGGGCAGCGAAGCGTCATGGCTCAGCCGGGTGATGTATTCGGCCATCCCCTCAGCCTTCTTGCGCAGAGCTGCGTAGTCGTCGGTGGCCAGGACGACGTCGGCTAGCACGCGACCAACCGCTTCGGTCAACTCGACGGCCTCGGCGGCGTCGAGCGGGTCCTCGAGCAGATAGAGCTGATATGATTCTTGCGATGGCTTACCGGAGCCGCCCGAGCGCAGAACCTTTCCCTGGGCGTCCCGGTGAATGTGCACGATGGGGTGCAGGCTGTGGGCGATCTCGCGGCCGTGCCGGCGTAGCTCGGCACGCACCGAGTCGACCAGGAAGGGACGGTCGGTCAGATGGATCTCCATCACCGAGCCGGGCCAGCTCCAACCGTGCTCTTTGAGCTCGGGGCGATAGATGCTCACCTTCACCTGATCGCCCGCACCCTGCTCGATAAGCTTGAGAGCGCCCATAGTCATGGCGAGCAGCGCGTCGGGCTCGAATCGCTCCATGAACTCTGGGTAGGCTTTGTCGAACAGGACCTCGCTGAAGCTGCGAATAAACGCGGCCTCCTCTCCGGTTACCTGCTCGAGGATATAAGACTTGAGTTCGGCAAGGCTGGCCGCCATGAGTGCTCCTCCGGGAAAAAGTCCAGCCGTCCTTCTACGCGGCCCATCCGGGGCCTTCTCCGACGCAAAGGGTCCGCGTTGCGCGAAATCGAATATTTCATGAGCATCCATTGGGGAGGTTCTATCGATGCGAATTCTCGTGACAGTCTGCCTGGCCATGGCTCTGAGCCTGGGGTCAGCTGCCCAGCCTTGTGGCCCGTGCGGGCCGTGTGGCCCCTCCGGACCGAGCGGTGGAGTTACCACCCCGGGTCCCATGATCGGTCCCGGTGATCGGGACATGAACGGAGGAGACCGTGATTCTGGACCCGGGTCGCGCATTCGCAGTGACAAAGACCTGGACCAGTACATCCGGGATGAGTACGGGGGGGACTACACCCGAGCCCGCAACGATCCAAGGGTCCAGGACTATTTCCGTGGCCTCCAGGGTGAGGACCGTTACATCCTGCAAGACAGGCTGCATGCCAATCACGACTACTCGAACCCCAAGGACCCGAACCTCGGGCGCATTCCTGGCACTGCAACCGGTGACTACTACTGTCACGATTTCGCCTGGCGCCAGGGAGACAAGTCCCCTCCCCCCGGAGGACACCTCGACCCCAACCCGATTCTGGCCGACCCGGCCACCTATGGCTACACCCGCGTCACCACGCCCCAGGCCGGAGACATCGTCATCTACCATCAGGTTTACACCACCGTAGCCGATCATTCCGGCCTGGTCGTGCGGGTGAGCGACGGGAACGTGCACATGATCAGCAAGGACGTGGGAAACTCGCTCTTCCGCCACACTCTGGACGGCCCGAACAACTATTTCCGGGGTGCCTACGGGGGCGCCGGAGTCACCATTTTGCGCCCCGGGCCCTATGCCGTTCCTCCTGGCAACGCGGCCAATCCAGCCAGGCCGGCCGTCTCCGGTCCCTGAACTGACCCCCTACGGACGCTCTTTCCGGCCCCTCACGATGCAGCCCAGGAGCAGATGGGGCACTCCTGCGGCTTGTGCCGCAGGGCCGGGCAGTACTGCCGCCCGAAATAGATGATCTGCAGGTGCAGCTTGTTCCAGGCTGTGCGCGGGAAGTGGCGCTTGAGGTCGCGTTCGGTCTCGGCCACGTTCTTGCCGCTCGACAGCCCCCAGCGCTGAGCCAGGCGGTGGATGTGAGTATCCACCGGAAAGGCGGGCTCGCCGAAGGCCTGAGCCATCACCACCGAGGCTGTTTTGTGACCCACGCCGGGCAGGGCCTCCAGCCCTTCGAAGCTGCGCGGCACCTGACCCTGATGGCGCTCCACCAAAAGCTGGCTCAAGGCTTTGAGGTTGCGCGCCTTGGAGGGCGCCAGGCCGATGGCCCTTATCAATTGGCGAATCTCGTCCTCCTCCAGGGAGGCCATGGCTTCGGGGGTGGAGGCGCGCGCGAACAGGGCCGGGGTGACCTCGTTGACCTTCTTGTCGGTGGCCTGGGCGCTCAAGAGCACGGCTACCAGCAGGGTGAACGGGTCCCGATGGGACAGGGGGATGTCCACCGTGGGATAGAGCTCGTCCAGGATGGCCTGAATGCGAGCTGGCTTCTTACGCACGACCGTAGGTTCGCGCGAGATCGAGCAAGAACTGCTCGTGCTCGGGCTTGATGGCCCCCTCGTCATAGCGCCACAGCCAGTTGTCGTGGCGGCGGCCGGGGAAGTTCATGCGAGCCTCGGTGCCCACCTCCAGCACGTCCTGCAGGGGAACGACCACCATCGAGGCCACGCTGGCGAACACGCCTCGAATCAGGGTGTGAGCCACCCGCAGCCCGTCGGTGTTAAAGTAGCGCCGGAAATAGTCCTTGTGGCTCTCGTCGGCCGTCTCGTACCAACCCTGGCTGGTATCGTTGTCGTGGGTGCCGGTGTAGGCCACGCAATGGCTGGTGTAGTTGTGGGGCAGGAACTTGTCGCTGGCATCAGAGCCAAAGGCAAACTGCAGCACCTTCATGCCGGGAAAACCGGTGGCCTCGACGAGCTTGAGCACGTCGGGAGTGATCAGTCCCAGGTCTTCGGCGATGATGGGCACATCGCCCAGCACCTTCTTGACCCGGCGGAAGAGCTCCAGCCCGGGCGCTTTGACCCAGCGGCCCTGGCGGGCGTTCTTGGCTTTGCCGCTCACCTCGTAGTAAGCGGCAAAACCCCGAAAGTGGTCCACGCGCACGATATCATAGAGCCGAAACGCCGCCTGGATGCGGGCCAGCCACCAGAGAAAGCCATCCTGCTTCATCTCCTTCCAGCGGTAGAGAGGATTGCCCCAGAGCTGGCCGTCGGGCGAGAAGTAATCGGGCGGAACACCGGCCTGGACGCTGGGTCGCTTGTTCTTGTCCAGGTGGAAAGCGTGGGGCGCCACCCAGGTATCTGCGCTGTCCATGGCCACGAAGATGGGGATGTCGCCGATGATCCGGATGCCTTTGTTGTTGGCATATTGCCTCAGATGCTGCCAGCCGCGCTCGAAGAGCCACTGGATGAAACGGTGGCCGTGCACCAGCTCGGCCTGCTGGTGGCGGGCCCGGGCCAGAGCCTCGGGGTGCCGATCGCGCAACTCGACGGGCCACTCGTTCCAGGCTTTGCCCTGCTGCACGTTCTTGAGGGCCATGAAGAGGGCAAAGTCATCCAGCCAGTCCGGCCCGTGCTGGCTGCAAAAATGGTGGAAGTCCGCCTTCTGAGCGGGATTGGCCCGGCGCTCGAACTCGCCCGCCGCCCTGAGCAACAGGGGCAACTTCCACTCGTACATCTGGCAATAGTCCACCCCCCTGGGCACGAACGTGGGATGGCCTTCCAGCGCGGCGGCATCGAGCAAACCCTCCTCCACCAGCGTCTCGAGCGCCACCAGGTACGGGTTGCCGGCAAACGAGCTGAAGCTCTGATAGGGGCTATCGCCGTAGCTTGTGGGTCCCATCGGAAGCACCTGCCACAGCTTCTGGCTGGCCCGGGCCAGGAAGTCGACAAACTCGTAGGCGGCCTTGTTGAACGTGCCGATCCCGTAGGGCCCCGGAAGGGAGGTCGGGTGGAGCAAAATGCCGCTGGAGCGGGGGAACTCAGCCATGCAGTCGGGCTTCATACTCCGAGGGGGAATCCCCTCTCGGCCCCAAGTTAACATCCTGTCAATCTCGCCGTAACGACCTGGCTGGCCAGAGCGCCTAGGATGCCTCAAAGCAATACACAAACCTGATGATTCAAGGGGGAGCTCCAGATGAGCACCGTTATCGTTAATTCCTCTCTCTCCACCATGGCCCCGCCTCGGGCCCGCCTGGTCACGCCGCAGGCGCCCCGCCAGAGCGAAGGAGCGGATCGGGTGCAATTGAGCGGCCTGAAGGCGGCCGAGGAGAAGCCCTCCGAAAAGACGGGCTCCAGTCTGTCTACCCGGGTTCTGGCCGGGATGGGTCTGGCCCTGGCCATGGGCGGTGCCCTATCGGCCTGCACGGGTGCCGTGGCGGCTCCTGTGGCTCCGCCCCCGCCGGCCATCACCCAGACCGTGCAGCAGGAGGGACTGCAGCCCATCTCCCCCCAGCATCAGGAGTTGATGAAAGAGGTCGCCTCTCCCAGCCTGACCGACAATCTCACCGCCAATCAGGTTCGCAACCGCTACGGCTCGGGCGTGGAGGATGCCACCGCCGAGGCGGCCACCTTTCAGCAGTTGCACACACGCCTGAGCCAGGTTGGCGAGAAACTGCAGGGCTACGCCGATCAGCGGCCCGACGGCGGGAGCTTCTTGGACAACGGCACCATCATCGGAGTGGAGAAGGATTCGGGCCGGACGACGGTGACCGTGCAGTCGCCCGACTCCTCGGTGCAAGAGAGCGTCCGCAGCCGCTTCAGCCACACGGTGCGCGAGCGCGACTCGCGCGGCAACACGGTGACCATGGAAGAGACGGCCCGGTTCGTCAAGATCAGCGAGAACGGCGTGACCCGCACCTACCACCGGCAGAGCGGCGACTTTGAGGTGGTCAGCGAGCAGGGCCCGCGCCTGCAGACCCGTCTGACCGTTGACGGAGCCTCTATCCGCCAGGAGGTCAAGCAGACCATCTCGGGCTTCGCGGGCGATGTCATCGTGACCCGGACCACCAACTACGAGGTCCCGGAGATCTCCATCACGGTGTACCCGCGGGTGGTGGTCACCGAGACCACGACCACCACCACGCAGGACGTCGAGTTCGGTGGAACCAACCGGGAGAGCATCAAGACCGAGGTCTACGACAACGGAAGCAGCAAGACCATCCGGCAGAGCGGAGACGGCCAGCAGCAAATCCAGGAAGAAGGCCCCGCCATCCTGATCGCAGGCGGTCGCTGAGCCTGATCTTTCCCAGGCTCGTCGAAAGCCCGTCCTCGGACGGGCTTTCTTGCTGAGGCGACGAAACCAGAAAGGTGAAGGTCTTTCAGCTCGACCTCCGCTCCCTGGCGGTGCTGCGGGTTTCCCTCGGCTTTCTGGTGCTGCTCGATACCGTGCTGCGCGCCCGCGACCTCGAGGCTTTCTACACTGACAGCGGCCTTCTCCCGCGGGCCGAGCTGCTCGAGCGGCCCTGGTCGGACCCCTGGCTTTGCCTGCATCTAGGGGCAGGCGGCGTGGTTGGGCAGGGCACCCTCTTTCTGTTGACCGCCCTTTGCGCCGTGCAATTGATGCGGGGTTGGCACACCCGGTTGATGACCTTCGGCTGCTGGCTGTCGCTCAACTCGCTCTACCAGCGCAATCCGCTGGTCAACGACCGGGGTGATCTGGAGCTGATCCTGGTGCTGTTCTGGAGCCTGTTTCTGCCCCTCGGGGACCGCTGGTCGGTGGACGCCCGACGAGGCGCTCCCGCCGACCCGAGGGTCAGCTCTCTGGCCACGGTCGCTCTGGTGCTGCAGTTCGCCCAGATCTACCTCTTTGCCGCCCTGCTCAAGAACGGCCTCCCCTGGCTGCGAGGCGACGCCCTGCTCCAATCGTGCCGCAGCGCACTCTTCTGCACGCCCCTGAGCCAGATGCTCACCGGCTACCCCGAGTTGCTCGGAGCCCTGACCCACCCGGTCATTGCCCTGGAGCTCTTGATCCCCTGCCTGCTCCTCTTCCCCTGGGCCAACGGACCCATCCGCAGCCTGGGCATCGCCTTGCTGGCTCTCTTCCACGGCCTGGTAGCCGGGCTCTTTCACCTGGGCCTGTTTCCCCTGATCGGCGGCTTGTTGCCGCTCGGCCTCCTACCCACCTGGTTCTGGGAGGGCCCGGGCCGGAGGCTGGAGGCTCGCCTGAGCGCCTGGCTACCCGCCCCCACCAAACGGGCAGTCGGTCTGCCCCGCTGGCAGTCGCTTCTGGTGGGTCTGTGCCTGCTCTACACCATCGCCTGCAACCTTTTCCTGATCCGCGAGCCCTCACCGAGGCACATTCCCTCCGGCCTGCGCGAGCTCGGTCGAGCCCTGCGCCTGGAGCAGCACTGGGATCTCTTCTCCCCCCTGCCGCCTTACGACGGCTGGTTCGTTCTCAAAGGGGAGACAGCCGGGGGTCCGGTCGATCTCCTGCGCGACCGTCCGCTGGACATGTCCAGACCGGCCGACCCCTCGGCCGCCTTTCCCAACCATCGCTGGCGCATGCTGATGATCAGCTTGATCTTTCCTCCTGGCGAGCCCTTCCGGGGCGACTTCGCGCGCTACCAGGCTCTTCGGTGGAGGGAAAGCCACCCCGAAGTAGACCTGGGCAGAATCCAATTGCTCTTTGTGGTCCAACTGGCCGATGACGAGGGGCGCCCGAGGGACCCAGTCACCTGGATCCTCTGGGACACAGGCTCCCCGTAATTTTATGTACCGAATACAACAGTTTTCAGGAAAGGGATTGTGCTTGGCCTCCAGAATTTCCAATGCGGGGAATTGTTTATCCGACTCATTCTGGGGGACAGAAGAGGAGCCAGCCTCAATGAGCATTGAGCTAAAACGAGTGAGGAGCTTCTGTCGCAGCCGGCGCGGGTTCGGATTGGTGGTCGTGCTCGGCGTAGCGGCCGTGCTGGCCATCTTCACCGGAGCCATCGGGGCCAACGCGGCCATGAATCTGCGCAGCGTCACCCGCCAGAGCAAGGTTGACCAGGCCCATTATGCGGCCTACACCGGAATCCAGCTCTCCATGGCCTGCATCAAGGAGCCCCCCATCGACCCGGTGACTTTGTTGCCCATTCCCTGGCTCGAGACCGACCCCAGCATCATCGTCCAGCTGCGCGACAATATTAGCTGCACGGCGCGCACGTATCACAACATCGAGGGCATGAACGGCAGATTGAGCACGGCCGATGACGGCACCAACATCCCGCCCAACTGCTTTTACATCGTCTCAGTGGGGTCGGTGAGCCAGACCATCAGCGCCAGCAGCTCCTCGATGGGAGCGATCGTGGCCCCCCTCTTCCCGATCATTGACCACGCTGTCTTCGGAAGCTCGCTGGTGCAGGTGAACGGCACGGTCGACCACTTCGACTCGGCCTCCCTGCCCCCGACGATCAGCCCGACCTGCGCCATTCCCGGGGCTCCCGTGGGGACGAACGCTACCGCGGCCGCCAGCCTGCAGGTGGGGGCCACGGCTCACATCGACGGCAATCTTCACCTGGGCGCGGGAGCCCCCACCACCGATGCCGACGCCCTGACAGCCATGCTGGCGGGCGGGCTTGGGACCGGCACCTCGACCGTGCTGGGCACCCCCAAAGCAATGCCCAACGCCATCCGCCCCGATACCGCCACCGCACTGGTTCCAGCCATCGGGGGCTTCACCCTGGACGGGGGGCGCAGCTACCACGTGGCCGGCAACCTGACCCTGGACAACGCTCAGATCCAGCTCAACGGCTCGGGCAACGCTGTGCTGTTCGTGGACGGCAACATCACCATAACCAACAGCCCCAACCTGACCGCCCCGCAGCGCCCGGAGCGGCTGAAGATCTTCTGCCTCGACCCGGCGGGCACGTTCTCGATGACGGGCAGCACGGGCTATTTCGTGCTGGCCGGCAACGGCAACTTCCAGGCCATGATCGGCTCGAGCACGCCACCGGGCGCGGGCGTTCTCGATAGCCAGCTTTACGGCGCTGTCCTGGCCGACTCGGTGACCGTCAATGAAGGCAGCGCGGTGCACTTTGACGTGGCTCTGGCCGATCCGGCCCGGGTGGGCAGCGTAGGCGACTTCTTCATCATCAGCATGACCAGCTCGGGCGGACAGGCTCTACCCAATAACGTCCTGACCGCTCCGCCGGCAGGAACAGGCGCCACCACTGGCACAGCCGCCGGCACCACCACCGGAACGGCCGCCGGTACCACCACCGGAACGGCTGCCGGCACCACCACCGGAACGGCTGCCGGCACCACCACCGGAACGGCTGCCGGCACCACCACCGGAACGGCCGCCGGCACCACCACCGGAACGGCTGCCGGCACCACCACCGGAACGGCCGCCGGCACCACCACCGGAACGGCTGCTGGCACCACCTCCGGCACGACGACGGGCGGCTGTGGCTGTGGCTGCGGTGGCGGCAGCATGATGATGAGCGAGTGAGAATCGTGAGGCGACCTCTGGCCCACAGTCTGCTGGAAGCCATCGTGGCCGCCTCGATCTTTGCCGTGGTCGCCCTGGCCCTCACGGGCATGTGGGCCATGTATTACTCGGCTCTGGGCAAGTCGGCCAACACCCTGGCTGCCAACCACCTGGCTCGCACCGTGGTCGAAGGCGCTCTGGCCCAGGGCTACGACTGGATCGTGACCCAGGGCTCGCAGACCGGCTTGATCTACAACCTCGAGCGAAGAGTGCGGGGCCGAGTGGCCGACTGCCAGTTCAGCGTCGACACTGTGGCCGTCACCAACGTCGGGCGGGCCTTGATGCCCATGCTCCCCGAGGACGTGTGCAAGTTCACCGTGACCGTCAAATGGAAGGATGACCGCGGCAATCAGGTCGACCCGGCCGGCTTCAACAACCAGGTCACCTACACCACCTGGGTCTACAGCAGCGCCCAGCAATGAAATTTCAGCGACGACAGGAGCGGTCAAGGCGACACGGACTGAGCCTGATGGAGACCATGGTGGCTGTCTTCATCATGGGCATCGTGGTCTGGGGGGCCTACGAGATCTTCCGCGAGGGCATCCAGTACTACCGCACGAACAATCGAGCCAGCAACGCCCAGGCCGACTGCCTCAACCTGCTCAGCAAGATCAGCCTGCAGATGTCCGGCGCCAAGGACGATCTGGTGCGTCACTACGATTCCGCCGGGGTGGTTCCGGGCGTGGTTTTCGCGACCTCCCTGGCGGACGATGGGCGGGCCCACTACGACGAGCCCAACGGCAACAAGGTCTTCTGGCAGAAGCTGATCTGCTTCTATCTCGACACGACCACTGGAAAGGTCTACCGCAAGGAGCAGCCGCTGCCCAACTCCGGCTCGATGCCCGGCGAGACCGGGACCAGTAATACCACCACCGTGGACGCCGAGCTGGCCAGCTGCACCACCAACTATTTCGCCACCTTGAATACGAATCGCACCACCCTGGTGGCCCAGGATATCCGCTCGCTCAAGGTCAACCCCTACGACCCGACCACCGGTGTCGTGCCCGGCGCGGCAGGGGTCGGCGGAGCCGGCGGCGGCAAGCGCGCCTACGACATCGTGGTGGAAGCTGGGAATCCCACCGACATCGGCCCGATGGGCTATTTCATCAAGCTGAATTCCCGGGTCTCCCCGCGAGGCTGAGACCCGCTGAGCCTGCTTTCCCTGGACCTGCGCGCGCTGGCCCTGTGGCGCATGGGGCTGGGAGCTATCGTGCTGCTCGACCTGGGTCTGCGCCTGCGCGACCTGGAGGTCTTTTACACCGACGCCGGGGCTCTGCCCCGGGCGGTCATGCTGCGACAGCCGTGGGTGAGCCCTGGCTACGACCTCTTTCTGGCCTCCGGCAACGGGCCCGGGCAACTGCTACTGTTCGCTCTGACCGCGATCGCTGCGCTCTGTCTGGCGCTCGGTTTTCGAACCCGCCTGGCCGGGCTGGCCACCTGGTTCCTGGTCGGTAGCCTGCAGCTTCGCAACCCCTTGCTACTCGATGGTGGGGATGATCTCTTGCGGGTGATGCTCTTCTGGACCCCCTTCCTGCCCTTGTCCGCCCGCTGGTCTTTGGATGCGCGCAGCCACCCCCGCTGGAGCGAGTTGCCCGACCGCTACGTCAGTCTGGCCACGGCTGGCTATCTGTTGCAGGTCTGCCTGCTTTATCTGTTCGCTGGCCTGCTCAAGAGCGATGCCATGTGGCGCCGAACGGGCGAAGCGCTCTACTACACTCTCAGCATCGATCAGTTCTCCACCCGCCTGGCCTCTCTGGCCCTGGGCCACCCCGAGTTGCTGCGCGGGCTGACCTTCGCTGCCCTGGGACTGGAGCTGGCGATGCCCCTGCTGCTGCTCTGGCCCTGGAAGAACGACCTGTTCCGAGGACTGGCGGTGATGGCCGCCTGGCTCTTTCACTTCAGCACCGCTCTTTTGATGCACCTGGGGCTGTTCATGCCCATCGCCATGGTGAGCCTGCTGGGCCTCCTCCCCACCTCCTGGCTCGACCGGCTCTTCCGGCCTGGAGCTGAAGCCCACTCGCTGGAGGACCTGCCGCCCGGCTATCGAGCCGGCTGGCCGGTGCGAGTGCTCCTGGGCCTGGTGCTGGTCTACCTGGTGGCCATCAACCTGCGCAGCCTGCAACCCGACCCCCCGAAATTGCACCCTGTGGTCCGCTGGTTCGGCGTGTTGACCAGAGAGCACCAGGCCTGGTTTCTGTTCGGGCCGCGCCCCTTCTCCGACGATGGCTGGTTCTGGATCGAGGCGCTGGATACCGAGGACCGGCCGGTCCGATTGCTGGGCGGACCCGAGAAGCCAGTCTTCGTGGCCGACCAGTTTCCCAATCAACGCTGGCGACGCTGGCTTCAGAACCTGCGCGAGGGTTATCCCGACCTGCAGGCCAGCTACCTGGATTATCTCGAGCGCCAGTGGGTCCGCCAGCACCCTGACCAGCCTCCCCTCAAGCGTATCCGGCTGGTCTACATGGAAGAGCACACTCCTCCGCCCGGTCAGGCGCCAAGAGCGGAGCCCAGGCTCTTGATCGAACGAACCTACACCCGTCGCGCTCCCCTGCTTATCGACCTAAAAGTTCCGGATTAGCTGGAGGGTGGGCAGGATGGCGCTGATGACGATGAAGCCTATCACCACGCCCATTCCGGCCATCAAGAGGGGCTCGAGCAAAGCCGCCAGATCGGTGAGCGCCAGCTCGACCTCTTCATCATAGATGCGTGCTGCATGGCGGACCATGTCGGTCAGGCCTCCCGTCTCCTCGCCCACGGTTATGAGGTAGACGGCTGCTCGAGGAAAGATCTCAACGTTCTTGGCCAGCGCTTCGCCCAGATTCATCCCCTCCACCATGTCCCTGCGGGTAGCCGTCATCTGCTCGGCGACCCAGACATTACCCGAGACAGCGGTGGCGCGGCTCATGGCGTCCACCATCGGCATGCCGGCGTCCAGCATGGTAGCCAGGGCATAGAGAATGCGCGTGGTGGCCATCTTCTGCAGCACCGTCCCCAGGATGGGGATCTCCATCGGCAGTCGACTGAGCTGCGACTCCAGGCCAGGTCGCCGGCGCAGCAAGGCCCTCAGCCAAGGACGGGCCGCCCAGAGCAAAAACAAGGCCAGCCCTCCCCCGATCAGCGTCGGCATGAGCAGCGTGCGGGTGGCCAGCAGCAGTCGGGTGGGCCAGGGCAGAGCGATCTTCATACTGTCGAACATGGGCTGGATCATCGGCAACAGGAAGAAGACGAAGAAGAACACGCTGGCCATGGAGACCAGGAAGAGGATGGCCGGATAGGTGAACGTGGCCACCAGCTTCTTTTTCATCCTGAGGTTCTTCTCCAGCAGATCGGCCAGACGGTTGAGCAGGTCCTGCAGCTGGCCCGAGCGCTCGCCGGTCTCGACCAGAGAGCAGTAGACCTCGGAGAACACCCTCGGATAGTTGCGCAGCGCCCGCGAGAGATACACCCCGGAATGAACGCGCTGACAGACGTCCTCGAGAATGCGCCGCAAACCCTTGTCTTCCAGGCTGTCGGTAAAGAAATTCAAAGCTCGGTAGAGCGGAATGCCGGCGTCGAGCATGGCCGAGAGCTGCCGGGTAAAGGTAGACAGCTCTTCCAGTGAGGCGCGTGGAGGTCGATTGCCTGGAAGAAGCTGCCGAAACTGCAGCTTAAACTCCTCAACTGTCGAACTCACACTGTTATTTTCTGGACCAAGCTTGAGAATCCTTGACGCTGGGCGGTCGGAAACTTTCCGAGAGGCTTACGGTTGGATGGGCCATCTCAACTTCTAGGAGGACCCACCGATGCATACCAACCTTCTGCTCCTGGCCGCTCTCACCGCCCTGGCGCTCTCTCCCGCCCAGGCCCAGCCGGTCAACCAGCGGGAACGAAACCAGGGCAGCCGCATCTACAACGGTGTCTCGGGCGGGCAACTGACGCGAGCCGAGACGGCCAACGCCAGCCGCGACCTGGCTCGCATCCAATGTCGGGAGAATTACTATCGGGCGACCGGCGGGAGCTACACACCGGCCGAGCGCCACGCCACGCAGCGTCAGCTCAACCGGAGCAGCCGGCAGATCTATCGCCTCAGACACAACGGTCGCTAAGAGCTTATCACCGACCCTGTCAGGGAACCGACCCCGGCCCGGCTCCTCTCCGCCGCCAGCCTGACCGGCTCCCCCCGGCGCCCGCTGGGCGCCGGGTGATTTTTTTTCAAGGCTCCAGGACTCGACCGCGTCACTGCGAAATCCCCGCTCATGCGATGGTGGCGCCTGATGCTCTGGATGGGGGCCTGGTTTGTGCTGACCGCACAGACGACTTACACCGACGAAGACATCAAGGCCATGAAGGCCCGTTACGAGCGCCCTCCCAAGCCCGTCGTCTCGGCCAACCTGCCCAAGAAGCTGCTCGAGCGCAAGTACGAGGCTCCCCGCCTGGTTGACTGGATGCTGCCCTATCAGGACTGGGAGGAGGAATATCGCCAATACTTCCTGCGCCACTATCGCGACGCCCGGTTGACCTTCAAGCCCAGCGCCATCGTCTTGCACTACACCGTCACCCCGGACGCCTTCAGCGTGCGCAACATGTTCGTGCGCGGCTGCACCATGAGTGCGGGCGACAAAGGCACCGTCTTCGGCCACGTCAGCGTTCAGCTGATGATCGGACCTTCCGGAACCATCTACCAGCTCATGCCGCTCGACCGGCGCTGCACCGGGGCCTACGGGGTCAACCACGTGGCCCTCTCGATCGAGATGGTGGCCCGCAACGAGGCCGAGCTCTTGAACCGGCCCGAGCAGGTCTTCGCCAGCTTCTGTCTGGTCCGCTCCCTGATGCGCCAGTTCGACATTCCCGCCAACAAGGTCTACGCTCACTATGAAGTCAGCACCGGCAAGTCGATCGTGCCCGAATACACCGACTACGCCGACGCAACCTACCCCGACCGCTATCCCCCCGCCAGCGCCCGCACCGACCCGGGCAAGACCTACATGCGCTGGCTGCGCCAGTACCTGGCCCGGGTGGGTCCGGCCCCTCAGGAGTAGCCGCGGTGAAGATTCAACCCACCCCCGAGCAACTGGCCTGCCTGGGTCCGCTGGAGCGCTTTCACTACCGACTGGTGGATGTGATCAACCGCGCGAGCTGGTTTCCCGACCTCGCCTCCCCCTTCAACTCGGTCATCTCACGTCTGTGGGTGGAGGCATTCATCCGGAACCTGGTTCAAGACCACGGTTTTGACAACTTCAAGCGGGTAGACCCTCAACGGTCGGTCCTGGTGGTGGCCAACCACCGCTCTTTCTACGATCAATACTCGATCATGGCTCGGCTCTACACGCTTTTTGGCAACCATCACCGCATCTTCTTCCCCATCCGCTCGCCCTTCTTCTACGATTCATGGCTGGGTCTGGTGGTCAACCTCTCCCTCTCCTTCGGGGCGATGTATCCGCCAATCACCCGAGACCCGCGTCGTATGGCCTGGAACAGCTTCGCCATGGAGGTTCTGGCCGAGCTCCTGCAAGACCGCCGCAACCTGGTGGGCTTTCATCCCGAGGGCAAGCGCAGTCAGGATCCCGATCCCTACTCTCTGCTGCCCGGCAAGCTGGGCTGCGGCATGCTGATCCACAAGTCCAAGCCCAACGTGTTGCCGGTGTTCTTGCAGGGCTTTCCGCGCAGCGTGCTGAGCTGGCCTTTCAAGAACCTGACTCGGCCCCGGCCGGTGGTGCACATGGTTATGGGAGCGCCCATCGACTTCTCGGAGGAGTTCGCGGCCCCGGCTGACCGGCGCACCTACCTGCGCATAGCCAGGAAGACGATGGCCGCAATCGCCGAGGTGGCCGAGCGCGAGAAGGCGATTCGAGCCGAGTGGGAGACTTGAAGCTCAACCGGCCAGCGACGACAGGAGCGGTCGAAAACTCATCGCACAGATAGGAAGGCAAGGCATGAAACGCTGGTTCTTGATGCTCGGAATTCTAACCGCCCTGTCCCGGGCCGACGAGCTTCCCCTCCCTGAAGGCAGGTGGCAGGTAGCCCATACGGATGGCAAGCCTTTCACCATCGTGCTCAAGGAAGACCACTCGGCCACCAGCGACTGGGGCGAAGGCGAGGTTGGCACCTGGCTGGTCATCGAGGGGCTTCTCTTCATCGACTGGACCGACGGCTGGCGAGACGTCATCTTCAGCCGCGACGGCAAGCTGGTCAAATGGGCCTGGGGGCCGGGAGTAGAGCGGAGCGAGCCCCCCACCAACAAGACCACGGCCAGGAAACTCTAAGAAGCGCACTCCCGGCAAACCCCGGCCAGCGTCAGATGATTGACGTCGAGCACGAATCCGTAGCGCTCGCCAATCAACCGGGCGATGGAGGCCAGGTCTTCGGGGCCGATCTCGGGGCCGTGATGGCACACCCGGCAGTGCAGGTGACCGTGCAGGTGAGCCGGGTCGCGCAGCGAGTAGCGCACGGTATCCTGGCCGGAGTCCATCCGGTCCACCAGGCCGGCCTCGAACAGCCCCTCCAGGGTGCGGTAGACGGTGGCCAGGTTGAGCCCGGGCAACCGATCTTGGGCCTTCTGGAAGAGCTCTTGCGCGGTCAGGTGGTAGTGACCCTCAACCTCGTGTAAAAGCTCGAGGATGACCGTGCGCTGGGGCGTGGCTCGCAGCCCCTTCTGGCGTAAGAGCGCGGGCATCATCTGGGCTTGAAATCGAGCGAGGCCGAGTTAATGCAGTAGCGCAGGTGGGTGGGCCCGGGACCGTCCGGAAAAACGTGGCCGAGATGGCCGCCGCACCGGCTGCACACCACCTCGTTGCGGATCATGCCATGGCTCTCGTCGCTCTCGGTGGCCACCGCCTGCTCGTCCACCGGCTGCCAGAAGCTCGGCCAGCCCGTGCCCGAGTCGAACTTGGTGTCCGACGAGAACAGCTCGTGCCCGCAGCCAGCGCAAAGATAGGTGCCGTCTTCCTTGTGGGCGTAATACTTGCCCGTGAAGGCACGCTCGGTGCCCTTCTCGCGCAAGATGCGATATTGCTCGGGAGTGAGGCAGGTTTTCCAGTCTTGCTGCTCCATGCAGCCTCGGTTCGGGCGCCGGGCGCGAACTCCTCGGGGCCTGAAAAAAGGGCCCCGGAGGGCCCTTTCTCAGGGTTGCGAGGGTGGCTCCTCGCTCCAGCTCGAGACCGGCTCGACCCGGCTGTCGGGCCCGGCAGCCGGGTTGAGCCCGGTCCCCGCCGGGTTGACCTCGATGCCGTGCAGCGGGGTCTGTAGAGGGCGCCCACCCAGCGGCAGGAAGCCATACTCGGGAGCCACCTGCTGCAGGATATACATCGAGAAGCTGCGTGCCGCCACCGTGACGGGGGCATTGAACAGCGCGAAAATCCCGATCCAGGCGGCGATAAAGAGCGGCACCGCGACGACGGCGCAGATGATTCCCAGGGTGGTACCGCCGGCATACCACAGAGCTGCGGTTGGAACGGCCAGCACGATGCCCACTACCATGACCACCAGCAGGCCCGCCAGGCTGGAGGCGATGTTGCCGGCCACGCACAGGAAGAAGTGGATCACCATGTAGCCGATCCAGCGCATCTTCTGAGCTTTGAACATGGGCTTGAAGAGGGCCCAGGCCTCGTTGGCGGTGATGTTCTGCCGGTACATCAGGGGGACGACGATCTCCTGGAAGTAGCCCTGCACGAAGCAGATCGGGATCAGCAAGGCCAGGAACCAGAACAGGAGCGGGATGAGCAGGAGCAGGGCCCCATGGTTTCCGCCCTCGGCCATCACGGCCACGGCGCCGAAGGGCACCCCGCAGAGCAGGCCGAGCACCACAAGCGTTACGATGACGAAGCCCACTCCCCACCACAGCACCGACCAGCCCAGGCGCGACAGCCGGCCCCAGGGCTCGGCGATGGCCTCGCGGTCATGCACGATGTTTTCGACCAGGATGACACGGGCGAAGTTGCTCGCGAAGGTCATTGCCAGGGCCAGGGTGAGCAGGCCCAGGACAGCAATGATGATGAGCCCTACATAGGGCTTCATGGAATCGAACCCGTCCCCGGCCTGGGCCCCCAGGCCCAGCGCGCCGGCCAGCGAGCACGTCAGCATGACCCGCAGAGACGAATCGTGGTGGTCGGTGCCCTTGAAGAGCTGGCTGAAGTCGCCCCCGCCGCCTCCTCCGCCGCCCCCGCTCTGGGTGCCGCACAGCAGGCTCAAAATTGCGTAGTTGCGCCAGCGCACTTTGGAGCGCCGCTCCCAAAGAAGATACTTGGTTCGCTCGATAGCGTTGTTGATCGCATCACCGTATTCCATACCCGAACAATTCGGGCGGCAGGAGCCTCCCCCCTGCGAGGCGACAAACTGCTTGATGAGCCTGGTAGGCGTTGATACCGGCGGCACCTTTACCGACCTGGTCTTGTTTCAAGATGGCGAGTTGCACCTTTGTAAGGTCAGCACCACCCGTCCCTCGGCCGCGCCCGGCGTGCTGCGCGGGCTGGCCCGGTTGGCCCCCCGACCTGGCTTCGAGCTGGCCCTGGGCACCACCGTCGGCACCAACGCCTTCCTCGAGCGCCAGGGGGCCCGCACCGCCTTCGTCACCACCGAAGGCTTCGGCGACCTGCTCGAGCTCGCGCGCGGCACCCGCCCCGACCTCTACGCTCTGGTCCCCCGCCGGGCCGAGCCGTTGACCCGGCTGACCTTCGAGGCCAAAGAGCGTGTCTCGGCCACAGGCGAGGTGCTCGAGCCCCTGGTGCTCGACGACGACCTGCCCGACCGGCTGCGCGCGCTCAAGGTGGAGTCGGTGGCCGTCTGCCTGCTCTTCTCGTTTCTGCACCCCGAGCACGAGCAGCGGGTGGGACAGCTGCTGCAAGACTTTCCGGTCTCGCTCTCGCACCAGGTTTGCGGCGAGATGCGCGAGTATGAGCGGGCCTCCACCACCGTGCTCAATGCCTATCTGCAACCCGTGCTCTCGCGCTATCTGCGCGAGCTCGACCGCGAGCTCAATCCGCTGGGCTGCAAGCAGTTCTTCGTGGTCCACTCGGCCGGGGCAGTCATGAGCGCCTCCGAGGCCGCCGAGCGAGCCGTGGCGGCGGTGCTGTCGGGCCCGGCCGCGGGGGTCCACGGAGCCCTCGAGGTGGCTCGCCAGGCAGGGTTCGAGCAGATCGTGACCCTGGACATGGGGGGCACCTCCACCGACGTCTCGCTCTGCCCCGGCCGGGTGGCCTACACCGCTGAGGGCGAGCTGGAGGGCATGCCGGTGCGCCAGCTGATGATCGACGTGCACACCGTGGGCGCCGGGGGCGGCTCGCTGGCCTGGCTCGACCCGGGCGGCGCCCTGCGGGTGGGCCCCCGCTCGGCCGGCTCGGACCCGGGCCCGGCCGCCTACGGCAAAGGCACCGCTCCCACCGTGACCGACGCCCTGCTGGTGCTCGACCGCATGCCGGCCGAGCTGGCCGGGGGCGAGATCGAGCTGGATGCCGGTCGCTCGTGGGAGGCCCTGGCCGGCCTCGGGCTGGGTTCTCCCGAGGAGGCGGCCGAGGCCGTGCTGGCCGTGGCCGAGGCCCACATGGAGCGGGCCCTGCGGGTCATCTCGCTGGAGCGGGGCTACGACCCCGGTCGCTTCACCCTGGTGCCCTACGGCGGGGCCGGACCGCTTTTTGCTGCCAGCCTGGCCGAGAAACTGGCCATGCAGCGTGTGCTGGTGCCGCTCTATCCGGGCGTGCTCTCGGCCCTGGGGGCTCTGGTGGCGCCCTGGATGCGCGAGTTCGCCCTCTCGCGCCAGCAACCGCTCTCCGAGGCAACCGTGGACGCCTGCCTGCCCCTCTTCGCCGAGCTCGAAGAGCGGGCTCGCCAGGCCATGGGCCGGAGACTGCGCTTCGAGCGGCTGGTGGACCTGCGCTACCGGGGACAGGGCTTCGAGCTGACGGTGCCCTTCCGGGGCGCTCTCAAGGCCGCCTTCCAGCGTCGCCACAAGCGCCGCTACGGCTATGCCCGCCCCGAGCATCCCCTGGAGCTGGTCACCCTGCGGCTGCGGGCCACCCGTCCCCGCCCTCGACCGCGCTTTCAGGCCCGGCCGACGCAGGAGCGGATGCTCCAGGGTAGCCGGTTCCAGCGTGCCCAGCTGGCTCCCGGTGATCGGTTCGCGGGTCCCGCCCGCATCGAGCAGCTCGACTGCACGACCTACCTGCCGGCCGGTTGGCAGGCACGGGTGGATCCCCACCTCAACCTGGTGCTGGAGCGCTCATGAAAGATCTGGCCGTCTTCCACAGCCTGCTCGAGGGCATCGCCGAGGAGATGGGCGCGGCCTTGCGTCGCTCGGCCTTCTCGCCCAACATCCGCGAGCGACTCGACTTCTCCTGTGCCCTCTTCGACCCGGAGGGCCAGCTGCTGGCCCAGGCAGCCCACATTCCCGTGCACCTGGGGTCAATGCCCCAGCTGCTCCAGCGGCTGGCCCGCGAGGTCGAGCTGGGGCCGCGCGACATGCTGGTGGTCAACGATCCCAGCTGGGGGGGCACCCACCTGCCCGACCTGACCCTGGTCACTCCCCTGATGCTGGGTCGGCGCCGGCTCGGTTACGCCGCCTCGCGCGCCCATCACGCCGATGTGGGCGGCATGGCGGCCGGCTCCATGCCGATGTCGTGCGAGCTGGTGCAGGAGGGGCTGATCCTTCCGCCCGTGCGCTTGCTGGTGAACGGACGACGCAACGCGGATGTGTGGTCCCTTCTGCTGCGCAACGTGCGCACCCCGGAAGAGCGCGAGGGAGACCTGCTGGCCCAGGTGGCCGCCAACCACACTGCCGTGCGTCGGGTGGCCGAACTGGCCGGGCGGGTCGATTGGGAACTATCTTGTCGGGCTCTGCTGGCTCATTCCGAGCTGCTGGTGCGGGCCGGGCTGAGAGCGCTGCCCTGGGGCCGAGCCCGGGCCGAGGACTATCTCGAGCACCAGGGCGAGCGGGTCGCGATCCGGGTTGCGCTCGAGCTCTTCGATGGCAGCCTGAGCTGCGATTTCGCGGGCACCTCACCGGCCCTGGCGAGCAATCTGAACGCGCCCTTCCCGGTCACTTCAGCGGCGGTCTATTACGCGGTGCTGTGCCTGCTGGGCGGCGAGGTGCCGGTCAACCAGGGGGCCTTCCGA
>JAANMU010000307.1_pt1 | contig 61710 bp, 51 predicted proteins | sample 7279701 | NCBI WGS metagenome assembly JAANMU01 (sample SAMN14094539, study PRJNA606508) | bioreactor metagenome | isolation source: A lab-scale SPAN reactor treating ammonium-rich wastewater day 57 | place: Ireland: Galway | collected 2017-03-13 | reverse complement strand
GGCGCGGAACGCGCCGGCTGGTGGGGACTACGTTCCGGGTGTGCTGCTGCCGCAGCTCACCCTCCACTGCATCCCCACCAGCCGGATGTAGGCGTAACCTAATCTAGCCCACAGAGAAAGGAGACCCCCCAGCCTCCCCCCATGTCCAATTTTAAACCGGATTGACCCCGGATCCATGTCCAGTTCTTGACCGGAATTTTCAACAAGTCAGCATAGACGTAAGTTCTCAGTGACTTTTAACTCCGGAGGTCTCCGGCATGAACGTCGTTCTCACCACCGAAGAATCCCGCCAGCTGGTGGGTGCCTGCTCAGGTCCCTTTGCCCAGCGCGACCGCGCTCTGATCGTCTTCGTCCTGCACACCGGGTTCCGTGTCAGCGAGCTGGCTGGTCTTTCGGTGCACCCACGTTGCCAACCAGGGCCAGCCCCGCCAAACGCTCCACCTGCCTGCCGACCTGGGCAAGGGCGGCCGCGCCCGGCTCATCCCCGAACTGCCAAAATGCGGCAAAACTTCATCACTACACTTTAAGCATTGTTAAAGAATGCCCTGAAGACGTTCATAAGTCGACCAGAGAAGTTAACACTTTGACAACATGTCAGCGCCAATGTTATCCGGGCCTTCACCTCCCCGGGGTAGACTGAGAGCAAGAAAGAATCTCGTTGAGGGGAGGTCGGGGGCACGATGGCAGCTGAGCAGCAACCAAACCCTGTGATGGATCTGATTCAAGGACTGAAAGGTCTGCTTCAGAACGTGCAGGCGGTCGCCATGCAGGCAGCCAACGACTACCAGGGTTACTTCAACGGGAACGGCCAGGCCGACATGGTCGTCACCCCCGTGATTCACGACCGGGTGGATCCCTTCGAGGAAGAGGGCGAGGGCAATCGGCTGGTGCGGCACTACGAGAACGGCACCGTGCGCACCGAGAACGTGACCAGCGGAGTCATCATGGAAGAGCGCCCCGACGGCTCGCTCTACGTCTCGCTGGCCGAGGGTCGGCTGCTGCACCAGGCAGCGCCGGGCGAGCCCATCCTGGCCTATGACAGCAACGGGGGCCGCGCTCCTCAACTGGCCCAGGTCAGCAAGGTGCATCTGGACTCGGGTCAGGAGCCGACCGTGGCCATGCACTTTGAGGATGAGCTGGGCGTCCACTTCGTGGAGATCGATACTCTACGCTACTTCCGTTTGAGCCGGAGGGCGTAAGTCGGATCAGGTCAGGGATTGCTGGAGGAAGAGAAAGAAGGCCCGGCTGCAACTCGGATTGCAGACCGGGCCTCTCGATGAAATGATCGACCGCTCCTGTCGCTGAAATGCTCAGACCTGAGACGGAACGGCCCGGAACGCCTCCAGGTAGGTCATCACGCCGCTGAAGTTGCGCTCGAGCATGCCCGGGCTCTGGTAGGCGCGACCGAGCAACAGGGCCCCCTGAATCACCGCCCCGGCGAACTGGACTGCGTTCCTGGGCTCGAAGCTCTCCACGAATACTCCGCGCTCTTTGAGGCGGGTCAGGGCCTTGACGTGCATCTTCCCCCATCGGTTCAGAGCCCGTTGCACCGCTTCCAGGGCTCGCCGCGACTGAGGCGTGGCATCGAGCGCGATCACCCCCACCGGGCATCCGAGCAGACCTGCAATCTCATTGAGTCGAAGCACACCCTGCCCCCAGACTTCCAGGTCTTCCCAGGTCTGCATCCCGGTGACGTAAGGCTCCAGGGTGGACAGCACCCGGTCCATCTGGACCTCGACCACATCCGCCACCAGGTCCTCTTTACTGGCATAGAAACGACCAAACTGCTCGCGAGTAACCTCAGAAGCCCGGAGAACCTCATCCAGGGCGACTGCGTTGACTCCCCGCTCGTGAAAGAGCCTGCAGGCTGCGGAAAGGACCAGCTGACGATCAGTCTCCATACAGAGTGTAAGTTCCGGTACAGAGTCGTCTCGTCCTCCCCTTGCAGGCCAACGCACCCTGGGAGGCCTCGAGCGGGGGGCGAGCGACAGGACCCCCTCGAAGATCCGTAGTGAAAGAATCCATGGCTTGCACTACATATCTTCGAAGGCTACTGGTGCTTGCCTGGTGACGAGGCGGCAGGCCTTGCTCGATGTGCCGCGAACCTGCGCGGCATGAAGATTGATGTTTTGATCTGTGGGGCCGGGCCGGTCGGCCTGATGATGGCTCAGGAGCTCCGCCGCTACGGCCTGACCGTGCGCCTCATCGACCAGGCCCGGGAGGCTTCGGACAAGTCCCGCGCCCTGGTGCTCTGGAGCCGCTCGCTCGAGGTCTTTGCCCGCAGCGATGAGCAGCTGGTCACCGATGCCCTGGCCATCGGCCTCAAAGCCCACGCCAGCAACATCTACGCCGATGGAAAGAAGATCGCTCACCTGAGCCTGGACGAGCTGCCCAGCCCGTACCGGTCCGCCCTGATGATTCCCCAGAACGAAACCGAGAGGCTGCTGACCGAATGCCTCCAGCGACGCGAGGTCAGCATCGAGCGAGGCAGCGAACTGCTCGGCTTTACCCAGAGCGACCAGGGCATCAGCTCGGTGCTGCGCGCTCTGGATGGCAGCGAGGAGACCGTCTCGTCGGACTGGCTGATCGGCTGCGACGGTGCCCACAGCACCGTGCGCCACTCATTGAACGTCCCTTTCACAGGGCAGGCCGAGCCCAGCAGCTGGATCCTGGCCGATCTGATGGTTCACGGTGCCCTGGCCATGGATGAAATTCACGTCTATCTCAGTCCGGACGGGGTTCTGGCTCTGTTCCCCATCGGGCGTGAAGGACGCATGCGCATCATCGCCGATTGCGGGCCCGCCAGCGGTGACCAGAAGCCAGTAGACCCCACCCTGGAAGAGGTTCAGGTCATCGTGGACAAGCGCGGTCCGGCCGAACTGAAGCTCAGCGATCCCTTCTGGCTCGCCGGCTTTCGCATCCACGAGCGACAGGTGTCCGAGTACCGCCACGGGCGGGTCTTCCTGGCCGGGGACGCGGCTCACATTCACAGCCCGGCTGGCGGTCAGGGGATGAACACGGGCCTCCAAGACGCCTTCAACCTGGCCTGGAAGCTGGCTCTGGTCCAACAGGGCAAAGCTCCCGACAGCCTGCTCGACAGCTACAGCCTCGAGCGCCACGCCGTGGGCCAGATGGTGCTCAAGGGAGCCGAGGCGGCCACCCGGGCCGCCACTCTGCGCCATCCAGTGGCCCAGTACCTGCGCAACAAACTGGCCGAGTTCCTGACGGGCAGCGAGCTGATTCAGCACCGCATCGCCCGCACGCTCTCCGAGCTCGAGATCAATTACCGCAAGAGCCCGCTCAGCCGGGAGCACAAAAAGGACCTGACCGTCTTCTCCCCACTGGCCCCCGGCATCCGGCCGGGTGACCGGGTTCCCGATGGCGAGCTGGTCACCAGATCCGGAGCCGAAGTACACCTTTTCGACCTGCTCAAAGGGAACGGATCGCACCTGTTGCTTTTCTCAGGCATCGATGTCAGCGAGCAGTCGGAGGAATGGATGATCACCATCGAGCGCGAGGTGGCTGCTCGCTGGGGCGAGCTCATCCAGGTCATCCACATCGGCCCCAGCGGCTACCACGACCGTGAGCAACTGCTCCATCGAGCCTTCGGGGCCTCCAGCGAGACGCTCTACTGGGTGCGACCCGACCTCTACGTCGGCTTCCGCAGCCAGCCAGCCGACCTGCGAGCCCTCATCGAGTACCTCGGCGGGGTCTACCAGACCACCTCAAGCCTGGCCGGCCGGTAGCTCGAGCACGAATAAGGCTCCCCCGTCAGGGCAGTTGCTGGCCTTCAACGATCCGCCGTGCTGCGTGGCGATGCGGGAGATGATGTAGAGGCCCAGCCCCGTTCCCTTGCCCACCGGTTTGGTGGTGTAGAAGGGCTCGAACATGCGGGCTTGCACTTCTTCCGTGAGGCCTGGCCCGAAATCGCGCACCTCCAGCCGCACCCGGCCCTGCTCGCATCGAGTCGAAACCCGCACCGCCAGGCGGGAGGACTCTCCGTGCACCATGGCGTCGCGCGCGTTGAGCACGAGGTTCACCACCACCTGCTGCAGCTCGGTGGGGTTGCCCCGCACCGGGGGGACCGGTTGCAGGTCTTTCTCCAACTGCACCCGGTCGAGATCCAGGGTATGAGCCACGAAGACCAGCCCGTCCTCGACCACCTGCACCAGGTCGACCTGGCGCTGCTCCAACCGTCCTTCGCGCGAATAGTGCAGCAGCTTGGAGATGATGGTCTGAGCATACTCCAGTGCCTCCATCCCCTGGGTCAGCAGGGTGCGGGCCCGAGCCGGCTTCTCATCCAGAAAGCGCAGGCTCTGACTCAGGCCCAGCTTGACCACTCCCAGCGGGGTGTTCAGCTCGTGGGCCACTCCCGCGGCCAGCTGGCCCACGGCCGCCATTTTGCTCGATTGCAGCAAGCGGGCTTCGGCCTCCACCACCTCTTGATAAAGAGCGATGTTGCGCAGGGTGGTGCTCAGCTGCAGGGCCAGCACCTCCAGCAGGTCTTGATGGCTGCGCTTGAGCCCCCCGGGCTCGGACGAGCCGACCACGAGCACGCCGTCCGCCTGCCCCTCCGCGGTCAGAGGAATGCCCATGAGAGAGCCCCAGCCCATGACCAGGTTGTGGAAGCGCGTGCCTTCCACCGGGTCAAGCAAGATGGCGGTCTGGTTCTCGCGCACCACCTGCACGAACTCACCCAGACCGTCCAGGTCCTGGGGAATGCTGACGTCAAGCGGCTTGAAGCAGCGCAGGACGGCCCGGTGCTGGGGCAAGAGGGGGCGCAGGGCTGCGGGCAGGGCTTGCTCGAGAGCTTCGCGATCCAGGGCCGAGGCGATGCGGCGACAGCCGTCGAGCAGCTGCGAGAGACGAAACACCCAGACGTGCAACCGCTTGCGCGCCTTGCGCACGCGCTGAAGGCTGCGCTGGTTGCGGCGAAACTGGCGGGCGGAATCGAGCGCGATACCGGCCTGCTGGGTGAGCAAGCGCAAGAGCTGCAGCTGCATGGCCGTGAAGGGCTGGTTGCGACCCAGGTAGAGCACCCCTGAGCGGCTGAGGGGAAAAGCCAGGGAGTAGGACTCGTTGGGCAGCATCCGCTCGGATTGTTGATCGGGATGGCCCGCCACCACGCGGCCCTCGGCCCAGGCCTTTTCGACCGCCGAGTCCTTCAAGCCCAGCAGCTCATATTCGCGCAGCCGGTCGGCTTCAGGGCTATCGAACAAAACCGGCCGCAGCCGCTGCGAGAACACCACGCCGCTGCGGCTGGGGGCCACCTGCAGGGCCATCTTGAGTAGCACGCCGCGCACGTCCTGGAGGCCCGAGCTGACGGCCAGCTCGTCGGAGAGCTCGAGCATCAGGCTCAGCTCGCGGGTGCGCTGCTCGAGCTCGAGTTGGAGCGTGGCCACATGGCGCTGCATGACCTCAGTCTTGTCCAGACCGGGACGAAGCAAGAACCAGGGGAGCCCCAGAAACGGGACCAGCGCAAGCGCGGCCATGGGCTGGACCTGCATCAGGATGCCGGCCACCGCGCCCAGTCCGGCCTGCACTGGCCGGCTGGCCGGGGAGACGCGGCCATCCTCATAGCGCCCGTTGAGCATCCAATCGACCGCCATCTGCACAGCCAGGGCGACCAGCAGCTGCGACTCGGGTGGCAGGCCCCCGCCCTGGCCCAGGGCCACCACCAGCCCCCCGAGCACGATCGGAAAGAGCGAGTGCAGGGTCGCCTGCAGCTCGCGAGGAGGACGGAGGGTGCGAAGCCCCAGACCGATCAGCGCGGTCACGACCAGCATCTGAAAACCGCCCCGCAAGGCCAGGGCGGGATATAGGGGCAGACTCAGGCTGAGAAAGGCCGTCTTGTGAGTGCGGGGGGAGATGGCTTCCAGCACGACCGCCAGACCGGCCAGCACCAGAGTATCCGGAGCCACCCGCGGAGGGCCACCCGCCAGGGCCGAGCCCAGAGCGATGGCCACCAGCGAGCCCAGACCTGTCCAGACCGCCTCGGGCTTGACGCTCACGGCACCCCCTTCCCGACCTGCGGGGGAGCATCCTACCCGTCAGTTGTTGGGTAGAAAGATCTCGACCGTGGCCTCGTAATGGCTCTTCTTCCTTGGGTCCGTGGGAAAGCGGTCGGCCACCACGGTGACCTTGAGCAAGCGACGGTCCAGGCGCTCGAAGCTGATCATACCGTTCTCCCCCAGGTCGGCCAGCGTGCGGGTATCGACCGGGTTGACGCGAGCGAGCTTGCCCCCATCCTGCAACTCGAAGCGGCCGGTCCCAGCCCAGATGGGCGAGCCCGTGGAATCGACCCGGGGCAGGTTGTCTTTCATGCGAGGGTAGCGATAGCGGGCTGTCGGCTGAGGCCCGCTGTCGGTGGCGGGAAAAAGCACCTGACCTCCGCGCAGCTCCGAGCGGATGTGCGCGATGGCCATCATGACGGCCCGGTAGCTGTCGGTCTGGCTGTCGGTCTTGCGCTGGTTGGCCAGGCCCGTGCTGTAGATGACCAGGCTGGCCAGCATCATGCCGCCGAGCAGAATGGAGGCCACCAGCACCTCAAACAGGGTCAGCCCGCGCCGGCTCATGGCTCGAGCACCCTCGTCCAGAGCGAGTATTGCTGCCCTCCCTGCTGGTCGGTCCAGAACACGTTTACCTGCAGTCGCTTAATCCGCCCTCCCACCTCGGACTGCTCGAGCAGCTCGTACTCATAGCCCGGGCTGCCGGGCACCGCCTGACGGCCCGCGGCCACGCTGGCTCCGAAGTTGCGGCGCAGGTCCTTCTCGGCCTCTGCCATCAGCGAGCCGGCCACCATAGTCGCCTGGTGGCGCAAGGAGCCCCCGCGATCAGCCCGGGCGGAATAGATCTCGGCGCTGACCAGGGCCAGCAGGGCCATGCCCATGATGCCCAGGCACAGAATCAGCTCGGCGAAGGTGAAGCCGCGGCGGGTCAAAGCACTCAGTAACTGTCGCCCGCGTAGTAGCGGTTGTCGGGCAGCACGTAGATGCCCGTGGCGATCACCGGAGCGTTGGCCCCGGGGCTGGGAAGCGGGCTGCGTCCGGCAAAGATCTGCTCGGGAGGGCCGGGCACCTGGCTGATCACCCGACCTGGCATGGCGGTGATGGAATCGAGATCCTCGATGAATTCGTCCTCGCCGAGGCTCAACGGCAAGCGCGCGTCCCACTGGGGGGGCTCTTCATCTTCCACCGAGCCAGGGTAGTAGCGGAACACGGTATCCACCCCGTCGCGCTGCCACAGGGCCATCAAGGTGCCATTCGGGCTGACCGTGAGCTGGCTCAGGGTGGGGGGTGACCCCGAGCCCGAGATGAGCTCCCCTCCGGAGGTGAAGACATCGGGCTGGGGAGCCAGCATCGTCGACCACCCACCCCCCGGAGTATAGCGGGCCAGCGAGCCGTCGGACAGTTGGGCATAGACGTTGTCGCTGTTGGCGGTAAAGGTTTGAATGGAGCCGCCGGGAGCTGGAGGCACCCGCTCGGATGCTCCGTCGGCGCCCATGAGCAGCAGGCCGTCCCCGTCCTCGACGACCATCGTTCCGTCCGTGCCGCCGATCCGGGCGCCCACCGTGCCCCTGGGCACGTAATCGTCGGGCATGCGAGTCAAGACCCAGTTGCCAGCGCTGCGATCGAAGCGGAACATGGTCGGGTAGTTCAAAAGTGGGGTGGGACTGCCCGTCATCCGACTTGTGGGCGGGGGCTCATAGATGGCCAAAAGGTCACCGTCAGCGCCAATTCCGTAGGCTGCAAAGGTGGCGATCTCGGCCGGAGCATCCAGGTCATCCAGGTCCACCAGCACCGGTTCCGTCTCGAACTGCGGGGGGTCGAAGGGAATCCCGGCATTGAGAATTTCCTTCTGTTGGAAGACCTTCTGGGGGAAGGGAGCAACGGGCTGCCAACTGGGGCTGGGCTCGTCCAACCCATACCACTTGAGGTCAGGAGGACCGGCGGCGCCCCCCGCATCGGTGTAGATGATCATCCCCGTCGCGATGGTCTTGACGATGGTGCGGCTGGACTGATAGCTCATCAGCTTGCCATTCACCGAGCAGATGACGTGCAGCACGTCCGGATTGCTGCTGTCTGGCTGACACCAGGTGCGGTAGGTGGCGCCGTCCACCTCGTCCTCGACCGGGCTGCCCGGCCCGTGAGTGTCGGCATAGCTCGAGTTCTCAAGTACCCGGGCGATAAAGAGGTTGACCTGACCACGGGTGGCATAGAGCTCGTGGGCCCGCTCGGCCTCGCCACGGGTGAAGCGCTGGCTGGTCTGGGCCTGCCAGGTCAGCACCGTGGACAGGAAATACAGAACCAGCGCCATGAAGAGCGCCGTGGGCAGGGCCATTCCGTGTCGTCTCGCTGCCTGCATCCCCCTGAACAGGTTAGCAAAGAAAAGGCGGCTCGGAAAGTCTGCGGCCGGGAATCTGGTCGATCGCTCGTGTCGTCGCTGGATGTCTTGAAGGTGTCACCTGCCTGTCACCGGGAATCGATAAACTCCGCCGAACGTAAAGGAAACTGCTGAGAACCCTTCCGACCATGAAAGAAACCATCCTGATCGTCGAAGACGACGAGTCCATCGCCGAGTTTTTGACCGTCACCCTGAGCGGCGAGGGTTACCGCGTGGTCATTGCCCGCGACGGGCGCGAGGCGGTGGAGCGCTTCGAGCTCGAGAAGCCCGACGCCGTATTGCTCGACATGATGCTGCCCCGCCTGAGCGGGCTCGAGGTGTTGCGCACTCTGCGCCGCTCCTCCGAGACCCCCATCCTGATCGTGTCCGTCAAGGACAGCGAGTCGGACAAGGTCTCCACCCTGGAGCTGGGGGCCGACGACTACATCACCAAGCCGTTCTCGCCCCGCGAGCTGGTGGCCCGGCTGCGGACCAACCTGCGCAAGCGCGGCGGCGAGGTGCGCGTGCGCCTGGGCGACGTCGAGATCGACTGGCAGCGGGCCGACGTCTACAAGTCGGGCGTGCGCATCATCCTGACCGCCCGCGAGTTCGAGGTTCTGCGCGTGCTCTATGACCACCGCGAGCGTGTCCTGGGACGCGAGTCGCTGCTCGAAAAGGTATGGGGCTTTGATTTCGAGGGTGAGGATCGGGTGGTGGACACCACCATCAAGCGCCTGCGCAAGAAGGTGGGCTCGGAGCTGGTGGAGACTGTGCGCGGCCTGGGTTATCGCCTCTCGGTGGGTCGGTGATCCGCCGCCCTAACATCCGCCTTTGGGGGCCCTGGCTGCTGGTGGCCCTGACTCTGATCGCCAGCACCGGCCTGCTTCTGGCCCTGCTGCGCAAGACCGAGCGCGATGCCCTGGCCCAGTTGCAGGACGAAATGCTGAACAGCGCAACGGCCCTGGCCGAGCTGGCCTCGGCTCCCCTGGCCGAGGGCCGGGCCGAGGCCATCTGGCGCGAGCTGGTGGCCACCCAGAACGCCACCGGCTCCAGGGTGCGCCTGCTCGACCGAGAGCGCAACCTGGTGGCCGACTCGCTGGAGATCCCCTCCGATCGGCAGGCCTCGATCCGGTTCCGCCCCGAGATCGAGCAGGCCTACCAGGGCCGCTGGGCCGCTTACACCCGTTACTCGGACGAGACCGAGCGCTCGCTGGCTCTCTTCGTGGCCGTGCCCGTCTACTATGGCGAGGAGCTCGTGGGAGTGACCTACCTCTCCCACTCGACCGACGGCATCCTGCAGCGCCTGGGGGCCCTGCGCGCCAGCGCTCGAGACGGCCTGGTGGTGCTCACCTTTGGCGTCTTTCTGGCCGCTCTCTACGTCTCCGGTCACCTGCGCCGATCGGTCAAGAACCTGCGCAACCTGGCGCTGCGGGTGGCCGACGAGCCCGAGGAGATCGAGGTGCAGGGCGGCGGCGAGCTGGCCACCATCGGCGAGGGCTTCAACCGCCTCGTGCAGTCGCTCAAAGAGAAAGTGGCCCTGCTCGAAGACGAGAAGCTCAAGACCCGCCACTTCATGGAGGACGTGGCCCACGAGCTGAAGACCCCCGTGACCGGCCTGTGCGGCTCGGTGGAAGCCCTGATGCGAGGAGCCGACGGCGAAGCTCGCGAGCGTTTGTTGCGCAACCTCGAGCGCGAGTCGGGCCGGCTCTCCGAGCTCATCTCCCGGCTCATCGAGCTGCAGAAACTCGACTACTACGAGCTGAAGCTCGAGCGCTTCGAGCTGGTATCGCTGCTCGAGACGGCGAGCGACAACTTCGAGCAGGAAGTGCGCAAGAAGAACATCACCCTGGACATCGTGGGACCCGACGAAATCGAGGTCATGGGGGACGCCGGCAAGCTGCAGCGCGTGGTGGAGAACCTGCTTGACAACGCCATCCGAGTCTCCCCGGTCGGCAGCCGGCTGGAGCTGGCCGTGGAAGAGCAAGAGGACACCGTGCGCGTGGCTCTGCGCGACGAAGGTCCAGGGTTGAGCCAGAGCGATCTCTTCGAGCGCCACCGGCGCACCGGCTCCTCTTCGACCCTGGGAAACCTGGGGCTGGGGCTGGCCATCGCCTCCGAGGTGGTGCGTCGCCACGGGCACGACCTGGGAGCCCGCCCGCGCGAGCAGGGCGGAACCGAGTTCTTCTTTAGCCTTTCCCGGCCCTAAACCCTGTTGAGAAATCATCGCACAGTCTATCCGAGGGAATATGAAGAATGTACTCAAGGACAATCTCTTCCAGCCCCCGAATCATGGGCGATGCGAGTTCTTCGTTTTGCCGTCCTGCTGGGATTGCTGGCCCAGCTTGGTTGTGGAGCCATCATCCAGGGCGTCAAGGCCGGGATGGATGCCAACAAGCCTCCCCAGACCATCACCACGACCGACAAGCGGCTCTCGGTCGTGGTTCCCGGCGACTGGACCCGCGACGACAGCCTGCACGACGAGGCCGACCTGGGCGCCCACCAGAAGGTGAAAGAGCTCTACGTGGTGTTGCTCGACGAGAAAAAGGAAGACTTCGAGGATATGACGCTCGAGAAGCACGCCGAGCTGACCCTCTCGTCCATCGAGTCGAGCATGAAGAATGCTGAGCTCTCCAAGCCGGTCAAGCTGACCATCAATGGCTGCCCGGCCGTCCAGTATGTCATCAACGGCAGCGTGGACAACATCAAAGTGGTCTTCATCCACACCACCATCGAGACCGGCAAGAGCTTCTGCCAGATGCTGACCTGGACGCTCAAATCGCGCTGGGGCAGCCAGGAAGACGACCTGCGCAAGGTCATCGAGAGTTTCCGCGACCAGGATACCGCTTCCGCCCCTGCCAAGCCGGCCGCCGGGCAATAAGGCGCCGCACGGCGCCGTTCAACAGATTCTCTACAGTTGAGTGCGCGCAACTGTAGGAGTCCGCCCGGCAGGCTCGAAACGCCTTCAACCATGGACTGGCTTTCCGACCGGCTGCGCGAGCTGGGTATCGTGGAGAAGTTCGAGCAAGAGAGAGCTCTGCTCGAGCGCGACCAACAGCTCGAGGCCCAGGTCCTCAGCCTGGAGCAGCGCATTCCCAGCTGGGACCGGCTCAACGTGCTCCACCTCACCGCCGACGAAGTCAAGCTGAACGCCCTCAAGGCCGAGCATCGCAAGGTGCGCTCGGAGATCAAGGCGGTGGACGCCACCATCGAAGAGCAGCTGCGTGGCCTGCGTTACGAGACCATCGAGCTGGAGCTGGCCTCGGCCATCGAGCTCGGTCTGCGCCAGGCGCGCCGCGACCTGTGGCTCAATCCACCCCGCACCAGGCCTCTGGCAGCAAGCCTGCAGGCCCTGGCCGACAAGGTTCTGGCCCAGTTCGCACCCGAGCTCGACTGGGAAGACGTGCTGCGCGGCTTGAGCGACGAGGCCGTCTGCCGCGAGCTGGCCGCCCGCGAGGCGCCCACCGAATGGCCGGCCGGCTATCCCCCCATCAACTCCCAGAGCCTCCGGCCCCTGGTGGCCCGCCAGCTCGGCCCGGCCATCTTTCCGCTCCTGAAGGCCCAGGCCGAGGTGGCCGCCAGGGTGGTCAAGCTGGAGGCCGAGCTGCGCGAGGTTTCCTCGGTCATCTCCGCCTTCGAGCGCATCAACGTGCTGGAGAAGAGCCCGGCCGAGGCCCGCGAGGAGGAGCTCAAGTTGCTCTTGTCCTCGTCGCGCAGCGAGCTTTTCCGCCGCAGCGAGGAGATCCGCGAGCAGGCCTACCGGGCCCTTTCGGCCTTCCCGCCCCTGGGCATCTACCTGCGGGCCATGGAGGCCCAGTCGCTGCTCGCTCGCGTGCGCATCGCCCACGAGGAGACTCTGGGAATCCAGGGCAAGGTGGTGATGGCTCCCGTGGTGGCCGCCCGCCACCTGGTCCTGGCCGCCCTGCGCCGACTGCACGAGGCTTTCCGCAGAGCCTTTCCAGCCATCAAGCTGCCCCGCGAATATGTCTCGCCCCCGACTCCCCGGGCCGGGCCTCTGAAGGCCTTCCTCGAGCAGGTGAACCGGGGCCATGCCTCCCGCCAGCGCGAGCGGGCGCTGAGCCACGCACTGATGGTGGCCTCCCTCCAGGCCGAGGCCAGCAAGACCAGGAAGCTGGTTTCCCCGGTCGACCAGCTGGCCTTCTGGAAGAGCAGCGAGCCCCAAAAGCGCCTGCTCGAGCTGAATCAGCGGCGCGAGTGGCACGAGCATGCTCTGCAAGAGGCCGAGCGAGCCCTGGTGCAGGCCACCCGCGAGGCAGCCCACGTCTTGCTGGGCTTCCGGCTGCGCGATGCGGCCCAGACCCTGGTGGAGGGCGTCAGCCGCATGCACACCGACGGCGGCAGCAGCCGCCAGCCCAAAAGCTGCCCCGTTCACAACCAGGAGCACTGCCTGCGCCTTTGCCAGGCCCTGCTGGCCATCCTCAACGAGTACGGACTGCGCGGGACCTACCTCGACTTCCTCAAGCAGGTAGCCGCGGCCGTCCCCCTCGACCTGGAGGTCAAGCCCGACCCGGTGGCCGGCTATCCTCCGGTCTCCCCCACCCAGCTGGCCGGAATGCTGGCCCATCGACTGCAGGGCACCGACTTTCCGGCCATGGTGACCAACCTGCACGAGCTGATCGCCACCGAGCAGCGCGTGGCGCAAGAGCTCGAGCAGGCCAGGAGCGAGGTGACGGTCTGGGACAGCCTGAACATCTTTACCGTCTCCCCTGCCGAGCGTCGCCGCGACGAGCTGGCCCGCCGACGCAAGCTGATCTCTCCCGACATCGCGCGATTGCAGAAAGAAATCGAAAGCCTGCTGGGCAGAGCCGCCGAGAGCTACCCTCCGGCCGCCCTCTACTTCAGCCTGCCCCAGGTCGAGTGGGCCATCCGCGCGGTAAGAGCCCAGTGCCACAGCTCCAGCCGCAAGTCCGGAAGTCGCTACTACCGGGTCTACCGCTGCGTGCTGTCGGGCAAGGCCACGGCCGACGCCGTGACCCAGCGCTGGGCCGCGGCGCTGATCAAGACCTACGGCGTGTTGCCCACCTACCACGCGCTGCTCGAGTCGTGGGAGATGTCCGGCCAGGGAGTCTGAACCCGAGCGCCGAACCCACACGGCAACTCATCCGCGGAGGGGAAGACCTTTGTCCTGGGCCGTCCTGATCGTGGAGGATGATCCCACCCTGCGGGACATCCTGGTTACCACGTTGGAAGACTATGATCAGTACCTGGTCTATGGCGCCTCGAGCCCGTCCGAGGCGCTGGCCCTGGCGCGCGAGAACATCTTCGACCTGGTGGTCACCGACGTTCGCATGGATGAGATGGACGGCATCCAGTGCCTGCAGCAGATGCGCTTCATCCAACCAGACCTGCGCAGCATCGTGATCACCGGCTACGCCTCCGACGACGCTCCCGGGCGAGCCATCCGGGTGGAAGCAGAAGACTACCTCTTCAAGCCCTTCGGCATCGCCCAGTTCCTCACCGCCGTCGAGCGCGTGCTGGACGTCGAGAAGGAGAAAACCTTCTACGAGCAGGTGGTGGGCGCTGTCAACCACTCGCTCAAGGCTCTGGCTCGCCTGGCCGGCACGGCCATCTCGCAGGCCGAGCTGGCCTCCCTGGAGCGGCTCCGCGATCGGGCCTTCCAGAGTCTCTATGTGGCCATCCGTTCCGGCATGCTGGTGCAGGGGGATGGCCTGGGGATGTGGGACCGGCTTGAGCAGCTCGAGGCCGACCGCGAGCAGCTCAAGACCCCCGGCTTCCACGGCAAGGAGCGCCAGGCCCTGGCCGATGGCTACCGCCACGTGGTGGAGCTGATGGCTGCCTTGAGCCGGGCCGGCCTGCGGGCCCAGCCCACCACCCGCAAGCCCTACCAGGTGTCCGTGCCCGACTTCAACCGGTTCTTCCGGCGCATCAAATCCGGCGAGCTCTCGGTGGAGCAGGTCAAGCTGGCCCCCTTCCTGCGCCAGCTCTCGCCCGAGGCTCGTACCGCCAACCGCGAGCTGGAGGAGCTCTATGAAAAGGCCTGGGGAGCCGACGTGAAGACCCCGGTATCCTGACCGAATGCTCTTCACCTATCGCTGCCTCGACGAGGGAGGACGCGGCCGCGACGGGATCCTCGAGGCGACCTCGGAAGAGACCGTCCGAGCCGAGCTGACCCGGCGAGGCTGGCGGGTGGTGCGCATCACCCGAGTCCAGGCCGAGATGCTGCCCGAGGCCAGACTGCCCACCGGTCCGCCCAAAGTGCGCGCCCATCGCATGAGGGTGGAGAGCGCCGCTCCCATCATCACCCCCCCGGCCAAGACCAGGAAGGTGCCCTCGCTCAAGTCGCTGGCCCTCTTCACGGTGCAATTCGCTACCCTGCTCCGGGCCAACGTGCCCATGAGCCGCTCGCTGGCCGCCCTGGCCCAGGGCGACGACCCGGCCATGAGCCAGGCGGCCTACGAGGTGCTGACCCAGGTCGACTCGGGCCGTCCCCTGTCGGTGGCCATGGCCCGCCTGCCGCGCGTATTCAACCCGGTCTACGTCAGCATGATCCGGGTGGCCGAAAGCACGGGAGCCCTCTACGAGGTACTGAGCGACCTGGGCGAGTTCCTGACCCGGCTGCAGAGCCGTCAGTCGCGGCTCCTGGCCGCGCTGAGCTATCCCTTTTTCGTGCTGCTGCTCACCTTTTGCATGCTGGCTTTCCTGATCACCTCGATGCTGCCCCGCTTTCTGGATGCGGCCGGCCAGACTGGGGCCGACGTGCCGGCCCTGACCAAAGCGGTCATGGCCCTGGCTCATCCAGCTTTCTACCTCATCCCGCTGGGCCTGGTGCTGGCCATCGCCACCTGGTGGTATGTGGCCCGCCATACCCCCTCGGCGCAGCTCTTCTTCTCGCGGCTCACCTACGAGTTCCCCATCACCGGCTATGTCATGCGCACCGACCTTCTGATCCGCCTGTGCCGCAGCCTGGGCCAGATGCTACGCACCGGGGTCACGCTGGACACGGCCCTCAAGCTGCTGCGCGCCGGAGGCACCGGCTACCACAAGTTCGACGCCGCCCTCAAGGCCATGCACGAGGAGATCGCCCACGGCGTGGAGGTCTCTCAGGCCATGACCCACGCCGGCGATTTCTCCCCCGTGCTGCTCGGCCTGGTGACCAGCTTCGAGAACGTGGGCAATCTCGATGCCGCCTTCCTGCGCTACTCGGAGATGACCGAGCTTGATCTGGACAACTACCTCGACTCGCTCTTGCAACTGATTGAGCCGGTGCTGCTGGCCTTCCTGGGCGTGGTGGTGGGAATCGTGATGCTGGCGGCCTTCCTGCCGATCTACCAGCTGATGCAGAGGGTCTAAAGTGCTACACCAGAGGCGCTGCACTTTAGAGCGCGCTCGCCAGATTGTGCTCAAGGGCACGACCAGATGGAGAGCCCATTAGCGTGCAACGAGTCGGACCCGTCTCTTTGCTGAGTCTGGTGCTGTGCCTGGTCATGCTGGGCGGCAACCTGGCCCGTGGCCATCCGCCGGGAGAAGTCTTGCTCTTTGACGGGCTGATCCACGGCCCGCTGGCGGCGGCGCTCCTGGCCGGGGTAGCGGTGCTGCTGGAGCTACGCGCCCCCCGCCTGGAGGCCTTCGGCTTCCTCTCGGGGGCCAGCGCGCTGGTGCTGGCCATGGCCATGACCCCGCTCGGGCCGGCCCTGGCCGCCCTGGTCGGTTGTGGAGCCCTGGTGGCCCGCAGTCTGCTGCGAGGACGCCCCGAGTTGGCCGGGCGACTGCGGGAGGCCGTGGCCGACGCCCTCCCACTTCTGGCAGCCATCTCGCTGATCGGGGCCGGCTTCCCTCCCTGGGGGGTGCTGCTCGCCTGGCTGGGCCTGAGCGTTTTCTTTCCGGGTGTTCTGGCCAGCGAGCTCACCGCCGACGAGAACCTGGCCTGGGGACAGGCCCGCAGCCGGTTGACCTGGGCCCTGCCCTGCTTGGCCCTGCTGGTGATCCCCCTGACCGGGCCACAGGTCGTCTGGCTGCTTCCCGCGCTCATCCTCTTCCAGGAGCTCCTGCGCCCGCTCTCCTCCGGAGAGCTGGTGCAAAGGCGCGAGCGTGACTCACTCGAGCGGCGCCTGGAGGAGAGCGCCAACCGGCTCGATCAGCTCCAGTACCAGCTCGAGCACGTCCACCTGGTGGCCGTCAACAAGGCCCAGGAGCTGCGACGCCTGGAGCGGGTCACCCGCTCGCTGACCCGCAGCGAGGCCGTAGCCAGCACCGCCGAGCTGGTGCTGGACATGGTCAGCCAGACCACACCTCGGGCCGAGAGCGTGGTGCTCTTTTTGGTCCAGGAAGGCCGGCTCTGGCCTCTCAGCTCGCGCACGCCCTACCAGACGCGTCTGGAGAACGCCAGCCTGTTGCAGCTTGGTGAGCCCTGCGTGGAGGAGGCCATGCGCACCGGCCAGCCGGTCTACACGACCGGCCAGACCAATCCCTCGCGATTGTTCCAGGGCGAGTCCGTGGGCCTGGCCATGCCGCTCGATGGCTACGTGCTCTACGTGGGCAGCAACGATCCCGAAGGCTTCCCCGAGGAGACCCGCGACCTGCTGGCGGTGGTGGGGGCCCAGACCCTGGTGGCCCTGCAGTCGGCCCGCCGCCGCCAGGCCGAGCTGGAAGCCCTGGAGATGCACCGGGCTGCCCATGAGCGCTTGCAGGGCTGGGTAGAGCGGTTGGCCTCGCTGCTGGAGGGCACTCGCCTGGTGGCCGGCACGCTGGAGCTGGATGAGATGGCCGTGCGGGTGGAGCAGATGGTGGCCCAGGTGGTGGCCCACAACTGGGGCATCCTGCTGGCCAGAAAGCCGGACGGATCGCTCGCTCCCCTGCGCTTCTGGGGAGACACCCCCGACCGGGCCGCCACGATCAGCCTGGCCGAGACCATCCGGACCAACCGCCGTCCCCTTCTGCTCGACGACATCACGAAATCGCGCTTTGCGCCCCTCGTGGCCGGCCAGCGCAGCCTGGTGGGGGTGCCCCTGCTGGTGGAGAGCGACTGCCTCGGCGTGTTGATCCTGACCGCTTCCGAGGCCGGTGCCTTCAGTCGCGAAGATCAGGACCTGCTCTTTCTGATCGGCTTTCTGTCGGCCGTGGCCTACTCCAACGTGCGCCATCACCAGGACCTCAAGGACGCCCAATCTCAGCTCTTGCAGACCAGCAAGCTGGCGGCCGTGGGTCAGTTGGCGGCGGGAGTGGCCCACGAGCTCAATACCCCCCTGGCGGCCATCCGGCTGGCGGCTGAGGGGGCCCAGCTCAAAGCCGACCGCCCCGACATCGTGGTCAAGCGATTGGAGAAGCTCCGAGCTGCCACCGACCAGGCCCAGAAGATCGTGAGCAACCTGTTGATCTACTGCCAGGGTCGCGAGGCTCCCACCTTCCAGGACGCCGACCTGAACCAGGTGGTGGAGGATACCCTGGGCCTGCTTCGCTACCAGCTCAATCAGGACAAGATCGAGCTGACCGTGGAGACCAGCGAGGTGCCCTCGGTGCAGGGCAACCCCAGCCAGCTGCAGCAGGTGGTGACCAACCTGCTCATCAACGCACGCGACGCCGTGTCGGGCCCGGGGGCCCGCTCGCGCCGGGTGCGAGTGCGCACCTGGCGCGGCTCCAACGAGGTGTTCTTAAGCGTGGAGGACGACGGGCCGGGTGTGCCGGCTGAAGTCGTGCCCCACCTCTTCGAGCCTTTCTTCACCACCAAACCCGTGGGCAAGGGCACCGGACTGGGCCTGTCGGTGAGCCACCAGATCGTGGCCCAGCACGGGGGACGTCTGGAGTATGCCGATGGAGGCGCGGGGGCGCGCTTCGTAGTGCGGCTGCCGATCGGGTCAGCGGGATAGGCGATTGGCCAGCACCGCAAACCAGCGCTGACTCTGGTCGACCAACTTGCCCTCGGCGTCGGTGGCCAGGGTCTTGAGGCTGACCGAGTCCTGCACATTGCCGCCGATCACGTCGATCTCCCCGGGCCGCACGGCCACCACCAGGTCGCCGTGCGATTTGTAGACCTCGCGCTGGCGGTCGAAGTCGATGCCCTCCTCGCGGGCGTAGCAGACGATGTCCCCCACCCGGGGGGCCCGCTCGGACAGGCGATAGGCCCAGAAAGCGTAGCGGGGGTCTTGATTATTGCGTGCCCGGATGGCGCGACGGATATAGTGAGCGTGCCACTCGGAGTATTCGAAGCGATCCCCCAACCCGGCCTTGCGCATTACGTAGGAGATGAAGGCCGCCGACCAGGGCTCCTGGGTGTCCTTGCCGGTCCAGTTGAGGTTGACGCCCTCTTTCCAGTAGAGCGCCACCCGGTCGGAGTAGACGTCCTCGCTCTCCTTGTGGCCCTCCTGGACGATCTTGCCTGCCACGATGGTCTGGCGACCGAAGTATTCCCACTCCTGATGAGCGATGGCCAGCATGCGACCGGTCGGCGTGTCGGCCTGGCCCAGGGCGACAAGCAGCAGGCAGAGGAGCAATCGAGTGCGCATGCCGGGCAGTATAGCAAGAGTGCTGACGAGGCGCCAGTCAGGGCGGAGGAGGATGACCTTCCTGCGCGTGGTGGTTCAACGGCGCCCCGCCAATTCATTCAACGCGTGCCTCGGAGCAAAGCGCAGAGTTGGGCCCGCAAACTGCCGAGAACTTGTTCTGCGCCGTGTCAAGATGAAGGGGCCGACTTCTGCGCGCAGCGAATCATCAGGCTAAGGTCTTAGCCAATTCAAGGGGGTGAAGGCATGCTCCGTTCAAAGTCATTGAGCATCGGCCTGCTGCTCCTGGTGTTGCTCTGCGCGCCAGGCCAGGCCCAAAAACCGAGCTACAACACCGCCGTCAAGCAACGGGAAGCCCTGCTTGGCGAGCTCAGGGCAGAGCTCGCCAATCTCCCCGCACTGAACGAAACCGTTACGATCCTCGAGAGCCAGCTCCAGGCGCTAGAGAGCGGGAAGAAGCCGCCCAAGAAGACCCTTCCCCGGGTCGATTCTCCCCGCAAGCTGAGCACCGTCCAGCCGGTGAGCTACGCCGATTACAAGCCCAAACAGCAGTCCGAGCTTCAGGCTCTGGATGGTGAAATCCAGCAGCTCCAGGCGATGATGCCGGTCTTGGAAGAGCGTCGTGCGCGCATCACAAAGCTAAATGAGCAGATCGCCCTGGCCAAGAGCAGAAAATAGGGGAATTCTTTCGGGCCCGGAGCTTGAAACAGAGAGAAGGCCCTGGCGGCTCGTCGCTCCTGGTGCCAGGGTCAGCGCACGAAGCTGGTGAAACCGAGCTCTCCCCCGAGCACGGTCAGTGTGCCGGTCGAGCGGTCGAGCACCACCTCGTTGCTGCGGCTGCCACCCTGGCCCGGCTCGCCGGTCCATTCCAGCTTGTAACGAGAGACCCCATCCTGGCTGGTGTAGTCCACCCGGGCACCGTTTCCCAGCACCTGCACCAGCGCGTGAAACTCGGCCTGCGGAGCGGCCTCCTTCCACCGGTTGGGCGTGTAGGGCTGGTAGCTCCCGGGCTCAAAGCTCAAGTTGCCGTCGACCTCCACCGCCTGCATGAGCCAGGGGTGATCGCCCGGCACCGCCTGGTGATCGCAAAGCGCCACTCGCCCCGGCTCGTCCCGGCGATGGTCATTCGAGCCCTCGTCCTGGCGGGCGAACACGTCCATCAGGGTGTGCACCTGCGAGACGACCGTCTCGGCCCGGCGCAGCGCACCGGCGCGGCGAGGATCGTAAAGACCTGGATTGCTCAGCGAGACGGCTTCCATGTCTTGATTATGCCTTGCCGGGCTGAAAAGAGTCTGCATTGTGACTCAGAGCACAGGCCTGGAGTAAGTCCGCTCACATCTTGAGCCACGGGCGCGGGTGTAAGGTCTCCTCTGGATATGTCCTCAAGACACCAAGAAGGAGATCTATGCGCAATCCTACGTTCTTTCTCGTCCTTCTCTGGTCGCTCTGGTTGACCGCCTGCTCAGGCAACTCGACCAGCTCCAACGTCGGCGGCACTCCTGCCGCCCCAACCACCGCTCAGGAAACGCTGTCCGTGGAGGCCCCGCAGGCGGCCCAACCCTCGGCCGACGTCCTGGTGCGCCACCTGCTGGCCAGGGCCATCCCGGGCCCCATCACCCAGCTGCGCTTCACGGCTCGCGACGCTCAGGGCAAGGTGCACTTCTCGACCGCTCTTCTGCCTCGCCAGGCCGAGATCGTGTTGAGCCCCGTCCCGATCGAAGCGACCGACCTGCTCATCGAGTACCTCGACTCTCAGGGTCGCCTGCTGGGGGTTTTCCAGGCCCAGCTGACGTTGGTCGAGGGTCAGACTTTTCTGGTCGAGGACCCTGGCTTTCAGGACGTCGTGGCGGCGGTCACCGGCCTCCAGCTCACCCCCGAGAACACGCAGATCGCGCGGGGCACCTTCCAGCAGCTGACCGCCCTGGCCACCCTGCAAGACGGCACCCGGCTCAACGTGAACGGCCAGGTGGTCTGGACCTCCACGGCTGACGCCACCGCCACCGTCTCCAGCACCGGCCTGGCGACCGGGCTCACGCCCGGCTCGGTCCAGGTGACCGGCCGGCTGGGCGCGCTCACCGACGTCGTCAACCTGACCGTCACCCAGGCCACCCTGGAGCAGGTGCAGGTCAGCCCTCCCACCGCCAACGCCGCTGCGGGCACCAGCCAGCAATTCACGGCCCTGGGCCAGTTTAGCGACGGCACTTTCCAGGACCTCAGCCCTTTCGCCACCTGGAGCGCTAACGGAGCGGCCACGGTGAGCGCCACCGGCCTGGCCACCGGCACCACGCCGGGCTCGGCCCAGATTCAGGCTGCCTTCGGAGGGCTGCAAAACGCCGCCAACCTGACCGTCTCGGACGCCGTGGTCGTTTCCATCGACGTGCTGCCCGACGGCATCACCCTGACCCCGGGCGCGGTGCAGGCCTTTACCGCCACCGGCAACCTCTCCGACGGCAGCACCCAGAACCTGACCGGTTCGGTCGTGTGGACCTCCAACGGCAATCTGGCTGGCAACCTCCTGACCGCTTCCGCCACCGGCAGCTTCACCGTCACGGCCACCTTGGCGGCCATCAACCGCAGCGTGCCGGTCACCGTGTCGCAGCCGGCCACCACAGGTCCGGTGCTCTTCACCGTGCACGACCGCACCATGTTTCGGCTGCTGGCCTTCACCACCAGCCCCCAGACGGGCGTGCTGGCTCCCATCGCAGCGGGCTACCCGCTCGACAGCGCCGGATTTCCCGGCCAGGCCGGCTCGCTGAGCCGCCTGGTACCCAACCCGATCACCCGCACGGCCTTCGTGCTCAACCGGCTCAACTCCAATAACTCGACCGCGGGTGCGCGGCTGGTGCTGACTGCCGACGGCTCGGCCACCAACACCCAGTTCTTCACCATCATCGGGCCCACGCCCAACCTGGCCCGCTGGTCTCCCGACGGGCGCCAGCTGCTGGTCGCCACCCAGCCCAACAACCTGGGCATGATCACCTATGGACTCGACGGCGCCTTTCTCGGCAGCAGTCTTCCGCAGACCCTGGGCGCTCCCGTGACCGGCCTGACCATGTCCCCCACCGGACGCTTCGCCTACGCCTGCACCGCCGGCAACCTGTTCCACGTGCCCATCAACGCTCCCAACAACCTGGGGGCGCCCGTGGCTACCGCCCAGACGGGCCTGAGCTGGCTGGAGGCCGGCCCCCAGGCGCGGGTGCTCTACGCCGCCTCCCAGAGCGCCGGCCAGATCCGGATTTTCAACCTGAACCTGGTGACAGGCGCCCCCACCCTGGCCTCCACCGTGCCCCTGGCGGGCGTCCGGCGCTTGCTGGTCAGTCCTGACCAGAAGTTCCTGTTCGCTCTCACCAACACCCCCGACCAGGTGGTGGTCTATCCTATCAACCAGGCCAACCTGAGCCTGGGTGCCGCGGTGGGGACCTTCGCCGCGGGCAACGCTCCCGGCGCCATGGCGGTGGACCCGACCAGCTCGTTCCTCTACCTGGCCAGCTCCGGGGACAACACCGTGGTGGCCTACGCCATCAACCGCACCAGCGGGCAGCTCACCCCCGTGGGGGGCAGCCCGTTCGCGACCGGCGAGACGGCTCTGAGCGACCTGATGGTCCTGCCCTGAGCCCTTGAACGGGAGGGCCGCCGGCTTCGGCCGGCGGCCTCTTCTGCCGGGCCTGGCTCAGACCTCCAGCACGTGCTCCTCGGCACTGTTGTTCTCATACCCGTGCTCGTTCCAGAAGGGCTCCAGAGGCTGCACGTTGCCAGCCGCGTCGCGGGCCACCGCCAGCACCACGTGGCGCCCGGGGCCGACCTGAAGAGGGCAGCGAAAGCTGCGCCAGGCATAGACTCCTCGGTCGGCTCCCAGCTCAGCCCGCAACCGTCTCTCCCCGACCAGCACCTGCACCTCGACCACGGGTCCGGTCCCGCTCCAGGCCCACCCGCTGACCTCAGTGGCGCTCGACCGCACGATCAGGGCCCGGGGTCGCATGACCCCCACCGGTCGAGAAGGCTGGCCAGGAATGTGGATCTGGTAGTCCTCGCGTTGATAGTAGCCTTGATAGGGCGAGTCGGAGAGGTCCATCCGGCGCAGCCACTTGACGGAGGCCATCCCGTATTGTCCGGGCACGACCAGGCGCAGAGGGCCGCCATGCTCGCGCGGTAACTGGTGGCCATTCATCTCCCAGCAGAGCAGCACGTCCGCGTGAATCGCCTGCTCGATCGTCAGGCTGCGTGCATACGGACCCCGGCCATCGTCGCCCCGGTCTGCGCCCTCGAAGATCACGTCCACCGCGCTCTGGACATCGGTGAGAAGATTGCCCAGCGAGGTTCCGCCCCAGACCCCGTTCGAAACGGCGCCCAGCTTCCAGGGCGTGCCGGGCGGAAGGGGGCTGAGCAGAGTGCGCCCGTTTCCCGCGCACTCGATCGTTGCCTCCAGCCTTCGAAAAGGGAGCTTCCTCAGCTCAGACAGGGAGACACTGCGGCCGTTGACCGCGAGCAACCACTCACCGCTCGACTCGGGAGTGTCGTAGTGATTTCGCTTGAAGAAGGCGCTCACGGGTGTGATCGGCTCGTGCAGTTGCTCGAAGTCGACCTCGGCGTTGTGGGGTATGTGGGAGAGGATGCGCACGGGTGGCATTTCGGTAGCTCGCGACGGCACCCTGGCAAGCAATTGTTCAGAAATCTTGACAGGGGGTGTGAGCTGTCGCACACCCTGGGAGTGAACCGCTTCACCGATCTCCGACCCATCCATGCCGTAGGCTGAACCTGTATGAAAACAAAGACAATCGACCCCGGAACCAACGACCTTCCGGTCCCCTGCCGCGTGGTGGTAAGCCGCGAGCGGCTACAACCGTTGCCCGCCTTCCGCCAGAATAAGCGCGACGACAGTCACGACGCGCGAGCTCCCCTGTTCGTGTGGTACCAGGAAACCCCGGTGGGCAAAGAGCTGTATCTGGCCCTCTACACCCGGGCCTGCGAATGGGCTCGCTGCACGTTCTGCACCCTACCCACCCGCTCATCGAGCGGACCGGTGACGGCCCGCGACATCCTGGCTCAGGCGGCCTCGGCCTTCGAGCAGCTCACCGCCGAGCAGGCAGGCTCGGTGAAGCGGCTCTTTCTTTCCAACAACGGCAGCACTTTGAACCCGGCCACCATGCCGCGCGAGGCGCTGAGCGACATCCTGCGCCTGGCCCACGAGCGGCTGCCCGAGCTTACCATCGTGTGCCTGGAGACACGCTTTGAGACGGTGCAAGTGGACGACCTGGTGAGGCTGCACCGACTGCTGGCCGAGCTGCACCGGGAAAGCCCCGGACGAAGAGCCGAGCGCAGCTGTCAGGTGCAGATCTCGGCCGGCTACGAGACTCAGGATGCCTACCTGCGCAACCAGATTCTGCGCAAGGGCTACCCCGAGAAACAGGTGCAGGCCTTCTACGCCCGTTACGCGGCCGCCTCGGAGCTCTGCGGCGAGAGGTTGCTGCTCGACGAGAACGTGCTTCTGAAGCCGGCCGCCGGAATGACTTCGGATGAGGCTGTAGCGGAAGCGGTGGAGACCATTCTGCACGTTCACCGACTGGGCACGCACTTCAAAATTCCCGTCTCGGTGCGTCTGCATCCGACCTTCGTGGCTCGCGGCTCGCTGCTGGCCAGGCAGTTCGAGCAAGGCCACTACCAGCCGCCCACACTGGAGGACTGCGTGGAGGTGCTTCGCCGGGTGGCTGCACTCGGAGTCAGCCTGCCGGTTTACGTCGGGCTCGACGACGAGGGTCTGGCTCAGGAAGACGGGCTGTTTGAGGCCCCACTCCGCCATCGTAAGGCTCTGATGGCCTTCAACTCCCATCAGAGCGTGACCCGATTGTTTCAAGACTGCCAGGGGGATGAGAAACCGATGACCACGTGCGTATCCACCCGTTCGCTGCGCAAAGCCAACTACGTGGTGCGGGAGATGGCCCGCTACTACTTTCCGCTCTATGACATCCCGGCCGAGGACGCATTCAGTTACCTGTCGACCCTGCTCATCTGCGAGTCGATCGTCTTCGACGTGGATCTCGATCTGGAGAAGAGCCAGGGGGAGGGTCTCTTCGACCGGGTGCTGCGAAGCCGCAACCAGATCGCCGAGCACCTGAGCCAGGAAGGGCTGCTCGATCAAGCCATCGAGGCCGAGCTGGACAATCTGGTGGAGTATGCACGGCTCGAGCACCGCTTGATGAGCGCCTCGCTCCCGGGCGCGGAGGAGATCGAGCGGGCCTGTGCCCTGCGCACCTCCGACATCCGCTTGCTGCACCGCGTGCTGGTCCGCATGCTCGGGCGCGACTATAACGAGAGCTACTTCGAGCTGATGTGGCCGCTGGAGGCCATCATGGACATCGAGCTAGACCTGGAGGATTACCCCCGCGATCTGGCCGAGAACGGCTTCAACACGATGATTCTGCTGCAGCGCCTGCGGGGTCAGGAAGATGGGCGTCAGGCGGTGGGCTCGCTCTTGCAGGGCTATGAGGCCCGATTCATGGAGCGACTGCTGCTCTCGCCCCCGGACACCCAGCGCCGCTTTCTGGGCGTGCTGGCGCGCTACCAGACTGACCATCCTCGGCCGGCTCTGCCGACCGCTCAGACGAAGGCCGCCAGCCCTCGTCTGCTTTAGGGCGTGTCCGTGGACTGCTCTGAATAGGGTGCCCTTTTCGGGCGCGTCCATGGACTGCTCTGAATAGGGCGCCCTTTTCGGGCGGGTCCGTGGACTGCCCTGAATAGGGCGCCCCTTTAGGGCGTGTCCATGGACTGCTCTGAATAGGGCGCCCTCTTCGGGCGGGTCCGTGGACTGCTCTGAATAGCGCGCCCTATTCGAGTCTGAACGGCTAAGACTCCAACAGGGCGTAGCGATCGCCCGTCCAGCGCCAGCGCTGCTGGCGGTCAAGGCGCTGAGCTCCCACCACGGAGAGCTCACAGACGTAATCGGGATGGCCCTCGTCTCCCTGAGGAAGCACCCGGTTGATGCTGATGCCTCCCCCGGCAACCAGCTCTTGCAGGTCGCGGCAGCGCCGTTCGACCTCCTCGGGCTGCTGGCTGTAGCGAAGGACGCCCTCCGCACCCAGCAACAAGGTGGCAGCGCCAGCGTAGTCCTTGCTGGTGGCCAGCTTGAAGAGCTGCAGGATCGCGCTGCGCACGGTCTGCTCGTGGTCGGCCGAAGGCTTCTTGCGCCGGGTGTTGAGCAGCATAAGCACGATGCAGGCCAGGGCGGTCACCCCCATCAGAGGGACGTAGTGCTCTTCCATCAGCGAGCCTCAAAGGAGCGGCCGCACTCCTGACAGATGAAATACGAGCGCTGATCGGGATGTTTGTCGTAGTAGCAGATGTTGCGCGTGTGGCGCTGGCAGGCCGGGCAGGTCAGGCCATCGGTCTTCAGCTCGGCCCAGCGCTCGGCCAGGGCGTTGCTTTCGGCGTGGGCGGCGATGGCTTCCTGGCGGCTGCGCTCGCTCCGCTCCTCGGCCTCTCGGTCGAGGCGCTCGCGCAGGCGTTCCTTGGCCTCCCAGTCGACGCCGGCCAGCAAATCCTCCCAGGCGGGGAACTTCTCGGCCAGGTGGCTCTTCTCGAGCGCGTCGCGTTCGAGACGGTGAAGACCGGGCTCGGGCTCAGGCCAGCTCTGCGGCGAGAAGGCGACCGGGGTACCGGTTGCCCGCAGCCAGGCAAGAGCCCTGGCGCGGCTGACCTCGAGCACGAGTTGCTCGTCTTCGTGAACCCTGTCCCAGTAGGGACTTTCTGGATGCGAGCAGCGCATGGCCACATAGTCGCGCGCGAAGGCCTCCCGCTCGGGCCAGCGCTCGTAGCAGTCCCAGTGCATGGGGGCGTCGCAGTAACGCCAGAGCGGATGGTCCGGCTCGTACCAGACACCCGAGGTCGCCATGTAGTCCTTCGCGTCGGCCACCTCGCCGCACAGGGCGCAGGTGGTGACTCCCGCAATCACGATTGCCACGCCGGCCCATTCGACGCACCAGGAATGAGGGCCTGGAGTTCGAATCAACGGGCCTCATGAGCCGACCGATCACTTTTGTCTGCCTGGCCAGCTACTACAAGGGCGCCGAATTCATGCGCGAGTTGAAACGCCAGGGTTGTCGCGTCATCCTGATCACCGAGGAGGCGCTGGCGGGGGAGCCGTGGCCCCACGAGGCCATCGACGAGATGTTCCGCATGCCTGCCCTCAAGGTGCCGGACATCATCAACGGGGTCAGCTACCTGGCCCGCGAGCGCCACATCGACCGCATCGTGGCTCTGGACGACTACGACGTGGAGACAGCCGCCTCGCTTCGCGAGCATCTGCGCAGCCCCGGCATGGGCGAGACCCGGGCCCGTTACTTCCGCGACAAGCTGGCCATGCGGGTGCAGGCGGCCGAGAACGGATTGCCGGTGCCGGCCTTCGTGCACGTTCTGAACTATGACGACGTGCGCGAGTTCATGCGCTGCGTGTCCCCGCCCTGGATGCTCAAGCCCCGAGCCGAGGCCGGCGCCGTGGGCATTCGCAAAATCGAGCACGAGGCCGAGCTGTGGGAAGCCCTGGCCATGCTGGGCGACAAGCAGTCCTACTACCTGATGGAAGCCTACGTGCCAGGCGACGTGTTCCACGTGGACTCGATCTACTACGACAGCAAGCTGGTCTACCAGATCGCCCACCGTTACGGCGAGCCGCCCATGAAGGTTTCCCACCTGGGAGGGGTGTTCACCACCCGCACCATGTCCAGCCAACACGAGGGCAAGCTGGTGGGCGAGCTGAAGGCGCTCAACAAGAAGGTCGTGGCCGCCATGGGAATGGTGCGCGGGGTCACCCACGCCGAGTTCATCCGCGGTCACAACGGCAAGCTTTACTTTCTCGAGCTGGCGGCCCGGGTGGGCGGGGCCCACATCGATGCCCTGGTGGAGGCGGCCTCGGGCATCAACCTGTGGGCCGAGTGGGCCAAGATCGAGCTGGCCTACCTGCACAAGGAGAGCTACCAGGTTCCCACCTACCGCCGCGAGTACGCGGGCCTGGCCCTGTGCCTGGCCCGCCAGGAGTGGCCCGACCTGACCGGCTACCACGAGCCCGAAATCGTCGGCCGCATCGTGCAGCGCCATCACGCCGGCCTGATCGTGGCCTCGCCCAGCTACGACCGCGTGGATGAATTGCTGAACAGTTACCTGCCGCGCATGGGCTATGATTTTCTGTCGGTCATGCCCCCTTCGGAGAAGCCCAGCAATTAACGCCTGCCCCTGCGGCTCGGGTCGCCCCCTGGAGGGGTGCTGCGGCCCGTTTCACCAGGGCGAGCTGCCGGCCACCCCCGAGGAGCTGATGCGCTCTCGCTATTCGGCCTACGCGCTGGGCAACGTGGACTATTTGATGCAAACCCAGGTGGCGCAAGACCGGGCCGGGGTGGAGCGCTTTGCTCGCGAGGCTCGCTTTACCAGCCTGGAGGTGCTCGAGGCGGTGGAGGATGTCGTGGAGTTCGTTGCCTCGTTCACGGTCGGGGCCGAGCGCCACCGCCTGCACGAGCGCTCTCGCTTCGAGCTGCGCGAGGGGCGCTGGATCTATGTCGACGGCACCACTCCTCGAGGCGGGCCGGTGCGACGCGAGGCCGGTCCGGGGCGCAACGACCCCTGCCCGTGCGGCAGCGGCAAGAAGTATAAGAAGTGCTGCGGGTAGCGCACTCGAAGCAGGTTAAGACTCAGCCTGTCGATACCTGTGGCGAAAACCGCAGTGACCGACCCGGCCGATGCTCGCGGGCAGCCTGTGCGACGGCCCGCACCAGATCGCTGAAGATCAGGCGGTGCAGGGGATAGAGCGCATACCAGTAAAGCGCGCCGGCCAGCCCGAAAGGCTCGAAGCGAGCCGTCTGAACCAGGCGAGTACCTCCGTTCTCGGGCCGGCTTTCCCACTCCAACCAGGCCCGCCCGGGCACCTTCATCTCGGCCCGAAGCAAGAGCCGTCGGGGGGGCTCCAGCTCCTCCACTCTCCAGAAGTCAAGCGCCTCGCCCGAGAGCAGCTCGGTGGGATGGCGCCGGCCACGACGGAGGCCCGGGCCGCCCAGCAAGCGATCGAGCAGGCCCCGCATCTCCCAGGCCCAGCCCCAGACCAGCCAGCCCCGCTCGCCCCCGAGGCTGGTAAAACTGGAAAAGACCTGCTCGGGGGCAGCATCCACCCACACCGAGCGCACCTCGCGGATGACCCCCTCGCAGTCGGTCAGCTCGGAGGTCTCGGAGGTCAAGCGGGCGCCGCTCCAGCGGGTCTCGACCTCATGCTCGCTGACGCGCCGCAGGGCTCGCTGAACCGCCTCGCGGTAGCTCAAAGGCTGAACCTCGGGGAAGAGACGTCGGGCTTTCTCTGTGTCGCCGACCACGGGATGAACCACGCCTTGAACCAGCGGAATGGCCAGACGGTTGGGAATGGGGGTGACCAGGCCTACCCAGCGGGCCGCCAGCCCCGGCGCCAGCACCGGAAGGGGGAAGATGAGGCGGCCCAGGCCCCGCACCTGGGCGTAGACCTCCATCATGGACTTGAAGCTCAGCGCGTCGGCTCCCAGGTCGACCACTCCAGAGGGCCCCTGCTCCAGCGCAGCCACCAGGTAGCTCAGCATGTCCCCGATTCCGATGGGCTGTACAGGATTGAGAATCCAGTAGGGGGCCACCCATTACGGGAAGGCGCTCGGTCAAGTAGCGCACCATCTCGAACGAAGCAGACCCGCTGCCGATGATCGGCCCGGCCCGGAACTCGGTGGTTGGAAGGCGTTCGCGCAAGAGCGAGCCCACCTCGGCCCGGCTGCCGAGATGACGAGAGACCTTTTCGGAGCGGGGCAACAACCCGCCCAGGTAGATGACAAGACGAAGCGACCCGGCCACGGCCGCGAAATTCTCGGCAGCCTGGCGATCACGGCGGGCGAAGTCGGCTCCGTCCACCATCGAGTGAACCAGATAGTAGGCGACCTCGACACCTTCGCAGAGGCCGGTCAGGGTTTCCAGCCGAGTCAGGTCACCCACGTGCACCTCGACCTGGTCGGCCCAGCGGCGACCGCGCACCTGGTCGGCATCCCGCACCAGCACGCGCACCTGGTGACCCCTTCCGAGCAGCACGCGAATCAACCGGCCGCCGATGTAACCCGAAGCTCCGGTGACCAGGATTTTCATCCGCCGCTGATTGCTCATCGGCTTCGAACCCGGGCCAGGCCACCATCGACGCCCAGGACCTGGCCGGTGATCCAGGGTTGCTCGAGGAGAAACACAACTGCCCGCGCGACCTCCGAGGCACTGCCGATGCGAGCCAGTGGGTGCAGTTTGCGAGCCGCCTCGAGGCTGCTCGGACGGCCCGTGATAGAGGCTGCCAGCGGAGTATCAACCAGTCCGGGAGCGACGGCGTTGATGCGAACGTTCCAACCGGCATAGGTGGCAGCGGCCGAACGTACCAGGCCCTCCACGCCCGCCTTGGCGGCAGCGACGGCCTCGTGGTTGGCCAGGCCCAGGGTTGCAGCAGAAGAGCTCATGAGCACGATAGCTCCTCCTTCCTCTTGCATCCTCCGGGCCGCCGCCCGGACTACCGCAAACGAGGTGATCAGGTTGGCGGTCAGGGTAGCCTCGAGCTCCGAGCGCGAGGTCAGGTGAGCTGGCCTGAGCAAGATGCTGCCAACGCAGTTGGCGACGCCCTGGACGACTCCGAACAGCGAGTGGGCCTCCAACAAGAGCGCCTCAACGGCTTCGAAATCACTCGCATCGACCTGACGACAGGTAGCCAGCGATTCGAGCTCAGGCGGGGTCCGACCGGCGGCCAGCACAGGATGGCCTGACTCGGCCAGGTGTCGGACGACTTGCGCCCCGATCCCCCCTCCACCGCCAAAGATTACAAACCCCATCGGCGACTCCTTACTGTCCAGAGATTGTACAGGGTTCTTATTGGGCGTGAGCTTCGACGAACCATAGCAGCTTGTCCACCCCCCGCGAGATTTCCGTATAGATGTCTGCCGTGTCGGCGTCGCCAGCGTTGGCCGCCTGCTCGATGGCCTCGCGCACCAGCCCCCCGAAGTGGCCGAGCACCAGGGCCATATGCTCGACTGCACGGGGCGCAGGGATCGGCCCCGCGGGAACCGGCGGAAGAGAGGAGAGCTCCTTCACGGCCGCCACTCCCCCCTCAGCCGAGCCGATCAGTTGGACGGCTCGCTCGGCCAGGGTATCGGAGCAGGCCTCGAGCTCTTCGGCCACCTGATCAAAGAGCTGGTGCAGACTCAAGAAGCTCGGCCCTTTCACGTTCCAGTGGAGCTGCTTGGCCTGCAGCTTGAGGTCGAGGGACAGGGCCAGGTGGACCTGGAGAGACTCGGCTAAACGGGTGCGAGTCCACTCGTCCAGGGAGTTTTTGATCTTGGTGGAGGTCACGGACATGCGATCTTTCCTTCCATCCTGGTCTGGCTACACAAAATCTGGCGCACTTGTTATCCTTCTTTACCCAATGCGTCGCGCGACACGTCTTGCGGGAAGAACGTGACGGCCGCAGCGAGCATGGACAAGCTGATGGCCAGAGGGGCAAAGGCCACCAGGGGGATGCGTCCCATCACCTCGCCCCCCAGCAGTTGGGCAAACAGGACTGCAAGTCCAGTCCACAGCAAGAAGAGCAGGTTCGCACGAAAGGTTCGACTCATCGGGTCCTCCTTGAGACGGCGTTCATAGACAGATTATATACAAAAATTATACAAAGTCAAGACAGAGGACTCGGCCCCTGGTGGTGGAACCCACTGGCCGGATGGCGAGCCCCAAATTCTTTGCCCTGCTGGTTCTTGGTGTGCTGATCCTCGCGCTGGGAGGCTGGCTACTGCGTCCCGCCCCTGCCGTCCATGTCGTGCTGCCCCGCGAGCGTGAGGTAGTCGAGTTGATCCTGGCCAGCGGTCGCCTCCGAGCGGTGCGCCAGAGCCAGATCGGCAGCAGCGTGTCGGGCAGCGTGGCCAGGGTGCTGGTGGAGGAGGGAGACCAGGTGAGCAAGGATCAACTGCTGATCCAGCTCGATGACCGCGACACTCTGGCCCAGCGCGACCAGGCCCGTCATGTCATGGAAACGGCCGCCAGTGAGCTGGCCCGGGTCGAGCGCGGCGCCCAGCCGGAGGAGATTGGCCGCGCCCGAGCCGAGCTTGAGCAGGCCAGCCGGGTCAACCGCGCTCGCCTGGAGCAGGCCCGCCAGAGACTCGAGCAACTCGAGCGCGGGGGGCGGGCCGAAGAGCGGAGGGAGGCCCAGGCCAACCTGGCCCGAGCCCGGTCCGATCGCGAGCAGGCCGACCGCGACCTGGCCCGGACCCGCGACCTGTTTGCGCAGGGAGCCATCTCGCGCTCGGAGCTCGAGCAGTCTACCCTCACCCAGAACAAAGCCGTGGCCAGTGAGCAGGCCCTGCAGGAGCGCCTGCGCCTGGCCAGCCAGCCGGCGCGACCGGAGGAGATCGCCGGGGCGCGAGCCGAGCTCGAGGCCGCCCGGGCCACTCTCTCCACCAGCGAGCGGGTGGCCAGCCAGAATCTCAGCCTGCTCGCCCGACAGCCCTATCCCGAGGAGCGCAGCCTGGCTCGAGCCCGCCTGGCCGAGGCCGAGTCGGCCTTTAGAAATGCCGTGGAACAGGTCGAGCGTCGCCAGATCAAGGCTCCGATGGCAGGACTGATCACCCGCCGCAGCGTCGAGCCGGGCCAGAGCATCACCACCGGCACGACCCTGCTCACCCTGGCAGCCATGGAGCGCACCGAGATCTACGTCGAGACCGACGAGACCAACCTTCCCCGCCTCAAAGTGGGACAGAGCGCCACGATCTTTCCGCCCGCCTTCCGCGACCAGCCATTCTCGGCCCGCGTGAGCCAGATCGGACCCGACGTCGATGCCACGCGCGGGGTGGTTCCGGTGCGGCTCAAGCCGGACCAGTTGCCCGACTACGCCCGTCCCGACATGACCCTGGACGTGAATATCGAGGTCCGACGCCTGAAAGCCCTCAGCCTTCCTCTCTCCTGCCTGATCAACGAGAATACCTGCCAGATCATTGAAGGTGGCCGGGTGCGCGCGCTGACCATCAAAATTCTGGCTCGCGGCCAGAACTGGGCCGCCATCGAGGGCCTTCCGGAGAGCCAGGCAGTGGTGCTGAACGCGACCGCCGTCGAGCCGGGCCAACGCGCTCGAGCCAGGACGGTCGAGCCCCCCGAGCTTGAGTCGGGGCCGCCTCCCGCCAGCAACGACCTCGATGGCAAGACCAACTACGAGCCGGTGGGCGAGTGATCCCCGACTACTTCACGTTCACGGTAGCCATGCGTCACCTGCGCTTCGGACGCGGCGAGACGCTGCTGACCACGGGGGTGGTAGCCATGAGCGTTACCCTGATCATCTTTCTGACCGGCCTGATCGGCGGCCTTCAGCGTCGACTCATCGCCACCGTAACGGGAGCGGTGGCTCACGTGACCGTCGAGCAGCTCGAGCGGCCGCCGCTTGCGCTATGGGAAGAGTCGCCCGAGTCGGGCGTGCTCTACACAGGCCGCACCGTCAAGCTGCCCCAGCAGAAGCAAAAGATCGAAGACTGGCAGGCCTGGCTCCCTCGACTCGAGCGCTTTGATCCCGAGGTCATGGCGGTTTCCCCCATGGTATCCGGTCAGGGCACCCTGGCCCGAGGCACCAGGAAGATCACGGTGCAGATCTACGGGGTCATCCCCGAGCGCCAGGACCGGGTGGTCGCGGTGCAGAGCAACCTGGCTCGGGGGCGCTTCTTCGGGCTCAACGGGGGCGAGCTGGCCCTGGGCTATCGCCTGGCCGAGGAGCTGGGAGTGGACCTGGGCGACAAGCTGCGCCTCACCAGCACCGAGGATGTGGTCCGCACCTACACCGTGGCGGGCATCTTTGACACCGGCTTTCGCGCCCTCGACTCGAGCACCGTTTACCTGCCCCTGCGCGACGGGCAGTCGCTGTTCGGGTTGGGCACCGCGGTCACCTCGCTGGGAATGCGCCTGCGCCACGTCTTCGAAGCAGACGAGCTGGCCCGGAGGCTTTCGCTCCAGGTTCCCTACCAGGTCGAGCCCTGGACCAAGGACAACCAGAGCCTCCTGGTCGCTCTGAAGGCCCAGTCGGGCTCCTCCAACATGATCCTGGCCATCACCACACTGGCTGCGGCTTTTGGCATCGCCAGCATCATGATCACGGCCGTCGTCAGCCGCTACAAGGAGATCGGCATCCTCAAAGCCATGGGAGCCACCGACGGCCAGATCCTGGGCGTGTTCGCCCTGGAGGGTTGCCTGCTCTCGCTGCTGGGCGGAGTGCTGGGCAGCGCCGCCGGCCTCTTTCTGGTGAGCCAGCTCAAGAAGGCCCGCACCCTCTCGGCCAGCGGCCGCAGCATCGAGCTCTTCCCGGTGGAGCTGACCCCCGAGATGGTGCTCGGAGCGGTGGGATTGGCCCTGGCCGTGGGCCTGCTCTCCTCGCTCTATCCGGCCTGGCAGGCCGCCCGGGTCAATCCCATCGAGGTGATCAGGGGGAGCTGATGGCGGTCGCCGAGCTGATCAAGGTCGACAAGACCTATTCGGGAGAAGTGCCCACCCGGGTGCTCTTCGAGGTCAACCTGACCGTCGAGCCCGGCGAGTTCCTGGCGATCCAGGGCGCCTCGGGCAGCGGAAAGTCGACCCTGCTCAACCTGCTCGGACTGCTCGACAGCCCCACCAGCGGCGTGCTTCGCCTGGGAGACCGGGACACGGCCGGCTTCACTCCCCGCCAGCGAGCCGAGTATCGGCGCGACTACCTGGGCTTCATCTTCCAGTTCCACTACCTCTTGCCCGAGTTCACCGTGCTCGAGAACGCCCTCATGCCCTGCCGCCTCAAGGGTCGCGAGGCCGAGCAGGCAGCCCGTCCCCGGGTGCAGGCACTGCTCGAGCAGGTAGGTCTGGCCGACCGGCTGCACTATCGCCCCTCCCAACTGTCGGGCGGACAGCAGCAGCGAGCTGCCATCGTCCGCTCGCTGGCCAACGACCCCGTGCTGGTGCTGGCCGACGAGCCCACCGGAAACCTCGACTCCAAGACCGCTCGAGCCGCCTACGACCTGATGCGCGAGCTGAGCCGGACCACCGGCAAAAGCTTCGTGATGGTGAGCCACGACGAGTTGTTCGCCCGGATGGCCGATCGGGTCGTTCGCCTGACCGATGGGCGAGTTCAGCCGGCTTGAGCAGCCACCCGGTCAGTCGCACTCGCAGACGGGCACGTCGCCCGGTGGCAAGTAAAGGGGCCAGTAAAACCAGGCCTGGCAGCGGTCTTCCTGCTCTCTGGCGCCCAGGTAGCCGCGCTCAAGCGCCGCTTCCGGCTCCAGGCCAATGGCCTGTCCCACCAGGTAGGTCGTAAAGTCGTTTGCTCGGAACGACTCCAGTCCCGGGCCGGGAAGCTCCAGGCTCCAACGCAAAAGCTCGGGTCCCTGGCGGGTGACGCACAGCTCGGCTGCGCGCAGGCGGGCATCCACGAGTCGGCGCACCAGATCGTACAGCAGTCGGTCAAGCGCCGAAGTCTCCAGACAGCGAGCCGAGATGGCACCCTGGTAGTCGGTGCGTACCTGGATGCTGGTGCCTCCCTCCCAGCGCACCCGGTGGATCTTGGCGAGCAGGGGAGCCAGCAGGTGGGCTCGAGGAGCCTCGTCGGCCTGGCGCAGAGGCACATCGAGATCGAGGAAGGCGTTGCGCATCATCTTGGCGTGGTCGCGAGCAAGCAAGATGGCGGTGCGCAGCTCGGCCTGCGCCGGGCTTCGCCGCTCAAACTCGCGAGCATAACCCGTTAAAGCACCCACCGCACCCCAGCGGGTGTGCTGCAAAGCTGCCTGGACCAGCATGGAGCTCGAGCGGGTGGCCCCTCCGAGCCGGCCCAGCCCGTCGACCAGGTCGGGCTCGTTCAGGCTACACAAACGTTGGACAAGCAGGTGGTCAGCGGTGCCTTCCCCCAGATACATAGACAGCTCATAGGTACGCTTGAGCACCTCGTAGAGGCGCAGCACCGTCGCCAGATCGGACGTAGCCAGCTCGCGCAGCTCGATTCCCAACCCCTCTCCCTGAAAGCGGTCGTGTCGGAGCAGGGCGAAGTGGTCACGGCCCCCGGCGGGCAGAGTCAGCAGGGCCTCCCGGCCCATGGCGGCCAGCTCCCCGATGCTCCTGCCCTGATCGAGAAGCTCACGGACGCGCAGCAAGACCCGCAGATCCTCGTCGGAGTAAAGCCGGTGACCGCCTTCCAGGCGTGCCGGCTCGAGCAGCCCGTAGCGTCGCTCCCAGGCCCTCAAAAGGCCAGGGGGAAACCCGGTGCGCTCGGAGACAGTGCGGATCTTGTGATGATTTTCCACCGAGCACTGGTTGGACAGAAACGATACAAACCCTTTCACACCTGGACTATTCGTGGTCGTACGGGCATTCGCCATACAACCACGCCCGACGGGCAGGAATCTCCCCCTCCTCGGACCAACCGGGGCAAATGCTCAAGCGCTTTCTTCTCGCCCTTCTCCTCACCCTGGCTCCGGTCTCGGCCGAGCCCGACATGAACGCCATCCTTCCCAGGTTCCGCCAGCTCTGCCAGGAGGCGCTCAAGGCCAGCGGAGTGCCGGGCTGCTCGGTGGCGGTGGTCTACAAAGGCAAAGTGGTGATGCTGGAAGGGTTCGGGGTGACCAACGTGGATCAGCCCACGCCCGTCACGGCCGACACCGTGTTCCACCTGGCCTCCTGCTCCAAACCCATCGCGACCAGCGCCGTGGCGGCGCTGGTGGGCGAGCAAAAGGTGAGCTTCGACACGCTTATCGCCGAGCTCGACCCCGCCTTCCAGCTCAACGACCCCTGGGTCACCAGCCACCTCACCGTGCGCGATCTGCTCTGCCACCGCAGCGGTCTGCCGGGCCAGGCCGGCAACGAGCTGGAGGAGCTGGGCTTCGACCAGGCCGGCATCCTTCACAACCTGCGCGAGGTGAGGCTGGACAACCGTTTCCGTTCCAGCTACAGCTATTCCAACTTCGGCATCACGGCGGGCTGCGTGGCGGCCACCCGGGGGCAATTCGACCAGGTCTGCAAGACGAGAATCTTCGACCCCCTGGGCATGAGATCGACCAGCACCCGCTACGCCGATTTCGCCAAATTCAGCGACCGCGCCCGCGAGCACGTCCTGGAGGATGGCAAAGCCGTGCAGCGCTACGACCGCAACCCCGACGCTCAGGCTCCGGCCGGCGGGGTCTCCAGCACGGCCCGCGACCTGAGCCGATTCCTGCTCTTGCACCTGGGCGAGGGAACGGTGGACGGCAAGCAGATCGTGGCCCGCGAGGCGCTGCTGGCCACCCACCAGCCGCTGATGGTGACAGGGTTCAACCCGGCCACCTTCAGCACCGGATTCTACGGGCTGGGCTGGGCCTCGTCTTACAACCGCCACGGCATGCTCGAGGTCAAGCATTCAGGAGCTTTCTCCACCGGTACGCGCTCGCAGCTCTTGCTGATTCCTGAAGCCGAGCTGGGCATCGCCATCTTGTGCAATGCCTTCCCCAGCGGCCTGCCCGAAGGTCTATCCAGCGGCCTGGTGAGCCTGGTGCTGGACGGAAAGGGAAGCCTGGAGGAGGTGATGGCCACCGAGCGCAAGGTCGGCCAGGGCATGGCGGGCATGGTGGACGGGGGACTGAGCTGGTCGCAGCGTCCCGCTCAGGGTCAACCGCCCCTGGCTCCGCAGGCCATCCAGGGCAGCTACGACAATGCCTTCTTCGGCCCGGCCCGGGTGGAGGGCACCCAGCTGAGCTTCGGCCGCGACCTGAAGGTCACCGCCCCTCTGCGGCCGTGGGACGGGAGCACCTTCTACTATGAAGCCGACCTCAAGGACGGTCCTCTGGTCACCCTGGTGCGCTTCGAGCTGGGGGCCGACGGCCAGGCCACCGCCTTCACGCTCGAGCAGCTGGACGACTGGAAAACGGCGCGCTTCACCCGTCGATAAATGGCCACTCTGCTGGTCGGGCTCAGCAGGCTCTGCTACCGCGCTCCCCGAGTGATCCTGGTGCTGGTGGCCCTGTCCGTGCTGCCGGCGGGGTGGATCAGCCTGAAAACGCTTACCTTCTCGGCCGACCGAACCGAGCTGCTGCAGCCCGAGCACCCCGTGCAGCTCAATTACCGTCGCTTCAAGCAGCTCTTTCCGGGCGAGAACGACATCGTGGTCTACGTGCGAGGCGGGACCGAGTCCGAGCGCGAGCAGGCGGTGGACGAGCTGGCCGCCCGCCTCGAGCAAGAGCCGGCCCTCTTTACGAAGGTGCTGACCAGCTTCGAGCTCGAGTTCCTCAAGGACCGCTCTCTGCTTTACCTGACCTCCGAGGAGCTGCGCGAGCTCGAGCTGGAGCTGCGCCAGGCGCGTCCCTGGCTGGCCGCTCTTGGCCAGGACAGCCGGTTGGAGGCGCTGCTCGCGGCCCGTCCCCAGCTCAGCGCCACCCTCGACCGGGTGCTCGACCAGCTCATCGCCAGCTTCGAAAGCCGGGGACGCGCGCCCTACGTCTCGCCCTTCCGGCGCCCTGAGCCCGACCCTGGCCAGGGCGGCACGCGCCACGGCACCCGGGTCTACCTGACCTTTCCGCGCGGTGAGGTCAACCTGCTGCTCGTGCGCCCCGCCGACCGCCAGGCCAGGGCCGCCGCCAAGCGCCTGCGCGAGCTCGTCGGCCAGGTGCGCGGGGTGCAGGTCGAGCTCACCGGCGAGCCGGTGCTGCAGGCCCAGGAAGCGCTGGATACGACCCGGGGAGCGGTGATCGCCACCATCAGCTCGGTCATGCTGTGCAACCTGCTTTTAGTGCTGGGCTTCGGAACATTCTGGCGGGCCCAGATGATCGTGCTGGTCATGGGTGTGGGGCTGACCTGGTCGATGGCCTTTGCCGGGCTGACCGTGGGCACCCTCAACCTGGTGACCATCAACTTCCCCTGCATCCTGGTGGGGCTGGGAGTGGACTTCGGCATTCACTGGCTGCTTCGCTACGAGGAGCTGCGCGGCACCGGCCTTGGTCCGCTGCCGGCCATGGAGCAGACCATGCGGGGCTCGGGGGTGGAGAACCTGACCGGTGCCCTCAGCACCGCGGTCGCCTTTCTGGCCCTGCGCTTCACGACCTTTCGGGCCGTGGCCGACCTGGGTCTCATCTCAGGAGTGGGGGTGATGCTCTCGTTTCTGGCCATGGCTGTGGTGTTGCCCTCGCTGCTCTTCCTGACAGACCGGCGGCCCACCGTTCCGCCCGTGCCGCCTTCCCGCTGGCTGCCGGCCGAGCGCTGGGTGGCCGGCCGACCCGGCACCATCCTGGTGCTCACGGCCCTCCTCACCCTGTGGAGCGCGCATTACATCCCCCGCCTGCACTTTGACTACAACCTGCTGCGCATGCACGCTCCCGGCTCGCCCCCCGTGCAGGCCGAAAGGTTGCTGCAGCAGGTCGGGCGCACCAGCCTGGTGGCCCTGATCGCCGCTCCCGATGCGGCCGAGGCCCGCCGCCTGGTGAGCGAGCTCAAGCGGCTGCCCTCGGTGGCCCGGGTGGAGTGCCTGGTGACCCTCCTGCCCGAGCAGGATCGCTCGCGGGAAGTGGCGGCCGCTCTGGCCCCAGTGCAGGGATTGAAGCCCCCGGGCTCGCCCCCTCATCGCACGGTGGAGCAGTTGCTCAAGCTCGAGCCCCTTTTTGCCGGACTGGACAAACGGTTGCGCAAACTGCTGTCCGCGCGTCCCCCCGAAGAGCGCAAGGCCGGCCTGGCCCGCCTCGACCGCCTCAAGTCGACCCTGAAGGACATGGGTCCGGGACCGATCGAGGAGGGCCTGGAGAGCTTCGAGCAGCACCTGATGAAGGACGTGCGCTCATCTCTCTTGCAGCTGCAGAGCCAGCGGGCCGGCCCGGCCATCGGGGTGCAGGACCTGCCCGACAAGCTGCGCGAGCGAGGAGTGGGCCCTGGCGGCGAGCTCCTGATCTCGATCCACCCCCGCGAGAACGTGTGGGAGCGTGAGGCCCTGGCCCGCTTCGTGGGCGAGCTGGAGCGAGTCGAGCCCTCGGTCACGGGCAGCCCGGTGCTGATCTACCACTACCTGGGCGAGCTGAAGCGAGCCTATGAGACCTCCTGGCGAAACGCCCTGGTCATCATCGTGCTGCTCTTGCTGGTGCACTTCCGCTCCTTGAAGCTGGCCGCTCTGGCCCTGCTTCCCAAGCTGCTCGGGGTGGTCTGGATGCTGGGGCTGATGGGCGCTTGCGGAGTCAACTTCAATCCCGCCAACTTCATGGCCCTCCCTCTGACGCTGGGCATCGGGCTGGTCTACGGCGTGCACGTGGTGCACGGGCGCAATCAGGGCTACCTCTTCGCGCACTCCACCGGACCGGCCGTGGCCCTGGCCGCCATCACCACCATCGCCGGCTTCGGCTCGTTGATGCTGGCCGACCACCGGGGCATCGCCTCGCTGGGCTTCGTCATGGCCAGCGGCGTGCTGGCCAACCTGATCGGTGCCGAGCTGGCCCTGCCCGCCCTGCTGCGGCTTACGAAGCGGCCACGCCCTCCAGGATGAAGTAGAACCCCACCGAGGGGATCACGCGGGCCAGGCGCAGGCCGGCCGCCTCGTACAGCTGTCCGATGTGCTCGGCGGTGCGCTCGCAGCCCCCGTTGAGCACCATCATGTTGAGGTCGAGCAGATCGCCGATGCCCGGCTCTTCGTCGAGCAGCATCTCCAGCACCAGCACCCTGGCCCGGGGCTGCATGGCCTGGCGAATGTGGCTCAGCATCTGGACGCACTTTTCATCGGGCCAGCCGTGCATCACGTGCTTGATCAGGTAGCAATCGCCCGGGGGGGCGAAGTCGAAAAAACTTCCCCCCACCTTCTCGGTGCGCTCGAAGATGCCGTGCCGGCGCAGGTCGTCGTCGGCCTCGGCCACAACGTGCTCGAGGTCGAACAGGATGCCCCGGGCCTCGGGGCGAGCCGCCTTGAGGGCAGCCGCCAGCATCACCCCGTGGTTGCCGCCCACGTCCACGATGGTCTCAAAGGGGGTGAAGTCGTAACTCTGACCCAGCTGCCGGGCCCACATCTCGCTCATGTGGGCCATGGCCCGATTGAAGTTCTGGCCCTGCTCGGGATGCTCTTGCAGGTAGTCGAAGATGCGCTCGGTGTGCAGGCCCGGACCCACGCCCGTCTCGCCGGTGCGGATGCAGTGGGGCAGCTGGCCCCAGCAGTTCCAGTGGCTGGGGTCGCTGAGCATCACGGCCATGGGGCCGAGCGAGTCGGGGGTGTTGGAGCAGAGGATCTGCCCCAGCTCGTTGAGCTCGTAGTTGTCGTGAGAGCGATAGGTCAGCACCCCCACCGCCGCGCAGGCGCGCATTAACCGGCGCAGCATGGGCTCTTTCAGGTCCAGCTTGCGGGCCAGCTCGCTCACGCTGGCCGGCAGGCCGTCGAGCACCCCCAGCCGCACCGCCGTGGCCAGGGCCTGGCTGGCCCAGTAGCTGGAGATCATCTGCAAGACGCGCACTTCGGGGGGGAGGCCGGTGGTTTCCATGGAATTCGGCCTTCGGGCGGGGGGACGGGCTTCCTGGTCGTCGGGGTAACAGAACTGCACCACGCTGGCTTCCCGAGACATCCGTGCTCAAGATTTTGTAACACGTTTCGACCCCTGCTCAAACTATCTTCATAATCCCCATGGTAGTGTAACCGGAGAGTTCGGAGGAGCGATGCACACAGTAAGACTGAGTTGGGGTCCATCAACCACAGAGCGCACCTTGAGTCTCGAGCCAGGCATGACCAGGTATGAGATGCCAAACAGCTCCGTTGACAAGCTCGTCAAAGTGGACGCCGAGTCCGGGGTGGGAGAGGCCTTCAACGGTCGTGAGTTCTCCAATCTCTCGACCCTGGAGAAACAGTTGCGGGCTTCAGCCGAGAGTCATTCCGCACGCTCCACCATCCTGAAGGTTGTCACCATCGGCCTTCAGAGCGCCACCTGGGTGGCGTTGGGGGTTGCCGCTTCGGCCGGAGCCCCCATCCTGCCCCTCGTTCTGGGAGGGGTCGCCACCACGGCCCTGGCGATGGCAGGAATCGGGGCCGCCAACAAGAGCAGCCAGAAGGCCGAGCAGTTGCTCGACCACAGCCACGCGGTGGCCCGACTGGATGCGGCCAGCTTCGCGGTGGATACCGAGCAGGTGCCTTCCAACCTGATGGAGTGGAGGCTCGGAATGCCCCCAGCGAGCCCCGCCCCCGAGCGTCATCCCGAATCCGGATTTCACCCGGGCAGACGACCGGTCGGCTTCTAATCATAGTCACTGGGGCGGATCGGTAGGGACGGCCGCAACCGCCCTGCTCGCGAACTGAAAAAGGCTGGAGTGCGGCCCGGGTCGAATCGCTCTCAAGTGGACCTGGGCGTTCCCCCTGTCTTGCAGCGACTCGCCGGCGCGCGCCGGGTGCTGATCTCAGGCGCCGGCGGGGGCTTTGACCTCTACGTTGGCCTGCCCCTCTACTTCTACCTCAAGCCGCGCGTGGAGGCGGTCTTCCTGGGCAACATGTCCTTCGCCTCCCTGACCCCCGAGGTGGGCAAACGCCTGGCCCTGGCGGTGACCGAGGTGAACGCCGACACGCAGGGCTCGGATGAGTATTTCCCCGAGCGGGTGCTGTGCCAGTGGTTTCGCCAGCGAGGCGAGGAGGTGAGCATCTACTGCTTCCAGCGCACCGGCGTGGTGACGCTGCTCGACGCCTGGACAAAGCTGGTGGACCGGCTCGAGGTCGACGCCGTGGTGCTCGCCGACGGGGGCACCGACAGCCTGATGCGGGGGGACGAGGTGGGGCTGGGCACGCCCCAGGAAGACCTGGCCAGCATCGCCGCGGTGCACAGCCTCAAGCTGCCCTGCAAGGTCTTGAGCTGCCTCGGCTTCGGGGTGGACACTTTCGACGGCGTGTGTCACGCCCAGTTCCTGGAGAACTCGGCTGCCCTGCAGAAAAAGGGCGGCTTTCTGGGAGCCTTCTCGCTCTTGCCGGAGATGGCCGAGTCGCGCCTCTTCCTGGAGGCGGTCGACTACGCCACCGCAGCCATCACTGGCTCTCCCAGCGTGGTCTCCAACTCCATCGCCTCGGCCCTGGAAGGTCATTTCGGCGACCACCACCGCACCTGGCGCACGAAGGGCTCGCGCCTCTTCATCAGCCCGCTGATGAGCATGTACTGGTCCTACGAGGTGGACGCGGTGGCGCGCCGCTGCCTCTATCTCAAGGAGCTGCTCGAGACGCGCAGCTACAGCGACGTGGACCGGGTGGTGCACGAATTTCGCAAGCAGTATCCTCCCCTGCGGGCCTGGGAAGCGATCCCCTACTGATGAGCTGGAAGGCGCTGATGCAGAGTTTGCTGGGGGCGGCCCAGGGCGAGAGCGACGCCTCCCAGGCGGCCGAAAAGGCCATGCAGACGGTGCGTGGGCGCCAGGCCGGAGCCAGCTGTCAGGAGTACCTGGTGGCCGTGCGCGAGGCCCTGACCAACCACGAGAAGATGGCCGAGTTGGTGGCCGCCCACGGGCTTTCAGAAGAGGAGCTGCGGGCCTACCTCGGCTCGCTGCAAGCCAACCTCGAGCGCGAGCTGACCACTGTCAGGAGCTACCTATCCGCCCTGCAAAAACGGGTCGAGGAGCTGACCGCCGGGCCCAGGCTGAGCTTCGAGCTGACCTGCTCGCAGTGCTCGCATGTCAATCCCCTGTGGGTCTCCAACTGCGAGCAGTGCGGGCGCCACCTGGCCATGGAGCGGGGGCTGTGGGAGCAACGTCAGCAAGAGGCTCAAGCTCCGTTTCGGCTCGGCCAGAGCAAACGCCATACCGCCTGCCAGCGCTTCGAGGAACTGTGCAAGCAGGTAAAGTCCCAGGAAATCAACACCATGGTCTTCTCGCAGCAGATGAAGGCCCTGGGTCTGGACGTGGGCAACGAGATGGCCGATATGACCCACCTGCCGCGCTTTGAGATCGAGCACTATTTGATGGGCCTGGATCAGGTGATCAGCGGGCTGCGCCAGCTGCAGGAAGCCTGTCGCCTGGCCCGGGGCTACAACCTGGACCCCTATATTCTCGGCCGGGCGCTTCCCATGGTGGCCGAAGCCGAGCAGAAGATCACCTCGGGCACCGTGCTGCTCGAGCACGCCCGCCAGGAGTACGGGCTCTCCTGACATGCACGAAAGCCACCTCGAAGGGTGGCTTTCGTGGCCCGGCTCCAACCTCACCGGACACTCCTGGTGCAACCTTCAGTCGGTGGCCGGCTTGCGCCGACGCTTCTCCTCGCGGTCCCGACCTGGTTCCAGGCCCGCCTCGATGGTAGCGCAGTCGAGACACTGCGGCGCGCTGCGGTGAGCACGCACCCCTGTCGGTATCGGACCCGACAGCCCGCCGGACTTCTCGCAGCCCGGAGCGCGCTTCACTTTGGTTTCGCAGTCGAAGCCTGTCTGCGACGTCACTGAGGTCGGGACGCATACCCCTGTCGGTCACGGCCGACAGCCCGCCGAGTCTTTCGCTCTTCGGAGCGCCCGCAACCGAAGCTGCGGGGTCTCAGCCCGACTTGCGCCGGGCAGCCGGCCCCATCCTCACCGGCCCCTCCTGGTTCGTTGCCCCGGGGACACCTTGCGGTGCTGCTTCTCCTCGCGGTCCCGTGGCCTCGTCCAGGCCTGTCTCGATACTCTCGCGGCCGAGACGCCGCGGCACCACTCAGGTCTGGATGCAACCCCTGCCAGGTATCGGTCTCTGACAGCCCGCCTCACGGTTTCGCCCGTGCGGTGCGTCGGTGTTTCGCTTTCCGATTCGGTCGACGTCGCCGTCGACTTCGGCAATCTAAACCATGCCGTGCAGGGTGTCAACCCCAAAAAACTGTTCGCAGGCTGCGAACCGCGACGCGAAGCGAGAAGAATTTTCCTCACCAGGTTGACAGCCTGGTCGCCCCTGCGTTTCAGAGTTCTTTCCGGCCCTGGCGCCATGCTGCCACCATGCAAGTTTCTGTCACCCGGGCCGAACTGGCCCGCTACACCCCCGTCCCTCAGCCCGAGACCCCGGCGGGCTACAGCTACACCGACCGTCTGGAGGCCACGCCCGGGCCCGACCTGGACTCGATTCGCAAGGAAGGCTTCAGACAGCTCAACAGCCTGGGGCGCAAGACCGCCCTGGCCGGAACCGGCAGCGCCATGACCCGAGGCGCTGCCCTCGGCGTGGGCATCGTGGCGGCGGTGAACCTGCTCAGCGCCATAGGTGGCACCGGAGCGCTGGGTCCGGCCGTGGCCACGGCGGCCGTGGCGGGCGCCTTCTACGTGAGCCACAAGGGGCTGGAGGGCTGGGAGCAACGCCTCAAGTCCGACACCAAAGAGCAGGTGCAGTTCCTGCGTGACCTCGACCAGGCCAAGGAGAAGCTGACCGGCGTGCCGGCCGAGCCATGGTTATTCTTTTAAGATGTTCTACGTGAAGTTGGCCCAGTTTCTGCAAACAGTCATCGCATCACGTTAACCGCCAAGAAGCTCGCGCAATCTTTTGGTCCAGGCCTTGCGGGACACCGTCGCGCGCAGGTTCAGCAAGAGGGTCAGGTTCTCGGCTGAGAGGGGCAGAATCTCGCTCCGCTCGACTTCCCGGTAAGAGCCTTCGCACAACCGAAAGATCCGCACGCGGGCCAGATCAGTCCGCCATAGCTCGGGAACTTCGATGGCCTCAAGAATCGGGAGCTTATCCAGGGCCGACTGGCTGACTTCGACCTCGATTGCCAGATCGGGCGCCTCCACGGCGGGGTCGCCCCCAAAACGGTCGATGAAGAACCAGGCATCGGCCTCCATGCCTTTGCCGAGCCCCTGGCGACGAATGGTGGCCGACCCCAACCCTTCCACCTCCCGGTCAAGGTGGTCGCAGGCCACGTACACGACCTGCTTGAGGACCTCGCAGGCTCGCTCGTGCTCGGGTGACGGACTCACGATTTCCAGCCGGCCATCCGAGTAGGCGAAGCGCGGAACGCTCTGGTCAAGCTGATCGGAGAGGATGCGCTCGTAGGTCTCCCAGCTGCAAGGAGCGAGGACCACTCGCTGCTCTTTCGCCAACTCAAGCATGACAGCATGTTCGCCCTTCCAGCCAGGCGACCTACAGGAAACCGCGCGACTTGAGCAGCGCGCTCACCGACGGGTCACGCCCCCGGAAGTTGCGGTAGGCCTGAGCCAGGTCGAGCGTGTTGCCCACCTGCAAGATACACTCGTAGAAGCGATTGGCAGTCTTCTTGTCCCAGGGGCCGCCGGACTCGCTGAAGGCCTCCCAGGCGTCCTGGGTGAGCACGTCCGACCAGATGTAGCTGTAGTATCCGGCCGCGTAGCCGTCGCTCGAGAACACGTGCCCGAAGTGGGGGATGCGGTGGCGCATCACGATCTCTTTGGGCATGCCCAGCTCGGCCAGGGCCACCTTCTCGAACTCGCGCGGGTCGATCTTCACCTCGCCCGAAAGGTGCAGCTTCATGTCCAGGATGGCCGAAGCTAGCGCCTCGACGGTGGAGAAGCCCTGGTTGAAGGTGTCGGCGCGCTTGATCTTGGCCACCAGCTCGGGAGGCATGGGCTTGCCGGTCTTCTCGTGCAGGGCGAACTTGCCCAGCACCTCCGGAGTGGACAGCCAGCGCTCGTTGATCTGCGAGGGGAACTCGACGAAGTCGCGGGCCACGTTGGTGCCCGCCAGGGTGGGGTAGCTGACCCGGGAGGCCAGCCCGTGCAGGGCGTGGCCAAACTCGTGAAACATGGTGTCGGCGTCGTCCCAGCTGAGCAGCACCGGCTGGCCGGCCGGCGCTTTAAGGAAGTTCGAGTTGTTGGAGACGATGGGGGTGATCGGCTTCTGGAAGGCTTCCTGGGTGCGGTACTCGTTCATCCAGGCGCCCGACTGCTTGCCGGTCTTGGCGTAGGGGTCGAAGTACCACAGGCCTTTGTGCTTGCCATCCGGGCCCAGCACCTCGTAGACGGTGATGTCGGCGTGCACCGTGGGCAGGCCCTCTACCTTGCGATAGGTGAAGCCGTAGAGTTGCCCCGAGGCCCAGAAGATGGCCTCGCGCATGTTGTCGAGCTGCAGGTAGGGCTTGATCTCCCCCTCGTCCAGGTCGTACTTCGCCTTGCGCACCTTCTCGGCGTAGTAGCGGTAGTCCCAGGGCTCGATCGAATGGCCGGCCAGCTCTTGCATGGCGGCCACCTCTTCCTTGACCCGGGCCACGGCCGCTGGCCAGACCTGCATCATCAGCTTCATGGCGTTCTCGGGAGTCTTGGCCATGGTGTTCTGCAATCGCCAGTGGGCGAAGGTCTCGTAGCCCAGCAGCTTGGCTTTGCGAGCGCGCAGCTGCAAGATCTCGGTGACCACGGCGTTGTTGTCGTGCTCGCCCCCGCCGTCGCCACGGCGGATCCACATATTGAAACCCTTCTCGCGAAGGTCGCGACGATCCGAGTAAGTGAGGAACGACTCCATGGCCGAGCGGGTGTTGAGGATCACCCATTTGCCCGCCTGGCCTTTCTCCTTGGCGGTGGTGGCGGCGGCGTCGCGCAGAGACTCGGGCAGGCCGGCCAGATCTTCGGGCCTGGTCAGCACCAGCATCTCGTTCTCTTCGTCGGCCAGGGCGTTCTGACTGAAGCGGGTGTAGAGCTGGGCCAAGCGCTGGTTGATCTCGGCCATCTCTTTCTTCTGGGCGGGCGAGAGGCGGGCCCCGGCCAGCACGAAGTTGGTGTGGTGGACCCAGGCCAGGCGCTGCTGCTCGCTGGTCCAGCTGGTTTTGTCGGGCGCGTTGTAGACCGCCTCGATGCGGGCAAAGAGCTTGTCGTTCTGAATGATCTTGTCATACAGGGCGGCAAAACGCGGCGACCATTCCCGCTCGATGGCCTGAACCTCGGGCGTGTTCATGGTCGAGGTATAGACCCCGAACATCAAGCTGACCCGGGTAAAGGCGCGCCCCGATCCCTCAAGGGCGGCCAGAGTGTTGGCGAAAGTCGGGGGCTCGGGGTTGTCGGCGATGGCCTGGATGTCTTCTCGATAGGCGGCCATGGCAGCGGTGAAAGCGGCCGGGAACTCGGCCACCTTCACCCTGTCGAAGGGGGGAATGCCCCCGTAGGGGCCGGTCCAGGGAGTGAGCATGGCCGGGTCGGCCGAGGCAAAAGCGGGCGGGCCGGCCGCCAGGGCCAGGCTGGCGCCCCCCAGAGCGAAGAGAAAAGTGCGTCGTTTCACGGAATGTCGCTTCGCCCGGCCCCTGTCCGGTCCTTCGAGAACAGATACAAAAACTTCATCTTCAGGTAGGAAATGTTCATAACTTGCGAGACCCTGTCATAACTTGCGGGGCTGCGCCGGCTGCCTTCGGGCAGTTAAGCTCAAGACGCGATGATGACCATCAACCCGGCCCTGCCGCAGAGTCCCCTGAGCCAGCTCCGCACGGTCAGCTCGCCGGCCGGTCTGTTGAACCAGAACGGGGCCGACGGGTTTCGCCCCTCGCAAGACCTGCTCGACCGACAGGGGCAGATGGGGGCGGCCATGCTGGCCCAGGGAATCGCCGGCTCGCACTTTGATGGCATTCTGCGGGCTCAGGCCCAGCAGCTGATGGTGGCTGCCACCTCGGGCACGGCCAATACGCAGGGCCTGGCCGAGCAGCTGATGAAAGACTACCAGAAGGCGCGCGAGGCCGGGGCGACGATCTCCCCTGAGACCGAGGAGCTGATCAAGAAAGCCCTGGAAATGGTGCAGGGAGGCCAGCAACAGCCTCAGGCCGCAGGGGGCACACCCGAGGCCGGAGGGGCTGCTCCGGTGGGCAACGCCGGGGGAGCCTCGCCCAGCGGCAACAGCGGGGGAGCCTCCCCCAACCGGGGCGCCGGCCGCAACTCGGGAGGGGCCCGCCAGACCGGGAACGGGAACGGCACCCGGGACAACAGTCCCAGCAGTGGACCGCGCAACACCAACTCAACCGCGCCCTCGTCGAGCACCCCCGAGAATCCCGACGCGGCCGCGGTCGAGCGGGTGCACGACCGGGTGGCCCAGGGCACCCCCGAGAACTGCAGCGCCACGGCCATCATCAAGGCCATGCAGCATCAGTGGGGCGACGACGCCATGCGAATGGAGACGATGCCCGACGGCAACGTGCGCGTCACCATGCGCGACGGCTACTCGGCCGTGCTGACTCCCGAGCAGATCCGCCAGGCGCGCGAGGCTTCCGACTACAGCGGCCGCGACCCAGCGGCGGTGGAGCAGGCAGCCCGCATGAACGCCGCCGCCGCCCAGCGCTACGCTCAGGAGAACGGGGTTCCCTACGAGCAGGCCCTGCAGCACATCAACACCCGCCAGTACCCCGATGAGATCGCTCGCTACTTCGGCGTGGCCGCTCAGAGCGTCGACCCGCGCACGCTCGACGGCCACGGCTACGGCATCGTCTATAACGGCGAGCATGCCGCCAACGTGATGCGAGGGCCCCGGGGCCAGCTCTACCAGGACGACCACGGACGCATTCCGCGGGGCCCGAACGGGCGCCGCCAGCCTTATGAGGGCAACGTGATCTCCAACGGGCAGAACACCGGCCCGGCCACGCGTGGCCTCATCATCAGCGACGTGAATCCGCGTCCGGGCGAGGGCCAGCAGGTTCCCGGACTGTCTCGCCAGGAGTGGCGCGGCTATGTGGGCGACCGCCCGCGGCCGGCCACGAGCGGCGGAGCCAGCGGCGAGCAGGGCCCGCGCCCGGCCACCAGCTCCGGCTCGGGCAGCTCGGCCAGCTCCACCACGCGCGGAACTCGGGCGCCGGGCGGCTCGCGCGGCGGGGGCAGCACCTCGACAGTGACCAAGAACACTACCCGCACGACCCGCAAGTCGAGCACGAGCTAATCCTGTCGCCGGGTGCCGCTCGAGGAAGGTTGACAGCTTCCACGTCTGCTCATGAGCTGACACCTGGCGTGTCAACTCCGTCCGAGGAAAGTTGACAGCTTCCACGTCTGCTCATGAGCTGACACCTGGCGTGTCAACTCCGTCCGAGGAAAGTTGACAGCTTCCACGTCTGCTCATGAGCTGACACCCGGCGTGGCAACTCCGTCCGAGGAAAGCTGACAGCTTCCACGTCTGCTCATGAGCTGACACCTAGCGTGTCAACTCCGTCCGAGGAAAGTTGACAGCTTCCACGTCTGCTCATGAGCTGACACCCGGCGTGTCAACTCCGTCCGAGGAAAGCTGACTGACGGGGGAACAGGAGCCGGCCAGACAGAACCAGCCCGGGTGTCATTCTTCGGAGAAAAGCAGAACTACGAGAGCGCCCTGCAGAGCCTGAAGGCACGGCGCATCGTGCTGGCTTCGAGCACCTCCTTCGGCATCGGGAGCGCCGGCGACGACGACTGCGGGCGCTACGAGGAGGAGGTGGGCCTGTTCCCCCAGGATCGCCGCCTCTTGCACGGGGTCAGCTGGATCATCAAGCGCTCGGGGCTGCGCCAGCGGGCTCACCGCTGGCTGACCTTCGCTCAGGTGGGCAGCGTCTGGGTCTATCACTGGACCAACCGGCCCGATGGGATCCGCTTCAGCTTCGGCCCCTCAGGCTTCAACGTCCAGGGCGGCGGGCTGCGGTTCAGCATGGATACGAGCGAGCGCCGCCCGCACCAGAGGGCGCTCGACCATGAAGAGCCGGACCGCTACTGGGTCTGCCTGGGCGAGTTCCGGCTGTTCGGGCCGTTCTACCGGTCCTCGTACGCCAGCGATCTGGCCGGGCACGTGGGTGCCGAGCTGGGCCTGCCCTGCGATACCACCCCGCGCCGGGAGCCGCGCCGGGGACAGATCGCCGAGCCGGGCGAGGGCGACGAGGTCGAGCTGCCCCAGGACGCAAGCAAGATTGCCAGAGCGCCAGAGCCCGAAGCTCCCGAGCCACAGACCAGGGCTCCGGAGCCTCCGACGGCAACCGAACCTGTTCCGCCCCCCGCCGAACCGAACCAGTCCCCGCTCCGGGAGAAACCCGCCCGCAGCCTGCCCCGGCCGCCGAGCTACCGGCAGATGCGCTCTGACCCCAACGCCAAGAAGAAGCGCTAACCCTGGCGTGAAGCCAGGCGAAGCACCGTGTTGCGGTTGCGCATGGTGACCGGCGCCCCCAGCAGCTTCTCCAGCACCGCTCCCGAAAAACTCGACAGGTGCGAGCTGACGCTGCACTGCCAGTAGACCTCGCGCCCGCTGAGAGCGAGGCGATCCACCTCGCTGTCGAGCGAGCGCAAACGCACCTTGAATTCCGGCCCGGGCGGCGCCTTCAGGAAGGCCACGTAGAAAGCCGCGCACTCGGAGTTGAAGGGCTGAAGAGCGGCCACCGCGCCAAGCTCGGTCGGAGTGCGCAGAAAGGTATCCACCCGGTAACCCAGCGCCTGCTCGAGATGCTGCTCGATGTGCTGCTCAAGGCACCTGGAGTCTTGCTCGGGAGAGCTGAAGAGCACGTTGCCGCTGGCGATGAAGGTCTCCACCTCGGTCAAGCCGGCCTGCTCGAAGTGGCGGCGCAGGTCGGCCATCTTGACGGTGCGGCCGCCCACGTTGATGGCTCGCAGGAAGGCGAGATAACGGGTCAAGCGTTCTCTTCGTAGAGCCCGCGCTCGCAGCCCACCACGAAGCGCTCGGCAGCCGTCTTGAGCTGCTCCCATTCCGAGCGAATGCGAGCCGCCTCCTCGGGGCTGATGGCGCTGTCGTTAGCGTAGCTCTCCGAGACCGCCTGCAGCAGCTCGGAGAACTCGCGCAGAAGCTGCTGGGTAGCCAGCAGCACCGGGCTGGAGGGCGCGTTGGCCGGCATCGGGTTGCTGACGTAGAAGCCGTCGCACTGCTGACAGAGCCAGTGCAGCGGCTGGGCATTGCCGGTGAGCTTGACCAGTTGCAGCACCCGCTCGAGCGGGTTCTCGGCCCGAGCGTCCTCGTCGGCCTCGCGCGGCTGGCACCACTTGTAGAGCAGCGATTGGGTCAGCTTCATCTCGGCCGCTGCCCGCTTGAACCCGTACTCGCTGAGAATGCTCTTGAGAACCTGACTCGACTCCACGGTCGGGGCGGTTAGGCGGGCCGGCCAGGAAGTCCTGCCCTGGCGCGAGAAGGCGCAAAACCAGATGTCCGACGCCGACCAGACGCTGGCCCAGAGCGAGCAGGACCTGGCCGAGGGGCGCCAGCAGTCGCAGGCCGAGGGCGCCCCCGTTCTGCCCGGCTACCGGCTCGAGCACCGGCTGGGAGCGGGCACCTTTGGCACGGTCTGGTCGGGCGTGCAGCTGCGCACCGGCCAGCGGGTGGCGGTCAAGGTGCTGCATGCCGCCCACCTCGATCTGACCGGATTTCGTCGCGAGGTGGAACGATTGCGGGAGGTCTCCGAGCATCCCCACGTGGTCACCTTGCTCGACGCAGACCTGGGCCACGATCCTCCCTTCTTCGTGATGCCCTGGCTCACGCGCGGCTCGCTGGCCGGGGTCAAGCAGCCCTCGGTCGGCCAGGCTACGGCCTGGCTCGAGCAGATCGCCGAGGGCCTCCAGTTCACCCACGAGAAGGGCCTGCTGCACTGCGACCTCAAGCCCTCCAACCTGCTGCTCGACGAAGAGGGGCGCATCCGCCTGGTCGACTTCGGGCAGGCCTACGCCCGCGGCGAGGCGCGCGGGGCCCTGGGGACACTGGGCTTCATGGCCCCCGAGCAGGCCCTGCTGGGATCCGAGCAAGCCGGCTCGAGCCCCGGCGCGCGCTGGGACGTCTACGCGCTGGGCGCCACGCTCTACTACCTGCTCTCTGGCCGCTGCCCGCGATTGTCCGAGGAGCAGCGCACCGCTCTGAGCACCCTGCACAGCGCGGCCGCGCTGCAGGCCTATCGCCAGCACCTGGAGCAAAATCCCCTCCTCCCCCTGCGCCGCCTCAACCCGGCCGTGGACCGCGACCTGGCCGCCATCATCGAGGCCTGCCTGGCGCTCGACCCGAACGACCGCACGCCCACCGCCGCCCAGGTGCTGCAAGACCTGGAGCTGCGGCGCCGGGGCGAGCCGCTCTTATGCCGCAGGCCCTGGTCGCTCGGCTACCGGCTCGCGCGCCTGGTGCGCAAGCCCGCCGTGGCCGTGGCCCTGGTTTTTCTGCTGGCCCTGAGCGCTCTGGCGGCCGTATCCTACCAGCGCATCGTGCGCAGCAACCTTGCCCTCAAAGCGTCCGAGCAGCGCTCGGAGGACCTGGTGGTGCAACTGATGACCGACCGGGGCCTGACGGCCGAGCAGCAGGGTGACCCCTCCCAGGCCTGCCTGTGGTGGGCGGCGGCCCTGGTGCGGCGCCCCGAGGATGAGCGCCTGCGCCTGCTGCTGGCCACCCACCCGCTCGACCGCCTGGTCTGGCGTCAGAAAATCGGCGAGAATCCGGGCCTGACGATTTTCTCGCCCGATGGAGAGCGGCTGCTGGTCAGCCAGAACCTGAATACCCGACTGCTCGAGCGAGCCACGGGCAAGGAGCTGGCGGCTCTGCCCACCGGGGTCTCGCGAGCAGCCTTCAGCCCGGACGGCAAACTGCTGATCACATTTGATGACGGGCTCGAGGTGCGCGTTTTGCCCGACGGAAAACCGCTCAACCTGCCCGTCCACGACCGGGTCGCGGCCTGGACGTTCCGCGAGGGCGAGTTGGTGACCCTGGAGCGCACCGGTCGGCTGGCCTTCTGGCAGCTTCCGGCCGGTCGGCTGCGTGAGGAGCGAGAGCTCGAGCCCTGCGACGACGCCTCCTTCTCCGGCGATCAGGTGGCCCTGATCAGCAGCCAGGGCTTGAGCCTGCGCGGGCTCGACGGTCGCAAGTTGGGAGGCGCGCGGCACGGTTACACCAGCTGGAACGCCGTTTCTCCCCAGGCGAGCCGGGCCGTGCTCGGGCCCACCTGGCTCGAGCTTCCTTCCGGGAAGACGCTCACCGCGCCCTGGGGCACGCTTGCGATCAGCCATCCCGTCTTCAGCCCCGATGGTCGCTTTCTGGCGGTGGGCGCCGAGGGCGGACAGCTCAAGGTCTACGCCTGCCAGGACGGAGCCGAGCTGGCTTCGGTATCGGCCGGCTCGCAGGTCAGCCGGCTGGTCTTCTCGGGCCATTCGCTGTGGGCCGGCACCGAGGCGGGAACGGTGCTGCGCCTGGGCCTTCCGGGTGGCAAGGTGGAGGCCCGCCTGCAGCTTGGCGACCGCCTGCGCGATCTGGCCGTCAGCCCCGACGGGCGCTGGCTGGCGGCCACCACCCTCTCGGGCGTGGAGCTGCGCGAGGTGCGGCGCTTTGCTCCCCGGCTCGAGCTGCAACTCGACCACCTGGCCCGCGGCCTGACCTTCACTCCCGACTCTCGCCTGCTGGCGGCCTCGCGCCACACCCTGCTGGAGCTGGACCAGGAACGCCTCAGGCCCCTGGCGCGCCTGCAGGGTGCCGAGCTCGACCTGCTGCAGACCAACGGACTCGAGGTGGCGGTCAACGCCGAGCGCTGGGGATTGCTCTACAGCCTGAAAGCCGAGAAGACGGTGTTTGAGTCGCCCCGCGGCCCGCTCGTGCTGGGGCCGGACGGTTTTCTGGTCCTGGAAGGGGGAGGCGAGCTCCATCGAGACGGTCGGACCAAGATTCTGAACCGCAACGTCGAGGCGCTCTGGGGAGCCTTCAGCCACCAGGGGGACCGGCTGGCCCTGTCCATGCGCACCAACCCGCGCGCCGGAGGCCAGTTGCAGGTCTGGAGCGGGGACGGGTTCCAGCTCTTGAGCGTGCTGACGCTGCCCAGCCACGCTCTGTGGCCGGCCTGGTCACCGGACGGCAAGTGGTTGGCCTGCACCTCCGAGCAAGGCGAGCTGGGAGTGTGGGATCGGGGCGGCAAAAGCGTGCTGGCCAGAAAGCTCGGCCCCGGGCCGGGCAACTTCCCGGTCTTCAGTCCCGACGGGCGGCTGGCCGTGAGCTGCGAGGACGGGCTCGTGCACGTGCTCGAGCTACCCGGGGGGAAGGAAGCCTTCCCCGCCCTGCCCCACCCCTCAGGGCTGGTGACCGCCGCCTGGCAGGGAGGTCGACTGGTCACCTGCGCGCACAGTTCGGGCCAGGTGCGGGTCTGGGACGGCGACACGGGCACTCCCCTCACCCCCTGGATCGCGGCCGGCCCCGGAGCTTTCGCCGCCCTCAGCCCGGACGCAAAGACGCTGGCCACGGCCGGCTCCGACCGCCTGCAATTGTGGGAGCTGACCTTCGACCCGGTGCTTTCGCCCGCGGCGCTTCAGGCCGAGGTGGAGCAGGCCGCCGGCATGCAGCTCGACCCGACCAGCTTTACGATGCGCTCGAAAAGCTCAGTCGGCGGCCCTTGAGATGCCTTCCCGACCGGTGACTCGAAAACGAATGGTCTTGGTCATGGAGCTGAAGATCCCGGAGAAGGTGATCCGGGCAGTCAAATTCATGAGCGGGTTAGGAGGGTTGGCCGCATTGGCGTAGTCTCCGCCGATATTGGAGACATTGCTGGCGGCCACACTGGCATCAATCTTCCACGAAAACTCCGCATAAACGAGCAACGGCTCAACCGCGATACTGGGCAGGTAACTGCCCAGGAACTTGGCGTTCCTGGCGTCATAGGTGGCTTCGCCCCGGTATTCGACACGGCAAAGCTCGTCGCCGAACAAGTTTGTGACATACCAGTAATACCTCGAGGTCCTGCTCTCCCTGGCTCCGCTGTAGGCCAGTGGGTCCTTGTCCACATTGGACAGGGCGAAGGTAAAAGCTCCCTCGGCCGTGCTCTCGGGGCGATTGTCCTTGACGAAGTCCCAGGCGAACTTGAGCAGCTGAATGACCGGGGGGTCTTTGGGTTTCTCGGGCTTGTCCCCGGCCAGCGCACCCAGATAGAACGCGTCCCGACTGGCAAAATCGTAGTTGCCGTAGAGCTCCATCAAGTCAGCGAAGTCCTCGCCCCTGGCGTCCACCTGCGCGAAGAACTGTGCCCCGGTCATTCCATTTCGGGCCAGCTCGGCCTCGAACTGGCCCAGGCTGATGCCGAGAAAATCCAGGAACGTAATCAGATCATCGAGTCCAGGGTCGTCGGCCAGGTCGGTGGCGGCCCGCAAATCAGCCATGTAGGTGGCCAGGGGCACCCCCGAGGAGCGATAAAAACGGTAGAAGAGGTCGAAATCGCCCTGGGCCTCGGACCGCAACTCACTCACAAAATCGGTGACGAAGTCGACTCGAGGATCGGCGTCGAAGGCCTTCCATTCGTTGCGCAAGAAGCTCTCGATCTCAGCGCGCGGAATCGGAGGCTCTTCCTCGATTCGCCCGGCCACTTCGAGCACATCCTGGCTGTCCAGGAGCATCAGGTAGTTGGTGCCGGAGTTATAGTCGGAGAGACTTCCATCAGGGCTAATCTGGAAGAACTTGTAGGTGGACCGAACCATCGGAGTCTGGACCCCCGACTCGTCGAGCTCTCCAAACTCGGCTCGAATGGGGCCGCTGCTGGCCTCCTCAGAGACCGTCGGGGGAACAGGGGTTTGCGGGGAAATCGTCGAGGCATCGGTACCGCAGCCGCCACTCAGAAGAGCGGTCAGAATCAACAAGGACAAGAGGCGCGAGCGCATGGAGTCTCCATCTGCATCAATTCTCCCGGGCACTCGAGCCCTGGAATGACGAGCGGGCTTCGACCAGGCGCAGGGAATGCCTCCCCAGCCGCCATCCAACTTCAGGATGAAGCCGACCGCCCGGCAACAGCGCTCACTGCTGCGGCGCGGAGGGGTCGCGTCGACGCAGCACGACGCCGGCAACCGTAACGCCCGCCTTGCTCTCGGCCAGGGCGACCGGCGCGGGAGGCTCGGCGATGGCGGCCAGTTGGCGGCTCCCCTCCAGGCTCTCGCGGGTGCTCTGGAGCTGGCGCTCGACTTCCGACTTCTGGCCATCCAGAGTCTGAGTGGTCTCCTGGTGCTGGGCGAACTTCTCGCCCATCTCGTCGATGTGGTCCTGAGAAGCCTGCACGAAGGCAGCCGAGACCACCGTCCCCAGCAGGCCCGCCATGCCGACGTACATCAGCGCCGGTTGCTGGGTGATCATTCCCGCGAGCATGCCTCCGACGAACGTGGCAAAGCTCCCGATGAGGAAAGGCAGCGCCTTGTTCTTCCCTTTGTGCAGCTTGCGTCCGCTGGCCTGCAGAGCCTTCATCTGGTCGCGATGAGCCCGAGCCTGCGAGTCCAGCTCGCTCTCGCGCTCGCGCAGGTCCCCTTCCCGCCTCTCGAGCTCGTGGCTGTGCTCGGAGAGCGTCGTGGCGACGGTCGGGCGGGCAAGCGTCAGGGCGGGCAGGATCTGCATGAGACCATGCTAGGGGGAGGGGCTGAAAGAAAGCTGACCCTACGGCCGAATTCTCTCCAGCGCGTCGCTGGCAGCGACGCGCACGCCGCCGACCGGGTCAGCCCTGGCCAGTTCCTCCAGCCTGGGCCGCGCAGCCTGGTCGCGGGCCAGGCCTACTGCCCGGCAGGCACGCTCGCGGATGACCGGGTCGGAATGCTCCAGGGCATCTCGCAGGGGAGGCAATGCTGCTTCGCCCAGCAGCCCGCTGAGGTCAAGATCACTTTGCTCGAGCAAGACAGGGATGACCTCGGGCAAGAAGCTGCCCGCCCGCCTTCTCCTCGCTCAGGACGCGCAGGGCCATCAAACGCAGAGACAGTGCCGAGCAATTCGTGCATCATGCTTGACCCGAGTGGATGGAGGTGCCCAGAGTTGACAGGCTCGGTGTCTGCTCATGAGCGGACGCAGAAGCTGTCAACTCAAAACTGCATACTATGGCTGCCAAACCCCGACCGAGGGGTGTAGCCCCAAATGAACGGTAAGACCAGGCGACGCCTCTACCAGTTCCAGTCCTGGTCCTCATCGGGACACGACGTTCCCATCGAGGTGAAGCCTCCGATGAGCTCGCGGGCCTGCCGGAGGGCTTCTTGGGGAACTGCCCGACAGCCGGGGGACGACGGGTGCTCAGAACAAGGCCAACCGTGAGGATGAGGAGCAGGGCCCAGGGTCGGAGTCGTTTCATGGCTACCTCGCGATCAGTGGTCTTCGGTCACGAACACGGTGTCTTTGAGCTTCTTGCTCAGGAGCGTCCGCCAGGCGAAAATTTCGCAGGCGCGGTCCGCATTGGAGGCGTTGGCGAGCAGCCAGGCCATCGGCCGGGTATTGCGAGGGTCCAGGAGCAACTTCCTGTAATCGATCGTAGTCGATCAGGATCTTTGTGTCGGTGTTGGTCTCCGGCAGAGGGAGGTCCGGGCCCCAAAGGGAGCTTTGTTTGGCGTTGTAGCTCAGCAGAAGCGACCCGGAGTTGGAGTGCCGCCGGTGACTCCCGGCTCGAGGTCTCCGCACCGGAGCGTGAGCAAGGCGGCCACCAGGACCGCCAGAAGTCTTGCTCGGACCGGTTGATGTGCTCCACGGATGTTCAGTGGCAGTCTTCGCCTTCATCATCGTCGCGGTCATCGTCACCGGGGATGACTGTCAAGGTCCAGGTCATGGTCGCTATCCCTGGCCCTTCTCCTCGGTATCCATTCACAGGCGCAACGATTTTGACTTCGTGGACTCCGGGAGGTAGTGGCTGTGTTGGTCGCGCGGTAAGCCGCAGACGCTCGAATACCTTCCCGGATTGGAGCGTCAAATTGAGCTTGCTGTCGATTTTCATCGTGGACGTAAGGTCCTGGCCGCCCACCGTGAACTGCACCTTGGCCAAGTTGACTTGAGGCTGCTCATAGTCCCCGCCGGTGATCTCCACCCAGATTTTGGGTCTTCGATTACCGGTTTTTTGCCCAGCTCTGGGCCCGCGCCTCACGATTGTGGGGTTGATCACCGGCGGAGACTCCCAATTTGCCGAGCGGCCCGAGGCACGCGCCCTCTGGACAAGAGCCCACTGAAGCTCGTTCATGCTCTTTGAAGAGTATTCCTCGAAGGCCTGGCCCGAAAAGGTACGTCGGCAGAAGACTCCGACCGCGACAGCCTCGTCGTATCTTGGGGCTCCCCACCCCAATGCCATCTGAGCCCAAAGGTATAACCTTAGCAGACCGACCTGAATTTCGAGTGGCAGGCTCTGGACCCGGGCAGACAGAGTTGCCGGAGAGCGAGCCTGAGTTATTTCACGGATGGTCGGTGCTTGATAGCTGCTCGCGATCTCGTCCTGCTTCTGGAACCATAATTCGGGGTGGTGTTTGCGACTCACTGTGACATCCACTGACAAGCAGCGAGCCGTGACTTCGAAGCGAGACTGGGGAAAGCTGGAAATTATCTCGCTGTATGTTGCGAGGCATTGTTCTCGGTTTCGAAATGCAAGATATTGGAGCTTGGCTACCTGAAAGAGGCTTTCGGCGGCGATGGTCGTGCCCGGATTCACCGCTGCAATTTGGTGGAACTTGTCCATGGCTTGTTGGGGGCGTCCTTCGTTAGCCAACCGCAAAGCGTCCCGAAACTCCGCAGTCATGACGAACTTCTCGTAGGTCCTGCCAGGTTGGCCGTAGAGGGGACAAACGACGAGAGCGATCAGACACAGATTCACCACCAGTAAAGGTCTCTTCATCCTACGGCACCTCTGGAATATCGAAGGGCTGTGCAATGGAGTGTGGTGGGGGTATCTTGTCCCAGTTAGGCAGCTCCGCACCCCACAATGCTTGTGGGATCCGGCGGAAGGGTGGCTCAAACGCAATGGCAATCTCGCCGGACATTATAGGAAAGATATCTTTGATGTCGGCATACTTCACTGCAATGTAGTAGTAGTAATCATTGTCCCAGGCGCACGCTGCCGGGCCCGCGTCAGTCATATGAACGCTCCCTTCGACGTCAAGGTTGGCACGCAACCAGGCGTGCTGTTGCCGAATGGCCGGGTCCCGTGCCCGCAAGTTCTCCAACAGATACAGGTATCGGGCGAAGAAATTTTGATCCAGGTAGGTAACGTTGTTGTAGCCGAGCAATACGGTGCTTCCCCTGCGGGTGGCCCTCCACCACTCAAGTCCAGGGGAAGGTCGGCTCGCCAGGCCATCGGAAGGACCATGCTCTTCCGTAATTCGGTTGTTGTAATCGTGCAGGTCAAGCGCATTGCACGAGGCCAGAACCAGCGTTCGCACGTTCTCGAAGTCTTCAGGCTCCAGTTTGCTCGGGTCTAACTCTTCGTTTTCGTTAAGAAATAGAACTCCAAGTTTTCCGGAGACTGGGTGGCGGTGGACGCCGTGGGCATTCACAAGCAGGAGTTGCGCGGGGTGCTTTACTTTCAATCGCGCGACGATTGGCGCCCCGACAAGGAGGGTTGGGTTTACTGTCCCCCTGACAAGCGTTGCTTTGACGGATTCAAAGCCGGCCGAACGCATGGCCTCGACCGAGCCCGGCACCTCATCATCATGCTCCGGGTTGGCATCATATGCCACCCTGCCCAATTGGGCGTGCGGTGGTGGGTAGAACAGTGAGCTCAGGATGGCACCAAAGTCGGCCACGTCTACCGGAGAAACATCCCTGCCATGAACCGTCGCGAAAGTCGTTTGTGCGGTTTGATTCCCTACGGGGAAGCTAGCCAGGATGAATTCGGGAGTCAGCGTGAAGTGACCCTCATAGGCCCCATTGTTCTCGTGTAACTCGACCGTAGTCTTCTTTCCGCTGGTCAGGCTTTCAAGGATGATCGTAATCGTGCTTGGAGCAGGGTTGGATTCAAAGCGAAGCCCTCGCGCGCGAATCTTTAGCCCGTCTTTTATGCCGGGTCGGTAAAGCAGAACTCGAGCCAGAAGCTTTCGCATCTGAAGCAGCGGCAGGGAGGTCGAGCTCAGGAGCTCGCCGGTTTCCTCGTCCATGATTTCCAGCGCGGCACCGTCCCCAATCGTCAGATCGACCGACGCTGAGCTTGTGCAATTCTGCCCATCCGGGTCGTTTGGACAGACGCTCACCACCAGCCTCACTCTGTAATCACCGTCTGACACAAACGTCCCGCCCGGCTCCCGCCGGCCGTCCCAAAAGGTCTCGAAGCGAGTTGGCTCCGTCTGGCCAACGCTGAGGGTGACCTCGCCGGTCATCAGTCGGACCGGATCGTCTGAGTCGACAGGAGAAAGCTCGAGCGTCCAACTTGCGGTCACCGGCTCCTCAAATCCGACCGGCGTCAGATCAGCCCTGAAGTGAGCTCCCTGCATGCCCGGCGACTGCTCTTCGAAGTCCAGGGGGTTGGGATCGCACGTGAGGTTCTCCACCAATACGCCGGTCTGCCCGATCAGGTAGGGAAAGCTCTTCTTCGCCACCAGGCCTTCCGAGGCGATCTCGGCCCGCACTTGCACGGTGTAAACCCCATCCTGGAGGGCTCCGCCATCGGCTCCGGCTGCCTCCCAGGAAGCCTCAAAGAAGTCCAGGTTGTTGGCTCCCTGGAAAATCTGCTCGCCCAGGCCCGGCACCTCGATTGTGATGCTCCAGCTCACCTCGGGCGGAGTCGGGAAGCCGTGGATGATGGCGTAGGGGATGAGGGTTACGGGCCCCACCTGCCCGCTCTCCAGGGAGGGGGCTCGCTGAAGAGATAGTCCAGCTCCAGGGTCTTTGTGCCGGGGACGAAGTAGTCGATGGTCTCATCGGCCAGCACCTGAGGATGGGTGCCGTTCGGGTTGGTGAGCGTCTTCTCTTGCACCCACACCCTGACTGTGGCGCGGTGATTACCGGTGGAGGGCTGGCCCTGGTCGTCGGTTCGATCCCAGGGCACCTGGATCTGGAAGCTCTCGTCGAAGTCGAGCCAGTCGGCCTCGAAGGTTCGCACTGTGGTGCCCTGGTCGTCGCTCTCGATCCGCAGGGTCCATTTGATCTGGGGGTCCTCGAAGAAGTAGGACTGCACGTCAGCGCGGAAGACCGAGGGCTGCTCCGGGTCGGGTGGACTGGGCTCGAAACGGGCGTTCTCGATAGAGACCTGACGTATTCTGGCCGGCACCAGGCCTGCGGCGCTGACGGTCTGGCGGGCTACGGGGGTGAAGGAGTCGTAGGTCACGGCCTGACCCTCAACCGAATA
>JAANMU010000306.1_pt1 | contig 61724 bp, 31 predicted proteins | sample 7279701 | NCBI WGS metagenome assembly JAANMU01 (sample SAMN14094539, study PRJNA606508) | bioreactor metagenome | isolation source: A lab-scale SPAN reactor treating ammonium-rich wastewater day 57 | place: Ireland: Galway | collected 2017-03-13 | reverse complement strand
AGTGAGGGAAATGGGGAATGCGAAGTGCGGAATGAAAGAGAACGGAGGCGCAAACGCGAAACCGCAAGCGATGTTGCTTGCGGTTTCGTTGATTGAACCGTGAGCGGTTTACCACCCCAAAGCAGGAATCCGCTCAATCAATCTCTTGCATTTCGCAATTTGCAATTCGCACTTCCCCGCGACCGCTTCCCCGGTGGGAAGCGGCTCCCGACGCGGAACTTAGAACTCGAAGCCTTCTCCAAACATTGCATCGATGGCCGACACATCCAAGGTGTCGTCGTCCTGGTTGACGCCAAGGGAGAAGCTGTCCGGCTCCGAGTACGCGACCGCTGTTTCATCCGACTCGCCTTCCGCCGTCAGGGCGCCGCCCGCGTAAGCTGCCACGGCGGCGTCGCGCTCCTGCTCGTCCAGGCGGCGGAAGTAGCTTTCCGTGGTGATGTTCGTCAGCTTGTGGTAACCGGGGAAGGCGCCGGGCACGGGCGCCGCGTCGTACACGCCCGTCGCCTGCGCCGCCGCGGACGACTCGCCTTCGCCTTCGGGCGAGGGGCCGCTTTGGATCTGATTGCGCAGGTGCTGCACGATCGCCAGAATATCGCTCACGTTGACGATATGCCCTTGGCCGACGGCGTCCACAAACGGTGGGCGATTGCGGGCCGTCTGGAGTTGATTCGGATCGTTCAAGTCATGGATCGGCGAGCCGCTCAACGCCAGGTTGTCGCGAATGTCGTTCACCACCAGCAACGCATCGAGGATCGTCACCAACCCGTCCGCGTTCACATCCAAGGGCGTGGTCGGATTGCGCCACGGGAACTGCCGCGCGTTGACCGTGACCGTGACCGTCGCCGGGGCCGAGAACACCCCGTTCGAGTCCGCCACGCGGTAGGTGAAGGTATCGGTCCCGTCGAACGAGCTGTCCGACGAGTAGCGGATGCTGCCGTCGGCGGCGTCGACCGTGACCGACCCGTTGAACGGATGGCTCACGATCTTGACCGTCGTCGGATCGACGGTCCCGTCTTCGGGGTCCGTGTCGTTGGTGATGACCACAATCCGCGTCTCGACGCCGGTTTCGGTCGAGATAGAGTCTGGGCTTGCCGTCGGCGCGTCGTTCACGCCCGTCACACGGATGGTCACCGTGGCGGCCGTCGAGGCGTTCGCGCCGTCTGTGATGGCGTACGTGAACGTGTCGTTGAAGACCGGGTCGCTGGGCCGCAGGGCCTGAAGCTGAGTCGAGGTGGTGGGATCGTAGGTGAACGTGCCATCGGCATTCACCGTGAGCGTGGCGCCTGACCCCAGCGTGATCGCTTGGCCGACGTTGCCTGCGGCGCCGTTCACCATGGCCACGACCAGCGTTCCCACGCCGTCCAGATCGTCGTCGTTGGACAACAAATTGCGTCCCGGGGCGGGAGGCAGCACAGTGTCCTCGTTCGTGTTGTACTGGTCGTTGTTGGCGATCACGTCGGCCAATCCGTTAACCGTAATCCGAACCGTTCCCACGCTACTGGTCGTGGCGTCGCGCGCCGTGTAGTTGAAGGTGTCGGTCGCGGTGGCGCCGGGCGCCAGTTGTTGCAGCACGTTGGAGGTGGTCGGATCGTAGGAGAACGTGCCGTCGGCGTTAATGGTGACTTCGGCGCCCAGCGTGGTCGTCAAGGTCGCCGCGTCGACGGTGGCGTTGCCTTCGGGATCATTGTCGTTGTCCAGCAAGTTCCGGGAAGGATCGGCCGCCAGGGGCGAGTCTTCGTCGGTGGTAAAGTTGATGTCGTCCACTGCCACCACGGGATCATTAATGCCCGTGAGCGAGATCGACACCGTGCCCGTGCCAATTTCACCGCGGCCGTCGGTCACCTGGTAGGTAAACGTATCGGTCGCCATCTCATCTTGATCCAAGGCTTGGGCTCCGGGAGCGCTGCTCGGATCGTAGCTGAAGGTTCCGTCGGCGTTGACCACCACCGCGGCGCCCAGGGCGCTGGTGGTGATGAAGGCCTGGCCGTTGTTGGTCACCAGGCTGATCGGATCGCCTTCAGGGTCCGTGTCGTTGGCGAAGATGTCGCCCGTGGAAGTGAAGGGCGTGTCCTCGTCGGTGCTAAAGCCGGCGTCATTTCCGGGCGTCGGCGCGTCGTTGGCGCCGGTGATGGTGATGGTCACCGTGCCCACGCTAAGCGGCGAGTTCACGAAAATCCCATCGGTCACGACATACGCGAACGTGTCGTTGGTTTGCTCGCCCACGTCCAGCGTTTGCAGTTCGGTGGAGGTCCGCGGGTCGTAACTGAACGTGCCGTCCGCATTGACGACCACGACCGCGCCCTTGGAACTGGTGGTGCGGAACGTGCCGTTGGGCTGGTTGGCGGCCAGCGACACCGGATCGTTGTCGGGGTCGGTGTCGTTCGCCAGCAGGTCCGCCGACGAGTTCAACACCGTGTCTTCGTCCGTGGTAAAGTCGGCCGGGTCGCTACCCGCCGCGGGATCATTTCCAGCGATCGCGGGCGAGCCGGAGATGATCTCCACGCGGTAGTCCTCCACTTCGCCGTCCGAAGCCAGTCCGAACGGCTCCAGGCCGCCGAGCGTGCTCACCCGGAAGCGAGCATAAGTGAAGCCGACGATCGCCTGCGACGAGGCGCGGAACACCAGGTTGTTGACGCCAGCGTTGACCGGGGCGCGATCCAGGATTTTTTCGCCTGGATCGCTCCAATCGCCATCCTGGTTGAAGTCCACCCAGGCGTCGATGACGCCCGCCCGCGAGGCGGTAATGGTAATCGGCGTATCGACGAACGGATTCAGCGGCCCGTTGAAGACCACGCCGTCTTCGTCGTCGCCGGCCAGCTCGACCGTGGCGCCAACGGCGGTGGGCGAGAGATTCAAGCCGGCGCTTCCCAGGGCGGCCGCGATGGCCGTGGCCACCGCGTCACCCGTGGCGCCGTCGGTGTAGGTCACGGCGACGTTGCCGTCGGCGACCAGACCATTGCGATCGAACTCAAACGTAAACACGCTGACGCCATTATCGACGGTGAACGTTTGGCCGTCGGCCACCCCGCCGGGCGTTCCGCTAGTGGCGATGCTCGGCGCTGCAGTGGCGTTGAGTGAACCGGCCGCGGGAAGGTCGAACTCCACCACGCCGTTGCCCAGGTTGCGGGCTTGGACGTTCGCCAGTCCCGCGCCGTTCACCGCCGTTACGATCCGATCGGCGTACTCTTCCAGCGTGGTGGTGGCGTCAAACGGAATGGCGATGTTCGTGCCGGTCACGCCGCCGGTGCTGTTGAACTCGAAGGTGCGAGTCGCGGAGCCGTTGCCCACGGTGAAGCGGTGCGTGTCGCTAATCGGGCTGCCGGTCCCGACTTGCGTGACGGTGGTGTTGGCGGTGTTCGCCGTGACGGTGCTGGGACCGCCGATGTGGACCCGGCCGCCGCCCAAGTGCTGCGGCGCCACGCCTTGGAGGCGCGTCGGGTTCGCGGCCTGGTACACCACGATGGCTTGCACGATCGCGTCGGCAATTTCCTCTTTGGTGCTGGCCGCCGTGAACGCGACGGTGCGATTCGTCCCTTGCACGGCGCCGTTGCTGTCGAACTCGAACACGACGGGGCCGGTGCTGTCGGTCAGCGTGAACCGTTCGCCGTCTTCAATGCCGCCCGTGGCGCCGCCGGCCGTGGGCACAATCAGCGTTAGCACCTGCGGCAGTTGCAAGGCCGAACCCGCGCCGGGCGTGGTCAAGGTGGCCGGCGCCACGTTGGCCGGCGTCAACGCACTGTCGTTAGCCAAGGTATGAGCGCTGGTCCCGCCCAAGTTGACGTTAGTCAACGTCATGGCGTTCACGGTCTTGAAGAAGACCGTGGGGTTGAGGGCCAACCGCGCGATCTGGTCGCGAACGGCCGTCACAATGTTGTCCGCCACGGTGGCCGCGTCGTCGGCGTTGGCGACGTTAATCGCGATGTGGTCAACGTCGCTCACGTTGCCGACCTTGTTGAATTCAAACGTGACCGACTCGGCGCCCAGGGTGATGGTGAACGTCTCGCCGTCGGCAAAGGCCGCGCCGCCCGCGGCCGGCACGGTCACCGAGAACGGAGCACGGGTCTGGAGCGTCAGCGGGCTGGTTCCCAGGTCAATCTGGTGGTCCGTGTCGTCACCGAGCGCGGACAGGCTGGGCTGACCGTTGGCGTCGGCGTCCACGCCCGAGCCGAGGAACAAGGGATTATCGGCACTGATGACGTGGCGGGCGCCGCCGTCAACGAACCGCGTCGGATACTGGAACGTGGGGTCGATCGAGGAGTCCGGCGCGTCGCCAAAGTCGAGTTGGGCGCCGCCCAGCAGGATCGTAAACCGCGTCTCGCCTGCCGGTTGGTTGGGTTGGAGATCGTTCCCGGCGATGTCCTGAATCGCTTCGACGAACTGCCCCGTCGTGGGAACGGAACCCATCGCGGTCGTGCCGGGCGAGACTGCCGAAGCGCCAAGCAGCGTCACTTCGGGGCCGCGCGTTACGGCCGACGTTCCCACCAGCAAGCCCCGAGCGACCGCCGTGTTGATGGCCTGAAGGAGGTTAATCGCCAGGGACTCGTCGGTGAACGAATCATCGGGCAGGAAGGGCACGGCGACCGCCGCCGGCATGCCCGGTACGCCCACTTGCACCAAGGTGGTGGCGGGGCCGGGGCCGGGGGTGAAGATGAAGTTCGCGTCGGCGCCTTGAAGGACGACCGTCGCCCGCTCCACGACCACCGGGTTTAGCACCGGATAGGCGTTGCCAATGGCGGCGGCCAGGAGGTTGGCCACGGTGTCGGCCGTATCGCCGACCTGGAACTGGACGATGACGTCGCTGGCGGGCGAAAGCGTCCCGTCGCTGTCGAACTCGAATGTCTTGGGCGCGGTCACGCCGTCCGACAACACGAACGTCTGCCCGTCGGCGATGCCGTTTACGTCGGCGCCTTCAAAGGGAATCTGGATTCCAAACTCGGGCCGCACGCCGGGAACGCCCATTTGCGTCAGGCCACCCGTCCCCGCCGTTTCCAGGATATGGTTGACGGTCCCGCCCAGGTGGACGTGGCCGTTGTCGTAGTAGACCGGCGTGAGGTCCAGATCGTACATGCCGTAAGCCATGCCGGCATTGGCGATCACGTCCAAGATGCCCGGCCGGTGCGTCGAGACCATCGTGATGGGGTCCACCACGGTCACGCCGCGCACCAGGTCGTCGGTCGAGTAGGAAGCATCGAATGGAATGGCGATGTTGGCCGGATCGGTCAAAACGCCGTTGTTGTCGAACTCGAAGTTGACCACCTGGCCCGGTTGGCCCGCCTCGGCCAGCTTGATGGTGAACACTTCGCCGTCAATGATCGGCTGGGCCACGCCGCGCTGGGTCAATTGGCTCGGCGCAATGATGTTCAGGATCGTCGTGGCGGTGGCGCCCACGTGGACGCGGTTCCCCGCGGCGCCGGGCATCAGGCCCAGGTTGGCCGCGATCAGCGCGTCGCGCACCTTGAGGGCGATCTCGGCCGCCGAATCGGTCGTGGCGAACACGATGGGAATGTTGTTCGGGTTGAGACGCGTGTCGTTGCTGTCGAACTCGAACGTCACCGCGGGTTGGGCGCCCTGCCGCACCGTGAAGCGATCGCCATCGGCAATGCCGCCGGCGCCGCCGCCTGCGGTGGGGATCACCAACTCCATCGACTGGCGAACCATGAGGCTGTACCCGCTCTCGTACTCGAAGTCGGCGATGTTGCCGTTGTTGTCGGTAATCGAGAACTCGTCGCCGTCCTTTACCTGCGCGCCGTTCGAGGCGTTGATGAAGAACTTGTCGGTGTTGTTTAGCGTGATTACATACACGCCGCCCGGCTCGAAGATGCCCGCCACCGGCGTAATGCGGATCAGGTTATTGGTTTTGTCGTAAGCGAAGGTGTAGTCCTCGCCTTCGACCATCCGCCGCCCGTTCTCGGTGATGGTGACCGCCGCCGAGACGACCGAGGGATCGTCCACGCCCACGCCGTCTTGCGGATCGACCGCGCTGGGGCCGTCGATCAACTGGATCAGGAACTCGGTGAAGATGCCGTCTTGGCGTTGCACGACGGTGACCGTCGGGTCGCGGTCCAGGCCCTCGGCGTCGTTGTCGCGCGGGGTGTGCAGGAAGGCGTTGATGCCCACCAGGTCGGCCCGATCCAAGGCGCCGCGGTCGATGAACGGCGTCTGGCCGGCGCCGCCGCCGGGCGGGTTCACCACCGGGTCGTCCACGCGAAGTTGCCCGAAGGCGTCGAACTCCGGCGCGATAATCGGCGAGGGCGCGATGCCCAAAGGATTGCGCACCTGGAGCATCGCATTGCGGTCGCCCAACGAATTGATGCCGCTGTCGATCGCCTGCGAGCCGACCGCCAGGTAAAAGTTGTTCTCCGCCGCGTTCACGAACAACGGTTCGCCGGGTTGCAGCAGGATCGCGCTGTCGCCAAGCGGATTGCCGCCGGTATTTACGCCCGTGGTGTCCGTCGCATTGTCTTGGTAGAGCGTGCCGCCCACGACGGTTTCGCGGCCGGCCACGTTCGAGGACGCATCAACCGTGATGCCCGTGCCGAAATTCGCTACGATGTTATTGAGGATCGTGGGGCTGGCGTTGTCGGCGACTTCAATACCCACGTCGCCGCCTTGGCCGGTTCCATACAGCGTATTGTTGACGATCCGTCCAAAGGGCACCGAGGCCGCCTGGCCGCCCGCGTTGTCGCCGCTGAAGTGAATGGCGCCTTGGTTGTTGCGGAAGATGATGTTGTTCTCGATCACCGCCGCGGGAACCAACCGCTGGTCATGCACCTCGCGCAGGTTGCGCACTGGGCCGGGGTGTGGGTTGTTCTCGCCCGATTCGTTGCCCCGCGCGCCCGAGTCGTAGTTGACGCCAAACTGCGAGGAGAACGAAATCTGGTTCGAGTGGACGTAGATCAAGCCCTGTTCCCGAACCTGGTTGCTGTCGCCGATCAGGCCGTGCTCGACCTCGTTGTTGTTGACGATCACGAGCCCTTCGGGGCTGCGAATGGTCTGCGTCGTTTGATTGACGCCGTGGAGGACCGTTTCAATCTCGCCGAAGTTGAAGGGGTCAAACGCCCCGCCCGCGGTGCGGTTATCGGGAATGTTCCCGATCACGTTGCCGTACAGGTTCACCCGGGCGCTGGCCGAACTGGTTCCCGTCACCGTGCCGTCCGCTATGCCGGCGGTCACTTTCAGCACGTCCTGCACTTGGGCGCTGTTGATCGCGTCGCGGATGCGCGCGGCCACCACGTGGGCCGGTTCAAAATCGCGGTAGGCGATGCGCACGTGACCGGCTTGCACGCCCGGTCCTAGCACGAAGTTATTGCTGCCGTCGGGCGGTTGGACGGTCAGGTCGGCGTCGTCGAACTCGAACGTCAACGTTTGAACGCCATCGCTCAAGGTGAAAGTGCGTCCTTCCTTGATTTCCCAACCGGCCGGGATCGTCAGCGACACCGACTGCGTGAAGCGGTCGTTGCTGTCGAAGTGCCGATCGGTCCGCATGAAACCTTCGGCGAGAGGGCTGGGATCCTGGCCGCTCGCCGGATGCGGCAGCGACGTGCCGAACTCCGTGCCGCGGCGGATTTCCACCTGGTACGGACCTTCCACTACCTGATTGACGGGGCGGTAGCGGTCTTCGACGTAATTCGCATTGTTTTGCGCGCCGAAAACCATTTCGCCACGCTCCGCGAGACCAACGATCAAATCGTCAACGTAGAGACCTTCAAAGCCGTTGTTGCGGGCGCGGAGGTTGCTTAGGAACGCGCCAAAGTTGTCGCCTTCCAGCGTGAACTGGTTGTCGAACAGGCCCTGTCCGCCTACCAGGCCGAATTGCGCCGCGGGCTGGATGACCGTCTCGCCCGGAGGCGCCGCCTGGCGGTCCACCACGCGATGTTCGATCAACCGCACGATTTCGTCGAAGGTCTTAACCAGGCGGCGGTCTCCGCCGTGGTAGACGTCGGCGATGGTATGGGCGATGGCGTCGGCTACTTCGGCGTCGGTCATGCCGGCATGCAGCGGAATCCGGACGTGCGCCACGTCGTCGGTGACGCCCGCTTCGCCTTCGATAAACCGGTTGAACGGATAGCCGCGCGGATCGGGCGCCAGGTTATTGGAGGCCGTAATGTTCCGCGCGCCGGGGATGTTCACCCGGTTATCGACCAGGTGCGTGTTGATGAACGTGTAGGGAACTTCAATGTCGTTGCGGTCCGGAGCGTCGAAATCCAGACCGCCGCCCGCCAACAGCACCGGCTCGTCGGGATTGCGAACTTCGATGGTCAGGTCGTAGGCGCCCGTGTCGCCGCCGGACCCTTGACCTTCGCGGAACGGATCGATGCCCGTGTTCCCGGCGCCCCAAACCATCACGTAGTAGTAGCCGGCCTCGGTCGTGTAACCGGGGTCGTTGGGCAATTGCGCCGGGGGCACGTTGGGATCGTTAAAGTTCACGGGCGGCGTGGCGCCCGGATCGCCCGGGTTGCCCGGTTCGTAATCGATGCCCGCGTCGGCCGTCTGCGTTTGCACCACCACGCCGCGGTCATCGAGCAACGAGATCATGGCGCCGGCGAACATCGTCGCCGGGTCGGCGAAGGCGCGGATCTGCGAGCGATCCGAAACGCGAATCTTGAAGAGGTCAACGTCCTGGTCCGGCAGGACGTTCGGGAACAAACGCTGTTGCTCGGGCGTCAGCGTCAGGTGGTTGTTGTCGCCAATGAACCCGCTGGCCTGGTAGGTGTCGCCAGCCATAATCAGGTTCGTGCGGTGAGCCGTCGCCAGCGTGTCATTCGTCGGTTCGCCCGGAAGGGCCTCGTTCAGCGGATCGCTGGTCGGGTCGTTCAAGGGGTCGGGCGTGAAGGTGAACGGCACGTAGTTCACCTCCAGGGCCACCTGCATGTTGTAGGCGACCTGCGCGGCCGTATCGAAGATCGTGTAAGGAATTCGGATGCGGCCGGGCGTGACCCCCGGCGGCCCGCCCAGGCCGGCGCCGGCCGTGACGTTGTCAAACTCGTAAACAATGCCGTCAACGGTGAAGTTATCGCCGTCTTGGATCTTGGCGCCGGTGGGGGCCACCAGCGTGTAGCCGGTGTCCACTTCAAACGCTTGCTGCAGGCCGACGCCGTTCTCGAAAGAGAATTCTTCGATGACCGTGTACATGCGGTCGCGCAGCTTCGAGCCGTCAATGGCGCGTAGCTCGTCGCCTTGCGTGCGGGAGTGCCCGACGTTGAGCGAACCCGCCGAACTGAAATCGATCCGCAGCCGCACGTTGCTCCGGCCCGCCAAGGGCGAGAGATCGACCCGCGCTTGCCGCCAGTTGGCGGTTTCAAAGGTTTCCTGCACCCGGAAATGGGGCAAGGTCGTCGGGTTGGGGTTAATCGCCAGGTCGCGACCGGTATGTTGGTCGTTGGTGGACAACAACACCCAATTGCCGCTATCGTCGGTGGCGAACACGCGGAACGAGTCCCGCATGGATTCATTGGGCGGAGTGTTTTCGGAGTCCAGGAAGTAATTAAAGTACGCGACCGGTTTGTCGGCGGCCGAGTAGCTCGACAAGTCGAACAGCGCGCTTTCCACCGTGCCATAGGCGCCGCCGGCAAAGTCGTAGTTGTGACCAACCGCGGGCGTGAACGCCGGGACGTTGTTCAAGTTGTGGGCGCCGCCGCCCTCGTAACCGAAGTGGAAACTTCGGCCACCCAGTGTCGTTGCGGTGCGGCTCAGGTCTTCCGGTACGGGTACGCCGTGACCGGCGTCAATGCCGCGTGAGCCGGTGACGTGCCAGAGGTTGAAGTCCAGGTTGGAGAACGCCAAGCCGTTCACGCCGCCCAGCCCCGTGCGCAGCACGCTCAGGTTGTTGTTAAACACCGGCTCCAGCGTGCCGGGAATCTCGTGCTGCGGGTCCAAAGCGACAAGATCGCCACCCGCGTCCATGGCGAACACCAAGTTGGCGTAGCGCCCGTCCTCGGCGTTCACGGGGCCATAGGTGAGACCCTCGAACGGGAACCGCGTACCGTCGGCCGGATCGAAGACGTTGGTAATGAACGTCATCGAAGCGCCCAAGGAGGAACTCACGTTATTCACCCGCCACAAGCCGCCTTCTTCGCTCACCGCGTAGGTCTGGCCCGTGCCTTGAATGTAGGTGAGGCCCGTGATTTCGCCGCCGGGGCCGAAGCCGTTGCCTTCGTTGGCGATGGACGGACCGCTGACTTGGAGCTGCAACCGCCCCCGATCAATGAATTGCAGCTCCAGTGCCGCCACGCGGGTTCCACCAGGGGTGCGAATCTCGGTCGCTTGCAGGGCCTCGAACGAATCGGCGCCCGGCACGATCCCCGGGCTGGCGGCTTGGAGCGTCAGGAGGTTGGCAATCAGGCCGTTGGCGACTGCGCGGTTCGTCTCGGCCCCCGTGGCGGTAAACGTCACGGTATCCAACAAGGTCCCGTCTTCCGTGCGAATTTGGATCGAGTACACGCCGGGCGCCGCCGGATCAGTATCGGCATTATTGCCGCCGATGGTGATCGTGCTCGCCGTGCGCAGGCGTCCTCGCTCCACAATGTTCGTGCCGGCGCCCAGATGACGTGAGCCGACAATCCGATCCGGCGACGGACCGCTAATGGCCACGCCGCCCGTGGTGAAGCGATAAAGGACGTTCTTATCGTACGCCACATTGGAGTCAGGCGATGAGTTATCACCGTTGGCGAAACTCCGGCTGCCGACCGCGTAGAGTTCCAGCGTATTCGTGCCGAAGTAGGTCATCGCCTCGAACTCGTAGCCCACGCCCTGCGCGAGGTTCGTGGGGACTGTTCCATCGGGATCGACATAGGTCAAAATACCATCGTCGGCCACGAAAACCGGCGAGCCCGTTTCTAGATCGATCCGGTGGAACCGTCCATCGGCCGCATCGGTCGAACCTTCCGTGGTGAAGGTGTAAAGCTCACTCTCCTGCGGGTTCAGAGCAATATCACCCGTGTTGATGTTCACGCCCGCGACCGTGGTTTCCATGAAACCCGTGAAAGCGTCAACCATTTGCAGCTGGCCATTTTCCCGGTTGACGAACAACGTCACGTCGCCCAAGTGGTAACTGACGCGGGATTCAAACGGCGTAATCTGCTCGTTCTTGGCCGTCACGTCGCGCGAACCGGGCGCCTGCGGACCCACGTTGAGTAGGATCGACACGTCCGGCGGTTGGTCGGGGTATCGCTGCGCGGGGTCGATGCGGTCTTCCACGATCCGGTGGATCGAGCCGATCGGCTCCAACCGGGTGAGCACACTCGTGGCGCCGGCTTGCATGAACTGGTCCAGCACGGTGGGCAGTTGGTTGCTGGTGCTGACCGCCAGGTAGTAGGTCCCTTCAATCAGCTCCACCGGGCCGATGTACGGGTCCAGCGAGCCGGCGCTGCCGCGATCCAGGGCGTCGATGTCGGCCCCGTTGAGCGGCTCCGCTTGATCGTCGGCCACGTTCGAGTCGCGACCCGTGAAGATCAGCTCGCCCGCCGCGTTGAAGATGGCGATGTTTGTGTTGGCGCGGGCCAGGCCGTCGGCATAATCCAGGTCGAACACCAGCGGCATGTGCCGCGTGGGGTTGGTGAAGTCGGGGATGTTTTGAAGATTCTGGAAATCCACTTCGAACTGGTAGAAGTCCACATCCGGATTCGTTTGCGACGGCGCATTGGGCAGCACCAGCGTGCCCGCAATGGCGAGCGCGCCGCGGTCCGAGCGGACCACGTTGCCCACGTTCAGCGCGGCGCCAAGCGAGTCGTTGCTGTCCAAGTGCGCGCCGCCGGTCACGATCTCGGCCGCTTCGCCCATCAGCGGCGAGTGGATCACTTGCCCCGTCAGGTCGATGCCGTTACGGGCGTAACGCACGTCGGCAAAGCGAATGGTCGAACCGGGGTGCTCGTCGACTTCGCGCAGACGCACCTGGAACTGGTACTGGCCCGAGGTCAAGCCCTGGTCCAACTTCGACCCGTCGCGCAGATCGTCATAGTCCGTCAGGGGATCGACCACGTCGGCTTTGTCCACGTTGCTGCTGCGCACGCGCACGTGGAACGTGGGCAACGTGGTCGGATTCGCCGGACCCGGCAGCACGATGCGGAAGCCCGCGTCGCGAGGGTTGGTGGTCCCGTAGTCGGTGAACCCGTACAGGTTGCCGGGCGAGCGGAACAGCCGCGAGGAGAACAGCGACTTCTGGAGCACGTTCGCGTGCAGCGTATCGCCCTGGAGTGGGTCGATTCGTTCGAAGATCGCTTCTTCCTGGATCCCTTCGTAGTACGAGTTGTTCGACTGCGCCAAAATCTGGCCGTTGGCGTCGATCAGCTCGATGACCGTATCCAGCGAGTGCGTGGTGCGGTCCACGTCGATCCAGACTTCGGTTCCCGGCGTGGCCTTGAAGCTGTACACGTCAACGTCGCTGGTGTCGTTCAAGATGCCGTGAACCTCGAAGCCCAAGCGCAGGTTCTCGTCGCCGGCTTTTTCGTGCGGGGCCAGCGAACCCAGCGATTCGGCCGACGCCGCCGTGGCGTTGGTGCCGGGCGCCGCGGCGTCTTCCGTTTCCAGCTCGAAGTAAATCGCGACGTTGCGGTCGTGCGCGTACCGGCCGATTTCCAGGCTCCGCCAGTTGCCGGCCTGGGGCACGGTCATGTCGCCGTTGCCGTTGGTGTCGTTGTTGGGCAAACCTTGGGGCGTGAAGCCGGCGCCCACGGTGTCGTCATGCAGCGAAGTGAAGACCACCGGGAACCCCGGCGTCCCGACCACGTGCAGCATGCCGCCGATGCGGTCGTTGATGTCCAGGGCGTTCCCCGTGGCGGTAAAGCCCGCCTCGGTCCCCAAGAGCTTGACCACCAGGCTTTCGTTGGACTGGCTCTTGAGACGCAAGCCGCCGTAGGTGTGGAAGTCCGGAATGTAAATCCGGTCCCGCAGGACGTGGACAATATCGGTGTCGTCCCACAGGCTTTGCGTGGTCAGAATACCGCCGCGCACTTCCATGCCGTTGACGCCCACGTTGCCCTGCGCGCTTGCAACGTTGTTCGCCAGGCGGTTTTCCTGCACCAGCGGACCCGCATTGCGCTGGAACTGGGTGAAGCGGTCGGCCAGGCCCGTTTCGCGGCCGCCGTCCAACCGCAATTCGTGGTTGAGGGCGTTGGCGTTGATGCTGATCGCCGGACCGTCGTTGTCGCGAATGATGTTCGAGACGATGATCGGCTGGGCGCCGCGGACAAAGATCGTGGCTGGATCGTTCGAGCCTTGGCCAAGGCGGTTGGTGTTGGTGAGCTGGCCGCCCTTGCCGTTGGCGTTGTTCTCGATGACGCTGTTGGTGATCCGCGCTTCCGCCTGGTGGATCTCGATGACATTGAACCCGGCGAAGCTTTGCCCCAACGTGGTGATGCCGCCGCCGTAGGTAATCAAGGCGTGGTCAATGCTGGCGATGCTGGAGTGATTGAACACCAAACCACCCCAGTTGCCCGCCGCCGGCAAGTTGCCCGGCGCGTCGTTATTGGAGTTGAACGTGCCGCTGCCGCCAAAGCGGTCGTCCCGCTGCGACGTGAAGACCACTTCCAGGCCATCGGCGCCTTCCGCCAGGAATTGCGTGCCGATGTTCGCCTGAATGCGCGCCCCTTCCAACTTGACGATCGTGCCCGGATCGATAGCCAGACGGGCGTCGAAGCGCGGACGATGAATGCCGTCAAAGGCGTTGATGTGACCGTTAAGGATGCCGCCAATCGGGTTGCCGGCCGCGTCACGAGCACCAATCTCCCGGCCCGTGTCGACAAACACCGTATCGGTGCGGTCCATCTCGCCGACCAATAGGTATTCAACCGCCGGATCGACGTTGGCCGCCGAGGTTTCGCCCGGCGCCAAGGGCCGGCTCAAACGGTAAATGCGGCGGCCCACGAACTCGCCCGTGGCCTGCGGAATGCCGTTGATCTGGATGCTGCCCGTAGTGTTGGCCGCGCCATCGGTATCGGCGACCACGGCCACCGGCGGATTGTCGGTCGCGGCGGGGAACACCGCCGACGGCGGCGACTCAAAGCCGTTCCGGTCGACGAACGTCATCCGGTACAAGTACCGATTGCCCTCGACCAGCGTGCCCGGCGTGGACGAGGCCGGGAAAGTAATCAGGTTCGTCGGCGGGAGGGTCTGCTCCAAAAACGCGCCGCCGGGCGTGCCTTGCAGCACCAGGTTTTCCGAGATCAGGTGGGGAATGTCGGTATCGTCCCACCGGCCCGCGACCGTTTGCTGCCGCAGCGCGGCGCCGGGCACGGTGGCAATTCGGATGAACAACCCGTTCTTGGAGTTGTTCAAAATCGTATTGCCGTGAATGTCGGGACCGATCCGCTGATAATCGGCCGTGAAGGCGCGGGCGTACTGCGACTGCGGCGAATGGAAGTTCGTTTCTTCAAAGCTGTTCGGGTCGGCCGAAATCGCCGCGTCTTGGTTGTTGGTGATCCGGTTGAACGTCACCGTGGGGCGAGATTCGACCATCTCGATCGGGCTGACGGTCTGGTTGGCCGAGGCGATGTTGACCTTGCCGCCGCCAAAGCGAATGTTGGCGTGGTTCACATAGTTCAAGAACACGCCGTTCCGTTCCCAGTCGAAGTGCGACTCGCGCAGGTCCTGGTCGCGGCGGAACAACAAACCGCCCCAGTCGCCCGCCTTGGGCGATTGCGGCACGGTGGGGTTGGTGTCGACGCCCGTTTGCTCATCGTCGTAGGACGTGAAGAACACGCTATTGCGGGGCGTGCCCAGCACTTGCAGCGCGCCGCCGCTGCGGTCGACCGTGGGAGATTCGCTGCCCACGTTAATGCTCGACAAACGCAGCTTGAAGACCGCGCCTTCGTCGATCATCAACGTCACGTTCTGCGGAACGTTCAGGAGCGTGCTGGGGCGGTCGTTGCGGAAGTTAGCGTCGTTGTCCAGAATGGGCGAGCCGTCGGGCAAGCCCAGGCCGGTCGTGGGCGCCTGGCCGATCTGGTAAGGCAGGTTGTCTCCCAGCGTGGCCAGGTTGCCGTCGGCGCCGCCGTTGCCGACGATCCGCACCAGGTACGGCGTGACCGGTTCGCCGGGCGACGCCGCGGCGTGGTTCTTGCGCTGCAACTCCAGGTAGCTCAGCGCGTCCCGAATGGTGTTGAAGGGATTGCTCAGTTCGCCCGTTGGCTGGGGCTGCCCCACGGCGGGCTGGTTCGCCTTGTCTACATAAATGACTGCCGGCGTGCTGGGCGTGGCGGTGGCCACGTTCAAGGGCGCCGCGGTTTGGAACCAGAAATCGTAGGCTCCGCCGGGAATGCCGTCCGCGTCGCCGTCGAACTGCGTGCCGGTGTCGTCCAGGAGCGCGCTCCGCGCCTCGGGGCGCATGGTCAGACGCAAATCGTACTTGCCTTCCGACGTGCCGCCAAAACCGGTGTCGGCGATCGTCGGGTCGAATTGGTCGTTGCCGCTGGCCGCCACGGCGATAAAGTAATTGCCCGGCTCCAACTTCAACTCGATGTAGGAGTCTTCGCTGTAGTAGTCGTCGTTCCGAGCGATCAACTCATGGCGCCCGTCGGGCGACTCGCGGTACAGCACCATGTAGGTGTCGAGCGAGCTGGAGTCCGGCAACCGCTCTGCGAACGTCTCTGCGGTGAATAGGCCCGTCTGCTCCACAGTAAAGCGATACAGGTCGATGTCCTTCGACTGCGGCCGGAACAGCCGCTGCCCGTGGACGATGTCGTGGTCGCCGGGGAATACCGGCTCGGCGGCGCGGACCGGGCCGATGTCGCCCACGTCCGCAGTCGGAATGTTCGCTCCGACATAACCTTCCAAATGGCCGCTTTGAAGCGTCAGGCCCGGTAGTTCCGTCGAGAAGCCCAAACCGAGCAACTGCCCGATCTCGTTCATCGCGGTTTGGAAGAAGTTCGCGCCGAAGTCGTCGTCCCAACTTTCGGCGGCGTCCATAATCACGATACCGCCGCCGAGGGGCTCCGGTAGACCCGGCGGGCCGCCGCCCACGCCGTCGGGCTTGACGTTGGAAACCGCCAGCAATCCGCCCGGCCCCGTCGGGAAGAACGGGTCCACCGCCCGCGGGTCGCCAATGGCAATGGTAAACCCTTCGTCGGCCGTCTCGACAAACTCGACTCCGAACAAGTTGCTATAGATTTCGAAAATCTCGCGAATGCGCGGCACATATTCTTGGTTTGGATCATCGTCGATGACGTTGGGCAAAGGATTGCCGAGCGAATCGAAACCGATCAAATCCTTGAAGTTGTACTTGTAAGTCGGGATGATGTCGTCCCGATCTTGCGCGTCGTCGCGGATGTGCTCTTCGGCCTCGATGTGGCGATGGCCCGGTTCGTCGGCGCCGCCTGGCATCGGAAGCGGGAAGTGCTGCGGATCGATCGACGAATGCACAATCAGGCTCGACGTGAATCGATCCAGACGCACGCCCACGACGCCGCTGCCGAGCGTCACCTCCTGGTCGCCCAGCAACACCAGACGCGTCGGATCGGTCGGCGAGAGCGAGGCCGTTACGCCCAGCGCCGCCGAGCCATTGATCGCATTGCGAATCTTGACGGCAACTTGGGCCGCCGAGTCGGTGGCCAGGAAGGGAATCTCGGTGCGGCCGGCGGTGAACCCGCCCGTCTTGTTCAGTTCAAACGTGACCGCGGTCCCGGCGTTGTCGACAACGCGGATCGTCGCGGTATCATTGATCGTGGCGCCGTTGCCGGTGATCTGGATCACCTTGGCCGTGTCGAGGTTCAAGTTGACTTGATCGCCGAACCGCGAACCCGGCTCCTGGTTGATCACGATGTCGGCCCCCTTGGGTCCACCGCTCGGCGGCGGAGGAGGCGCGGGAACATTGTACGTGACGTTGGCCACCGGCTTGTAGAAGTCGGCCTGGCTAAAGTCCACGTCATAGCCCAGGTCGGCCATCGCGCCGATGGTGATCACGCTCAGGGGATTGTCGTCGTCAATCCCGTTCAGGTCGTCATCGTCGTCCGTTTGCGGCGTCGAGAGATCGAGCGGATTGGTCGGATCGTCCAAGTCGGCCAGGTCCACCAGGCGGCTGGACATCAACTCGTTGATAAACACCGACTCTCGCCAGTTCAACTCCTGATGCTGACCGAACTTCTCGCCAAAGTCCGTGGTCGGCACCGTGTACAGGAGGTTTTCAATGGGGATCGACTGGTTTTGCGAGTTCTGGCCAAACACGGCGTTGTACTGCGCGACCGCTTGCGGGCCGACGTACCGCGGGTTGGTCGAGCCGGCGCCCTCTACGAACCCAAACGTTCCCCATAACGAGCCAAAGCCGAGCACGTGGCCGATCTGGTGGATCATTTCCTCCACCAGATGGTTGCCGGTACCCTCGTTGCGCGGATCCGTCAGCGCGCGCAGGTCCTCCACGTCAAATTCCATCATGCCTTGCCACGGCAAACGCGAGTCGGGCCGCAAGGCCGTGGGAATGGCCGTTCCAAAGAATCCGCCCGGACGGACGCGGAGGTCGGGATCGTTGATCCCCAGCACCATGATCTGGATGTCATCGATGCCGCCCACGTCGGGCAAGTCACCCACGATGATTTGCTCCCAGCGATCGGCCGCGTCCCGGATCGCCTGCTGGAACTGCACGGGAACGGAATCGTCGGGGAAGACGAGGTCAATATCAAACCCTTCCTTCCGGTCCGGCGCCCCGTTCACTTGCACGGTGACGGGCGCTTCGGGCGCCACGTCGTCGGTGCCGATGCGCAGGCGGAAGGTGCTCGCTTTGCCGGCCACGGTGGCGCCGGGCAAGTTGTAGAGCGGCGCGCTGAAGGTCAGCGTGGCCGTGTTGTTATTGGCGTTGTAGACGACCGAAGTCGGATTAAAAAAGACGTCGTCGTGATTGGAAACCGTGTCGCGCGTGAAGATGAGCTGGTAGAACTCGGGATTCTCCGCCGACGCTTCATCGAGATCGTCCTCGTTGAAGTACACCACAATTTGGTTCTGGGCCTGCGTCAGCGTACCGTTGGCATTCCGCGTGATCGGCTGCGGCACGACCGCCACTACTTGCGCGCCCAGGTCCAACTCAAACAGCAACTGATCGCGATCGGTGCCCGCCACTGTGGGCATGAGCGGGTCGCCCAGCGTGTTGCGAATGGCGGTGATCCCGGTTTGGTCCTCGCCAAACAGCTCCAACCGGTAGTGATCGTCCGGCAGCGTCGCGCTGAAACGCACAACGACGTGATTGGATTGATCGCCCAGGCCGATAAAGCCAGGCGTCACAATCACGTCATTGCCGTTGTCGAACACCCCGTCAAAACCGCTGCGCGTCAGGCGCACGCCTTGTTGCAGCGTCGCGGTGTCGATGGTTTGCCCCTCTTGAAACACGAGCGTGAGATCGCGCGGGGCGATGTTCCGAATCTCGTTATTCGTTAAGAGGTCGCCGTCGTTCGGCTGGACTGAAATCAACCGCGGGCCCACCGCCATCAGTTGACGTTCTTCCAGCTTTTCCAGGTGCATCGCGCGTTCCGAAGCACGGTAGGTCGTGCGGCGCAACACCTTACGCGGATGACGTTTCTTCATGGAGCGTTGAGACGGATGGCGGAAAGGTCGCGGGGTCATGAACACTAGTCTCGACAAGTGTAAATACAACTCGAGCGCGCAGGGGAAAGGCTGGCGCCTTCCCGTGGACGTTACTGCAAGCAAGAGTGCGGGTGATGAACTGCCTCATCCCACAACAGCCCCAGTTCACATTGCAGATGAGGTTCCGCGTGCGGCAACTTCGATTATAGCCACGCCAAACCTCATTGCAAATTCTTATGGGGGGATGGTTTCCCAGGTAACCCAAATATCCCATATATCCATATGTTCGTCGTTTCAATTGGTGAGGATAAACGGGCTGTGCCGGGGTCGTAATATTCCGTCGTCGTTGTGGTAAAGGTGGGTTCCGAACGCTCCCCCTCGGGAAGGGGTAGGAAGGGAGAAATCTCCCGCGTTGGATTGGACGTTGCCTCCCACCACTTTGTTCCATTGCTTTTCTGAAAAACGATTGGAGTTTTTCGGACGGTTCTTCCAGCGCTGGTGACGCAAGTGAGGTATTTACTCCCTTCGGGTGATATCTGTTTCGCAACCTAGGTGTTTTCGTTGACAGCTATTGCCCGCAATGCTTAAAATTCTCGGTTTTCCTTGTTCGACAAGAGACGCTCGGGCGCCGTCTGCCGATGCCGGCCCAGGCCCAACGCTTTCGGGGAGTCCACACATTGGAAGAGGCAATCAGAAAGGCGGACGTGCTGATTGAGGCGCTGGGGTGGATTCGTCGTTTCCGCGGCAAGGTGACGGTTATCAAGTTGGGCGGAAGCGTTCTGGAAAACGAAGACGCCCTGCGGCACATGCTCTTGGACATCGTGTTCATGGAAACCGTGGGCATGCGCCCCGTGGTAGTGCATGGCGGCGGCGCCGCGATTAGCCGCCGCATGGCGGAAGCGGGCATCCGTCCACGGTTCATCCAAGGCCGCCGCTATACCGATGACGCCACCTTGGCGATTGTCGAACAAGTCTTGGCGGGCGAATTGAACGAATGGCTTGCCCAACGGATCGAAGAGTTGGGAGGGCGGGCAATGAACCTGAATTTCAACACCACCAACGTCTTGTTCGGCGAGCGGATCACCTTAGCCGGTCAAGACGGCGAAGAATTGGACCTGGGACACGTCGGCCGCGTCACGCGCGTGGATCGAGACACCATCGAGAACCTCTGTTACGCGGGCCAGGTTCCCGTAATTCCCTCGATGTGCGTGGACGAGACGACCGGGCAGAAACTGAACGTCAACGCCGATACGGCCGCCACCGCCGTGGCGCAAGCGCTTGGCGCCGAGAAACTCATGTATCTGAGCGACGTAAACGGCGTGCGCCGCGACAAGCACGATGAAGCGTCCTTGATTCACTCGCTTACCGCCTCCGAGGCCCGCCAGCTCATCCGCGACGGCGTCATTGACGCGGGCATGATTCCCAAGGTCGAGGCCTGCCTTGATACGCTTGACAAGGGTGTTCGCAAGGTCCATATCATCGACGGGCGGCTACGCCATTCGCTATTGCTGGAGATTTACACCAATACGGGCGTCGGCACCGAACTGGTCCGCGATCCCTGAAACCAGGTGCGGCGCCATCGCTTGGCGAGAGGTCAATCGCTTTCGCCAGTCGGCTGAGTTTTTCGTAGCGGCGGCTTCCAGTCGCCGATCCAAGTTTACGAACGGGGGAACTTTCGACGATCTTGGAGCGGGTCGCCCCTCCGCGACATGAACCTTCCCCGATGCCCCGTGTCTTTACGCCGTTCACCAACTGGCCCTGGCGTAGCGGCCATTGACGTTTTCGTTGTCCTCCACCCATGAGCGTCCCCGTGACAACTACTTCCGGCCTCAGCTCGGCCGAGACGGTCGAGCTATTCAAGAAGTATGTGATTCCGAATTACCATCGTTACCCGGTCAACCTGGTGCGGGGCGAAGGGTCGTATATCTGGGACAGCGAAGGTAATCGCTATCTCGACTTCTTCCCTGGCTGGGGCTGCAATCTGCTTGGTCACTGTCCCCCGGCCTTGGTCGAGGCGGTGCAGGAGCAGGCGGCCACGCTCATTCACGTGCCCAACACCTGGCATACCGAAGTGCAGGGCCGGTGGGCGCAGATGCTCTCGGAACGCAGCTTCGGTGGAATGGCTTTCTTCTGTAATTCCGGCGCCGAGGCCAACGAAGCCGCCATCAAACTGGCGCGGCTGCATACGCCCAAGGAACGCTACAAGATTATTACCTTCGAGGGTGGCTTCCACGGTCGCACGTTGGCGGCGGTGACCGCGACGGCGCAACCCAAGTACCATGAGGGGCTAGGCCCCCTGGTGGCCGGTTTCCAATATGCGCCGTTTGGCGATTTGGAGGCGGTCCGGCAGTTGATCGACAACGAGACGTGCGCCATTCTCATTGAGCCGGTGCAGGGCGAAGGCGGTATTCGGATTCCGCCGGAGGGCTTTCTCCAAGGCCTGCGCCAGTTGTGTGACGAACACGGGCTGCTGCTGATGTTCGACGAGGTCCAGGCCGGATTCGGCCGCACGGGCGAATGGTTCGCGTACCAGCACTTCGGCGTGACGCCCGACGTCATGACATTGGCCAAGGCGCTCTGTGGCGGGGTGGCGGGCGCGGCGCTCCTGACCACGCGCGAGATTGCCCCGAGCCTCCGACCCGGCATGCATGCGTCCACGTATGGCGGAAATCCGTTGGCGGCCCGGGCGGGCGTCGCCGCCATCGAAATGATCGAGAACGAGAACCTGCTCGAAAGCGCGCGGCGGATCTCGACCATGTTCCGCGAGCGGCTCGAGGCCCTGCAAGCGCGGAACGACCGGATTCGCGAGGTTCGCATGCTGGGGCTGATGATTGGCGTCGAGTTGGCCACCCCCGGCGCGGCGGTGGTTGAGGCCGCGATGAAACGCAAGCTCCTTATCAACTGCACGCAAGGCAATGTCATTCGCCTCTTGCCGGCCATGAATCTTACGCCCGAACAAGTCGAAGAAGGTTGTGACCTGCTAGCGCAGGCGTTGGAAGAGGCGGTCTAGTATTTGCGCCTTCGCATTCACGTCCATGTACAACTTCCCCCTAGCCGGAGGCTAACAGCCTCCGGAATGCCGCGCGTTCATTTGGAGCAATTAGGTCCAGTGCTATTCGCTTCCGGAGGCTGTTAGCCTCCGGCTATTTTTTTTACGAAAGCCTTGTCATGCGTCACGTGCTCACCTTGTTCGAGCTGTCGTCGGCGGAAATCGAACGTGTTTTTGTCATCGCCGAAGATCTGAAAGCGAAACTGGAAAAGGGAGTTCGAGAACCGATCCTGCCGGGCCGCGTCATGGCTCTGCTGTTCGAGAAACCCTCGCTGCGCACCCGCGTCAGCTTCGAGGCTTGCATGACGCACTTGGGCGGAGGCACCCAGTTCCTGGGCGCCGACGTGGGCTGGGGGAAACGCGAGTCGATCGCCGACTTTGCGGGCGTGCTGGGGCAGTATGTCGACGTTATCGTTTGCCGCGCGAACCAGCACCGCCGCGTCGAGGACCTGGCCAAGTACGCGGGTTGTTCGGTCATCAACGGTCTGACCGACCAGGCGCATCCGTGCCAGGCGCTCGCCGACTTGTTCACGATGCGCGAAATTTTTGGCGGCCTTGCCGGTCGCAAGCTCGCCTACGTTGGCGACGCCAACAACGTGGCGCGAAGCCTGGCGGTGGCCTGCGCCAAGCTGGGCGTGCAATTCACAATTGCTTCGCCGGCGGGATACGAGTTGGACGAATCGATTCTGACGGAAGTGCGCCAAGCGGCGCCCATGTGCGACATCGTCCTGACCGATGACCCGGCCGAAGCGGTGCAAAACGCCGACGCCATTTACACCGACGTATGGACGAGCATGGGGCAGGAGGCGGAGCAAGATGAGCGCCGGCGCGTGTTTGCTCCGTACCAGGTCAACGCCGCGCTCATGGCCCGCGCTCCGCGCCGCGCGGTGTTCCTCCATTGTTTACCGGCCCGGCGGGGCGAGGAAGTGACCGACGAGGTGATCGACGGCGCCCAAAGCCGCGTGCTGCAACAAGCCGCCAACCGACTCCACGCGCAAAAGGGACTTCTAGCGTGGTTGCTCGGGTCGCAATCCTAAGCGGCGCCCGGCCGAGGAGCGCGGGCCGTGGGAGGCGCCGCCGCGTTGCGCGCTTCCTGCAGCGCCTCGCGAATGCGCGAGAAAGGCTCCCCGAGATCAAAGTCCGACAACAACCCCGCGCTCGTCTCTTCAATACGCGCGCGGTCGGCTTCGTCCGCCGCGGCAACCGCGACTTGATTCCCGCCGAGTTGGAAGCGAATCCAGCGGCCGTCGTTGGCGCTTCCATCGCTGGCCGCGACGCGCTCGGCGCGGATCACCGTCGCGGCGGATGATAACCGCGCGGGCGTTTGCGGGGCCAGCGGGTCGCCCTCATCTCCCCATACCAAGAGGACCGGAACGTCACTCACGCGCCGCAAGGCCATGGCCGGTGCGCGGTCGGTGCAGACGATCCACGGCGACGTCTTGGCGCGGGCCAATAAGGCGCCGCCGATCAGTTCGCCCTGAAGGAACGGCGCCAGTGAGGGACCGTACAGGATTTCCTGAGCGCGACTCGGCTTCACCGGCGCGGTGCAGTGGAACTCCAGGGGTCGTCCCCCGGCGTTGAGCGCCAAGTAACCGCCAAACAACCCATGCTCGGGGTCGTCCACCACGGTCAAGAATCCGAAGGTCGGCGAGGACGGGGTTGTGCGCGCTGCCATCACACCTCAAGAATAAGGAATTCGTTCCTTTCCATCGGGAAAACCCTGGGAGCGACTTTAGCGGCGTCGTTCGCCTCGGACTGATTTCACGGCGCTGAAACTTGAGCGATTCCGGCCATTTTTGGGAAAAAACGCTAACCGCTCGACAATGGTGAACACCAGCGTTTATACTGAAGCCTCCCCGCCTCAGGAGCCACGTTGGAATGACCCACAATCCCCAACAAATCCCCCCTGTCTTCCATATCGACGTCTCCGCCTCTCCCGGTCAATCGCCAGCCCCTTCCCAAGATCTCCAATCCGGAGAAGCAGTACATTTGCTGCGCCACTTGGTTGCGTCCCAGGAGCGGCAAACCAAGCTGCTGGAAGAGTTGGTGCAGATCATGACCGGCGCTCAACGGCAACGGGCGGCGGAATTAGGACAATGGCGGCAGGCCAATCCCGGATTGGTGCGCGAATGCCGTGACGCCGCGCAGGCGCTCAGCGAAGTGCAAACCCAGTTCTTGCGGAACTTGACCGAGGAAGTCAACGAAAACTCCGAGGCTTTCTTGGAGGGCGAGTTCCTCCTCACGGAGTTTGTGGACCGCTTTGGCCCCCGACTGGCTCACCTGAATGGCGTGCTACAGGTGCTATCCCAATTAAGTAATCCGACCCCCGCTAACACGGCACAGTAGATTCTGGTAGATTTTTATCCACGCAGGTAGGGGTGGCGTTGGCCGACGAGGTGCGCCGCGCGGCTCAAACTTGCGTCGGCCTGACTTGGCTGCCCGATTATTTCGTGCAGCTCCCGCCTCCTACTAGGTTTTCCTTCGCGTTTCCCCTTTTTCGCGAATCAAAACCACCCTCAATATGAGCCATGGTCCCTGCGCGTCGAATAGCCTTGTGGCTTCCGACCGCGAGCACGCTGTTTGCGTGCCTCGCGCTTAATGGCTGCTCGGATAGCATCACCTCGCACGAACTGACGCCAGTCAGTTTGGAGCGCCCCAACCCCGAGACGGCCCTATCCGCGCCGCCATTGCTGCCTGCGGAAGTCGCCAAAACGGATTGGCTCGGCTGGCGCGGCGGGGTGCGGCACGGCGTCGCGCTGGCGGATCCTCCCGTGCAATGGAACGCGCATGAAACGCGCTGGAGCGTCTCGGTTCCCGGCCAAGGGAATAGTTCGCCTGTGATCTGCGGCGGGCAGGTATTCCTGACGACGCAACTTGTCGAGCCTCCGGCGGACGACGCCCGGGACGGGGAAGCGGCGGAAACTGCGTCGTTGGCGGTTCTGTGTTACGCCCACGATACCGGGGAGTTGCTTTGGCTCCGCGAGGTTGGCCCCGCCGTGGGACGCACGCACCGGCGGAATGGCTTCGCTTCGGCCACGGTCGCGTGCGACGGACAACGCGTGGTCGCCAGCTTTGGCGCCGCCGGGCTGCACTGTTTTGATTTGGAGGGCCGTCCTTTGTGGACGGCTTCGCTCGCGCCCATGGATCATCCGTGGGGGGCGGCGTCGAGTCCCGTCATTCATAACCACCGTGTGTTCCAGTTATCTGACAGCCAGACGGAATCAACGCTGGCGGCGTTCGACGTGACGACCGGACGACGCCTGTGGACTGTCGCTCGGGAGAGCCAAGGCTGTTGGACGACGCCAACGGTGGTCGAAGTGGGCGACACCGAGCGCAAGCGATCGTTATTGGTCGTGAACGGTTCGACACGCGGCGCCGGCTCGGCGGGCGACGTGACGGCCTACGATCCCACGACCGGCGCCGAAGTCTGGCGCGTCACTGGAACTTCCGACATTCCATGTCCCTCGGCGGTGGTCGTTCGGGACGAGCAAGACCAAACGCTTCTGATTAGCGCTACCGGCGGGAACGGACCAATTTTTGCAATTCGTCCCGATGGCAGCGGAGACGTGACGGAAACGCATGTCACGTGGCGCCATCCGACCGGCGGTCCCTATGTGCCCACGGGCGTCTACCACAACGGGCGTTACTTTTCGATTGCCGACGGGGGCGTCCTGACGTGTTACCGGCCAGGTGATGGGCATTTGCTCTGGCGCGCTCGGCTCCGCGGCGCATTCTCCGCCAGCCTGGTGGCGGCGTCCGGCCGCATTTACGCCGTCAGTGAACGTGGCGACGTGTACGTGCTGGCGGCGGGAGACCAATACGAACTCCTGGCCGTCAATCGCATGCAGGAACGGTGCCTTGCGACACCGGCGGTATCGGGAACTCGGTTGTACGTGCGCAGCGAAGATCGCCTCCACTGTATCGAACGGAAAGCGTCCGTCGTGTTGTATGAAACGCCCGCGGGAGAGAATGCGGATCTCGACGCGAATCCGAACCAGGCCAAGCCAACGCCGCTGGGCGAGACGCTTCGCGCCGACCCCGCCGCATGCGCCGACGTGGACGTTTCCGTCGGCGCGCTAGCCGACTAGCGACTATGACCGTTTGGACCGTGCGCCTGGCGTTATTGTGCTATGTTGCCGCGCTGACAATCGTGTTGCGGCGTAGCTCGGAGGGGGCCTGGCGATTCGGCGGAATGGTGTGGATGTTGGGCAGTGTTCTCTTGTGGGCGCATCTGGCCGCGGCGTTTCACGAACATCATCACTGGAGCCACGCGCACGCCGCCGCCGAAACCTCGCGCCGCACCGCCGCCTTGGTTGGCTGGTCCTGGGGCGGGGAAATCTATTGGAACTACGTCTTCGCCGTCGTGTGGTCGATTGACGCGTTCATTTGGCGGCTGGCGCCCAACGCCTCTCGGCGGCGTCCTGTGGCGATCTTGGCGGCGATTCACGCTTTTATGTTCTTCATCGTCTTGAACGCGACGGTTGTCTTCGCCGAAGGTGCGATGCGCGCCGCCGGGATCATCGGCGGCGCGTGGCTGGCGGCGATGTTGTTCGCCCGCTGGCGGAGTTGCCGAATTTCGCAAGCCAGCCCGATCCGTATTGATTGATGGGAGCAACCCGATTCAGCCCACGACCGTGCTGGCCGCGAGCGATAACGTATGCGTCCAGCACTGCCGCTGCTTGGCGGGCGCCTGGCGATGGGTTCTATTGAAGGAACGCCGTCTTGCCGGCTCCCGCCGCATGGTGCTTCCCTTCCCACTGGTCGCGCGCGCCGCATGAAACCAACAATTGTTTATCTGACTGCGGGTGGCGCGGGCATGTACTGTGGAAGTTGCATGCACGATAACACGCTGGCCCGGGCGCTGGCGCGGCAGGGCGTCGATCTGCTGCTCACGCCCCTATACACGCCCATTCGCACCGACGAGGAGAACACGAGCATTGATCGCGTGTTCTTTGGCGGAATTAATGTATACCTCCAGCAGAAGATTCCGTTCCTGCGGGCCGCGCCGGAATTCATCGATCGCTTTTTCGATCAGCCCTGGCTTTTGCGCTGGGCCACCAGCCGCGGCATGGAAACCAGCGCTAAACAACTTGGGGCCATGACGGTGTCGATGCTCCGCGGCGCGCGGGGACATCAACGCAAAGAGGTGTTGAAACTTTGCCGGTGGTTGTCGGATGAGGTGCGCCCTGGCCTGGTGATCTCCAGCAACATGCTCATCGCGGGCGCCGCGCCGGAGATCAAGCACCGCATTCAACGTCCGTTCCTGGTGACGTTGCAGGGCGACGACATTTTTCTGAACGACTTACTTGAACCGTACCGGACCCAGGCCTTGGAAGAAATCCGCCGCCTGGACGCTTCGATCGACGGCTACCTGGTTCACAGTTGCTTCTACGCCGACTACATGGCGGATTTCTTGGGGATTGCGCGCGAGAAAATCCATCTCGTGCCCTTGGGGATCGACACGCAGGGTTTTCCCGAATTGCCCGCCGTGGGCGCTACCGATCATCAGGGCGACGAGGCTGGCGCCACGTCGTCCCGCCCTCTGACCATCGGTTACCTGGCGCGTCTAGCGCCGGAAAAGGGTCTGCACGTTCTCGTGGACGCCTTCCTGGAATTGCGGCGCCGCCCAGGCATGGAGCATGCGCGCCTGCACGTGGCGGGGTGGCTCGGCGAAGGGCAGCGCAATTTCGCCGACGAGCAGTTCGCGAAACTGCGCCGCGCGGGATTGAGCGAGCACTTTCACTATGCGGGCGAGGTGGATCGACGGCAAAAGATCACGTTCCTGCGGGAGCTGGACGTGTTTTCCGTCCCCACGGTTTATCGCGAACCCAAGGGTTTGTTCGTTCTCGAAGCATTGGCGGCGGGCGCGCCGGTCGTCCAGCCCGAGCACGGAGCTTTCCCCGAACTGCTAGCGCAAACCGGCGGCGGTCTTCTCACCCGCCCCGGCGATCCCGGGCGCCTTGCCGACGCGCTGCACGAACTGTTAACCAACCACGATCGACGCCGCGAGCTAGCGCATCAGGGACATCGCACCGTTCATGCTCGCTTCAATGCCGATGCGATGGCTCGTGAAACGCGGGAACGTCTGGCGCCGTTTCTCGGTCCCCAACACGCCGAGACCTTGCTCAACGCAAAAGGCCCTTGGGGGGACCAAGGGCCTTGAGCGTCGGGCTTCGGGACGCGCTTCAGGATTGGGGGAGACGCGGGAAGCGCGCCGTGGAAATCCGACGTAGGCTAACTGCTTAGTAACCGCAACCGCACGCCGGAGCGCAGGGGGCGGGGCAGCAGGTCGGCTCGCAGCCGCACTTCGGGGCGCACACCGGACCGCACTTGGGAGCGCGGCACTTCGAAGCGCACGAGCTCTTGCAGTGGCTGAACAGCCGTTGCAGCAAGCCCACGCGGCGAGGAGCGCAGCAGCTCTTCTTGCAGCAAGGAGCGGGGCAGCAGCTCGGCTCGCAACCGCAAGCGGGAGCGGGGCAGCAGGTCGGCTCGCAACCGCACGCCGGAGCGCAGGGAGCGGGGCAGCACGTCGGCTCGCACACCGGGGCGCAAGGAGCCGGGCAGCACGTCGGCTCGCACACGGGAGCGGGACAACACGTCGGCTCACAGCCGCACTTCGGGGCGCACGCCGGCTGGCAACAGCCGCCGTGGCCATGACCCATCATCCGATTCATCAGCTCGAACGCGCTGGCGCTCGAGGCCAAGGCGGCGTACACCAAACCGACCGCCAGCAACGCCGGGAGAAACACGCGACTCTTCATTGGAAAGGCTCCTTGATCCGAAAAAACAGGTGGCGTGAAAATGGCCGACTCGGCGCCTTCGCCGCCAGTCCCGAAGATTGCGTTGCTCTCGGCGACTTGGTTGCAGCACTAAGGTGCACGAACCGGAAACCTTCCACAAAGGGAACTCATGGAAGAGTATCGGCGTCAGGCTTCAACCACCTTGACCAGCTTGCCCATTCTCGGCAGTTTTCTTCAAAGGATTAAAGCCCCATGCGCCCGGTGGCGCTGAATACGCCGGCCGCGCCGCTCAGGCCGGTTGTAGGGCTTGCAAATCCTGGCGGGAACCAACCGCACCTTCGGCAAACGAGCGCCCGGCGCGCCCAGCGCCGCCTTTCCGGCATGGGGGCCGCACGGTACATTGGGCGCAAGCAATAGAACGGATAATTTCCCGGCGCCGGAGGACCTTACACATGGCCAAGAAGACAATCGCCGACGTGGACGTGGCGGGTAAGACCGTCTTAATGCGGGTCGATTTTAATGTGCCGCTCGACAAAAGCGGCCAAATTACCGACGACCGCCGCATCCGCATGGCGTTGCCGTCTATCGAATCGGTCCTGACCTGTGGGGGACGGCTCATCCTGATGAGCCACCTTGGCCGCCCTGAAGGAAAGGGCTACGAAGCCGAGTACTCGCTCAAGCCTGTCGCCGAGCATCTTCGGGAATTGCTCGATGGCCCCGTTCACTTCGCCAGCGACATTGTGGGCGACGACGCGAAGCAAAAGGCCGCCCAGCTTAAAGACGGCGAAACGCTGCTGCTGGAGAACTTGCGGTTCGATGCCCGCGAGGAAGACAATGGCGCCGACTTTTCCCAAGCGCTGGCCAGCCTGGCCGACATCTACTGCAACGACGCCTTCGGCACGTGCCACCGGGTGCATGCCTCGATGGTCGGCGTTCCGCAAGCGATGGACGGCAAGCCTAAGGTTTCGGGCTTTCTAGTCGCCAAAGAAATCAAGTACCTGTCCGACGTGATCGACAGTCCCGAACACCCCTTTGTGGCGATCATGGGCGGCAAAAAGGTTTCCGACAAGATCAAGGCCATTCGTAAAATTCTGGGAAGTTGCGACCAGGTGCTGATCGGCGGCGCGATGGCCTACACCTTTTCTCTGGCGCAAGGCGGCAAGGTCGGTAAGAGCTACGTCGTGGAAAAGGACCTGCCGCTGGCCAAAGAGTTGCTCCAGCAAGGCGGCGGCAAACTGGTGCTGCCCGTCGATACCCATTGCGGCGACAACTTTTCCTCCGACTGCAACAAGAAGGTGGTGGCCGCGGGCGAAATTCCCGACGGCTTTGAAGGACTCGACATCGGGCCCGAGACCGCCAAGAAGTACGCCGCGATCATCAAGAGCGCCAAGACCGTCGTTTGGAACGGCCCGATGGGCGTATTCGAAATGCCGCCCTTTGACGAAGGCACGAAGGCCGTCGCCCAGGCCGTGGCCGACAGCGGCGCCACGAGCGTGATCGGCGGCGGCGACAGCGCCGCGGCCATCGAGCAATTAGGCTTCGCCGACCGCGTGACCCACGTCAGCACTGGCGGCGGCGCCAGCCTGCAAATGCTGGAAGGCGAGAAGTTCGTCGCCGTTGAACTGCTCGATAACCAATGAATTGATTTCGGAGTGCGGATTGCGGATTGAAGAAAGAGCAGTCGCAACGACTTTCTTTAATCCGGAATTCGAAATCCGCAATCCCACCTCGGTGTTGCATGGCGGGCAAAGGTAAAAAGAAGAAGGACGCCAAGACGGGGCCGAGCATCGACGTGATTGCCGAGAACCGCAAGGCTCGGCATAAGTTCGAGGTGCTCGACACGCTCGAATGTGGAATTGCGCTCACCGGGAGCGAGGTCAAGAGCCTCCGCGCCCGCCACGTCTCGCTGGACGAGTCCTATGGCCGCGTGCGCGACGGCGAAGTCTGGCTGATCAACTGCGACATTCCCGAGTACAAGGAAGCGGGCGTCTTCAACCACGCTCCTAAGCGTCCCCGCAAGCTGCTGATGCACCGCTCCGAGATTCGCAAGTTCGCCAACAAGGCCCACGAGAGCGGCCTGACGCTCACTCCCTTGCGTCTCTACTTTAATGAGCGTGGCGTGGCGAAAGTCCTGCTCGGCCTCTGCCGCGGCAAGAAGCTCCACGACAAGCGCGAAGCGATGAAAAAGGCCGAAACCCAGCGCGACCTAGCCCGCGCCATGCGCCGCCGGTAATCGCACTTGCACGCAGTAGCGGAATTCGGTACGTCGGTCTTGGTTTGGTGACTACGCTTGCCAAGTCAAGAAGTTTGACGTCCGCGTCAATTGCCGAGAAAAGTCGGAAGAGCAAGACAAGGCGCCATGCTAGCGTGTCCCCCTTTGCTTGTGCGACCCGAAGCTCGTTGTAGTCATGTTGGATACTACCCCGGAACAGGACGCGGAACGGCTAAGGCATATGCAAGGTCGAGGTGGCACGCGAGATCGATATAACTGAGCTGTTCTCCAACGGCGTGAATTACACAAGTCATGAGCATGGCGATGCGGTTAAGAAGTACGGTAAGTACGCGGCCCAGCGGGAGGAGGGTCAGGATACTAAGCCGAGTCGAAGTGCTCGTCCAATCGCTCATTTGCGTTCTGGTTGGCGGTGCAATTGGCTGCATTGCTATTGGCGACAAGGTGGCAACAACAATTCCGCCAAAGAATTTAACTCAAACCAGATTGGCTATAACGCGCAACCGACTGGAACGCTACTGGAACGAGCATGGCGCCGTGCCGACTCTAGCCAGTCAGTTGCCGCAAATTGCCAACCGCGACTGTTCGATGGTAGATGGTTGGGGGAACCCATTTTCATGGGAATCAAACGGGCGAGACGAAGTTAGAGTGCTAAGTCGGGGGAAAGACCGATGGCCAGGGGGCAGCGGTGATAACGCGGATCTCGAAATGATTTTCCAGGCCCATGCGATGAACCAGTGACTTGGCATTTTCCGCCGGTGGTGGTCTAAGAGGCGCCCGGAACCATGCTAATCCTCGATTCTGGCCCTCTCTTTTCTTTCCTTGCCGTCATCGTCGGGACGGCACGCCGTTCTTTCTCGTCAATAATAAACTCCCGTTATTTCGTGCGCAGCACCCAGACGCATTTTCGAGGCTTTCAGGCAGGCAACCGGGTAAAGCATGCCACGACCGGGTTGTGGTCGCTTAGCCGATTCCATTCCTCTCCCGCCAGCACCACACAGGATGCAAGGCGATCGGTCCACGACTTTGGCACGAACAGGCCATCGCAGTGATATAGGATCGTTCGGTCGTTGGTCCAGCGAAGTGTCTGGTGCGGTTGTTGGCCGGGGTTTGCCGTTTGCCAGCAGTTGATAAGCCCAAACTCGTCGGCCCGTCTCGCCTGAATCGCCAAGTCCTGATTACTGACGGGGCGCTGCGAAGCCGGCCAGTGGCTCACCGTCAGGTTGCAGTCGCCACCCAGGATGACCTCTCTTCCACCAGCGATCTTCTTGATCTCGTCAAGCAATTGATTCACTTGCCGTTGGTAGCTTTCCTTTCTCGATGGGGCGTGAATGCTGAAGGCCAAAATCGGATCCGCAATCCCTGCCTGCCAGGACGTGTTGCTGATTTCCGCGCCGCGACGACCCAACCCGTGAACCCCCGGAACCGGGACTGGCTTCACCAGCCCGGTTGTGGTGTAAACGGCGCTTCCCCACCGATTCTGCTCGACCATTTCCCAGACGCATCGGCAACAAGCATCGGGGTACAACAAAGGCGGGAGATGCTCGTGATGGGAATAGGACTCCTGAACCAGGAGAAGGTCAACGCCCAAATCTTCGATCATCCTGACCCAATGGACCCGGTGCGAGCCGCCTTTCAGGATGTTATATGTAGCGATCCTCAACGGCTTGCCCCAAGTTCGACTTCACGTTGAATCGCCTCGATTACACCTCGGCAGCGACAGAAGCACGGCTTGCCCATCGATCGTGGCGTTCTGCAAGACGTTCAAGAGATAGTCACAGCGGCGGTGGGCATAGCGTTCGAACGGACTTTAATTGGAAGGCGAAAAATTCGTTTGAACAAGGATTGACACATTCGGCCTAGCGCCAGTAGTCTTAAAGGATCACCTTGTCCGAAATCGTGCCCTGGAATAGAGCGTTTTCTCCGCCAGCACAGTTTCGGAAGCGATATCCCGCCTCAATTTTCCTGCCTTTTTATTCAAAGTGTCTTCGGTATCGGCGCTACCCGTACGCACTGATGTTTGCCGAGCGGGCGCGGCGTCGAGACACAATCATTCCCATTCGAGAGAATTTTGCCATGATTCCGCATCGCCGCGCGCCCAAGGGACAACTTCGGCCGGGCTTCACGTTGGTTGAATTGTTGGTAGTGATCGCCATTATCGGCATTCTGGTCGCTTTGCTCTTGCCCGCGGTCCAGGCGGCCCGCGAAGCTGCCCGGCGGATGAGCTGTACGAACAACCTGAAGCAGATTGGGTTGGGGCTGCACAATTTCCACGACACGTACAAGGCCTTTCCAGCAGGCTATGGCTTTAATCAGGCTTCCAATGGCGCCGCGTGGAGGAAGGCTTGGGGCTGGGGCGCGCGGATTTTGCCGTTCGTCGAACAACAGAGCCTCTACGAAGTGCTAGGGGTCAGCCAGCGGGAGTTCGACCAAGCGTTGTCGGGCAATACTTCGTCGTCGTGGCCCGCAGTCGAGGTGGCTGCGATCCGCACGCCGCTGGAGGTCTTTATGTGCCCCAGCGATACCGCCCCCAGCGAAATCAACACCAGCACCGATTTTTGTCACTCGGGCGGGCCGGACAATACCAAGCCCGCGATCAGCAATTACGCCGGCGTGTATGGCTACCAGTACTCGAACTGGAATGCCCCCAGCCTTCCAGTTTCTCCTCCGATGGAAGGAGCGTTGGTCGCACAACAAGGCACGAGAACGGCCGATTTCACCGATGGCCTTTCCAATACCTTCATGGTGGGAGAGCGGGGCTGGCAGCATGGGGCGGCCTACTGGGTCGGCGTCGGCAACGTTAATAGCGAGGAACGTTGGTCCTCGCCCAAGGCGGTCGGCCGGGTCTTTGTACACAAACTGAACTGCCCGCTTACGGGACGCTATTATTCTGCGTTCTCCAGTTACCATCCCGGCGGCGCCAACTTCGTATTCGCGGACGGCAGCGTGCATTTCATCGCCGACACGATTGAGTTCAACGAAGGTTTGGACAACGGTGGCAGCGCGGTCTACTGGGGTACGCCGTATAGCTCCATCAACAAAGCGACGATCGGAATTTACCAGCGCTTAGGCTGCCGCAATGACGGCCAACCGGTGGGAAGTTTCTAAAAGGCGATCCATAGTCCAAAAACACAAACTTGCGTGAAGGCGCATGAGAAAGTCCACAACAATGAAGCGAGCATTCGCCGCGGGATGGCTGCTTTTTGCGATCGGGTTGAGTGGGTGCGGCAATGACCTGGCCTCGCTCAAGGGTACGGTGTTCATCGATGGCCAACCCGCGCCGGAGGGCGTTTCGCTGGGGTTTGCCCCGCTGGAGACCGGCGGCTCTCCCGCATACGCCGCCACCGATTCCGAAGGGCGGTATGAGGCGGCATTCAGCTTCCAGGAAACCGGCATTCAGCCGGGCAAACACCGGGTCCACCTGGTTCCCGGCGGTGGCGGCGGGAGCGCCACGATGCCGCAGATTGGCCCCGACGGGACCCCGGTTCCGTCCGCCAGCCCACCCGCCCTTCCCAAAGAATACTATCAGGAGATCACAACCATCGCAGTGGAACCCGGCGCCAACGAGATTGATCTTCAATTGACCTCGTTGCGGAAGCAGGCGTCTGGGTAAATGGCGCCCATCGCTCGGCGAGCTATTTGACCAGCAACAAGCAAAAAGCCGGAGCCTTTTAGCTCCGGCTTGTTGCTTGATTGCAAATGACGACCGAGCGCCCTTACTTAATGCGGTACACCTGGCCGCGAAGCTTGATGAGGAGTTCTTCGCCGGATTGTTGCCGGGCGAGGATGTCGTTCTCGGCGGCGGTGTTGGCGGCGATTAGCGTGAAGTATTTGTCGCTGAAGCGCTCCACATCTTCGATCTTGGACTTGTCCTTGGCGGGATCGACGCCAATGGCATTCTGGGCGATCCACAAGTTGCCGCGTTTGTAAAGCGCTTCATTGCCCACGGTCTGCACCGACTCGGCCACCACCACGCGGTCTTCATCGAGATCGCGAATGGCGTTGGTGGCGGGCGCGCGGCCCCCGTGGACACCGCTTTGCCTAGGGGCGGCGCCTAGCGCGGGAGCGCTTTGGGGCGCCGCCGCGGCGTCGGCAACCGGTGCGTTATACCCGAAGGCGCCGCCGGCCGGCGCGGGCGCTTGCGAGGCTTGTTTGAGTTCGTTCTTATAGGCGCGCTGGGCAAAACCGGACCTTCCTTCCGCTTCGTCAAGCCGTTCTAATGACCGTTGCACACGGCGCTGTAACTCGGTGGATTCGCGGTAGGCCAGGTCGGCGGGCTGCGAGTTCTCGTCGGCCAGAAACGACGTGTAGGGCGTGAGTATGCCGTGCTTGGTCGAAAGCTGCACTAGCTCGTCCACCAGCTCTTGATTCTTCCCCTTGAGGTCCAACTCGTCGATGATCTCGCCAATCCGGCGCACTGCCCAGAGCTTTTCCACAAAAGCATAAGTCTGGTCTTTGCTTTTCTTGGTGAACTCGGCGGGGAAATCGAATTTCCGTGCGTCGTCGCCGACCTTGCCTTTGATGACCACCTTAGCTTCGCCGGGCTTCTTATAGCGGCCCACGACCACCAGTTGCTCGCCTTCAAACAGGTCGAATACCTCGGTGGGATACATGCGGTTGACGATCTTGCCTTCCTCGGTTTCGGCTTCGTCAAACTCGATCTTCAGATCCACGTCGGTCAGCACGGGCGAGCTAATGCGGCTATACAAGCGGGCCACGTGCGTTTCGATGTCCTCGTCGGGACGCACGTACTCGCTGATGCCGTGGTTCTCTCGGGTCAACCGGTCCAGCAGCCGGCTATTGACGTCGTAGCCGACGCCAAAACTGATGACCCGCGTATCGACCTTATTGCGTTGCCGGGCGTTCTGGACGATCTCCGGTTCGCTGGTCACGCTGGTGGTCGGCTTGCCGTCGGTCAGAAAGATCACAAAGTTGGGGCGGCTCTCGTCTTGAATCATCTCGAAAGCGGTTTTGAGCGCTCCGTCGATGTTCGTGCTGCCGCCCGCGTAGATGCCTTCGATAAACCCGGAGGCCGCTTTGCGGGTTTCGTCATCGTATTTTTGCAGTTCGGGGCGGAACGACTCCACCGAACTATCGAACGCCACGATGTTGAACAAATCGCCCTCGCGCAGGTTGTTCAGCACGAACTTGAGCGATTCCTTGGCTTGCTCGATCTTCTTGCCGCTCATGCTTCCCGAGCGGTCGCACACAAAGACCACCGTCTTCTTGGGCCGCTCGTCGTCCTTGGCCTTGATTTCGGGGCTGGCCAGGAGCAGGAAGAATCCGTCTTCATCGTCATCGGGCCGATAGGTCACGACGCTGGCGCCGAGCTTTTCCTGCGCGGCGTCGTAGAACAGGCGGAAGTCGCTGGTGGGAATGGTGTTCGTCTCTTCCCACGTGACGACCGCGTGCTTGTTGTCGGGCCGCTTGATGTTGATCGAGTGCGTGGGGCTGTAGACGTTCTTGATCTCGCCGCTGCTTTCAATGGAGACGTTGAACGATACCTTCTCTACTGGCTCGCTGGTGTACTTGGCCGTGGAGAGCGGGAACAGGAAGTCGGTCAGCCGGTGGTCCTTGCGCAGAAGTTGATTGTAGCGGAGCGTGACTTTCCGCTCGGCGCCCGGCGGCACCGGGAAGACGCTGGTGCGGAACATGCCCGTGCCCATCCATTCCAACAGGGCGGGGTCTTGGTTGCGGCGGATGTAACCTTCATAGATTCGCCGCGCTTCTTCCTTGGCCAACAGCTTGGCTTCATACTCTTTGCCGTCGATGAGGAACGTAAGCTGGTCCACCGCGCCGTCGTAGGGCAGCGGAAACACAAATTGCACCTCCATTTGCCGGCTGCCGGTGTTCACAAACGATTGCGAAACCTGCACACGGGCCACTTGATCTGTGATTCGCGTATTGACGCCAAGATCCTTCACCTTGTACGAGAGCGTTGGTTGGGGCGCGGGCCGAATACGCGGGGTGGGAATCGGCCGCGGCAGCGGAATCGGTTGGGGATCAATGATGACCAGCACCCCTTGCGCCAGGGCCGCGGGCGCGGTCAGTACGGTGACCAGCGCCGCCAGTAGCGATAACAACGCGCCGCGCACCGCCCGGCGTCGCTTGAAACTTTGTGCGATGTACATCTCTACACTCCTTGTGCGCAGAAGGAAACCGGCCCGACTCTCTCAATATAGGAGACGAGTCACCGGGGTGGATAGTTTTTCGCGTAGGCCAACCGGGGCATGTTACGAAGCCGTTACGCAGTCCAGGAATACGCGATTCCGGTAATGAGTTCGCCCTTGGCTCTTTTTTTCGCCGTTTTGGCCGAGCCAATGTCCCGGCCACTGACGCACATGGAGCGATTCCAACCATCCAGACAACCACCGCGGCAAGCGTTAGGATACGGTGTCTCGTTTCCCTGGAGGACCACCTGCGATGAAGCTCAACAATCAAGGCCCATGGATTCGTTTTTGTGTTGCGTGGATCGTTGCGACGGTGTTGATTTGCTGTCCGGCCATGAGGCTTTCGGCCGACGAAGCCAACAGCTCGCCGCCTCTACCTCGCCTGGGCATCAACCTGGCGGGTCCTGCGGATTGGAACACCGAGTTGCCGTTCAACGATGTATTTCGTCTCTCGCGCACTTGGATCAGCCAACGCCAGGGGGAATCGTGGGGCAAGGGACCGGAGCTAAAACTGGACGATCGGGGCTGGGTGACGCGACTGGAACAAGGTTGCTACGCCGAAACGCCCCTTTGCACCATCACCGGCGGGCATTATCCGGCGGGGCAATACACGGTGCTTTACGAAGGAGAGGGAACGATTGACTTCTGGGGCGCGGCGTCGGTCGTATCGCGCGAACCTGGGCGAATGGCGATTGACGTCAATCCGGAGAAAGGCGGGTTCTTCCTGCGCCTGACAAAGACCAACCCTGAGAACTATGTACGCGACATTCGCGTGATCATGCCTGGCGCCCAAGGCGTGTGGCGCCGCGAGTTTCTGCGGCGTTGGCAGGGTGTGGCGTGCTTGCGGTTCATGGACTTCATGGAGACGAATAATTCTCCGGTCGCCACGTGGAAACAGCGGCCGCGCACGGAGGACGCCACCTATACGCGGCATGGCGTTCCCCTGGAGTTAATGATCGACCTATCGAACCGCCTTCAAGCGAACCCGTGGTTCTGCATGCCGCACCAGGCCGATGACGAGTACGTCCGCAACTTCGCCGCTCTGGTGCATGAGAAGCTTGACCCCCAATTGAAAGTCTACGTGGAGTATTCCAACGAGGTATGGAACGGCCAGTTCGCCCAGCATCGTTATGCGGGCCAGCAGGGCCAGAAACTCGGGCTGGCCGAAAAGCCGTGGGAGGCGGCGTGGCGGTACACGGCGGTGCGGTCGGTGGAAATCTTTCGGATTTGGGAAAAGGCGTTCGGCGGGACCGAGCGATTAGTGCGGGTGCTGCCCTCACAAGCGGCCAATGCCTACGTAAGCCGGCAGATCGTGGAGTTTCGCGACGCGTACCGCCACGCCGATGCGCTGGCGATTGCGCCGTATGTCTCGTTGAACGTGCGCCCCAACGGCGACCCGCCTGCGGCCGAGGTGGCCGAGTGGACCGTAGAGCAACTGCTGGAGCACGTGGCGAGCAAGTCGTTGCCCGAGTCGATCCGCTGGATCGAAGAGAACAAGAAGATCGCCGACGAGACCAATCTCAAGGTCATTGCCTACGAAGCCGGCCAGCACCTGGTCGGCATTCAAGGCGCCGAAAACAACGAGACCCTGACGGACCTGCTGCACCAGGCCAACGCGCACCCGCGCATGGGAGAAATTTACACGCGGTACTTGGCCGCATGGAAAGAGCACGGCGGCGACCTGCTATGCCATTTCTCTTCGACAAGCCAATGGAGCAAGTGGGGAAGTTGGGGGTTGCTCCAATACGCCGACGACGATCCCACGCAATCGCCGAAGTTCTCCGCCGTCATGCAATGGGCGAAGTCGCTAGAGCAACCCGTGAATTGGCCGCCGCGATAGAAGAGTCGAAGGTCGAAAGTCGCGGAGCTGGATGACAACGTAGAGCGTCGTTACGAGACGAACGAACAAGAAAGGCGAACGCGGAAATGAATTTCCGCACTCCAAAGCGAGAGTGAGGCGATTCATTGCCGCTTTACTTATGACATGTGTCGGTTACCGGCCGTTGCCTAACCGGGGCGGTTGTGGAAAGAGCGGGACTAGCTGCCCGTTCACGTTCAGCCGCACGCCGGGCGGAATGGCCGCAGGCGCAGCGGGCACGCCAGCCTGCGCGGCGGGGGCCGGAATGGCGCCCCCCGGCAGCCGCACGCCGCGGAACACGGCGCCGACCGCATCCACAACGGGGTTCACGCCAGTTTCACTCCGTCCTAACGATCCGCTTTCCAATGGCGGTTGCGGCGGTTCGGGATTGTCGGTAAACGTGAAGGTGACCCCCAGATAAGGCAGCACCAGGTTCACCGTGTTGTTTGTCGGGTCGGCCTCAAGTGTGTACTTGTCGTTGCCCATGCCGGCATTTGCGTTGAGGTCGCTCTTCTCAAACAAGAGCGCCCCGTTACGCCGGTCCAAGCACAAAATCGCCAGCACGTTGCGCTGCGCCGCGCCGGAAGTCTTGCGCATTTCTCGCCGCATCAACACGACCACGGGCGTGCCGGTCGGTTGATCCAGCGGCAGCCCCCACTGTTCCACAAAGGCCGGCGAAGGCCACGCTGACTGACCGGTTTGGCGATCGAAGGCGTAAATGCGGCCGTTCATTAGCGGCGCGTCGGGAATGGCGGGCGCCAGGTAGGCGGTGGCGCTGTTCTCGCGATAGGTGGAATTGGTGAACAACAAATACTGGTCATCGGACGGCAGCACATAGATGCTTTGCAGTGATTTTTCCGGCTCCACGTCGGTCTCGATCAACGTCCGGCCATCGTCCAGGGCCAGCAGCACGAATTTGCCGTCAGGTTGCAGCACCGCCAGTTTATCGCGCTCTACCAGGCAGCCTTTGGACTCGACCGCGAACGACCGTTCCCAATCTTGCGGCGATTCTTCCAGCAAGTCGTGCATACGGACCTTCATGGCCTTGCCTTCCTGTTGGAAGCTCAGCAAGCGACGGCCGAGGTTCGTCCAGCGGTTACTGCGCGAGGGAACGTCTCGCTGGCCCACCAGGCTGCCGTCGAGCGCGTTCAACACCATCGCCTGCCGCGCTTGCTGCCCGCTATGAGGGATGACCACGATGTACTCGTCGTCGCCAAACACCTCCGAGCCAGGCTCAACGTTCTCGCGAACCCAGATCGGTTCGCCGGTCAATGGGTTGACGCACACAAGCTCGCTACGGCGCTGGTAGACCACGCCGTGCTCGTTCAAGGGACCGAATCGTCCCACGGGCAGCGAGTTCGAGCTAGTCGCATAGTACCGGGGATTGCCCCAGGGGTTATGCTGCGGCACATGGGTTACACGGCTGCGCCGGCTGATGTTGCCATCCAGCGCGTGGTCTACGTCTTCTTTCCACAAAACCGACTCACCCGCCGGCTGGGCGCCTTCCAGCAGGTTGAATGCCATGACCTGCACGCCAAACGAGACGAGCAACAGGTGGCCGTTCAACTTGGCGTGGTAGACGCTGTTGTTGCCCGAAGGCATGGGATACCGCATGCTTTGATGCGGATTCGTGACAAAGATGCTGGACAGCACGCGACCTTGCTCGTCACGGACGATCAATTGGCTTTGTTGTTGGTCAAAAGCCACGGTGGCGCCGGCGGGCAAACCGCCGCGCACTTCGGTCAGTTCAATCGGATAAACCTTTTGATACGAAGAAACGTTGGCGAGCCGTTCTTCGGTCGTCTTCGCTTCGACGCGGCCGGCTGGCCACACGCGCGGCGCCTCAAGAGCCAGGGCCAGTGGTCCTTCCTTGGGCAGCGCGGCGACCACCTGCGCGGCGGTCAGCTCCTTCTCGACGACCGCATCCGGCCAGCGCTGCTCCATCCGGCGGTAATAACCGGCGGCCTCGGACCAGCGCTGGGCGCGCTCCATGAGCCTCGCCAGGTGGAGGTGCGCCGACGCGGCGATGGTCGCGTCGGCGGATCGCTCCAGTCGCACCAGCAGCAATTCGGCCTCCAGCAAGCTGGATGAATCCAGCAGTTTTTCCGCCAGCCGCAGGCGCACGCGATCAGCCGCGGGATGCGATCCAAAGTAATTGAGGAACCGCGACAACGTGGAGGCCGCGTCGGATTCCAACGCCTCGTCCAGTCGCGCGGCAATGGCGGCGTCGATGGCGGTCCGTTGCGGCCCTTCGGCGGCGTCCATCAGTTCCTTCATGCGGGCGCGGATCCAGCGGTCGCGGCGGACGGTCAGGTGCGCGCCTATCTGGTCCATGGGTGGATGCGATGGGCCGACACCCTCGTTGAACTCGATTCCCGCCAATCGCAAGCAGGCCTCAAAGGCTTTTTCGGGTTCGTCGGTCTTTTGGTATCCGGCGATCAACAACCGCAGGAACTCGCCGCGCTGGTCGGCGGCTGGGTCGAGCTTCTGGATCTCGGCGGCGAACTCGCGGTACTTGGAAAAGTCTTGTTCGAGGAACTTGAGCATCGAGTCGATGAGCAGGTCCCGCGTGTAGTCGTCGGTGGAGTCCAACTCGTAGGCGCGCCGCAGCGCCGCCAGCGACTCTTCGTGCTGGCCGTCATGCCGCATTAGTTGCGCCTGTCGGGCCACCGCCCACGCGTCATCGGGATTCTTGGCCAGTCGTTCCGCGACTGCCTCGCGCAGCGGTTCGACCTGGTACAAGGCGCCGACCCATTGGGCGCCTTGCGAGATGATTTGATCGCGATGGCACACCAGGTTCCCTAAAGCACGGTCGGTCTCGACGCGCAGGACCACTTCGCCTTTCTCCACGTTCACCCGCACCAATTCAAATCGCGATTGCAGTTCGCCCGCTTCACCTGTGCTGGTGTGATAGACGGGTTGATAATAATCGCCTTCGCTCAGAAAGCCGCGGCCGGTGGGAAGTCCCACCTCTTGCTCCCAGGCAATCTTGCCGGTGGGCAAATCGTAGGCGGTAATGTGCGTCTTGCCGACCACGATCGCTCGGCCGTTATGAACGCCGCCAATAAACAGCGACTCGCCGCGCGGTTGCTGCCAGACCATCTCGCCGGTGAGCAGGTCGAGACAGTGCAGGTGATCCGACTCGACCGGCGTAATTAACACGCGGCCGTCCGCGATAACGGCCAAGCCATCGGCCCACCGCTCGCCCATTTCTCGCGCGGGGCGGTCGTAGATCATGATGCCGGCGTTACCGCCGGAGTTGGCGGTGATCCGCTGATATTGGTATCCCCACAACAGCGAACGAGCGGCCATATCGACCGCGACCGCGGCGCCGGCCGAGGTGGGACAGACTAGCACGCCATCGGCAAACGAAGGCGTGGCGCCGGCCAGGCGACGATGCACGTCGTAAAGGATGGTTTCGCCCGACGGGTCCACGTGCGCCAGTTGCTGTGCCCATTGAAGTTGACCACTTTGCGAGTCGAGCACCACGAGGCGAATTTCGGCGTTCACCTCGGCCAGCAGGTACAATTGGCCAGCCAAGGGCAGCGGCGGCCCCAGGAAAAACGCGCCCGCCAGGCGCGGCTCGTTTTCGCCGTTCTCGCCGCCCACGATCCAACGCAACTTGCCTTCGCCTCGCAGGTCGAGCGCCACAAGCTGGTTGTAGGACTTGGGATATTTCGGGTTCGGAGCGCGAAATCCACCCTGTCCGACGAGCATCTGGCGCATGCCTTCAAAGGCAAACCCCAGGTCGTGGACAAAGTACACAGCCTCGCCGTCGCTGCTGAGTTGCCCGTAGGGAGCATCTTCCCAAATGCGTTGTTTCAGCTCGCGACGTTGCTCGTCCTCGGCCTGTAGCGTGGGCAGCGAATCCTCGGCGTCCAAGGCACGGTCGAAGATCGAATTGGGCGGCGGAAACAGCCAAACGCGCTTGCCTTGTTGGAAGTCAACGCCGATCACCTGTTCCGGCGTGCGCATGACGACAATTTCGCCCACCGCGAGCGGCTGACCGGCTGGCAACGCGGGAATTTGCGAACTACGGAACTCGGATTTCTCGATCCGCGAGATGGTTTCCACGTCGCCAGGATCGTTCGAGATGGGCGTCTTCCAAATGAACTGCGGCAAGGGAAATCCGCCCGCGGTGGCGGCATTGCGCGCGGGGTTTCCGCGGAATAACGTCCAGTCCATTTCGCGCGTCGAACCGGCTTTGCGACGGGCCACTAGCACGTTTTCCAACCAGGTCAAAGCCTGGGCGTCCTGGACGAAGAGCGATGTTTGCTCGTCGCCCACCCGCACTTTGGCCTGAGGCAGACGTTGCTTCAAGCTGACAAGGGTTTCGACGGCGCTATCGTTCAGTCCCGCCTCCAGCCAACATTCGGCCAGCAGGATGGAAAGTTCGGGGTCGTACTTGGCGGCCGGACTGTATGCCGCCGCTGAAGGGCCGAGCTTGGCGGCCTGCTCCGACGCTTCCGTCAGGCGTTTCAACCACAAGGCGCCCGCCAACGGCCGACCGCGGTTCAAATGGTACCGGCCAAGCAGCATGGCCGCTTCCATACCGGCCTGGGTGTGAAAGTAAAGACGCGCCACCTGCGACAGTTGATCGGGACTGGCCTGTTCGACGGCTTCGTTCAAAAGGCGCCGTGCTTCGTGCCCGAATTTTTGCTCGTAGGCCGCGCGTCCCGCCGCGGGCATGGCGCCCAGTAAGCGATGGGCGTCGGCCTTGAGACTCATTTGCGTGGCGTCGCCGGGTTTGCCTAGAAAGTAATCTTCCATTTGCGGATCGACCAACAGTTGGTTCAGGGCGTCGACCGCGTCGCCGTAACGCTGCTGTTGGATCGCTTCCTTGGCGCCCTCGATCAATTGCCGTAGTTCGCGATCGGGCTGGACGAACACGTTGTCGCGTTCTTCCGCTGCCTGCTGGTTGTTGAAGAATACTTGCGCCGACGTGGGCGAGGTCCAACTCAGAAAACTTGCCACGCCAAGCAAAAGCCCGAATGCGGCGCTAGTTCGACGATCCGTCCTCATTACAATGGCTCCCCAAATGGGCAGGATAGCATCTGGCATGGTTCGGTGGGGTGAAAGGAACGCCCCGACAAAACGAGGCTGTTCTGTATTGCCGGCCTTGGGCGCCTCCGCGCGGGCGCACACACCGAGCGCAACCCCACTGGTAGCCTATCTTATTCCTTTGCGACTGGCTGGGCAACGATTTACAGGCGCCGTACCCCGAGTTGTCGCTTCGTGTGACTCGCGAGTTGGCCGGCCCCAGGCATCTGCTTTCCCATTGCCGTTGTGGGGGCGAAAGAGAACGCGCGGCTCTCGGCGGGCCACTCCAGGATCGAGTAAAAGCCCGGGTTCCTGGGGATTTTCCGCGGAGAAAGCTGACCGGATTAACCGGAAATAGCCGAAAACTCTTCTCAGAAGTGCATTTTTCCCGTTTTTTCCAGTGTTTTTCGGCTGTTGAGGGTTGCAAAGTCTTGGGCGGGGTTTTCTAATTCTCGCAGCTTTTTCAATCAACGTGCAAAATTCCTCCATTCAGACGAAAGGTAAAACACGATGGCGAAGGAAGGTCCCAAGGCCCCCACCAAGTCGGAGATTCTAGCGAACATCGCCGAAACGACTGGGTTGAGCAAGAAGGAAATCGCGGCGGTGTTCGACGCATTGGCCCAGGAAATCGGGAAAAACCTCAAAAAGAACGCCGCTGGGCAGTTCACCATCCCTGGCCTGTGCAAGGTGGTGCGCGTCGAGAAAAAGGCGTTGCCCAAGCGTAAGGGACGCGACCCCCGCACGGGCGAAGAGCGCTGGCTCGACCCCAAGCCGGCCAGCACGGCCGTCAAGGTGCGCCCCCTGAAGGCCCTCAAAGAGATGGTCCAGGGCCGCTAACCGGCACGCTGTAGGCCAAGATCACAAGTTTAAGGGCAAGCCATGTGCTTGCCCTTTTCTATTGCCATTGAAGGAGAAGAAATAGCCACGGATGAAACACGGATAACAAAGTAGGGGGCAATCCGACTTTCATCCTTGCTCTGGGAAGTCGTTTTTTTCGTGTTCCATCCGTGGCTCATTTTTCTTCGCGGCCCTGGAGTGGGGTCACGCGCCCGAAACGATCTCGGCAGCTTGGGCGCATAGACGCACGGCCTCTTCTTGGGTGCGGGCTTCGGCGATGGCGCGAATGATCGGCTCGGTATTGCTGGCGCGGACCAGCAGCCAACTCGTTCCGAAGTCTAGCCGCAAACCGTCTTGATAGTCCGCCTTGGCGTCGGCGAAACGCCGTTCCAAGGCGCCCAGCGCGGCGGTGATCTTCTCCCGGTCAACCGCCATCTTGGTTTTGTGAATTTCGTAGCGGGGCAATTCCTCGGCCAGTTCGGCGACGCTGGCGTTGCGGGCGGCCAAAGCGTCCAGCACGGTGGCCATCCCCACGAAGCTGTCGCGCACGTAGCCCACCAAGGGATCGATGGGGCCGCCATTTCCCTCGCCGCCGAAGGTCGCCGTCTGCGCCAACATGACCTCGACCACGTTGGCCTCGCCCACCGCCGTACGAAAGAATGGCACGCCGTATTTCTGGGCGATATCTTCGTTCATGCGGCTGGTCGCACAGTTGACAACCACCGGCCCCGGCCGGCGACGCAGCACATGGTCCAGACATATCGCCAGCGTATACTCTTCGCCCAGGTAGCGGCCGTCGGCGTCGATGATCGCCAGCCGATCGGCGTCGGGGTCTTGGCAAAAACCGACATCCACTTGGGACTGCGCCACGCGTCGGCCCACGTCTTGGAGGTTTTCGGCGGTCGGTTCGGGTGGATGCTCGAACAGGCCGTCCGGTTTTCCGCCCAACACCGTGACTTGGCAACCCAAGGCCTCCAGCAATTGGCGGCCCATGATGCTTCCCGCGCCGTGGTTGGAGTCGAGCAGCACGCGGAACCCGCGTTCGCGGATCGCATCAACATCCACAGTTTTGAGCACCAAACGCAGGTGCTCCTCGGTCGGGTTGGGACACTCCCGCACTTCGCCGACCAGCGAGTGATCGACCCAGCCAATGTCGCCCTCGCGATAACGTCGCAACACCGATTCGCCCGCCGCCGCATCCAGCACCCTCCCGCGCGTGGAAAACAGCTTTAGCCCGTTGTACTCGGCGGGGTTGTGGCTGGCCGAGATTTGCACGCCCCCCGCGGCGCCGTACCCGCGAACGAGCACGCCGGTCGTGGGCGTGGCCGCGACGCCTGCGTCGATCACGGTCCGGCCCGCGGCGCACAAGGCGCCTCGCACGACGTCGGCCAACATGCGGCCGGTGGCGCGGCCGTCGCGCGTCACCACGATTGGCCCATCGGGCAACCCTGCCGCCAGGGCGCAAGCATACCGCAAGGCGACTTCGGGGGTCAGGCTCCGGCCCACAATGCCGCGCAAACCTGAAACGCTAATAATCGGCTCACTCATCCGTGATTCCGTGAAGAGTAGGAATGGTGCGTCGTCGGCGATGTCGCGCCAGAGAGCCGGCGCTTGCTTCGTCGCCGCAACGCGTTGTCGCTCACCAACTTCTCTTATTCTCGCGAATTGCCGTTGGCGAGCCAACCCCGACGCCGCATCGTGCTCAGGACGAAGTTAACTCAAAATCCAACGTGTTTTCTCCGGCTTTGACTTCGCGAGTCAACTCGGATTTGGTGTTGTACCGCTCGGGAATAATCGACTCGGTAATGTCGATCATCGGACTGTTGGGGTTGCCCTCGTAGGCTGGGCGCTGGCCGACCACCTTCGCGGCGGTAATTTCCACTTTCTTCGCCCCGGCTGGAACCTCGACCGTATACTCGCCGTTGGTGATAATGCCGCCCGCCGTGGCCGTGGCGCCATCGGCCGGCACAAACGAGATGGCGCCGTTTTCCAGCGGTTTTCCGTCGAGCGTCACTTTGCCGCTTACGGTCGGTTGGCTGTCGCCGCCGCAACCACACACGACTGCCGCGCCAAGTAGGACGAGAAGTTGGAAACCCTGGCGCAGAGAAGAGACACGTGAGAACATATACCTGCCTAATTGAGAAAAGAAGTAGCCCTAGCCATCGGCAACGAGTAGGGCGCTATTACGAGAACGCCTTCTTGCAAACCGGCGGCGATTCACCCAAGTGAATTTGACAAGCAGTGCAAGTATTGGGTTGACATCGTTCCGCGTGGCGCCCTTGCTTGGCGCACGGCGCGTCCACCCAATGATCAACCGCAGATATCGTGAATGACGTGACCGTGAACATCGGTTAACCGACGGTCGATTCCGTTATGTTTGACCGTTAAACGGGCGTGGTCAATACCCAGCAGGTGAAGAATGGTCGCGTGAATATCGTAAACGCGGGTCGGGTTCTCCCGGTCTAGCGGCTTGTAGCCCCAGGCGTCGGAAGGGCCAAAGGTTACGCCGCCGCGAATGCCGCCGCCGCACAGCCAGTTTGTAAACACGTACGGATTATGATCGCGTCCTTTTTGCCCTTGGGTGGAGGGAAGCCGCCCGAACTCGGTGGTCCACAGGATAATCGTATCATCCAGCATGCCGCGTTGGCGGAGGTCCTGAATCAGCGCCGCCGCGCCGCGCGCCATGCCCAAGGCCAGGGGGCGGTGGTCCCGCGGAATGTCTTCGTGCGAGTCCCAATTACGGCGTGGAAAGCCGTTGTCGTTTCCGGACCAGATTTGCACGAAGCGCACCCCTCGCTCCAACAATCGCCGCGCCGCGAGGCATTTGCGACCGAAGTAATCGGTTTCCTCCACCTCGTTGATTTCCTTGTCGAACGTGGTTTTCCCATGATCCAGGCCGTACATCTTGAGGATGTGCCGAGGCTCGTCCGACAGGTCTAGCGCCTCGGGCGCCGCTAATTGCATCCGGGCCGCCAGTTCATAGGAGCGAATGCGCGCTTCGAGGCGCGGGTCGCCTTCGCGCGCGGCCTGGTGCCGTTGGTTGAGACGCCGCAGCAGCGCGCCGCCAGCTTGCTCGGACTGGGCCGAAATGAACTGCTCCCCGCCATTGGGAAAAAGATCGGCAATGGGATTCTCGGCGCCGGGTCGAATCACGGTTCCCTGGTGCTGCGCCGGTAAGAACGCGGCATGCCAGTTCTTCGGACCATTCGAAGCATACCCGCGATGATCGGGAAGTACCACAAACGCCGGTAGATTCTCATTAGCGCTGCCCAGGGCGTAACTCACCCAGGCGCCCATGCCGGGAAAACCTGGCAATTGGAAACCGGTGGCTTGCAAGTACGTGGCCTGGCTATGAACGCCGGTTGTTCCCACCAGGTTGTGCACAAACGCGATTTCATCGACGCAGGCGCCCAAGGGGGCCACGGCGTCGCTAAGCATTTTGCCGCACTCGCCATAAGGGCGAAAGGCGAAAGGAGACTTCATCCACGGTCCCAGGCCGTTCTGAAAGGCTTCGACCGGTTCCCCGTAGTCCGACGTTTCGCCGTGGTGTTTTTCCAGTTCCGGCTTGTAGTCGAACAAGTCGATAGGACTGGCGGCTCCCGCCATGAACATTTGGACCACACGTTTGGCCTTTGGCGGGTGATGCAGCGCCTGCAGTGCGGCCCCTGGACCTAGGGATTCGGACGCCGGCAGGAGTCCTTCCTCGTGCAGCAAGGCCGCCAGCGCAATGCCCCCCAGCCCTCCGCCCGAGCGCCACAGAAAATCGCGACGCGAATGCGAATCGCCCATCATCGTTCGTTTCCTTTCCTTCACGGACTCGAAATTCCGCCGCTGTCGCCCAGTAGCCGCCAAAACCGTTCTCGTTCTTCTCCGTGCCTCCGTGGTTTCTCCTCGGTGGGCCTCAATCCACAAAGACAAACGCATTCAGGTTCAAAAGCACCCGGCAGGTGTTCGGCAGGCCGAATTCCTGTGCGTACGCAGTCAAGGCGTGGAGTTCATCGTCGGCCGGAGCGCGGCCGGTGGTCAGGCGATAGCCAAGCGTCAGTTGCTCGCGCATCGTCGGCTTCTCTCGTTCCAGGCGGTCGGCAAGGTGCTGCGCCATGGCGATCATGAAACGATTGTTGAGCATCGCCAACGCTTGCAGCGAGGTCAGTGTTTCATCGCGCTTGGGGACCGACATCGAAGGATCGGCGCAGTCCAGCGTGTCCATGAACGGCTGTGGCTGAGAACGCACCAGAAAGCGGTAAACCGCGCGGCGGTGGGTCTGCGGATCATTCGGATCGTGCCGATCATATTCGTAATGCGGAGAGTGTTCGGGATGTTCGACCACAAAGTCCTGGAAGCCGGGGCCGCCCATTTTGAAGTCGAGTTTTCCCGAAACGGCCAACGCGGCGTCGCGAATCTCTTCGGCCGTCAAGCGGCGTCGATTCATCCGCCATAGGAATTGATTGTCCGAATCTGTTAAATGCGGATTGCGAAATACGGATTGCGGAATGGACGAAGATTGTTGGGGGGATTTTTCTCTTACATTCGGCGTTTCACGTTCCGTGTCGGTCGTCTGGCGGTAGACGGCGCTCGTGCAAATGAGGCGGTGAAGCGTCTTGAGCGACTGGCCGCGGTCGCGGAATTCGACGGCCAGCCAGTCCAGCAACTCCGGGTGTGTGGGAAGTTGTCCGCTATGACCGAAGTCGTTCGGCGTATCGACAATTCCCCGGCCAAAATGATACAGCCAGATGCGGTTGACGATCGTTCGCCAAGTGAGCGGGTGATCGCGATGCGTGATCCATTGCGCCAGCGCCGCGCGACGCAACCCTTCGTCGGCATCGGGCGGAAGTTCGAATTCGGCGGGCATGCCGGAGAAAAGCGGGACCACGCCGGGTCGAACTGCCTGCCGAGGGTTGTTTACGTCGCCGCGATGCAAGACGTGAATTTCTCTTGGTCCCAATCCATACCGGCCACGAAAATTGCCCGATCCGTTATGTACCGTGCCGGCGTAAACACGCTGCTGCGCAGGTAGAGAGGCTAGTTGTTGCTCGACCTCCGCCATGGACCCGGAAAGTTTTTCACGGGCCGCGGCTAGATCGGCGCCGATCGCCGCTTGTTCGATCGCATTACGGTTTTCGACCAGCCTTGCAAGCCGCGCGGCGATTTCGCTCGGACGAGCCAGCGCCATCAGTTGCGAAGGTTCGGTTGCCAGAGGACCACGCCCGCCGTTTCCGTCCGTCAAGTTCGCGCGTCCCCAGCGGGGCAGCGCCTCGATGGAATCTTTGGCTGTGACCGCCTGAACGGGAACGAGTCGGCTTTGAGCCAACACCGCCAACTCGCCAATCGCGAAAATCCAATCGTTCGTGGGTGGTGAATCCTTATGGCGGCGACTCCATAGCTTGGTGGCGGTGACGCGCACGTACCGCGCCGCGACTGCACGCGCTTCCACGGCGACTGCCGCGGCGCCCGGACGAGGAAAGTCACTTTGGGTATGATCGGCCAAGACGGTTGCGTCACTCAGGGACTCATCGTTGCCTGCCGTGATCGTAAATCGATGGGGGAAACCGAAGTCGGCCCACCCGTATTCGTCGGCCGCGAACAACAAGACCTGGTCAATCGCCACCGACTGGCCAAGATCAACCTGCACCCATTTAGTTTCTTCCTGTCGGCTGGCGACGGCACTATGGTAACCGTAGGCGGGCGAACGCGGCCCCTTGTCGGGACTTGGGGCCGTAAGTTGGGATTGCAAATCGGCGATGGATTTTTCGATTGCCAAGAGTTCCGGCGTTTTTTTGCTTTCAATCTGTTTTTCGATCGCCGCCACGTCGGCTTGCAATTGCGTTTGACGTCGCACCAGTTCGCCTCGGCGTCGGGCGACGTCCGGGTCGGCGTCGTAGAGTCGGTCTGCACGGTCAATGGCCGCGAACACCGCTTGCAGACGGTAATAGTCCTCCGTCGTTACGGCGTCCAGTTTATGGTGATGACAGCGGGCGCACTGGACGGTCAAGCTGCAAAACGCGTTTAAGGTGGTGGTCACCATGTCGTCGCGATCGAGGTTCCGCGCCACTTTGCCGTCGTACTTGGACTCCGGCACTTCGACGTGACCAATAAAATCCCAAGGCCCGGCAGCCAGGAACCCGGTGGCCGCCACGCCGTCGGCGGTGTGCGGCCAAAGCACGTCGCCGGCCAATTGCTCCCGCACGAATTGAGCGTAAGGTTTGTCGTTGTTGAACGCGCGAATCACGTAATCGCGGTAAGGCCAGGCGTTGGGGCGCGGTTTATCCTTGTCGTAACCGTGGGTATCGCCATAATGCACCACATCCAGCCAATGCCGCGCCCAGCGTTCCCCGTAGCGCGGTGAATCCAGCAGGCGATCCACCAGCCGTTCATACGCGTGGGGATCGGAGTCGTGGAGAAACTGCTCCACGTCGGCGGGCGAAGGCGGCAGCCCCGTCAGGTCAAAATAAAGGCGCCTAACCAGTGTGTGCCGGTCCGCCTCGGGCGAAGGGCGCAGTCCGTTTTCTTGCAACTTCGCGAAGATAAACGCGTCAATCGGCGTGCGAATCCACGCTTGGCCCTCGGCGGTGACTTGTGGAATTGCCGGCCGCTTCAAGGGACGCCACGACCACCAGTTGCGATCATCCACGCGCGCCGCCTGAAGCACGAAGCCCGCCGGCCACTTGGCGCCCTCGGAGATCCATTGCCGAATCGCCGCCACGTCGGCGTCGGCCAAAGGGTCGCTATTTTTGGGCATCCGCGGGCGTCTTCCGTCGTGCGGCGTGATCGCTTCCAACAAGTAGCTCGCGTCGGGATCGCCGGGGACAATGAATCCACTGGTTTTGACGCCGTCGGCCGTTTCCAGCGAGAACTCCCCTTTCTGCTCCTGTTGGTTGTGGCAGCTAAAACAACGCCGCTCTAGCACCGGCGCCACGCGCTCGGTGAATAGCGCAAGGTCCTTTTCGGCCGCAAACCCCGGCGCGGCAATGGGAAGTATTCCCCCCAAGAAAAGCAACGACATCAGCATGCGACGCATGGGGAGGCCAGGGTTAGAGGGAAGCGGGGGTCGCGAGATGTGAAGTTTATTGAGACGCGTCTTACTCAGACTCCGCCCGCGACGCGGCGAGGCTGACGTTACGTTGTCGCTCCAAAACGCATTCGACGTCGCGCAGCGACGCCCGCAGGTGATCTTGCATCGCGCACCGCGCCGCTTCGGGATCGCGGTTTTCGACGGCGGCAAGGATCTGGCGGTGGCCCTGCAGCGCCGGTTCGACACCGCCAAAACCAATGGTCTCTCGCCGAGAGGCGTGCAGAAGCTCTGCGAGAGCGTCAAGCACGTATACGAATAGTGGATTGCCGCTCGCCTCGGCCAAAATCCGGTGAAAGCAGACATCGGCTTCAATTTGGCTCGCGGCACATGGCGCCGCTTGGAGATCTGTCACGGCGCGCCGCAGGGCCTCCAGTGCTTCGGACGTGATCCGTTGGGCGGCGCGGGCGGCGATTTCCGCTTCGAGCGGTAAGCGCACTTCCGCCAAGTGCAGCAGCGAGGCGTCGGTGCGGCGCATCAGCACTTGGATGCTCTCGGCGATGGCCCCGTGGCCAGCTGGCCGGATGCGCGGGCGTCGCCCTTGGGATATTTCTATAAGCCCTTGGGATTGAAGGCGTTGCATCGCCTCTCGCACCACGGTGCGGGAGACGCCTAACTCACGGCAAAGGTCGCTTTGGGGCGGGAGTTCGCCCTCGGCGCCATACGCCGCGGACATGATTTTTTCCCGGAGCGAGTCCACTACCCGTTCCACGAGCGGACGCGTGCCGAAAAATGGTAGAGCCACGTGCGACATAGGAAATGGCCGCTTGGAATATATCATACAAGTTCGCTTAGACTAACGACGTGCCAGGTTGGTGTCAAACATTTTTTCCACAAGTAACCATTGATGAGGTAGTCTTGCGAGTGTTGCCACGCAAAACATTGGGGAGTCGAGATTTCTTCCATGTCTACGCGCATCGAACCCAAACCGAGCCATTCAACTCGCGATGCGAGTTTGGATCGCCATAGTCGAACGATTTCGCGGTTGGTGGATCAATTGCGGCGCGAGAATGAGATCATCGCGCAATTGATGGACGACCGGCAGCGTCTCCGCCGAGAACTACTCGCGGCGCAAGAGCAGCAATTGCGAGCCGTGCGAGATTCCGAAAAACTCACGCACGACGGTCCTTGACCAAGGCCGATTACGGCCCCTCGGGCGCACTACGTTTTTCAACTGCTTCGGCGGCGAGCTTCGCCCAGCGGCGCACATGGCTTTCGGGATCATTGTCCACGGCCGCCTGAAGCGGCGTCAGGCTGAGCGGTCCGCCTACCTCGCGCAAGATATTGATGGCCGCGAGACGCACGGCGCTATCGTCGTGTAAAATGAAGGGCAATACGGCTTCTTCCGCCGCGGGGCCAAGTTGCGTCAATGCGCGGCTGGCGACCACGCGATCCATGCCGACTTCCAGCCTGGCCGCCATGCGCACTGCGGTTGTCGGTTCGCACAATCGCCCCAAGGCGTCGAGGGCGGCCCACCGCACCGGCACGGACGGGTCATCGATAACTTGCAGCAACGTGGCGCAATCGTCCGTGCCCGCCCAATGGGCAAAGGCTTGCGCGCCGGCGTCACGAAGCGCGTTGTCTGTGGCGTCAAGGAACCTGGCCAGCCGCGAAGCGACGACTTGTTGATCGTCGCCGGGCTCCGCATGCTGCAGCGCGCGCATCGCGGCAAACACGCGATCTTTTTCCGACGAATCCAAATCGGCGATGAGCCGGTCGAGGTCCACCTCGCCGGGTTGGTCGCCTGCGCCCGTCGTCGATTCTTGTCGTTGACAAGTGACGGAAATCTTTGTCACGCGCGCGACATACGCCTCTTGGGACGTGAGCGTCAGCCGCCACTGGAGAGAACGGAAATTTCCCGCCTGCCGATCAAATATCGCTTCTCCCTCGCCGGAAATCGCCAACCGCGGTTTTTCTTCAATGCGTTGAATCGTGGTTAGCTCCACGCGCCGCTTGATGGTTGCCTCGGCATCATTCCATGTGGTTATGCGGAAATGGTTCGATTCATGCGCCTCCATTCGTTCCGGCGCGGGCTGCATAAAGGGAGAACGTGGGAACCGCTCGTTGCGCTCGATCCACTCGATCGTCACAGGCGACGATTTGGTCCAGGTACGTGCGCTGTCCAGTGGAATCGGCAAGAGCGGTAAACGGGCCAAGTCGCCAAGGCCAAACGGCAAGGGTGTGCCGCCGCGAACGCTTTCGATGCCTCCCTGCGTATTGACGGTCAGCGTGCGTTCTTCCCAAAACCCACGCGCGCCCCCATGATCGAAAGGTGCAAAAAATTCCATCTGCGGTGGACCAAAGGACGGCGCCGCACCTGGGTGTGGACGGCGGACCCCATGCGTCGAACCATGAACCGCGAGCATCGCCCGGCCGTCATCGACTTCGCGCACCGCGTAATGCACGTGACCGTGGCGCGTCTCGATGCCGCGGTCGTCGTGTGCTTCCACTTGGACCGAATAGCCGAGAGACTGTCCCGGCGTCCAGCGATAACGCAACCGGGGCGCCTCCTCTTGGTGTTTCGCTCTAATGATCGGCGCCCGAGAAGCTTCGTCGTTCGCTTGCGATTTTGCGATTGGCTCGTGCTCCGACGCAACGATCGGAATCACCTCATCAACAGCATCTGTTAACACCAGACGCGGCGCCCCGGGTAGAAACACCATCGCCAGCAGGGTCACCAGCGCAAGCGAGAGCCAACTCCATCGATCCCGTAGCGGCAGCCGAGGATCCAAAATGCGGCCGAGTCGGCGCTTCGCCGAGTGGCTGGATTCTTTCACTCCGAGCGCCAAGGGCGGCGCGGCGTAGCCAAGAATCTCCGCGACCTTCACCAGCGCAGAACCGTAGGCCCGGCGTCGGCCTTCCAAAGCGGCGACGGTCATTTCGTCGCAGGCGTCTTCACGAAGTCGGCGCACTTCCCGATTGGTCCACCATGCGACGGGATGAAAAAAATAAACCGAACCAAGCACGGCTTGCGCAAGATTCACCAGGGCGTCGCGGCGGACGATGTGGTTCAGTTCGTGCAGCAGCACTGCCTCCAGTTCGTCGTCGTCCAGGTCACTCAACACGCGTGTAGGGATCAGGATCACCGGTCGCCACCAACCCACGACCAGCGGCGTGGTGCAGTCCTGCGAATTTCGAAGTTCGACGTTCTGCGTCACTTCCAGCCGCCAACGGCAGCGGCCGAGCAATCGCCGGACGCGAGGATCAAGTTCGGTTGAGGCTTGACGCACCCATTGCCGCGTGCGCACCGCGCCCGCCGCAAGGTAAGCCAGCAGCGTGAACGACACGCCTGCCCATCCCAACATGAAGAGCGCGGCCCAGGAGGGGCCTGAGGAATCAGGCGTGCCGGGCGCCGCGGAACTGGCATCGGCGGTCGCAGCGTCCCGGGGCCTTGAAGGCATGATCGGCGCCGTTGGGGCGACGTGGCTGGAGTCCCGGCCTGCCGCACGGTGAACCGGCTTCGTATCCGCGCGTAGGGATCGCGAAGCAGCCAAGGGGGCCGACGGCGCTGACCAAGCTCCGACGTGCGTTAACGCGAAGGAAGACGTAGCGACTTCTTCCCGCAGCCACCAGCCCCAACCCGTCGGCAACGCCAAATGCGGCGGAATGACAAGCCGCACCAAGACAACCAGCCACAGGGCGTAACGGAAGGACGCCGAGCGATGTCGGAACATCCACGCCAAGAGCGCCACGGCCGCCGCCAGCACGAGCGCCTGAATACTCATCTCGATCATCCAGGCGGCCCATTGGTCGGCGAACCACTCAACGGTCGCCTGCTCTGGCCGCTTCATGACGAATTCTCGTGAAGGTCCGTTGGTTCCTGATTGATGAGTGCGTCTTCGTCGACGGAGGGAGAGGGGGGGGCCGGCGGCTCGCCACGGGCATAGGCATCGAGCATCTGCCGCAGTTCTTGCGCTTCATCGCGCGATAGCCCCCGACGTTCCACAAGGCGTTGGATAAACGGCGCCGCCGCGCCTTCAAACACTCGGTCCACCACATCATCCACCACCCGTAACACCGCCGTCTTGCGGCGCACGCGCGGCGAGTATTGGTAAACGTTGCCTTGCCGGCGCCACTTGACGTACCCTTTTTCCGTCAGACGGTCGAGCATCGTCTTGACGGTGCTGTACGCCCAGCCTTGCTGCGACTCCAAATCCCGTTGCAAATCAGTGGCGGTAGCGTGGCCGCGCGCCCAGAGCGCTTCCATGAGCACCCATTCGCTCTTGGCCATGTCGGGAAGTGGCTTCTCTTCGTTCATTGCCGGCGCGCCCGTTATCGACAGATGTCGAGAGTATAGAAATCGCGGGCGCGAAAGTCAACGTACGAGCGGCTTATTGCAAGCTTGCCGCCAGAGCGTCCAATTCAGCCCGTGAACGTTTTTCCGTGACCGCCACGAGGAAGCAATCTTCCAGTTCCGGGTACCAGCGTCCCAACGGAAGCCCAGCCAGGTAGCCCGCTTCTTGCGCGGCGGCCAAGAGGTCGGCAACGCGCCCATTGCGGTCGCGCACGACGAACTCTTTAAAGAACGGCCGGTCGAAGTGCAACGACAACCGTTCCGCAGAGGCAATCCGTTCCGCCGCGTAATGCGCCTTGCGAACGCACAGTTCGGCCACTTCTCGCAGGCCTTGGGGACCGAGCAGCGAGAGGTAAATGGCAGCCCGCAGGGCGAACAGCCCTTGGTTCGTGCAAATGTTGCTGGTGGCTTTTTCGCGGCGAATGTGCTGCTCGCGCGTTTGTAGCGTCAGCACCCAGCACCGTCGCCCGCGTCGGTCCGTGGTCTGGCCGGCGATGCGGCCGGGCATCTTGCGCACGAATTCGTCGCGGCAGGCCATGATTCCCAGGAAGGGGCCGCCATAAGACATGGGCGTGCCCAGCACGTGTCCCTCGGCCACGGCCACGTCGGCGCCCAAGTCGCCAGGGCGTTTCAGCAAGCCGACGCTGATTGGATCGAACACCACGACCAGCATGGCGCCGGCCTCGTGGGCCACGCGGGACAACGCCTCCACGTCCTCCAGGCATCCGAAGAAATTCGGGTGCTGCACCACGATGCACGCGGTCTGATCATCGACTTCCGCCGCTACCGCCTTGACCGCCGCCGTTCCTTCCGCCGCCGGCACGGTGACCAATTGCGTTTCGAGATTGGCGAAGTAGGTTTCCAGTATTTGGCGATATTCCGGATGCAACGCGGTGGTGGTTACGACTTTACCGTGTCGCCGGGTCGCGGTCAGGCACATCAGCGCCGCCTCGACGGTGGCGCTGCCGCCGTCGTACAGGCTGGCGTTGGAAACGTCCAAGCCGGTCAACTGGCAGACGAGCGTTTGATATTCAAACATCGCCTGAAGGTTGCCTTGGCTCACTTCGGGCTGGTACGGCGTGTAGGACGTGTAAAACTCGCCGCGCGAAGCAATCGCATCTACTGCCGCGGGCACGAAGTGATCGTAGCACCCGCCGCCCAGGAAGCAAACCTTGCGTCCCGCGTGTTCGTTTTGGGCCGCCAGTTCCTGAAGGTGCTGGGTCAGTTCCAACTCGCACAACGCCGGCGGGAGCGCTAACGGACGCTTCAATCGCATGGCGTCGGGAATGACGTCAAACAATTCGTCAATTGACGCGGCGCCAATCGCCTCTAGCATGGCGCGTTGATCTTCGGGCGTATTAAAAAGGTAGGGCATGGTCCATCAGGGGAAACGAAACGGCGCCGGGCCGGCCGTGATGCGGCGAAGTGAGAGGGATTGAACGTGATGGCGACAATCGTCCGATGCGTTGGCCCCCAGAAATCAGCCTTCTTCGGCGCATTGTTTCTGGTAGGCGGCGTAATCGAGCAGTTGGTCGATTTCCGACTCGTCAGTCAGGCGGATTTTGACGAACCAGCCGGCGCCGAACGCGTCGTTCTGGAGGGTTTCCAGCGAATCGGGCAGCGCCGAGTTGACTTCGATCACTTCGCCCGATACGGGGCTGTAGATATCACTTACGGACTTGACCGATTCAATCTCTCCCAGCGACTCACCCGCCGCCACCACGCGCCCAACCTCAGGCAATTCCAGGAATACGAGGTCGCTCAACTGTTCGACTGCGAAGGCCGAGACGCCCACCGTGCCCACGGGCGGCTCGCTGCCGCGATCGACGTGGACCCATTCATGGGTGGGGGCGAAATGCAGCTCTTGAGGTTTCACCGACAGGCTCCTTCAAACAAAGTGGTTCGGCCGCACGAATACGTACAAAGCGCCATGGACAAAGGACGAACAAGGCGCTTGTCGCGTTGTTTGTTGTTCGTCCTTTCTGCGTTCACCGCCTCTCGAAATACTCCCGAAAAACCTAAGGAGAGGGCCGGCGGTAAAACGGAAGCTGGATAATTGTCGCTGTGTCTCGGCGGCCGCGAACGTCCACTTCCAACGACGTCCCGACCGAGGCGAATTCCGGGGCCACGTAGGCCAATGCAATCGCTTTATCGAGTGTTGGCGAATGTGTCCCACTGGTCACTTCGCCAATCTGTTGTTCACCAGCGAAAACGCCGTAACCCTGCCGGGCTGGCCGCCGGCCTGCGAGTTCCATGCCCACGCGCACGGGCTGTTCGCGATTCTCTTGTGCGCGAGCCAGGGCGTCGCGGCCCACGAAGTCATGGTCCTTGAGGTTGACCGCAAACTTCAAACCTGCCTGCAAGGGATTGGTTTGTTCATTGAGTTCATGGCCGTACAGCGGTAACGCAGCCTCCAGGCGCAGCGTATCGCGCGCCCCCAGGCCGGCCGGTTTAACTCCCGGCGCGGATGTTTCGACCGACTTGGCCTGCTTCAACAGGGTTTCCCACGTGGCGAGGGCGGCTTCGGCGGGGACGATTAATTCGAAACCATCTTCACCCGTGTAGCCGGTTCGGGTCACAATCGCCCGATGGCCTTGGGACTTGGTGACGGCCCCGTTGTAATAGTTGAGTTGGCTGGGATGGAGGTCCGTGACGGGGTCGGCCAGCGCCAAGGCGCACGGCCCCTGAACGGCGATCATTGCGGTTTCCGAGGTTTCGTCGCGAAAAACGACGCCCTGCGGTCCGCTCTTCGCGAGACGCGCCTTAATCCACGCTGCAATTTTCGCCCGGTTGCTGGCATTCACAACCATCCAGAAGAACGGCCGGCCATCCGCCTCGGCCAGTCGGTACACCAGGACGTCATCCAATACGCCGCCCTGTTCGTTGCATACCAGGGCGTAGCGAATTTGCCCGATCCCCATGTCCGCGACGCGGCGCGTCACCAACCGGTCCAGCAGCGTCGCCGCACCGTCGCCGTCAAATCGAAAGCGGCCCATATGCGAGACATCAAACAGCCCGGCCGCCCGGCGCGTGGCGTGATGCTCCTCGACAATGGACGAATATTGCACCGGCATCGACCAGCCGGCAAAGTCCACCATCCGGCCGCCATTACGGGCATGCCATGCGTGGAGCGGAGTTAATGCCAATTCCATGTTCATCGCGGCATTTTAACGGTCGGCGGCCAGCCGTGGAAAGGCCGGACCGATGACTCCCGCGCGGAACGGTCAGAATTGCGATGCCGAAGACAAGAAGTTCAAGACGGGTCCAAGTCTTGGGTCCGCGGCAGATCACTCAGATTCCCTAGGCCGAATAATTCGAGGAAGCGATCGGTCGTGCGGTAATGTTTGACCTGGGGAGCGTCGTCGCGACGTTCGATGCGGAGCAATCCGCGTCGGACCAGTTGCGCTAGCAACGCCCCACTGTCTTTATCGCGGATCGCGTCAATTTCCTCCCGCGAAAGCGGCTGGTTGTAAGCCACCAGAGCGAGCACGTCGACCGCCGGTTGCGACAACCTGGCCTCGCGGACGCGCCCGTAAAACTTGTTGCGCCAGGAAGCGAACTCATCGCGGAGCGTCATCCGGTAACCGGCGCCCGCGCTGGCGATCCAGTAGGGGCAGCCTTCTGCGTGATAGGCCTCGTTCAATTCGCGAATGAGTTCTTCCACCTCTTCGGGACGTACCCCGCGCATGAGCGAAGCCATGTGGGCGGCCGTCATCGGTTCGTTTTGAGGGTGACCGACAAAGAGCACCGCTTCGACGATCGTGCGCGGAGAGATTTCACAGGCGTCGTCGGCGTCGGTTGTCTCTTCCGCTTCTGCGGCCTGGTCAAGAAGAACTTGGTCGAGAACCGCCTGATCTTCCTCGGCCTGCGTATTCGCCAAGGGAAGAGACTGGCCCTCGACGATGGATTGGTAGGGATCGTGTCCCCGGCCGAGCAAGTCCGCGTACGCGCTAGATAAGTCCTCCAGCGAAAGACCGTGATCGTCTGGTTCGCTGGCGAATTGCTCCAATTCGAAGATCGATGGCGATGCCGGCGAGTTATCCGGCGCTGGTTCATCCGTGTTCATGCGCGTGGGGACCCATTCATCCGGCGGCGTGGCGCAAACGCCAACGCCGCGGATTGTTTTGCCATTCCTTATTCCTCGTTGCTCTCTTCGGTGGCGGGCGAAGTTTCGTCTGCGTCGCCTTCGGTTGCAGGTTCTTCATCACCTGTCGTTGTGGCGGGAGGAGCGCCTGGGGTCGGTCCGGGTTCGGCCGTGCCGGGCGGCGGCGCGTATTCTTTCGGGCCAACGCCGGAGAATGGCAAGTCGCTTTCCAGCGGCGGTTCGGGGCGGGTCGAGTTAAACAGACGGGGTGGCTCGGTATGTTCGTAAATTACGTACAGATTGAGCGTTTGCCACGGCAAGGCGCGTCGCCACCGATAATGCTCTAGATAATGGTTTCCCCGATCCTGAAGTCCGTCAACCGGCGTCTTGCCAAACGCCGCTTGAACTTCTTCAGGCGTCGCGGGGCCATCGGCTGTGGCGATCCGCCGGTCAAGCAAGTCGTCCACCGTTTTCTCGGCGGACTTGTACGACGGCCACACCAGCGCGTATTCGTAAATGAGTAGAACCACCATGACTGCCAGAATGGCAAACAACACTTTCCGCAAAAGGTTCGGTTTTGAAGGTTCCCCCGTAGTTGGCGGACTGGTGGAGGCAGACGTGTGTTCGGATTCGTTCATGACCTGAAGCAAGAAAGGAAGGAATACGGACCGCGATCGCGCCCGTGGCGAATGGAAGTAGTCTAGCCGGGCGCTGGCCGCTTGCAAAGGTTTTGGCCATGAAAGACAAGTCCGTCGCTCGATGTGGATACCACGGCGCGGGCCAGGGTGGTATGATGAATGTCCCGCCCGTGGACGTCGGAGCCGCCCCGCCCGTCCGCCACCGGATCACCCGCCGCTTAGGAGTCCCGTCAATGCCGCAGTTCAACCTGCCGCCGCAACCCCTGTCTCGTCGTGAACTTTTACAACGTTCGGGCGTTGGCTTTGGAATGCTCGGTTTGGCGAGCGTTTTCGGTGATGGCGGGCTGTTGCACTCCGAGGCGCGTGGCGCGTCGCGCCTCAACCCCCTGGCGCCCAAGCCGCCGCATTTCCCCGGCCGGGCGAAGCGGGTGATTCACTTGTTTATGAACGGCGGCCCCTCGCACGTCGATACCTTCGACCACAAACCCGCGCTTGCCAAATACGCCGGGAAGGAGTTGCCCCGCGAGAACCTCCGCACCGAGCGCAAGACCGGCGCCGCGTTTCCCTCGCCGTTCAAGTTTCAGAAGTACGGGCAGAGCGGCATCGAAGTGAGCGAAATCTTTCAGCACACGGCGCGGCACATCGACGAGATTGCTGTTATTCGTTCAATGCACGCCGACGTGCCCAACCACGAACCTTCGCTGCTGTTAATGAATTGCGGCGAATCGCGCCTGGTACGGCCGAGTCTCGGTTCCTGGGTCACCTATGGTTTAGGCGCGGAAAATCAAAACCTGCCGGGCTTTGTGGCCATGTGCCCCGGCGGCTATCCGATTACGGAAACTCAGAACTGGCAAACGGCGTTCCTGCCCGGTGTCTTTCAGGGAACGTACATCAACACGCAACACACGGAGATCGACAAGCTGATCGCCCATGTGCGAAACCCGCATCTCTCGCGCGAGCAGCAGCGGAATCAACTAGATGCGTTGGCGAAACTCAACGAGCTTCACGTACAGGACCGCGACCGTGACGAAGCGCTGGAGGCCCGGATCCAGTCGTTCGAGTTGGCGTACCGCATGCAGGGCGAAGCCGCCGAGGCGTTTGACGTATCGCGAGAGCCCAAACACGTGCTGGAAGCTTACGGTCCCGGCGTGCAGGCGCGGCAAATTCTCATCGCACGGCGGTTAATTGAGCGGGGCGTGCGGTTCGTGCAAGTC
>JAANMU010000305.1_pt1 | contig 62008 bp, 58 predicted proteins | sample 7279701 | NCBI WGS metagenome assembly JAANMU01 (sample SAMN14094539, study PRJNA606508) | bioreactor metagenome | isolation source: A lab-scale SPAN reactor treating ammonium-rich wastewater day 57 | place: Ireland: Galway | collected 2017-03-13 | reverse complement strand
AATTTTGTAGTGCGCAGTTGCATTTCTGTTCGATGGAAGATGGTGGAGTGCTACAGTAATCAATCTCGCAATCATCATCTGGCGTTAAATATACACCAAGTAAAGATGTAACGGTATGTGGCCAATCACAAAAGTCACATGCATAAGGAGGTGGATCACATTGCCATCCGGCATCAATGATTTCGAGCCAGTGCAACTCAATTGTGCGTTCGTTAGCATCATAAACTGACCAGAAATTGTATATTCCCGTGTAGTAAAGCTCTTGTGAATATGTTGTCTGGGCAAGAAACACAAACACGCCAATCAAAGGCAGGACAAGTCTAAGTTTCATATACTGTCTCCTTGTTAAGATGGGTCATGCTATTTCTGGATAACGAAACTCTGTGTCACTCCAACCAAACCGGGAATCGAAACAAAGTAAACGCCACTGGGAAGGTTGGTGACTTCCAGTCTAATCAGATTTTCTTGATTGTTGTAAGGAATACGTATGTTGGACAACTCTTGACCGAGAACATTAAACACAGAGACATTAAGCCCAATTATCTTCGTTCGAGGGATTAAAACGGAAATGTCCCCATTCGTAGGATTAGGGAACAAGCTAATCTCGATCTGTTCCCCAACAGGTGTAAATTGGTCATCTGAAACGTCAGTTGGCGAATCCAAGCGCAACAGCCAGAAGTCGGCGTTTTGTGAAGTCGGCGCTGAGGTGTTTCTTCCTGCCACGTAGCACGTGCCGAACTCTTGCGAGTAATCAATTGCTATCCCACGCTCCGCGAGGTTGCCGCCGTAATAGTGCATGTCCAGAGAGTCACCATTCGCCGCGAGAACCCAGACTGCGAGATTGGAGTAGGCTGGCGTATTAACGCCGAAACTCCGAGTGTATCCCGTCATCACAACTCGTCCATCAGCGAGCTGTGTAATACCAGCTCCCTCTTCGTCCCCATTTGGTGTGCCGAGCGTGCATCGCCATAGTTGTCCTCCAGATTCATCAAGTAGCAAGGCGCTGGCTCCGAAGCCATTCAAGTCGGGATGATAGGCCGCAACAAGAAAAGCTGTGTCTGTAGCGGTAATTGAGTTGAATTGATCGATGCCTATTATTGACGAGAATCTTGTGGATACTACACCACCGTTGACGTCAAGCCGCAGAAAGAAGCCGTCCGGACCCAACGTGTTGTTCACAGATCGACCAACGATTGCAATTCCTCCGTCAGGCGCATTCGTTACTCCGTATGGCCAATCCGAGTTTCCTTGCAAATCATACTCTTCACGCCACATCTCCGTACCGTTTTGGTTGACCTTTATGACCTGTACATCATCGTCAGTTGGATTATCAGAGCCTATCCGTCCGACTAAGTAGATGCTTCCATTCTCTTGAATGGTGCAGCACGTCAATTCGGCAAGATGGTGTACGACATATGTGCGGTTCCACAGGAAGTCGCCTGTTAGAGACCATGCGAATAGCCTGAATTCGCTGCTATCCAATGAATAGGGCAACGCGACTCCTGCGATCACGTTTTGGTCATTGGTTTCACTCACAAACACTGCGGTGCTGTTGTACAGCGAATCAATCCGGGTTTCCCAAGCCAATTCTCCTGACGGGTGAGTACAAACAATATAGGGCCGCCGATCGCCAAGAAGCTCAAGCTCCGAGAATCCGACTGTCACAATATCTCCATTCGAAAGAATGGACAGGTCGGACGGATAGTCGCGGTACTCGCCTCCGTACAACCGCGTCCACAGTGTATCAAGGTTCTGTGACAAGCAATTCGCAGGCATTGCGTGCAAACACAAAACCGCGAACCCCACCCGCTTCAAGATTTTGAATACAGATAGAATTCGCGTCATGATCAAGGCCTCCGAGGTTCGTTTTCCAACCAGTGTCCCAAGACCTGAGAAAAAGCTAACAACCCGATTTTGAATTGTCAAGGGGTTCATGACCGAATGCTCCAAAAATTTATGACCGCCCAAGCGGATGATGTTTGAATTGTGCGACCCACGACAAATGCCTGAATATCTATGTCTTAGTCTATGCTATCTTATCCAGACTTTTTCCAATTCTAATATGCTACAAATTCATATGTATATCAACAGCATCGTCCAGAGAGGAAAACAATGAGAGGCAATGCCTCCTTAGATATTTTTGTCGAGAGACACTTAGTGCGCAAGTTTATTCGCACCTAAAAAGATAGGGTTGCCCCTATCTTCTCAGTCCAAAAACAGGTTTAACGTTGCAAGATCCAGAACTACTTTGTTTGGCAACATTTCACTATTAGCAAGCCGCTTCACAAGGCAACAGACTATCGAAGCCGCCAACAACGGAGTGTAGCAGATCGTACGAGCCGTACATGGTTCTTGAAAAGCTTGGTCGTCAGGGACAATCGTCTGCGAGTATCTAACACGGTCTTCTCGAAATTGCGTTCGAACGGTGTGTACAACCAATGTCTCCAGTCCCATTCGAGCATCAATGTACAACTGCACATGTGATTGATCACGAATCGACTTCCAAATCGTCTCGCGTGATTTCATGGAATCCACTGCGCTGATAACAATGCCTGACAGCTGCCGACCGTCATACTGCGTGCACACCGTACGCGGTGTCAAGCCAGTCTGATTCTCTACGAGAACCGAAAACGCATCCGCTTTCAACAGTCCGACATCAGACATCCCATAGGCTTGATTGCTGACATTGTGAATATCCACAACATCGGCATCGAAACACGTCAACTTGCATACGCCCATCTTGGCGAGATACAATCCCGTGGCCGAACCAATGGAACCCAGACCGATCAGGGTTACCTGCAAATTCGTAAGTTTCTCGGCATCGACAAAATCTTGCTGCCGTAGATATCTTGGATCTGTCATGGGCTCTCCTAGAATGTTTCAAGTTCATCTAGGTCATCCCGGTGCAAACCAAGCCAGTCCATCTCCTCCATCAAGTCCTCGTCAGACAGAGCGCCGCGTTCGTTGGCTGACTTCAGGTCTCCGAGGAAGGACTTTTCCCGCGTTCCTCGCTGAGCAATTCGATAGTGGGACTCCTTCACCTTGGCTTTGAATTCATCAAAGCATGCTTCTGCAAGACCATCTACCAGTGGATAAACTACATCCCATGCCACGTCTGCGAGATACAGATGTGCGGGGTGGTACTGATCCAAACGCATGATGGAATCACGTCTTTTGTTCACGACCAGTGAAAGCATCCACTCACCGTTGGCAAGTCCTGCGATGCAGGCCTCATCCTGGCCAGACCAAAACACTCCCATGCTGCCATGCGAATGTGCCCAGCAGCGAAGCTTGCGAGAGTTGATTCCTTTCGCTTCGAGTTCTGCGATTAGCCGTGCGACGTCGGCAATGTCCATGTCGGTTTCATCGGTAGTGCACTCCTGCTTGACGAGATGAAAGTCTGTGACGATCAACGCCGATGCGCGACTCGTGTTCGCATCGACCACTTCATCGACAATGCCAAGACAGCTGACTTCACCCTTCGCGAAGTCTGTCCAAAGCCACAGCTTCTGCAGAGCCTGGGCATCTATCTGAACCTTGATCCCAGCATCAACCGGCTGTCGCGGTGTCCTCTGCAAGTTCTGCATCGGCATCCTCCTCTTCTGGCTTGTTCGGACAGTGTTCTTCGTCGTGGTCATCGTATTGCTGGCAATGCTCGCACCACCAACACGAATCGCATTCACTGATATCATGTCCGTAGTCATCACACCATGAACAATATGGCTCGTCGTCTTCCGACTCGTCTTCCCAGTTTGGATTCCATTTCTCGATCTTCTGGAACGGATCAGATGCATTGTACGACGTGAGGAACTGATGCACTAACTGGAATAGACCGAACAGATCGAGCTCGCCTGCCAGCCGTGCGACGAGGTGCGAAACGTTGCCCCAACAGATGTTGTTTTTCTCATCGCTGACATGCGGGTGGACATAGCCATTTCGCTCCGTACCACCGCTGATGCACACTTTGCCCTGACGAAGATCAACTTCAACTTCGTAGCTGTCAAAGTGATACATGCAGCCATCGTAATCGATGTCAATCGGATGCGTTGTGCCGATGACAGATTCACCATCAATACGGAACGAAGAGTACACCGCTGGCACAAGCTTCATCATGTCCACAAACGTGTGATTTGCACGATTGCAAACCCACTCCGGACTGTGTTCAAACAAACGCAGCACCTGACGGTCGGATTCGAGCTTTCTCGATAGTTGCATCACCTGAAGCGATAGGCGTTCAAGTTCGTAACTGTCATCCCGAATGCTGCCCTGCAGTTCACGTTTGCGCTCCTGCACACACGAGGAAATACTCTCGATCAACGCGTCACGTTGCTCATGCCGATATCCACGACACATGCGGGGAATATGCTGGTCAATCAGCCTGCGTGCAAGTTCGAGTCTGTGCTCCTGCAGATGCCACATGAACATCACCAACCAGTTCGATCCTAGCCGTGCGACGGGAGTTTCATCCACGACGACAAGGTCGCCTGTCAGTATCTTGGCGATCTCCCTTGCGTCATCGGCACTGTTTGGCAGCACGATGGCGATACCGTTGCGATTCCATTCCTGAACCTGCCACGTATGATTGAACAACGAGATCGGTACGTGGTACTTCGTCGCATGAAACTGCGCAAGCAGTTCGATTTGTTTGATCATCGTCGTTTCCGTAGGAGAGGAAAGGGCTGCAGCACCTTGGCCACAGCCCTTTCAGCTTGCCAGCAGCATCTCCTACACTCCCCCTTTGACCTGCGGCACCAAGGTCAGCACGGACCCTTCCTGCAGAATGTCGGTGTCGAAAGCGGGTGATCCATTCACATGCTTGGTGTAGGCGTTGTCCTTCGGAAAGCCCGATTGCATAATCGCCGCTTCGACTGTGGTGTTTTCCGGAACTTCGACTTCCTTGGCCGCGCGACCAAGACAGAGCACTTTGATTTTCAAGGGAGACTCCTTTGAGTTTAATACGAGAAAAGCCCCGCACAGTGCGAGGCTCTTTGGATTAGTATGTTCTTATGCCACGGAATCAGGCATAAGAACTATGAAGTAGATTCGTTGTGAGGGTGACTCGTGGTCACCAACTGGTTCACAGCCGTTTGCAGGTGGTCCGGGGCAAGATGTGAGTATTTCATGGTCATTTCTATGGAGTGATGACCGAGAAGCTTGGAGACTGTTGCGATGTCAACGCCTCTCATTACAAGATGCGACGCGAACGTATGTCGCCACTTGTGAACATCACCATCAAGACCAAGCGAATCAAGTGCTCGCTTCAGTTCACGGTATATCTTGTCAGGATGAATTTTGCCACCGCCGGGGGCTTTGAAGACATATTCGTGCCTAGCAACGTGCGATTGCATTCTAATGAGTTCAACGGCTCTGGGATTCAGAGGCACAATTCGGCGCTTCAAGGTTTTTGTGGTCCAATCACCCTTGGCTTGAATCCGAATCGATTTGGGTTCGTGATTAAGATCGACATCTTCCCACGTCAGATGGATAAGTTCTCCCTTTCGAAGACCCGTATGGTAGAGGAATTCAAAAGCATCGCGCCAAGCGGGCTTGACTGCATTCCAAATTGCATTAACTTGGTCTTTCGTCCAGAACGGTACCTCCTCCGCTTGCTTCACTTCTCTAAATGGTTTGATGCGTTTTACCGGGCTCTCATTAAGGTAGCCTTCTTGTTCCGCAAAAGTGAACACTGCCTTCGTGAAATGCAGGAGCGCATTCAAGGTTTTTGGCTCCATCTTTTCGTGGCGCCGAAGTGCTTCAAGAAGCTCTTCAATGTACACCTTTCGAATCGACCGCACATTCTTAACCTTAGGGAAATTCTTCTGAACAAAGCTGGTTAGGTGTGCAGCATGAATACGGTAGCGTTTGATCGTTGCGGGCGAGACGCGCCCTTCTTTGCTTCGAAAGAACGAACTTATCAGCTCTGAAAGAGAAATATCACTAATCTCGGGAGAAGAGACACCGAGGTATTCGTCTTTCTTCTTTTGATAGATTTCGGCAGCGCGTCGGTCAGCCTCCGCTTTGCGTGGACCAACGACCTCGCGGACTCTCTTTCTCTGTTCGGAATCAAAGTAGTCGATGAAATAGACGCGCTCACCCCCAGGATTGGTGCGAGAGCGTACATTCGGTATTTGTGGACGTTTCATCGTGGGCAGGCTCCGCTAATTTCTTCGCCTTTTTTACTTTTGGCACTTTTGTGGCACATGCCCGCAATACGACAAACGCACAAGCAATATAATTAATTACTTGTGCGTTGCTTGCGGAGAGGGGGGGATTCGAACCCCCGGTAAGGGTTTACCCCCTACAACGGTTTAGCAAACCGCCGCCTTCAGCCACTCGGCCACCTCTCCTAAAGAAGGCAAATTGGACACTTAAGACTATATTATCATTAGTCTTGCGGAGGACGGGAGACTCGAACTCCCAAGGGCTTTCGCCCGGCGGTTTTCAAGACCGCTGCCTTACCAATTAGGTCTAGTCCTCCGGGCGGAGGCGTTCCGTCCCCGAAACAGCAAGTATATCCGATTTCCGGCAAAAAAGCAAGCGGCTCGCGTTTGGGAAATGTCCTTCAGTTTTCTTAACTTGCGGTCCAAGCTATGACTCTTTTCCGCTACCTGACGCGGGAGTTCATCCCGCCCTTCTTCTTCAGCCTCGCGCTGATTATCTTTCTTTTCATCCTGAATCTCGTATTCACGATGCTCGGGCGAATTGTCGGCAAAGGTCTGCCCATCTGGACTGTGCTCGAGTTCTTCGGACTGAATCTCGCATGGATGATCGCGCTGGCCGTGCCGATGGCCGTACTCGTCGCCGTGCTTTCCGCCTACGGCAGACTCTCTTCAGACAACGAAGTCACGGCACTGCGCTCCTCGGGTGTCGGGCCGTTTCAGCTTATTGCTCCCGCCCTGGTGTTCGGACTCTTCATGGCCTTGGCGCTTGCCTACTTCAACAACTACCTCCTCCCTGACCTGAACTTCCGCTCTCGGCAGCTGCAAACGGACATTCGAAGACTAAAACCCGCTATGGTGCTCGAGCCCGGCGTCTTCCTGTCCGATATTCCCGGTCATGTCCTGTACGCTCAGCAGGTCAATGGCGAAACTTCTGAAGTCACGGATGTGATGGTCTATCAGGATGACGATCCGCGCTTCGGCGGAACGGTCATCGCGGCAAACGGGAAGCTGAAGTATGAAGAGTGGTTCGAAGGATTCGAGTTTTCGCTGCGTGAAGGCGAGATTTTGCGCTCAGATCGGGTTCGAATCGGCGAGCATCATCGTATCCAGTTTGAGCGGGCAATCTTCCGTATCCACGCACCGGATATGTCACTTCGCCGCACGACCACACAGTGGCGCGGAGACCGTGAGATGGATGTCAAAATGCTCTTGGCAAAAATTGACGGCTATCGCAAGATTGACGCGGACAAGAACTCAAAAAACATCTCGCGACTCTTAGTCGAGATTCACAAAAAATTCTCAATTCCTGCCGCCTGCCTGATTTTCGCAGCACTGGGCGGATTGCTCGGGCAGTTGGTGCGGCGTTCAGGGATTGGCGTATCTGCCGGTTACAGCATCGCCTTCTTCTTGATCTACTGGGTATTTCTGATTGCAGGCGAAGACTTGGCGGACCGCGGCAGTGTTAGCCCTGCGGTGGCCATGTGGCTGCCGAATGTGTTGTTCGCAGGCGTCGCGATCCTTCTTTGGATCAAACAACGAAAGTCGGGCCTGAAGATCTTCGGGAAATAGTAGTTCGTCATATCACAAATGCACTGGAAGGCCGCTCTGCGGTCTTCTCTGCTTTCGGCACATACCACTGCATCTGACTGACGAGAGACTGCTTTGTCATCTGCCATATACAACTCTGTGCGCACATCGGCAAGGGGTTAGGACAAAAACACGATTTGCGTGCTCATAATGTCACCGTCTGAAGTAGAATCTTCCGCATGCGGAGCACTTGCCAAAAGATTCCATTGCTGCCTATTATCATCATGAATTCTTGAAATTGTGTATAATCCGTAGTTTGTGTAGGCTGTATTTGGGAACGCAACCTCCGCATTAGCGCGCACGGTCTGGCGCAGGAATTGCGCCGTCTTTGGGCAATGCTGCATCCATACGAATCGTAACTTCTCTTCGCAGTCTGCGCCGAGACATTCAACATGGTGGGACCCGCAGCCGCACACTTGACCCGGGGGCAAGGATACATGACCGGAAAATTCGACAAGTCTATACTTGAGTCAATACGGAGCGTTTGCGGAATCTCTGTGTTGACTATTGGAACGCTCGCCTGCGTCGGGTGGATCGCCAAGATCGATCTTGTGACGCGTATCTCGCACAAATATATCCCCATGGCTTTGGACACCTCTGTGGCGTTCATTCTCTGTGGCCTGCTCTTGCTCTCACTCGGTAATTCACAGAGTACGCGCACCTCGCGCCTTCCGCTCGTGGCAGGCGTCTCTCTGATTTCAATGTATGGCCTCTTGAAGGCAATCGAGTTTTTCGTAAAGACAGATTTGACCTTTGCGAACGTGCTGTTCCCCGCCAGAGAGTATTTGGGAACCCATATCGTCAATCGCATGTCGCCTCTGACCGGAGCGCTCTTCCTGTTGTCCGGCGTCGGAATGATCGCAGCCTCATTCCCGAACAAGCGGACAACGTCATGGGTTGGCTGGATCGGCGCATTCGTTGGCGGTTCAGGCCTGCTTCTCTTCTATGCCTATTTGCTTGGTGCACCATTTCTGTATGCTACGACCATTATCCCACTCTCAGCGCTGACTGCCTTCGCCTTTTTTCTGCTTGGCTCGGGTCTGGTGGTCCATGCGGGTTCAGGCTCGATCCTGCGTCCGTTTCTTGAGTCCACCATCAAGAGCCGGGCGCTCCGTCTCTTTGTCCCGTTGATCATCTTCACCTGCTTCGTCCAGCAGTTGCTCTACCGCTGGTCAAGCGAAACGGAACTGAGCCGCGCGCTTGTTTACTTCTTGGTACCATTGGCTGCAGCACTTGTCGCCGCAATCGCAGGAACCAAGCTTGCGCAATATCTGTCCGACAGACTCTCCGCTTCCTATCTGCTGGTCGAAGAGAGCGAAGCTAAGTATCGCTCTGTCGTCGAATACTCCCATGACATGTATTGGACGCTCGATCCCGAGGGTAACTTCGTTTACGCCAACAAGAAGTGCTCAGATGTCACCGGCTTCGATCTCGCTGATATGATAGGTCACAGTTTCGTCCCCTTGCTTCACCCTGAAGACGCCGCACGCATCATTGACATCTTCTCAAAAGCGCTGAACGGAGAAACTCAGGAGTACGAAGTCCACATTCCGAGCGCAGATGGCACCGAATTGTACCTTGAGGTAACTTCCGTTCCAAATTACAATCTCGGGAAGATTATCGGCGTTGCAAGTTTCGGGAAAGACATCACCGCCCGCAAACTCGCTGAACAGGAATCGCACAAACGTGAGGAACTCCTGCGCGAATCACAGTTCGTGGCGCGGTTGGGCAGCTACGATTTGGACATTTCGGCTGGACAGTGGACAAGTTCAAGTGTGCTCGATGAAATCTTCGGCATCAACGACTCCTTCGACCGCTCACCGGAGAACTGGCTCTCGCTTGTGCATCCCGAGTGGCGTGAAACGATGGCGCAGTACCTCTTGGAAGAGGTCATCGCCAAGGGCCAGCGTTTTAACAAGGAATACAAGATCGTCAGATTCTCCGATAGACGGGAATGCTGGGTGCACGGCTTGGGCGAGCTTGAGTTCGACAGTCAAGGTAATGCCGTGCGCATGATCGGGACCATTCAGGACATCACAGACCGCAAACTCTTGGAAGCCGAAAGCGAGAAGCTAACGGCACAGTTGCGGCAGGTGCAGAGATTGGAAACCATCGGGACTCTCGCGGGCGGAGTGGCTCACGACTTCAATAACATTCTGACCCCCATTCTCGTCTATTCCGACTTGGTCGCGAACGATCTCGGCGACAGTCACCCGCTTCGCCAGGACATTGATCATGTCATCTCTGCGGCGCATCGAGCCAAAGACCTTGTCAAGCAGATCCTCACCTTCAGCCGGCAGACCGATCACGTGCGTGCTCCCATCGAGCTCTCGCCCATTGTCAAAGAAGCCATGAAGCTGCTGAAAGCCTCGCTCCCTTCGACGATATCCATAGAAGCGCACATTCAGTCCGACCCCGCCAAGGTGTTCGCCGACCCATCGCAGATTCATCAGGTGCTGATGAACCTCGGTACCAATGCCGCCCACGCCATGCAGGAACAAGGCGGCATCTTGAAAATCGCGCTCGAGACGGTGACGGTCACCGAGGAGACTTCGCGCGAAGTGCCGCGTCTGACGACCGGTGAGTTTGTCCGGCTCACGGTGTCCGATACGGGCTGCGGTATGGATGAGACGACACGCGAACGCATCTTCGAACCGTTCTTCACCACTAAAGCGGTTGGCGAGGGCACTGGATTGGGTCTTTCTGTCGTGCATGGAATCATCGAAAGTCATAACGGTGCAATTACTGTCTCCAGCGCAGTCGGCAAAGGCTCCAGGTTCGACGTCTATCTTCCACTGATTCATGCCAACGAGTTTGAACAAGGTGACGATGAGCAGGACGTGCTTGGCGGTCGGGAACGGATATTAATAGTCGACGATGAAGAAGACGTGGCCGTTGCTTTGAAGGATGTGCTGGCAAAGCGTTACGGCTATGCGGCGACGGTGATCACAAAAGGCAGAGAAGCGCTCGAGCTGTTGAAAGCGCATCCCGACGAAGTGGATCTCTTGATAGTGGATGAAACCATGCCCGAGATCACGGGGATGCTGCTCGCGCGCGAAGCGCAAACGATTTGCCGCGGACTACCGGTCATCCTGATGACCGGATATACACAGAAGTTCGACGACGTGACCTGTCGCCAGTTTGGAATCTCGCGCCTGATGTTAAAGCCGCCCGACCCGAAGGAACTGGGAAGAGCGGTTCGCTCCGTCCTGGATATGCTCCGCGAAGAATCTGCTAGAGCTTCATAGCCATTCTATCTGAATCGCCGTTGTGGGTGTCCACACTCGTCCTCGAACGAAGTAATGGATCCGTCACGGCTCGCTTCGCCTACACAAGGTCGTCATCCTGAAGCCGCCGCGGCTGAAGGATCCCTTGCCAAGTGGGTCCTCAACAAGTGCCCCGTCAGCCATAGCAGGTCGTCATCCTGAAGCCGTTCCGGCTGAAGGATCCCTTAGGGATTCTGCAAAGTGGGTCCTCAACAAGTGCCCCGCCAGCCATAGTAGGTCGTCATCCTGAAGCCGTTGCGGCTGAAGGATCCCTCTGTTCCCCGCCACTACCCGCGTAACCTCAACTTGCCCAAATGTTTACAACATTTTTACGGAAACCACTTGACTTTTCGTAAATATTGTATTATATTAGCACCATCTAACCAACCAAAGCTCCGAACCGGAGGAACTGGGCAGACTGGCCAACTGTGGCCCGCCCACGCTTCTGTGCTCTGAGGACTCAGCAACCACCTCTCGTCTTGAACCAACTTAAGTAACTCCGACCGCGGGGCGAACACAAGCCAGCGCAATACAGACGAAGCCTCACCTGCCCCCACACAAAAAAACGGCGGCCCGTTGCCGAGCCGCCGCACATAGCCTCTCAAGTCTCTTCCCTACCCCACCGCAATCACCAGCCGCGACAGATTGAATTTCGAAGCCTTCTCAAAGATCACCGTGGCAGTCTTACGGTCAGGAGAAAGTTCAATTCGATAATCGTCATCATCCCGATAGTAACGCGGGAAAACCAGAATCCGATCTACCTTCTCCAGTCCGAGCGACGACGCGTTGATCACAATCCGTGCGTCCTTGCGCAGGTCCAGTGACCCCGTATGACGGACCGCGTCAATATCTCCCGTGTTCCACTTTCCGAGAGCGGGTTTGCGGATCGCGCCGCTTCGTTCGAGATCGCGGAAGGTTCCGATGTGATACTTGAGTGAATTCAGTTCCTGCGAAAGACTGTCGTTCGTCGAAGCCATTGCCGTCACCTGCTGCATCATCGCGGCGCGTTCCTCTTCCAGCCCGCGAATCTGCTGCTGCAACTCGGATCTCCTCGCCTCGAGATCGTCCACTTCCTGCTGCTTCTGATTGCGTTCTTGAATCAGCGTTCGGCGTTCGGAATCGATCTTGCGCTTTGTGGCCCGGGCAAGTTCGTTGGGAGTAATCTTCGCCTGACCTTGCGTCACAAATGTTCCGAAAATCCCTTCCCCGTAGTAGTTCCACACTTCGAATCCCGCCAGCAGCTCCGGCACAAGTGCTTCCTTTTCGATCATCGCCAGCGCGTCTTCTTCGTTCATCCCGATCTCCTCGGTCAGAAACTTCAGCGCGATCCCGAGATGCGTGTCGCCCTTCTGCACCACCACCGGAGGCCGCAGGCGCGACTTGACTTCGGCAAGCTCTTGAGTCAGCTTGGTCATCTCCCGTGACGCGTCAATCACGTCCTGCAGGAGTCCGCGATAGGAAAGGTCTTTCTCCTGCGCCACTCGATTGGCCAGCAGCTGTGCCTGTTCCTCCGTCAAACCCATCGTGGACATACCCGTCGTGTCAATTTCATTTCCCGGGTGCGACTCGTTGTAGCGGCTGACCAATCCAGAAATCTGCTGCTCACGCTCGGAAATCTGCGTGTTCAGCTTTTCGACTCGGTTCACCAGCTCTTGAAAGGAACGCACTTCGGCGGGTTCCATTCTTGTGACGAAGTGCACGACGAGAATGACCGCGACGAGCACGAGGACACCAATCGTTGCCCAGAGAGTGGCACCGCCGCGCTGATTGATTCTTTGCTTATCCATGAAACTGCTCTCCACCGACAGTTGAGTTGTGCTTAATCAAATAGGGAAGGTTTGCGGCCGCGCGGTGTTCGAAAACTGCCGTGCAGACTGCAGGACGGAGGCAACTCCGCTTTCCTTGCGAAGTATTCTATGCGGACGTCTGAACAGCCCGAACTGGCAAGCTCGCCGGTCTCGGTACAGATTTCGGCTGTAATGACGTTTTTCGTCGTCTTGAAATCAGCGTCCGGATAATCCATCACTTTGTAAGCGGCAAGCATGAATTCCGCCCAAATCGGCAGCGCCGCTTTGCCGCCTTCTTGTCCGCGACCGAGCGACTTCGCCGGATCGTCCAGTCCCACCCAGACTCCCGCCAGTAAATGCGGAGTAAATCCAATGAACCAGGCATCTGTATTATCATTCGTCGTACCGGTCTTCCCTGCCGCGGGAACACGGAAATTGTATTTAGAACGCAGCGACGCCGCGGTTCCATAATCGCTCACCGAGCGCATCAGACTCTGTACGAGAAAAGCTGTTTCCTCCGACAAGACGACTTTACGCTCGGTGCGGAATTGATCAATTGTTTGCCCGAACTTGTCATCAAGTCCCGTCACACCTATCGGCTTTGACCACACACCAAGTGTGTAGAAACACTGATAAGCTCCGACAATATCTATCGGGATCACACCGGAAGAACCCAGCGCCAGCGCGTCATACGGATCAAGCTTCGTTGTAATTCCCATTTGATGCGCAAGCTGCGCGACATCTCGCGGTGTCGTATGCTCTCTGATCAACCTTACGCTGACGACGTTCAGCGACTTTGCAAGCGCTTGCCTAAGGTCAACCATTCCGCCGTAGTCATTTGAGAAGTTGCGCGGAGCCCAGAGATCGCCATTGTAGAGTGTAATGACGAGCTCTTCGTTGGACACTTTGGTCGAGATCGGCAGTCCCTTGTCAATCGCGGAAGCATAAACAAACGGCTTGAAACACGACCCGGGCTGGCGCACAGCCTGTGTGGCTCGGTTAAACTTGGTCACTTCAAAGTTGTGCCCGCCGATCATAGCCAGAATCTGCCCCGTATTCGGATCGAGCGCGACGAAGGCAATTTCGACAGGCATTTCGGCAGCCGCGATGGAGTCCGCGAGTGCTTTATCTCCTGCGAGTTTCCGGATTGCACCCGTGGTCGAGTCGGGATACATGTCTTTCAAGCGCAGTTTCAGACCGGACACTTGATAGATCGCGTTGACTTTCTCCTGCAACTCCGGCAGTACTTTAGCGACCGCCGCTTCCGCGCAGTTCTGCAGCCGCGCATCAAGCGTCGTATAGACCGTCAGACCGTCTTGATACGGATCGAAGCCGTGGCGTCTGCCGAGCTGGTTCAGTTCCTGTCGGACGTTTTCCGTAAAATACGGGGCGATGCCGATCTGCGTTTGATCCAGCGACGGACGCAGCGGCAGCGGCGTATCCGCCAGACTGTCACGTTCGGCCTTCGTAATGTACCCGACCGCCGCCATCCGGTCGAAAACCAGATTCCTGCGCACGATGTTGTTCTGCGGGTATTGCAGGGGGTTGTAGCGAGTCGGTGATTTGGGAATCGCCGCCAGCACAGCCGCCTCGTTGACATCAAGTTCCGAGACGTTCTTGGAGAAATATGTGGCCGCCGCAGCGCCAACTCCGTATGCTCCTGCTCCGAAATACGTTTGCGTCAGATACATTTCGAGGATTTCATCCTTCGAATAGTAACGCTCGATTTCGATAGCCGTCATCAGTTCGCGCAGTTTACGGGTGATTCTACGTTGCGGACTGAAATAGAGATTCTTGGCAAGCTGCTGCGTAATTGTGGAAGCACCGCGCGGCGTCAGGTCGAGCGTAATCGCGCTTCTGGCCAGCGCCACAAACAGCGAGACGGGCCGCATTCCCCAATGCTCGTAGAACTTGTGATCTTCCGTAGCCAAAAAGGCTTGTATCACTGCAGGCGGCATATTCCGGAGCGGAGCGTAGCTGCGACGCTGTGTATAGAGCTCCTTTAGAAGCACACCATTGCGATCCAGAATCTTCGTAGCCAGAGCGGGATTGATGTTCTCCAGCTGTTCTACCGAGGGCAGTCCCTTTTTCAAGTAACTAAAAGTGGACCAAGCCACGATTGCGAGAGCCAAGCAAACGGCCAGCACGATGGCCATGACTTTCCAAATCATGCTGGGCGGATTCAAGCGGAGGCTCCGTCGGTTGCATCGTCCCACTTCGAGAGTGAGAGACTATTCCCGTCATGGCGCGCGAACGTATAGTGATAAATCCAGTCGCCGAGGTTGATATACGTGCCCCCGTGAATTGCGAGCTGTGCCGGCCGATGCGCGTGGCCGAGCACCACGCCCTGAAAACCCTGCTCAATCACGGATCGGGCAAAACGCACGTAATCTTCGTCTTCGGACGGGTTACCTTTCGTGGCGTTCCTGCTCTGTCGCGAAGTGCCGCGCGCAAGCCACATGCCGAGATCGGGATGCAGCCAGAGGAAGAGTCTTTGAGCTATGGGGTTACGCAAGATTTTCTTCAGGAATCGGTAGCCGTGATCACGGCGGAGCAGTCCGTCACCGTGAAAAACGAAGATGCGCTGATTGGCAATCTGCACGATGAGGGCGTCGTCACACGTGACCAAGCCGATCTCGCGTTCGAGAAAACCGTGCAGCCGGAAGTCATGATTTCCCGGGAGAAGATAGACGGGGATTCCGGCTTCGGTGGTTTCCTTGAGGGCGCGCAGAATTTCGAAATACTGTTTAGGTATGACGGTTCGCCATTCATACCAGAAGTCGAAGAGATCTCCGTTGATGATCAGGGCGCCATGTTCGGCCCGAACACGTTTCAGCAGAAGCTTCAGACGATGAAGCTGCTGTGAAGCCACCGGTTCAGGCTCGGCGCCGAGGTGGGCGTCTGAGACAAAGTAAACCGGCGGGCGGAGGTCAACGGTCCGAGCGGGCGGCAGATGCATAGGACAGATAATATACAAACTCTTATAGGGCAGGGCAACTTTTATAGCAAGAAAATTGCCTGAAATTGCCTGTTTTGACTATGTTTCCGGCCATCAACGCCGAACCATTGGGGACTTGACTTTCGACTGGGCAAGAGGTTTATTAGTCCATCTTCCAAAGAACTTCCGCGAATGTACATCCCCAGTTTTGCAGTATTTTGGGCAACTTACAAGCGCACGCTGATCGGGCTGGCCGTAGTATGTTTGATCGTCCTGATCGGCCTGTTAGCCGACTGGGATGCAGCTCTGATTGCTGCGGTAGCGGCGCTGGTCGGGATAGTGACGCAAGCCTTTGCGGGGATGCTTGGGCTAATCGCCCTCGTGCCGTGGATCGGGCCTCTCATTGCAAAAGCGTTGGCGATTCCGGTAGTTTGGCTGATCAATGGTGCGGGCTACTTCTTTTCGGCCTTTCTTGCCGGGCGAGGACACGCGAAGTCGGTGGTCAACTCACGGATCTTGACGGTAGTCCTGATTGTCGGGATAATTATTGGATTTATTTTAGGTAAAATAATAGGTTAAGTCATAGATTATTGTAATTCTCCGGGTCCACCGTTCGGCCCGCAGCTTGCGGAGCTTGAGGTAATTGGACCCTTGGGGTATCCCCGGAATACTTGACTCTGGAGCAAGGGATTGCTATAATAAATTGGTTAGAAACTGCCCTAATTCCTTGATGAAACGACTTACTGCAATCCTGGCACTGCTTCTTCTTCTCGCGCCCGCGTCTCGCGCGGAAGTGGAACTGTTGTCGATGAGCGTGAATGCGCTGTTTGACCACGCCCGCCTCGAGTGGCAGACCGGTCAGGAGATCAATTTTCAGAGCTTCGTCATCGAGAGGTCGCCGAACGGGCAGTCTTTCCTACCCGTAGGGGTGGTCCAAGCCCGAGGCTCGTTCTCGGAGTATTCATTTACGGATGAAAGCCCGCTGGATGTGGATCGGGAGAGGACTTTCTTCTACCGGATCAAGCTGGTAAACCGCGACGGGACTTTCACGTATAGTGAAACCTTGGAAGTATCGCTGAATTTCTCGGCTGTGCAACAGACGTGGGGTTCGATCAAAGCGATGTTCCGGTAAGGCCGAATAGTTTGCATTAGAAGCCCTGCCTCTTGGAGGCAGGGCTTTTTCGTGCTCGCTACTTGAGAAGGTCTATTCGTCCGGTAGAACCCAGACGCGCAGGGGCCAGGCAATCAGAAGTGCGAAGAGAATTCCCACGAGATATCCCGCAGCGACATCCGACGGGTAGTGGTGTCCGAGATACACTCTGCTGTAACCGACCGCCAAGGCAGACGCAAACAGGACGGGACTGAACTGGGGATAGAAGTAGCTCCAGTAGACAGCCTGACCGGCCATATTGGCGGCATGGCTGGACGGGAAGCTGAACGACGGTTTGTAGGTCGTGAGAGCGAATTTGTCTGTGTAGATCCAGCGATCATTGCCGTCGTCATAGTAGTGGGTCTGCGGAATCACATTGCAGGGCCTGATGCGCTGCACGGCGGGCTTGATGACGCTCGAGGAAATCTGATCGGTCAGGGCGACAACAAGGAAGCAACAGAGCGCAACGATCCGGCCGCGCCGCGTGGTGCGAATGACGAAGAACAGCCAGAGCAATCCAAGGGGAATCAACCAGATTTTCTGGTCAGAGAGAATCGGCATGATCGCGTCAAAGAAGGAGCTGGTGAACGTCTTGTTCACCATATCGAATACGCCGCGATCCCATTGTTCAAACCACGAGAGTTGGCCCGTCACAGTGACCTCCCATTTTCTACTTCACAGATCATCATTAGCCATCCTGAGCAATTTCAGCTTCCACATCGAGAGGCAGGTAGATCCGAAAGGAGCTCCCTGCGCCGGGAGTGGATTCCACTTCTATATCGCCGCCGTGCGCGCGGACGATGTTCAAACAGATGGACAAACCGAGACCGGTGCCCTGCGCCGCATCTTTGGTCGTGTAGAACGGTTCAAAGACATGTTTGACGACTTCGGGCGGCATGCCGATCCCATTGTCGAGAATCTCGATACAGATCCACTTGGGATCATCAGCATTAATCGTTCTGACTCGTATCTTGCGACGTTCAGGGGCGAGTTCACCATTTTGAGCGGCTTCGCGAATGGCGTCTCGCGCATTCATCAGCAGATTGACGAGCACCTGCTCAATCTGGTTCAGATCGCCCCGAAACAGGGCGAGGCTGTCAGAGACATCAGTTTCGATCTCGATGTCGTCCTGCCGGATTTGTTCGCCTACAAGCACGAGCGCGCCATTCACAGCCTGTTCCGCAGTCAACGGCTTAAAGGTTGCCGCATCGATATGGGTGAAGCCGCGCAGGTGATTAATGGTATTGGCCATGCGCTCAACGGTGCCGCGAATCTTGTCCAGATTATTTTCGAGCGCATCGTCGGTCAGCTTGCCGTTTTTGCGCAGAAGCTTGATCAAATCGGCAGTAATCGCAATCACATTAAGCGGCTGTTTCATCTCATGAGCGATTGAGCCGACCATTTCGCCCAGCGATGCGAGCCTCGCGGTGTGAATCAACTGCGCGTTCTTAGTCTTCAGCTCCCGCGACCGCTGTCGAACCATGTCTTCGAGATAAGAGTTGTAATGCTGCAGAGTCGACTCAAGCTGTTTTTGTTCGGTAATATCCATTCCAACAATCAGTCGTCCCCAGCGCCCCGGACCTTCACGAAAGCGGCGCGCGCTCCACGTCAACAGGCGCATCGAACCGTCAGGACTATCGAAAGTTATGACACGTCCCGCGACCTCACTATTGCGGTGCGGGTCGAAGACCTCCGCGAGCGGCAACGAGCCGTCTCTGATGACATTGGACAACCACAAATCGGCGTCTTCGACGGGCATGCCGGTTAACTCGACGGCGAACTTGTTCCAGCGTTCCAGTTTGCCATCGGGATTCACGTACGCGATGAGCACGTTGGCCGTATCGAGAACGCGCTCGTTGAATTCTATTTCTTCAGAGAGAAAGCGCGTACGTTCCGCGACTCTGGCTTCGATATCCTGCCTGAGAGAGTTCAAGTCTCGTTGAAGACGCTTCAGACCAGTAATCTCGGTCACCAAGATTAGAGCGCCAGGGATACGTTTAGCCAACAGTTTCTGAACAAGCAGCTTCCGGTCACGATGCTCGACGACGAGGCTAAGTTTCTCATAGGATGAGAACAGCTCGCGAAGTTCCCCGTGTCCGACGACCTCCCACAGAATATGATCCGAGAGCTTGGCGGCATCGGCCCCCAGCAATGCCGCAGCTTCCGGTGACACCTCGAGGACCTTGCCCGCCTCATCACAGAAGATGCTTGCGGAGGCCGGCCGCGCCAGCGCCTGTTGACCTGCGACGGCGAGCTGGTCGAGCCGAGTACGGTAGAAAGAACGTTCGACAGCACGCATCAGGGCCGGCGCATCCACCGGCTTTGTCAGGAAATCCGTGGCTCCGTGTCTGAGAGCACGCAGAGCAAGGCTGCGGTTTGCGATGGCCGTGACGAGGATTACATGAGTCTGGAGGTGAGCCAATCTCACGCGGGCCAACAACTCGATGCCATCCATCCCGGGCAACTTGACGTCGGTGAGCAGGACCTGAATTGCGGGGTGAGCGGCAAGCAGATCGAGGGCCTGATGGCCGTCCCCGGCGAGATATACAGAGTAGCTGTGCTCCTGCAGCACTTCGGCCAGAGCCTCGCGCGCAAGAGCATCATTGTCAACAATCAGGACTTCCCGTTCAGCCATTACATCGAAGATAGTTCAGCCGAGTCGAAAAGTCAAGCTGACCCACCCTTTACAGGAACTTTTTCGCCAGTCCGTCGATGGACTCCAGCGAAAAGGGTTTCTCGAGGAATCCGTCGGCACGTGCCGTCTTGTCTGAGAAGAAACGGCGGAAGTGCGCGAATCCCGTGATGAAGATAACGGGCAGGTCAGGGTTCAGCCGTTTGACGGCACGCAGCAACTGGAATCCGTTCATCAGCGGCATGTGAATGTCCGTAATGATCAGATCCGGCGTATCAGCAAGCACGAGGTCAAGCGCCTTTTGACCATCTGGTGCGCCCATCCCTTCATAACCCGAGAACTTCAGAAAGTTGATCAGCAGATCGCGAATTACTTCGTCGTCATCTACGACAAGAACTTTCTTTTTCAGTGTTTCCATTCGGCCCTCATTTATAGAGAATTAAATTGTCGCTTCATTGGTGAGTTGCGATTTTGTCAAGTCGAGCATCGTGACACCTTCGATGGAGTAGTTTTTCACGATGGGGTCAGAGATCAGTTTCAGTTTATTCATGATGCCCTTGATCTTATGGACTTGCTGCTGGATCACTTCGAGAGCTGCGCGATCCTGCTGATCCACATTTGCGAGTTTCATTTCAAGGAACTGCGCATACCCGAGGATGATACCCAAGGGCGTATTGATGTGATCATTGGCTGTGACAGCCGTTTGGGTAATGGCACGCAAGCGAGCGGATTTGATCTTTTCGTTTTCCAGGGCTTTGATTGGTGTGACGTCGCGCTCGATGACGGAGAATCCGAGCACTTTGCCGTGCGCGTCCCGGAGCAGCGTGTAGGTCGCGGTCACGGGGAAGATTTCGCCGGATTTGCGCATCCTCTCGACTTCCGGATCCGTCATAGATCCGCGCTGCTCGAGCAATCTAACCACATGCGGCGACTTGCGGGTGAAGCCCGGAGGATCCAAATACTCATCGATATTCATTCCGATGATTTCATCGGCGGTGAATCCGTAGACACGTTCCGCACCCTTGTTCCACAGGCGAACGCGGCCCTCCGTATCACATGTGAAGATCGCCTCATGCGAATTAGTTATCACGAGATCGAGATAGTCACCGATTTCCCGCAGTTTCTCGAATTGCTGCTCAAACTGTCCGTGCATGCTGCGGAAGTTGAACTTCAACCTTGCATCGCGAATCGCGGACACGAATTGCACGGATTGGGCGGGCAGGACAAGAAAATCGTCAACTCCCTGCATCATCAGATCGAGCAAGACATCCGATTCGGTACGGCGGAGCAAAGCAATCAGAGTGGGCGGTTCTTCAAGCTCCCTTAGCAGACTGACGGGAATTTCCGTTTTGCCGTTTCGCGGCAACTCAAACAAGACGACCTGCGGTTCGACTTCACTCCATGACTGCGCAAGGTCAGCGAGGGACATGCCGCGCTGGACCCGCCAGCCATCCTGTTCCGCCGAGGAAACAATCAGATGCGCAAGCGAGTCGTCAGTGCAGGCGACTTGGACGATGCCTTTGTGTGTCAGAAGTTGGCAGTCCGCAGGGCCAGCTAACAGCCTGTGCAGTGCAAGCTCTATGGTTCGGGCGACCAGACGCGCGTCACCAGGCAATTTGAGAAACGCAAACGCACTGGCTTTCCGCGCAACGTGCTCAGCCAGCACATCACGATATGACCCGGAGAACAGTACGACGGGGGTCAGCTCAGTCCCCGGCCTGAGGGGCAGTTTCAGCAATCTCGAGATTTGAAAGCCGTCCAAGTCAGGCAAAGACACATCACAGAGCAGAACAGCAGGAACATGTTCTCGAAGATATTTGATCGCCTCAAGGGCAGTTTTCACACAAACAATCTGAATTGAATCCACTGACTCCAATCGCTCGGTGAGGAGATCGCGAGCATCGTCGTCCGATGTAACAATCAGCACATGAGGCAACGCGCCTGTCGATTGGAGATTCGGAATGCGCAACGGGATTCTTTTCATGACTGTTTGGCCTCTGCCTGATCTGCAGGGAGTTTCCAGCAGACGGTAACGGCACTGCGAGTCTTCTCGAATCGAATCTCGTCAACGAGGGAAGTCGCCAATTGCAGCCCGCTGAGCTTGCCCTTCGGCGCCATGCTACTGAGCTCACGAATCTTGGCGGCACCATCGAAGCCGCGACCGGAGTCCCAGACGAGTAGCTCAAGAGACTGGTTTCTCAAGTGCAGGTGAGCGCCGTAGCGAGCGTCGGGCTTACCGCCTGCGCCATGCTTCTGTGCATTGTCCAGCAGCTCGGACGCAATGAGCGGCAGCTTGCGATAGGCCAGGTCCGAATTCACATTTGCAGTGGCTGCCACGGCAATCAGTTGCGCCAAGTCCGCCGGGTCGAGCAGGTGGTCACCAGGGAATTCGAGAGAGAATTCGCTGCTCGCCGCACCAGCCGCCGTTTCCTCGCGAAGTGCTGCGGAGAGGCGGACGCTCAGCTCGACTAGCTCTGCCAGATCAGAAAGCGAATACGGTTTGCAAAGCACGTTCCACGCTCCGGACTTCAATGAACGATTGAAGATCACGGGATCGCCCAAGCCGGTAGTTAGGCAGATGATAGCTTGCGGTCGCCGCTCGTGCAGAGGCTCGATGAGTTCCAGGCCAGTTCGACCCGGCATCATCATGTCGACCAGAATAAGGTCCGGCTGACACTGCATACAGGTATCTTCTGCGCGCAAAGCGTTAGTCTCGGTCGTGACACGGCATCCAACGGCCTCAAGCGCGGCCGCAATGACGCTCGAGATGTCCGGGTCATCATCGATGATTAAGACGTGCGGTGTAGAAATAAAGTTGTTTAACAAGGTAACAAGTGTCGAGTTATCACAGCATGCATCTATCCGCAAATTGTTTGGCAAGTATCATACCATAGAAAAGCCTCGGCTAATGGAAGCCGAGGCTGAGTCTGCATAGCTTGAGAAGTTACAAAAAGATTCGCGCCTGCTGAGAATGTGCGCTTTAGGCCGCAATTCCCTGAGACCGCCTTCTACTTGTGAAAAGAGCGATGAAATCTGGTGATTGACTCGGCGGTCTCTTCTGCCGCCCTGGGGGTCAAGTAATACCCAGTGCTGATTCTGCCGCGGATCTCCGCGAGCCTTTCTGGAGGCAACGCTTCTCCGACAGGTTTTTCGGAATCAGCGGCCAGAAGACTTTGTGTAACTAATTGTTCTGGCGAGAGTTCAAAGTTATCCCCAGAGGCATTGGTGGTCCGTTCCGGCACTCGCAGTGCCCGATTCGGGGAATTTTCGGTGGTTTCTTTGGGCTGTACGGGCAGGCCGTACGGTCGTGTAGATTCTACGCGCATGTTGGCTCGCGAGTTTAAGGTGTTATAGCAGAGTGATTAGCAACCGTTGTGCCAAGCTGCAAAGAACCGGCAGGTGCGAAGTCACCGGTGGGCAGCCTCCCTTCCATCCGAAGCCGGTCAAAGAGCTCCGACCAGCCGGAACGAACTTGAGTCAGGGCTTCGGCAACTTGGTGGAGCTGCGAGATATCCCGGCTGGCGTTGCCAATAGAGAGCTTGGTGGACAGGAAGCTGTACGTATTGTCCAGTTGCCGCACAAAGTCAGATTCGTCCGCGAGATTCAGGCATTTGCGCAATTCGCCGAGGCACTCAAGGGCAGACTCGATGGCCTGTCCTTTTTCCGACCAGCGATTTGCGTGCATGTGTTCTGCAGCTTCGCGAGTGTAACGGATCGCGCCATCGCAGAGCAATAAGACGAGTTGGGGAGTGCTGCAGGCGGCATCCATGGACCGATATGTAGTGAAATTCGGAGCGACTTTCATATTATCCTAAGACTCCAGCAAGGTAGTTGCTTTGGTTACGCATTTTGGACAGCAAAGCTTCGAGAGCAGAGTATTGACGTCTAAGTGATGATTCGATGGTCTCGAGTCGTTTTTCCCATGAGGCAATCTGGCGGTCAAGATTCTGATTCTGTTTTTCGAGATTGTCGATCGCATAGTAGACGGCACCGGACTCTTCGCTATTGATTCGCGAGGCGGCTGTTGCGACCACTTCGGTGATCCCTTTACCGAGTCGAAAGGTCGTATCGATCGTGCCCGCTCCCGACCCCGCTGGAGTGAAGCTGAGGACTATTCCCTCCGCTGAAGAGCCGTTTGCACCGCGGATCAGCAGGCCGTCGATCGTTGCAGCTTGACCATTGATCGTTGCGGAGAGGGGCATCCCGTCGGCGCCGTAGTCCACGACCAGAGAATAGGTCCCGCCTCGACTATTCTCATTAGTAGTCACAAGCCCAATCCGGTTGCTGCCTGCCTCAAAAGACTGACTAAAGAGGTTCACGACCTCTTCGAATCTATCGTTCAGTGCCTCGGAGAGTTTTCCCTCGTTAATCGTAAGCAGGTTGCGGGAGGATGACATAATACCGACGTCGGCAAGACGGTTCAGCTGCTGACCAGAAGGCAATTGTCCGACTTGCTGCGCAACTACTGCAGACAACTCCCGACGGATCGACGCAAGGAATCCGTCTCCCAGCAGAGGTGCAGCCGTTTCGTTCTCTTCATCAAAGGCCGAAAAGGTCGATATGTCTTGCATCACCGCGTTATAGGCATCGACAAAGCTGCGAATCTTCGACTTCATCGCGTCTTTGTCATTGTCAATCGAGATCGTCACCTCTTTGCCAATGTTTGCGCTGAGCAGATTCAGGGTGACGCCTTCAAATAGATTCTCCAGGGTGTTGCTGGATTGAGTGATGTAAATCCCGTCGACGCGCACATTGGAGTTCTGTGCCTGAGTGAGCGTCGGAGAGAAGACTTCGTTTGAAAAGGTCTCTCCGGAAGTCAATAAGCCGGCTTCGAAACTAAGCTCGAGGCCTTCGGCCACTGCAATGGGATTACCCAGATCGGCAGGCGCAACATTGAATGTTCCGCTGTTGCCGGCACTATCGGTCCAGTCAATTTGAATAGTATCCACTCCGACCGTCCCGCCGGAAGCGACGGTGAAGACAAAGGTTTTGTTCACGGAACCTGTGTAGGCACCGCCGGAAGAGATCACAGAGGTTCCACTCCACCCTGCCGCGGTTTCGACTTGGTCAATCGCGTTGTTAGCAAAGTCCAGAGATGTGGGGTTGGTAGTAACTGAAACGCGATTATTCAGGCCGGGCTGATTGGCAGTCAACACGAGCCGATACCTTCCGCTTCCGGAACCATCATCAAGAATTGAGGCGGTAATCAAATCGTTGTTGTCGGCCGAATTGTTGATGAGGTTGCGGAGTTGCTCAAGGGTCGTGGCAGAAGAGAGATCGGCGTCAGCGATTGTAATGGATTGGTCGCCAATCTGAATGACGAAGTCACCACCACTATCACCGACGCCGGTGCTATTCTTGTCGTTAAAGCCTTGAGCGGCAATGCTGTGAGCTTTGGCGAGGGCAAGCACTTCCACGGTGTGTGAACCGCGGGCCGCGCTTGACGAGGCCTGCACTGTAACCACGGACGAATCGGAGGAGGAAGCCGATTTGACCACAAATTCGGATCGTCGATCAAGATTCTGCGCGGCGCCTTGCAACGCCGAGATCTTGCCCTGGATCTGAGCCCACAGATTGAGCTTTGTTTCGTTCTGACTCTTGCGCGATTCGTAGAGGTCGACTCTTCGCCTCTCAATCTGCATGAGTTGTTTGATCGTGGTATCCCAATCGATACCGGAGACCAACCCGGAAACCGACGTGGCTGGCTGTGACATTACTCCTCCTTGATCGTTCTGGACTGAGGGCCTCTTTCAGAAGGTTCCCCCGTCCAGCCGTCCGCGCTTAAGCGCGGACGGCCTGAACGCCAGAGGGAGAGTTCCTTCCGATTAACCTACGAGCTGCGCGACGATATTCGGGATTGAATTCGCCGTCGACAGCATCGAGACACCCGTCTGCATCAGAATCTGAGCACGGGTGAAGTTCGACATTTCTTCCGCGAAGTCAGCGTCACGGATTTGCGATTCAGACGCCGTCGCGTTTTCGCGCGCGATCTTCAGGTTCAGAATGGTGTTTTGCAGACGTTCCACCATCGAGCCGATAAACGTGCGCTCTGTATCTTTCGAATTAATAGCGGCAATCAGGGTTTCGATTGCGGACTGCGCCGAAGCAGTGTCCGCAACGTTCAAACCGTCAATACCGAGATCTGCTGCCGTCATACCGCCTAAATTGACGTAGTAGTAGTCGGTACCGTTGTTGTTGCTCTCGCCGATGTGGAACTTGATGGCATTTCCATCAAGAGTGTTGCTCACACCGTTGTATCCCAGGGCCTGCGTAGTGTCCGTGCTGGCCGTAGTCGCGGCGCGGGAGCCGTCAAGCAGGTAGAAGCCATTGTAATTCGCAGTCCGGGCGATACGGTCGGCCTCGCTCTTCAGCTGTTGGAACTCCACGTTGGCGACCTGTCGATCGAGGGTCGTGAGAATACCGTTGGCTGCCTGCACAGCGATGGCGCGCATACGCACCAGCTTTTCATCGATTACAGCCAGCGCGCCTTCTGCCGTTTGCAGCATGTTGACATTATAGGAGGCGTTCTTCTCAGCTTCGACCATACCGACGATCGAAGAGCGGAGACGCTCGCTAATGCCCAAGCCAGTGGGATCATCCCAAGCGTAGTTGATGCGCAGGCCGCTGGACAGTCGCTGAACTGCCTTGTCCAGGTCGTTCTGTGCCATCCACACGGAGCGTTGCGCGCCGAGAGACAGCAGATTGTGGTTGATACGTGTACTCATGCGTTCCTCCTCCGAGGGAGCTATTCAGGAAAGTTACCGAATTGTGCTCAGTTTGAATTTCCGCACACTCTTCCGGCGCGGTTCATCAGAATTATCGGCGATGCAAACCTGAACTTAAATTGCCCCATGACAAGGGGTTAGGGTCAGCAAATCTCACTGACCCCGCACACGTCAGACCACATACCCAAAGAACAAATCAGCCAAGTTCTGTGAAAGACTTGACTTCTGGAATCTTCAATTAGAATTCGCTCAAGATTTTCTTGACGAAAGAGATTAGCAATGAACGGTTGCCGCAAAGCGCGGTTCAATTCAACCTGACCCGCCGCACTTTCAAATAAATTTGCGAGAGAGGCGTTGAAAGCGCGCTTGGGACGACTGAGAATCGCATCGGGCAAGAGACCCTGACCCGCTTTGCGAAGCAGGGTCTTCTCGAGTCCGTAGACCGGCTTCAGCAGATCGGCCGGTAGGTTTCTTGCAAATTGCACGACGTCAGGATCAGTGAACGGAACACGGCCTTCGAGCGATGCCGCCATCGTCGCTCCATCGAGCCTCAGGAGCAGATGCGGAAAGTGATCATATAACAGAAGCGACTGAACTTGATCAGCGCCGATGCTATGCTCGAGCAAGGCCGAGAGGTACTCCTGATCAGCTGCCTGCCACGCGCTCACACTGACAGGAAGGCGCAGGGCATCCTGCAAATCTCCCCTATTGAACCAAGACGTCGCAGACCTATAGGCACTTATTAAGGATGCTGCATCACTTTTGACGGTCCTCAACTTTGCGTGCAAGCGGTGGTAACCACCGAACAGCTCATCCGCCCCTTCACCACAGAGGACAGCTTTGACACTTCGGGCGGCAACCCTCGCGAGCAGGTGAATCAAGACTTCGTTCGGAAGCGAAACCGGAAGCGCACGACGCTCCGTGAGGTCGCGCATTGCTGAGAAGAACTCCTGAGGGGTGGCTTCGACGCCCACGTGATTTGCGGAGATGTGATCCGCCATGCGAGCGGCAAAATCAAGGTCTTCCGAGTCACCCTGCAAAGCGATGGCGAAAGTTTGCAGCGGTTCAGTTTGGTGTTCAGCAAGCAAAGCGGCAATCAACGAGCTGTCCAAACCACCTGAGAGGAAGACACCGACAGGATAATCAGCCTGACGCTGTCGATAGACCGCTTCGCTCAGAAGATAGCGCAGCCTTGTCGCGGCCTCCGACGGGTCAACAGGTGTCACTATCTCTGAATCTTCCTTGCGCCACGATACCGTATCAACACTCTGATCTGACAAGATCACTGAGTGACCGGGAGGAACCGTATCAATCGCATGCCAGACAGTCTTGTTGTGATGAACGACTTGAGAGGTGAGCAAGTAATGGATCACACCAGTTGCGGAGGCCGAATGGCAGGCGAAAAAACTGCGAAGCGCTGCAGGTTCTGACGCGGCGGCAATACCATGGTTGCCAGGCGAATAGAACAGTGGCTTAACTCCAAAACAGTCCCGGACAAGCTGTAGAGACCGACTATCTCGAGAGATCAAAGTCACCGCAAACATCCCATTTAGCCTGTGCCACACATCATCGCCCCAGCGTTCGATAGCCTTCGCCAGAACTTCGGTATCACTGCGCGACGAACTGACAAAACCATTGACTTCCAGCAGCGAACGCAGAAAGCCATCATTATATAGTTCTCCGACAAATGCCAGTTGTCGTCCGTCTCGAAGTTCGCAGGGCTGGCTACCACCTGTCGCATCGCGCAGGATCAAACGACAATGGCCGATTCCGCCATTCTCAATTAGCGCAAAGCTCTGTGTGTCCGGACCGCGAAACTCTAGCAACTCCAGCGCACGTCTGAGCACTGTGGAAGCATCAGCATCCGGGGACAAGAGCGCGACGGACCCACACACGTCTACACCGCCTTCGAAATGCGAAGATGAGTATTCGCGTTTGGCCTGTAACTTCGAGCCGCAGCTCGTCGCACGTCAATAGCCTTCAATCTGGTCTCAAGCAACGCAATCTCCGAGGCGAGCTGTCTGATCAAGTAGCGATCGGCGGCTTGAACGGCTATTAGCTCGCGACGCTGCTGGTCAGACAGACTCTCGTTCGGCACAAGGCTCTCCAGCAGCGAATCGCGATCCAAAAGCAGCGTATTCATGGACTCGAAGTCGCGACGCATTGCAGCCTCCCAGAGAGCGGCGGAGATCCGCCTGAGCTGTTCAGGCAGATCTCCGTGCTTGCCGCTGTCATCAGCATGCAGGTGCTTAGTGGCACTTGGCATAGTTTGCTAGCCGACCAGTTGGGCGACGATGTTGGGAATCTGATTAGCCTGACCAAGCATGGAAACGCCGGTCTGCATCAGGATCTGCGCACGGGTGAAGTTAGACATTTCTTCCGCGAAATCGGCGTCACGGATTTGTGACTCTGACGCGGTTGCGTTTTCGCGCGCGATTTTCAGATTAAGAATCGTATTCTGCAAGCGCGACACCATAGAGCCAAGGAAGGTACGGGTCGTATCCTTCGAGTTGATGGCATCAATTAGCGTCTCAATAGCGCTCTGTGCAGAAGCAGTATTGGACACGTCCAACGCATCCACACCAAGATCGCCGGCAGTCATTCCTGCGATGTTAATGTAGTAGAAATCCCTGCCGATCTCGTTGTTTTCGCCGATGTGGAACTTGATGGAGTTGGCCTCAGCAGAGGTCGATACGGCATTGTAACCCAACGCGAGTGTGGGATCCGTGTTCATCGATGACGCCTGGCGTGAGCCGTCGAGCAGATAGAAACCGTTGTAATTCGCAGTACGTGCGATGCGATCCATCTCGCTCTTGAGCTGCTGAAACTCCACATTGGCGACCTGCCGGTCAAGAGTCGTTAGGATCCCATTGGCAGCCTGCACGGCGATGGCACGCATACGCACCAGCTTTTCATCAATTACCGCAAGCGCCCCTTCAGCGGTCTGCAACATATTAATGTTGTAGCTGGCATTCTTCTCTGCTTCCACCATTCCCGAAATCGACGCACGCAGCCTTTCGCTAATGCCCAATCCTGTAGGATCGTCCCACGCATAGTTGATGCGCAAACCGCTCGACAAGCGTTGGACGGCCGAGTCGAGGTCGTTCTGGGCCATCCATACGGATCGCTGTGCTCCAAGGGACAGCAAATTGTGATTAATTCTTGTGCTCATGTTTCTCCCGTGATGTTAGGACTTACCCGCTAATCGCGGGACGACTTCTTCAAAAGATAATCCGACATTGCGCGGGCCAATTCCGCAATCGGGTCATTACTCTGCGGCCTCTCAATGTCGCTTTTGCGCAGCATCTCAAGCTTGCGCTTCGCGCCGTCCAAAGTATACCCTTGAACTTTGACGAGGTAGTTAATCTTCTCAAGATCGGCGATCGACTTTTCATCGTAGCGGCGTTGATTGCCGGTCGTGCGCAGAGGTTCAAGATAGTCTTCGAACTCTTTTTCCCAATACCTAATGGTCGGCTTGGGTATCCCCGTAATGGCGTGAACTTGTCCAATTGAGAACAATTTCGGACCTTTTGACGAGCGTGCTCTTGGTAGTGCGATCATTTCTTCAGATTTCATGTCAAGTACTCCAAATGGATCAGATTCCTTTCACTCTGATTATCGGAATACATGCCTTTGAACTTTAATTTTCAAATTTCTTCTGCGACTCTGGCCCTTTCCGGACCGCTTGGGACAACCCCAGCAATGTGATATAGCATTCCCGCAATACAGCAGGCATTTCGTACTCCAATTCGTCCGCCAACGCGACGTAGTTGCCGGCTGCCTGAGCCGCGAGAATCCGATCCACAACGGGCATCAGCCGATGTCCCGTCTCATTAAGTTGCGAGAAGACAGCAGGGTCCGTTCCGCTCCGTTGCAGGACCAATGCTGCACCGTTCAAAGACAATTTTAGGCGCTCCAGCACATCTGCAAGTGTCTGATTCGAGTCATACTCATCGCCCATACGAAAACTTGTGGAGAGTGGCCCAACTTCCTTCTGAACATCGCAGAGAACTTGTAACGAATCGTTCAAGATTTGCTCAGCAACTGCTTCACGCTCTTGGATAACCAGATCAAGTCTTTCGACCTTGTTGACCGGGGTCGCCAGTTGCCTGCGGCGACGAAAGCCATACTCGATCGGGACATTATCGATTGCCGCGTTCAGCATAACTTTTCCGCCTTCTCGGATTTCTGCCTGAAGCTCGCTCAGGACTTGCCCAACCTCCATTGGTCCATCCGCCTCCCGAGCAAGGGCATGACCGTTCAGATAGATCTTCATGCGAGTGCCTTTGTATGTTTGTTTGAAATGTCCGATGATGAGTATTGCTCGACGCCCGAGTCTAAACAATAGGCTGACTTTTGCAGTCTGCCGTAGAGGTCAGAAAGAGTGCTCGCCTGCTCCTCCAGTGACTCGGCCGTGATGCTCGCGCGGCTGATCTGAAGAAACGCATGTAGATGGTGAAGCTGCGGGCTCTTCAGTAGCTCAATTGCCAACGTCGCCTCTGCAACACTTAGTTCTGATGCGAGCGTTGACAGGCGCGTCGTATCGCCTGCAGCGCGCTCAATTGATTTCGTCAGCATGCAGCAACGACTCAACTCATGGCAGAGGCGCGATTGAGCAGTAACCCTTAGCTTCGGCGAATCACACGAAAGTGCGTGATACCAGAATAGCTTCAGGCGTTGGATCAACCGTTCGTAGTCATTTTGACTACCGGATACTTTCAGTAGCGCAATTCCTTGCGTGTCCGGATCCATAGCTGTGCGATAGACACTGACAAGCTCATTTACCTTGAGCTCGCTTACTTCACCGATCATGAATTGCAAAGTGTTTAGAACTGTAGAGCATTCAATACAGTCCGGTGGTGCAGAACAGCGGAACTTGTCCGGGCTTGCACTTAACAGATCCGTGAGGTGCGGCTGAACAACGAAGCAATTCGTATTGTAGGGTGCCGTTTCAAAGGCATGCGCACTTCCGCCCTCCAGGGCGAGAACAGGCAAACCGCATGCGGCAGCGGCGTGCACGGGTCCTGAATCGCCTGAAATCAGTAAGGCGGCGCTGGAGCATAGGTCCACTAGGTCAGGAAAGGACGTGACTCCCACAAACGATTTAAGCCGCCTTCCCAAGCTAAAGTGCCCGACCAGAGACGCTTCCTTTTTGCCGCCAATCAGCGCGACATTCGCACCACGCTCGATAAGCCACTCGGCAACATTAACAAAGCGATCTATCGGCCATTGTTTATCTGGCTGCGAGGCACCCGGATGCAGCAGCACATCACAGTTGTTCAAGCGTGTTGGAAGCGGACGAGCACAATTGCCGATGCCTCGAAGACGAGGAATGCGTGCATCGAAAGGAATCCCGCTGCTGACCGCATTCACGTAAATGTCGACCAGATTGTGAGCACACCAGGGACGTGCAAGATTCGCCGCAAAGAAATACGATAGCCAGTCATTCTGAACTATTTGCAGTCCAGAGGAATCGAGCATTACGCCGTGCTTTCGCTGGCCACTGGCGAGTGACGTAAGCACCATGGCGGGGCGCGTATGCGTCAGATTCCAGACCTCCGCATAGCTCTCTTCAGACAAAGACTTTTCCAGGGCCGCATATTCTATCAAAGGCAGATGTCGATTTGAGGAACTCAGAGTGCCAAGAACTCGCGCGAAGTTGATCGGCATGATCTCATCGACGCCGTCAAGTGATTCTGCGACAGGCAGGAAGCTCTCTTCGACCAGCAACGTCACATGATTCGCCCGCCCGCTTCTCTTGAGCGCACGAGAAACTGGTTCCGCTTGGATCAGGTCACCGAGTCGAGTTATCGCGATCAAGAGGACTTTAGACATTACTCAATTACTTGTTTTTCAACTCCCCAGCGCCGGAATTCATGCATCAGCAGCAGTAGCAATTCGGGGCGCGAGAGGTTTCGAGTACCTGCCGGAATATGCGCAATGAGATCTTCCAAGCGCGCTGGACTTTCGTCTTTGAACTGCGACAGAAAGGTGAGCGTTTCTTGATCACCCAAGGCCGCTGCTTTTAGATCAGCAATCGTAGGAAGGGAGATTCTCCGACGATGTGCTGAACGCCCAAAACCCATGCAAGTCAGTGCGTCTGACATTCTGTGGACGTAGGTGTGTTCCGCCAAAACCCTGTGCAAACCGGCCGTCGCAATTTCAGCCCGGTCGTCTGCGTGAACTGCGTAAAAATGCATCGCCTCGCGTAGCTCCGCAATGGAATCCACCGCGATTAGTTCCTTTCCGGGTTCAAAGTGCCTGCTCAGCGGAGCTTGAGTATTAACAATCTGAAAGCCTCCGCTTGCCGCGATCTCAAAGGTTCGCGGATTCACAAAATCTCCCCGCTCGAGAATAGTGCCCGAGACGCTACTGTGCAGATTTATATTCACATCTGTCGAGTTATAGATGAGGCAAGTCTCCTCCGGGGACACCCGCCTGCCGCCTTCCTGCACCCTTTCCTGCCATTCCGCCGGCCAATCGTTGCCCCAAATCTTGAAATCCTTGTCCTGTAACTCATCAAACAATGCAACACGATTCGGGTACCCGGCGCCGACGAACGAAAAGCGCGAACCGTAACGATTCCTCTCCGACTCTGTGACTCGAATGATGCGATGCACTTCAGTGTTTGCCGCACAGGGCAAGTATTCGACGAGGCGCGCTCCAGAAGCGGCTATTGCTTTTTCTGCTTCACCGCCCTGGATCGTAAAGAAGAAGTCAAACTCTGAAGCCAGATGTTTCCAGTAGTCAAAGCGCCGTATGTCTTCAACAAACCAGAAAGCCGTCTTTATGCCCGCCTCTCGCAACTTCCTTAAGCTCGCTACGGTTACAGGCGACTGGGCAGTGTACCACACGAGATCCGCTTTCCGGTTTAAAGCTGTCACTACAGCAAGCTCGGCAAGTAGTGTTGCGACGGCACCTTGCAGCGACCTTCGAGTAGCTGCATCACGTGCTTCCTCTCCGCATTGAGCATAGAGAGAATAGTGGTTATCAAAGGCCATGATCTCAACTGTGTGACCAAGCCTTTGGAACGCACCTGCGGCGTGGTATGCAATTGGAAGGCTACCGCCGTAGAGCGGCGTAGACACCACGATTCGCAGACTCGCGGATAGCTTTGAGCAATTATTTCCCAGATGTATCATACTGACTCAGATTCTCTGATGTCCGTCAAGCTCCTACAAAGCAGTTCCTTGAGATCGTGAGGCAGAATGTGCCTTGATCCCCTCAAGCTGCAACCGCCCGCAGGCAACACATGATTGATAACTCTGGGTGCTTGATCGCGCAACCAGGACTCAAATCGATCACGCATAACGCCAAACTTAGGCGCAGTTGCTGCTCGCGAGACATTATCTCTCAATGCCCCGAAGGCATATGAGCCTTGCGCGTTGCTGAGATCTATGCCAACGAGGAACAATTGGCCACGGCTTATCTTTGTGGCAAAATCCGCTGCGGTAAGCGCCGTTGTACCACCAGCGGTGTTTAGTACAAAGTCGTTTCCAGCTATGGCAATTGACCAACGCTCCGAGCTAAGTACCTCCGGATTTGTCCAGGGAAAGACAACAACACGCGAGTCATTCGGCAGGCTATCGAGGTCCCGTGCAACAGTTGCTTGAGCCTCGAGCGCAATTGTCCAATCTGGAACAATCCCCGCGTCTGAGAGGCAAGGAACTGCGCCGCTGGCCGCAACGATAAGAACATCAGCACGCAAACTCCTTAGTGCAGGTGGACACCAATTAAGACTTGGACCAGCACCAACAACGACTACGGGCTTGTTAGAGGCGCACTCCTCAATGGCCAGGCGACGAATCGTCGTTACAAGTTCCGCATTTTCTGCCTCATTAGCCGCAATCAGCGGCCGATAATTTGATTGGGAAGCTGTACCTACTCGAAGTTCATTGACAAACCGTCGCACCTCCTCCGGAAGAAGATCGCTGAGAGCCGACACGTAAGGAGCGATGTAGACTTGGACGGCACCTAACGGAAGAGCTTTCTCGTGACCTTCCGAGTAAGGATCCTGTCTATCTTGGATACATTGCCGCGCCAGAGCATCCACTTCTGGAAACACTTCAACCGAATGCACATTTCTCCCGTAGTCACGAAGTAAACTCGATAGGTAACCGAGGCCAGGACCAATTAGAGTTATCGTGTGACCTGGCGCATTCAATAGCCGCTTAGCAATGTTGGACGCCTCTCGCAACGGGTCTATTGCGCTGTGCACCAGCACACCGCTGGGAATGTGAGCCGCTGTTGGAACGCCGGATTTCGCGATAAAGGCCTCAAACTGTCCTACGCGCTGCATGGTTCGGCCTCATTAGCAACATGAACACGAGTTTCGCAGAATTCTTCAAATAGTACGCTGTAGTCTCCCAAGCACTGCGATTCTGAGATCAATTGTCTCCGAGTCTGCTGAACAGACTCCTTTAGGCTTGCCAGCTTGTTTGAATCCATCGCCGAGACAATTGCAGCGTACCATGCATCGAGAGTATTCCCTACAGCGAGGTCATTTCCATCACTAAGAACATCACTATAAGGCTTAGCATTTGAGAAAAGCGCCGTATGCCCTGCGCCAATGTGCTCATACAACCTCACAGGCGAGCGAACACAATTATGGTCTGTGGATGCCAGAGGGACAATCCACAAGTCTATCGGTGCTCTCTGCAGTCTGCCAAGGTGAGTCGCATAATCTCGAATCCAAGCTCCGCCTCGTCGTACCTGCGGGTGTCTCGCAAGAACTGGGGGATACGCACCCCACCAGTAGAATTGCAGGTCATCATAGTTTTCCAGCAGAGACTCAACAGCTGGAGAGATCAGCGCCAGATCAACCAAGTGAGAGGGACCACCTGCGTACCCAACTCGAAACTCGCCGTGCCTTTTGATGCGCTCATTGCTCACGAAATGCTCTGGCATCGGCACAGTCCGGAGCACAAGGCGCTTCTCATCAGGAACGCCATGCATATCATGCAGCTCATTTGTCGGCGCGATGAGCGCATCTGCCTCATCGATCAAGGATCTCACCCCATGTTCAAAGTCGTGTCGCCTGCTGGTCCGGGCAGCTTGTCTATCAAACCTGTTTATGAGCAAGTCATCGCAATCGTGTAACAGCGTATACGTCCGTCGTCTGTGTAAACTCAATACCTCGTTTCTCAATGCGGAATCGCCTATCGATCTGAAAGCGATTACATTTTGAGCACTGCGGATGACGTTCGAAACCTCTGCTCCGAAAGAGCTTTGAGTGCTCAACCAAACGAAGTCACGAGTCTCACGTAAGCCAAGTCGCTTCAGTGGACTTATCCAGCGCATCTGCGGGCCAGCCTCTTCTGCTCGCGCATCAGATACGAAAACAATCGGTGCGCCTTCACAATGTGTGACGCTTCTAGCCGCTGCGCGAGACACAGTGTTTGGCCATCGCTCATTTAGAAGTTTAAGGTTTAGTTCATCGCGCTCGAATCTGCCTGCAGTAGATCCTCTGAAGTGAACAACATCCACGTCGACGACGCTGCACGTAACTCCAGACAATGCAGCGCGTAAGCATAGATCTACATCTTCATATCCGTTCACGAACGACTCGTCAAAGCCAGACAGCTCCTCGAAGAGCTGCTTGCTAATGAGCATAGCTGCGGCGCACACCGCGTTCGCAGTGTTGCAGGTCTCGACTTGTGCTGTAACATCATTCTCACGCAGCCCATGCGGAGTTATAGTGATGCCCGCCGATTGCAGAATGCCGTCCCAGAATACGAGCCTGGGCGCGATAATTTGCCGGGACTCTCTTGCAATGATGATTTGTTTCAAGGCAGCTCTCGAAATGCGACAGTCGTCATTCAGAAAGAGCAGCCATTTCCTTGTGCACATCGCCGCGCCAATGTTATTGGCAGCCGCAAAACTCAGTCGTTCCTCTGCAATATGCATTCTTACGCCATCACGCGAGCGAGCATGCGCACGATCTGCAGACTTTAGCCCACTACTGACTACGATTATTTCAAAAGAGCCGCCACTTTCGTGCAGGTCTTTGAGCAGATCATCCGTATAATGTACTTGTCCACACTCGCCAATGACAATAGATACTTCGTCACTTCCATCAAGCGTTGAGCTTTGTGAATCGACGATGGACTTGTAATGCAACCATGGACCTTGTGTTTCAGGAACATAGCGGGTCAATGACCCTACGCACTCGGGTGCGACACCATTTGACCACTTGGCGACTGCATCGCCGATGCTGACAGCCAGATCCTCGGATACACTGCCACTTAGCTTGTAGCACATAGATTTTAGACTGTACTGACCAGTACGTCGAGGATCCGCGCCGCCGAAATAGAACCCAAGCGTCTTGCAACCTAAGGCCGCAGCCAAATGCAGTGCGCCGGTATCCGGCCCAACTGCGATGCGCGCACCAGCTAGAGTGTTATACAGTGCTTTAAGATTCGTTTGACCGCGAAGATCAAGCACGTTTTCGAATGCTCGCGACGCAGGGAAAGCGCCAATCAATGTTACCCGTTGTTCACCGTTATCGCGACATGCTCCAACGATGCAACGAACCATTTCATTAGTGAAACAGCGATCAGGTGAACCAGCGTCACATATGATGACTGTACCAACTCGCTCTTCACCCGTCGAAGGAAGCTCTTCCAAATCAAAAGATTCATTCGCGTCTTGGTCTGTCAGCAAAGCTCTCCATACGTCGGCGACGTGCACTGGTCTTAGGTCGCCAGCCAGTTCATTAGGGCTCTTTGCCAAGGAACCGACAAGGTCGTCCCCGCCTTTGAATCCGTATCCATATCTGTGATGTGCTACCACAAACTCGGAGAAGCGTTTTGCTGCGATGTGATTTGTAACATTAATGATCGAATGAACAGAAGGAAGACCTTCAACAGAAGCCTTAACGGACTCAAGCGCATCAATAAGGCCGAAGTCCGAACGGCAACGGGCAACGAGCTTTGCAAGATCTACAGGGATCATCGCATCAACTTCAGGGAAGAGGGCGACAATTTTCTCATACCTCGCGTCAAAACAGAACCAGACCCGACCTCCAGGCTGGGATTGCCTTATCTGAGTGAGAAGCGGCCGCGTATGAAGCAGGTCGCCTAAACGCGCCCACTGAACCACAAGAACATCAGGCATTAGCCAGCAGATGAGTGGTCATGTATTCAAGCGTCTTCTGTGCATCGGCATGCTCCGGCGCCAGTTCCAGCACTTTCCTGCATGCCTCAACGGCATCATCCAAGGACCCGTTCTTCCATAGCGCACCTGCCAAGTGAAACCAGAACTCGGCATCTGCAGGACACTGCTCTAGGTAACGAGACAATGGTCCAATGGCGGCATGAGGCGTTCCGGCCTCCATCGCAGACCTATAGAGATAGAACACTGCTTCCGCGTTGCCCGATTCTGCGTCAGCAACTCTTACGAAATGCTGCAGCGCATCAGCGAACTGTGAACGTGCTAGCAAACTGATGCCAAGTCCAAACTCAGCACGCATAGCGTCCGGCTTCTTGGACAGTGCGGCCAAGAAGCCATACTGTGCCGCGGTCCAGTTTTCCTGAAGCATTGCCACAGAACCTAGCCCGAGAAACGGCCTCTCAGAATCTTTATTGGCGTTAGCCGCATGGAGATATGCTCTCTCAGCTTCTTCAGCCCTGTTCAACCTTGTCATGCAGTTTCCGAGCAGTTGCCAGGATTCAAACTCGTCGTCCTTGCCAAGCTTCATACGCGAGCTGACGACTCGCTTCAGCAGCTCAGCCGCATCCTCATGGAGTCCTTCAATATACTTTTTCTGGGCAAGGTCTAACAGTACCTGAACGTCGTCCGCAACTGGAACGTCATTGTTCCGCAGGCTCAATCCAGATTCTCGATACGAGCCACCATTACTTCCCCACTCGATTCTCAGACCAAATGGTTCAAGATACTTCATGTCATCTTGCAGAAGTCGATGATTCCACTTCTTGCGCAGTAGGGCAAGATTCTGAGAGTCAAATTGCTTCCTTCCCGTTGAAGTCTCCTCATAGTGCACGACGCTCGTCTCTCCACAGTAGTAGTTTCGGTATCCCGCCTCCTTCAGTCGGAGACAAAGATCAACATCTTCAAATCCATTCACAAAGTCACAATCAAACCCATTTACGCCTGCGAACGTTTCACGTTTTACCAGCATGCAAGCCGCCGTCACGGCGATCATCTCCCGCGTCTCAGAAACGGCTTTATGGTTTGCATCGAAGTTTTGAAATATGTGATAAGGGATACCCTCACAATTTATTGCAATACCAGCATGCTGAATGCGACCAGCCGGATACTGGAGCCTCGCACCGACTGCTCCGCACATTTCGAGTGACGCAGCGCACTCAAGCATTTGATCAAGATAAGAGTCTGACACAAGTGTATCGTTATTCAAGAATAGCAGATACTCTCCTGTTGCCAATTTACTCCCGCGATTGCAAGCACAAGCAAAACCTTCATTTGAGCGATTTGTGATAACCGTTATATCGCCCTCCACGGAGGCAAGCAGTTGCTTCGTTGCGTCTGTAGAGCCGTTGTCTATCACTATCACTTCGTACGACGCATTGTTCTGTGCTGTTGAGATCGCTTCGAGGCAGCGTGCCGTAAATTCAGACTGGTTAAAGACCGGGATGATGATGGAGACATCCTTACCCGTTACACGATTAGGCTGTGACATGCATTACTCCTGTTGCCTCTTTGGTCCGTGCTTTTGTTACCGGACTTGTGTGACTATATGATTTAATCCGTTTTCCAACTAGTGCTGATTCATACACAGATACAAGCGATTCCGCGAGTCTCTCAAGACTATAGGAAGAGGCCAGTTCTACGGCGGAAGGTGACGTGGAACTATGAAGTGCAGTTTGAACGGCATCGCGGATTGAGGCTGCGTCATTTGGCTCGCAGTGATGGAAAGCGGTTACCGGTAAGTAGTCACAAAGGCTACCCCAAGACGACGCAACTACTGGAATTCCCGCGCTCGCACATTCAAGATGCACAAGACCCGGGAGTTCATAGAAACTCGGCAGCGCATGCAACGAAGCCCCTCGAATTAGGACGCTCAACACGTTCCAAGGCACGCGCTCAATCAATCTCACAGGTGCATTCCGCTTCCACTTAACAACAGTGTCGCGGTACACCGGTTGAGGTGTATAGCTTCCTGTGGCGAATACAATTGGGATGTCCTCTTGCTGCAATGCGGCCAGCAGCATGAGCTGGTTTTTTCGCGTTTCCAATCGTCCAATACAAAGAACATACTGATCAAAGCCCAGCGCTCGTCGAATTGCTGCAATCGATCTATGATCTGCCGCTAATGGCGAATTTACCGCAAATTGAACAACTTGTACGCGGTCGGATAGGGGAGGATAGTCACGCTTCAATCGGACAGCCTCTTCCTCACCAGAAGCCAGAAGGGCATCACATTGATCAACCAAGGCACTTAAGTCCAGCCGTGGTCCACGACCATTGGGGACTACTGACGATACTTTATGAGTAACTGTGTCAAGATCCTCCATACCACTGACGTATCGCTGAAGAATGCCGAAAGACCGATGTGAGATATCAAGGTATCTGGACCAGTCTTCATACAACGTCGTAACGACGAGCGGCTTATTGAGAGAGCCAGCAATGGATGCCGATCGTTGTATCACGTCCGGAAGAGTAACATTGACCGCGTGAATGACATCCGCGGTAGCACACTGCTCATGTGTGCTTACAAATACTACATCAATGTCATGAAGACGTGCGGCATCACGCATCTGAGCCATAACACGTCCATCGCCTCCAGGTGCCGACCATACATTTGTGCGGTTCAGCATAGCTACGCGCAGCGGAGACTTAGATTTCTTTATATGAGGAACCTCTGCTACGTTTTCTTCGATTCCTTGTATCAGTGTTGCTGCAACTCGACTCCAGCGCCACTGCGATGCGTGCTTTCGGCCACGGTTACTGAGATCCTTCTGCAAAGCAGCATCCTTCGAGACGCTAATCAACGCTTCAGCAATTTCAGTGATGCTCTGAGGGTCAACAAGCAGTCCGGCATCTCCGACAGTTTCTGAGAGTGCCGTTCCTTTAGATGCAATGACCGGGCATCCGCACGACATCGCTTCAAGCGCAGGCAGACCAAGCCCTTCGCTTAAAGATACGAAAACCGTTGCGAGGGCATGCGCATAGAGGCCACAAAGATCCTCATCAGTGACCGCTCCGAGGCCAATGACTTGTTTTTCAAGCTGTGATAGCTGCAAGCTGGAAAGGAGGTGTCTTACGCGTTCCGCCGTAAGCTCACCAGCTAGTACTAGCGAGGTATCAGCGGGAAGAGACTGCTTTGCGGCTGCAAAGGCTGAGACTAGTTGTGAAACATTCTTGCGTGCATCTGCACCGCCGACGTACAGGAAGTAAGGTCGACCATCAAAAGGAGATGAGCAGCTTGCTTGGTCGACGTCCCAGAAGATGGGATCAACTCCGCCTCCAATAGGAATAATCGCGTTTGAAGCGAGCCCTAGAACACGTTCACATTGATTGCCTACGTATGAGGAGATTGGGAACACAGTGGTGCATCGCGTTCCAAGATGCTGAATATTGGCGAGGTAATCATCAAGCAAGCTCGTATTGTCAAGCAGGTAAAGCTCCGGGAACTCGAGCGGAATAAAATCATACACGATAGACATCCAAGGGCAACGTGAAACTGGAAGTCTCTCAGTACGCCTCCCAGAGAGCATTGGACACGGATCCGTGAGTAGAAATACGTCCAGATCAAAGTCGCAACCATTGCTCAACGTGCGGAACTCAACTCGTTCGCACCGAAAGCGCTCCTGCAGTTCCTTGTCCGATGCCTCATCGTTCTCGCCGAGTAGAACAAAAGTGTGTTGTGACTTCAGTTCAAGGAGTTGCTCAATCGTGTTCATCAGGTATCTGCCGATACCGCGACTCCTCGAAGATGGGACAGACAGTGGTCGAATGTCAACCCCGATCGTCAGTGCTTTTCGGTTACGTGCCCAGGCTCGGGTGGGAGCACGATCACACTGAATTGCGAAGATACCCGCAAAGGCTTCAAAACGACGCGACAACCGTTTCAGGTCCTCATACTCTTCCGCAGAAAGCAGTGAGACTTCAGGAGATTGGAGAAGTGCGTTAGAACGACGAGCGAAGAGGTTGTACCATCCCTGAATACGAAAAGCCGCTGGGAAACTTTTATAGAGCAACGAAAGCTCAAGCCAAGGATCTGTACCACTTTCAGCCTTCAAGTTGAAAGCACTTGCCCATTGTCTTTGTGCTGTGGTACCCTTTTCCACTTGCCCGAGTACGCTCGATGCAAGTTGCTCAAGTTCAGATTCGATGCTTGAAGTATGCCGCGTCACGATACGCTACACAGTCTTAAGAGTCGCGGTTTCCACGGTCACGTGCTTTGTTCGAATAGCTTTGTCGGGCATTGCCGATTTCAGTAGCATGTTGTAATCCGCTTTTACCATTAGTTCAACCAAGCCGGCAAAATCCGTTTCAGGACTCCAGCCAAGCACTATCTTAGCCTTAGAAGCGTCTCCAACAAGCAAGTCGACTTCCGCGGGTCTGATAAGATCTGCGCGTATCCGCACATGGTGCTCCGGCTCAAGATCAACTACGGCAAATGCCGCATTCACGAAATCCTTTACGCTATATGTCGCCCCAGTCGCGATTACAAAGTCGTCCGGTTTGTCCTGCTGAAGCATTAGCCACATCGCCTTAACGTAATCACCTGCATACCCCCAGTCCCTTCGAGCATCGAGATTTCCTAGCTCAAGGCTATCAATCAACCCTAGCTTAATTGCAGCGGCGGCACGCGTAATCTTTCGAGTAACGAATTCCAGGCCTCTACGCGGTGACTCGTGGTTAAATAGAATTCCACTTACCGCAAACAAATTGTAGGATTCCCTGGCATTGATCGTAATGTAATGTCCATAGGCTTTAGCAGCGCCGTACGGACTCCTCGGATAGAACGGAGTGGTCTCACTCTGTGGCACTTCTCTAACTTTCCCGAACATTTCTGAGGAAGAAGCCTGATAAAGGCGTGCGTCAGGACACACCGAACGCATCGCTTCAAGCAAGCGTGCGACACCCAATCCGGTGAATTCACCGGTGAGAATTGGCTGTTCCCACGACGCCGGAACAAAACTCTGAGCCGCAAGGTTGTAAATTTCGTGAGGCATAGACGTCCTAAGTACCTTTTCAAGCGACGTCGGGTCTAAAAGGTCACCTTGCAGGAGCGTCAGTTTGCTACGAATGTGCTCAATTCGTTCGAAGCTTTCCGTGCTGGATCTTCTGACCATACCATAGACTGAGTATCCGTACTGCAGCAGCAGCTCTGCAAGGTAGCTTCCGTCTTGGCCAGTTATGCCTGTAATAAGCGCGCGTTTAGGCATGGCTACCCCAAATAGTCAATTAAGGACTTGGAGAGGACTCGCGATTGAATTGCGAGAAGGGCATTGTACACACCCTCCTCTATTGAGAGCCGGCTAACCAGATCTGTCATTTCAGAACCCTGCGAGTTTTCAAGACGCTTAGTCCAGTCAATCTGCGACTGCTTTAGTTCGCTAAGTTTTGTAGTTAGACGCTGGCCTAAAGATCCGATGTACGTTTGCTCCTCAATGACTCTATTGCGAATACCTTCAAGACTCGCTCTCAATGCATGGGTGCTATGAGTTGCGTCCATTCCCTCGGGTGGTGTATTGTTGTTCGCTATCGTGTCTCGAAGCTGTGAGACAACGTAGAACAAGTCCGCGGCAGTATCTTCTTGGCCGATCGGTTGAAAGAGCCTATCCCCTGTGACATTCACAGCAACTGTCTCGTCTTCGTCTATCGCACGATAAATTCGACCAGATATGGATTCGGTGGCTCGAGTTGCACCGGTGATCAGGCCCTGTTCGTTCCGACTGACCTCAAATGGCGGAGTTAAGGTCCCGTGACCTCCAAAGAGATATTTGTCTACGAATTTGGAGTTGACATACTCGATTAGTCGCTCGAGCTTCTGATTGAGTTCCTGCGCAGCAAACGTGCGATCCTCTGGCGACTGAGTGTCGTTGTCAGCAGCAAGCGACAGGGCGTCAATCTCATTGATCAGGTCGACGATTTGAGACAATTTTGCGTCAGCGGATGAAATGAGGCCTTGGCCATTTTCGATGTTCCGCTGATATTGACTGTTTAGTGCAAGCTGAGATCGAGAGAGCAGCGCATGCTGCGCCGCAGGCACGTCTTCCGACGGCTGGAATATGCGCAGTCCAGAACCGAGCTCCTGCTGAATCCTATTCAGACTATAGAGACGCTGCTCAACGTCGCGCACAAATGTGTGGTGCTGCTGCTGTAGCGATACGCGCATTGTTACTGCTTTAAGTTAATGACAGTTTCCATCATTTCATTTACGGTCTGAATGATCTTTGCCGCCGCTTCATACGCTTTTTGTGTCTCGATTAGCTTCGCCATTTCCTCATCAAGACTTACACCGCTTACCGCATAACGTCGGTTCACCGCATTCTCAAGGACCGCTTCCTCAACATCCTTCTGTTGTTTTGCCGACGCACGACGGCTGCCAGCCTCAAGTGAGATATTCCGAATCTGTTGATCGAACGTATAGCCTGCTGCAGTGTTACTATCGCGAAGCGCCGCGATCGCAAGAGCAATAGAATTGTCACCAGGTGAATTCACACTACCTGAGGCCGCAATTCGAGAGGGATCAGCAAGTATGGCAGCCGAGATTTGAAGGTCAACTACACCAGTTGCGCCCGGGACAAAGAACTCGATGCCGTGGCTGCCGTTCAGTCCCCAACCGCTTATGTGGATACTATTCACAGTAGCACTGAAATCTCGAGCAAATTGATCAAGCTGAGCAAGGATGCGTGGCAGTTCGACGTCACGCTGCTCATAGAGCGCTCCCATTTCACCACCGATTGGCCTCCACTCACCAAGAGAATTGCCCAAAGTGAGTACAACCTTATGCTTGGGATCCGTACTCACTCTGTCAACAGTTACGGCAACGCTCAGGTCGCGTTGTACGATAATGTGCCCGCCGCTGTATATATTGACGGTGCCATCAGCCTGTTCGTGTGTGGAGATATTGGTTAGTTGGGAGAGTTGCTCAATCAAAAGGTCACGCGAGTCGCGCAAGTCAGACGCTTCCTCACCGTTGATCTCATGGGAGGCAATCCGCACGTTGAGCTCAGCGATTGCAGACGTAAGTTGGTTAATCTGTTCCGCCCCCGCAGAAATTCGTGCGTTTACTTGCTCAACTTGAGCACCTAAGTTGCTGCTTACGCGCCTCAAGCTGTTTACAAGCGCATTGGCGCGCTCTGTCACTGCGTAGCGTGGCGCCATGTTTTCCGGGTCATTTGCCAGGTCGTGCCAACTTTGCCAGAAGCCGTCCAGCAGCGCGCCAAGATTTTGAGTTCCCAGCGCATTGAAGACTTCCTCCACTTGACCAAGCTGATCATCACGTGTTGCCCAGTATGCTGAAACGCTGGTGCCTCCACGGATCTGAGTATCAAGCAGCGAATCTCGCACTCGTGCTAATCTGTCGACATCAACGCCGGCACCGATCCCGAATTGCCCACTCTGCCCCGGCGGCGCAGTCATAAGATCCAATCTCCGGCGCGAGTAGCCGACAGTGCCGGCATTCGAAGTATTGTGGCCAATAACCTGCATGGCTAACTGCTGAACCTGCAGTGCCCTGCGGCCCTGCTCAAGAATGTTGGACAGCGTGCTCATATTTTATGCCTTTCGGTCAATCATGATTGACCGTCCGCTTTTGCGGCCCTCATAGTCATTCGATGCCTCGATGATATCCAGCAGCTCCACTGTTGCACGCAAGCTCTCATCCAGAATCCGTCTAGAGATCTCGAGAACACGGAGCGCATCTTGACGCAGAGTTACAAAGCGCCCGCGCATTTGCTGCTGCTCATTTCTCGGTAAAGCGCGTTGCGCTCGAAGTAGTTGAATGAGAGTAGATTCCACTTCTCCTGCCTCAGTTTCTATTCCCGAGAGGTCGTTCTTCCGCAGACGCGTTTCCAGATGCTGAATGTGGATCTTCAAGCACCCAAGATCGCGAACGAATTCGTGTGCTTCAGGACTCATGTGTTCTCCTTTCGCGACTCAATGTGCGCCTTGAGTTGTCTCTCCAATCCGAGGTCAAAACCTTGAGCGAGCTTTCCTGCTAACTCCCATTGCGCCATTGCGCCAATGGTATTCCCTTCAACTCCGCCGCCAAACAGCGAACTTCCCTCAAGGTCTTTCTGCATCGACTCCAGTAGTTGGTGAGCTAATAGCGTTTCAAAGCCCTCAACCGCCTGCTTAAGATTAGCAAGTGCTTGTTGCTTCTCCTCGACGACCGGGTTACTAAAGTGTGGAGTATGAGGCGTAATTTCCATTAAATAATCACCAGTTCTGCGCGCAATGCACCTGCGGCCTTAAGACCTTGGAAAATAGCAATCATGTCCCTCGGCGAAACTCCCAGGGAGTTTAGCATACGCGCAACATTTCCGGCAGAAGCTGCACCGTCGATCTCTTTTAGACCGACTCCGGCGTTGTCAACGGTAATGTGTGTCACACTCTCAACAATCGTTTGACCATCGCCAAAGGGATTAGGCTGACTGATGACAGGTTGCTTGCTGATCTCAACAGTTAGATTTCCGTGCGCAACTGCGGTTGGAAGCAAGCTAACTTCTGTTCCAACGACTATTGTGCCCGTTCGTTCATTAATGACAATGCGATCCGTGCCTGCAGGATCGATTTCCAGGTCTTCAATGACGGACTGAAACTCCAGTCGATCGCTCTGTGTCAGGTATTGCGGGGGAATGTAGATTACGACAGTTGCAGGGTCCTGAGTTCGCGCGGACCCAACGAACGATTGATTGATTGACCTTGTAATCGCGACAGCGCTTCGCAGGTCCGGCTGCTCAAGCACGAGGATAAAGCTATCGGCAGGAGCCGGAAGTTCGGGACCATCGGCGAAGAGGACAGTTCCAGTGGGAATTCTTCCTGCGACCGAGTGATTACGCGAGACTCTGCTGCCGCTCGATTCGAAGTTAAATCCACCTATGGACACAGGACCTTGAACTTCCGCAGTCGCTACTCCCCAGGGATCACTCAGTACAGTCCTCAAGAGCGTTCCCCCTTGTAAGCTGGTTGCATCGCCCAGCGAAGACACGAGCGCATCTAACCTCGCACCGCGCTTGGCACCTGCAGGAAGCTCGCATGTGACCATCACTGCCGCTACGTTCTTCAGTTTCAGGTCTCCAGCGGCGACTTCAATACCAAACTGCTTCAGCATGTTGGCAAAGGTTTGCGGCGTAAAGGTAGATTTACTGCCGTCTCCCGTGCCCGCAAGGCCAACTACTAAGCCATAACCGGTCAGTGTAACAGGCGTCGTATTGGGGTAGTTGGTCATGTCTCCGATACGCACTCCGCACATGGAGACGTTAGTTAGTAGTAGTAGGGCAATAACAATGCGCATTAGAAGATCCAGTCAAAGATGCGGGCGAGGAAACCGGGACGCTCCGTGTTTGCGAGCACACCCTTTCCTTTGTAGCTGATTTCGGCATCACCGATCAGGTCTGAGGTAATCGTGTTATGAGGCGTTATGTCAACCTGCCGCACGGTTCCCGATAGAATTGTAAGTTGCTTTTCACCATTAATAATTACGGACTTCTGTCCTTCCACACGCAAGTCACCGTTCGGCAACACTTCGACCACTCTGGCGACCATACTCGCCCGCAAAGTGCCCTGCCGAGTCGTTGTTCCTGTTCCCTTGTGCTCGCTTTTGGTGGAACCACTTCCCGATAGCAGCGGTATAAAATCAAGTGCGCCGGTCCCGCCCGCCGAAACTTCCGCGTCATACTCACCTTTTGTATTCGTCCTTGCCGAGGCACTTGCGGAAGCATTCTCGATAATCAGAATCGTAAGTTGGTCGCCAACATTGCGGGCGATGCAATCGCTGTAAAGCGAAGGTGCAAGTCCATTTCCTTGTCTGCCTGCCATTACACAGATCGGCAGGAGAAGCAGACTAAGGAACCCAACGCAGCGTATGGTCATCTTGAATGACTCCTTTCAGGCGGTTCTTATGAATCTCCGGCACGCGAACTGGAATTTGCTCTCCAACGCCGCCATCCATCATGGCAATTCCATCCAGTATGACACTAATGTGGCCCCGCGTAAATACTACCGACACTGGTTCGCCTGAGCGGATAACTGGAGCCTCGCGAACATCTGACCGAAGAATAGGTCGACTCGGAACAAGTGAGCGGACGGAGAGCTTGTTAACAATGGAAGTGAGATCGCGAAGCGCAGTCGTTCGCAGATTAGTCAATTCGGCAGTGAGGCGAACGAGATTTTCTTCTCTGATCGGAGTCCCGCTGTTGATCCGTGATGCGACAGTCCAGCACTCTCCGAAGATGCGCGCTCTCCCCTTGAATGTCGCTCGCACACTCGTTCCATCCGGCTTCTTGCCTGAGAATGTAATAGTAAGCAAACCAAGCGCACATTCCGGCATTTCACTTTCTACTCGAACGTCTGACCAATCAGCCATGATGGCAGGGTCGCCAAACAGCGGCTCCCAAATCACATGCACACCGTCCGGCTGCCAAGTCTGTGCAATGGCTTCTCGCAAGACAGCGAAGTCATTTGCCTGTGTGCTCGCCGAAATCAGCAGAGTAAACAATGGAAGCGCGAGCTTCATTACCGCTTCAGTTGCGTGGCAATATTGATCATCTCGTCAGCTGTTCGAACGGCTCGTGAGTTAAGTTCGTAGCTGCGCTGGGCCGTAATGAGATTTATCATCTCGTTGACGATGGCGACGTTCGAGGCCTCGAGGTAGCCTTGTTCGAGAATTCCGGTGCCATCCGTTCCGGGAGTGGAGGTCAAAGGGTCTCCGGACGATACCGATTGCGTGTAGATATTCCCGCCATCGTTCAGAAGTCCTGCAGGATTAATGAAACGTGCAAGTTCAATCTGGCCGATTTCGGACGGTTCGACGTTTCCTTGTGTCATGACAGAAACGCGACCTTCAGGAGAAATCAGCACTGAGGTTGCGTCCGAGGGGATTGAAATCGGCGGTTCCATGGGAAGGCCCTGGGCGTTCACGAGTTCACCCTCGGATGTAATTTTCCAAGCGCCGTCTCGTGTGTATCCGATCGTTCCATCAGGCATTAGCAGTTGGAAGAATCCGTCACCACGAATCATGAGATCGAGTGGATTTCCTGTTTCCTGCGGCGATCCCACCTCGAAGTTCTTGACGCTTGCGACAACACGTGTGCCCCCGCCGATTTGCAGCGGGACAGGAAGAGTAGTTCCTTGGTCCGTTGGCGAAGGAACCCGTATATTTTCGTAAATCAAGTCCTGGAATTCCACTCGGGTCCGCTTGTAGGCAGTCGTGTTCGCATTAGAAATATTGTTCGCCGTGTTGTCGAGATTCGCCTGTTGGGCGTGCATCCCTGATGCGGCTGTAAAGAGTGCTTTAATCATGATTGTCTTTCAGGTTAGACTCTGCCAATGTCGTTTACGACATGATTGAGAGATTGGTCCTGCGCCATCATCAGGCGCGAACTTGCTTCGTAGTGACGTGCCGTTGCGATCATCTCGACCATCTCACGCACGGCATCGACATTTGACTGCTCCAAGAAACCCTGTGAGACATGAGGGCGAGCAATTTCGGTTTCACCTGCCGCGGCTCTCGGATCCGAGAACAGAGATTCGCCTGACTTTTCGAGCTGGTGCGGCGCAGAGAATTCCACGATTCGGAGTTTGTCGACGATTGCACCATCGACGGAAACGTTTCCGTCATCGCTCAAGGTAATTGTACCAGGAGGCAGGGTAATGTCACCACCCTGTCCTTGCAGTCTACGTCCCTGTGCGTCCACGACCATCCCTTCCGAGTTCCGGTCAAATCGGCCATTCCGAGTGTAGAAGGTCCCGGAATCATCTGCCACAACAAAAAACCCGTTGCCTTGCAGAGCGAAGTCAAGGGGTGCTTTTGTAGGTTCGAGAGGACCCGCAACGAAGCTCACATAGCGCGAAGCGGCAAGCGAATCTGTCAGTGGCTTCGTGGCAGACGTCTTACTCCCATCCACTTGCTCTTCGAGCAGGAAACGGTCGCGTTTGAAGCCTGCGGTACCTGTGTTTGCCAAGTTGTTCGCAGTAATGTCCTGGCGCACGATACCTGCACGCATTGCAGAACCTGAAGTATGAATGCCTTTGATCATAGCGGCGTGATTCCTCCGTAGCAGAATCTCTGCAAGGATGGTGCCACACGCTATAACAACTTCACACTCAGAGGTAGAAGATATAGAGTGTTGATATTCAATGACTTAGGAGGCGCGAAACCTTCGGTCGCGGGTGAATGGGTCCCAGCTTGGGCAGAACCTGCCGGATATCCCCAGGATGTCCGTTGTTAGGTTCGCAGGTCGAGAGGTACTGGTCCAGTCGGAGCGTAAGGCGGAGGCGGGAGCAGCCGAAGGCGAATGCGGGGAGCGATTGCAAGGACTTGGACGGATATTTGGTCTCCAACCGAGACAGGCTGCTCGGGATTAGCGACCATCATCCGGCCCTTCAGATCAATCATAACTCGGTTTGTGGTGAGTTTGCGGCGAACCTTGGCTGTCAAGATTTCGCCAACGCGGAGAGGAAGAGAGTGAGGCATCAATCGGGACCTATGAATTCAAATCAATAATTAGTTTTACTTCGTCCTGGCCCATGTCAAGTTCTTGTGCAATCTCGGCCAGCGACCTGTTTTGACCTGATAGTTCGAGCACCCGCTTCACACGCCGGTCCATGAGCGACTCTTTCATTGCGGCTTCAACGCTTGCAGGTTGCTCCTCTTCCGCAACTTCCTGATTAGCACCGTGCGTCATACTCTCAGGAACACTTTGCTTGGTAGTTCCCAGTGGATGCTCGCTGGCTACTGCTCTGTCGAGTGCATCAATGTCTTCCGCAAGTTCAGTCGCGGCATCACTTGCTTCTTCGGGCCTATGCTTCAGGTTATAAGGGAGCTTCATTAGCCGCAGGCGATTTCCAAGCACTCCTCCTGCCAAACCCGCGACAAAAGCGATAAGAGAAATCAGCCAGATTGGCAAAGCCCGTTGGCTTGGAACCTGTCCAACTTCAGAAGTCGCATCACTCTGTTTCAGGTGGTCCACATAGAGTTGCGCAAACTCGCGCGCCGTCTGCCTATCGCCCGCAAGATAGAAGAACTCCGCCAAAACTTCGAATACCTTAGCTGTATCCAGAGACTCAGTAGAACTGCCAGTGACGTCAGTCAAAGACTTCACGTCGCTCGAGTCCACACCTTGCCCCAAGAGTCCAGACTTTGAATCTGAAGACTCTACACTGCTCTCCTTCGGTTTCTTCAGAGTAGAGTCAACTTGCCCCTTGTCGGCGTAGCGCGTCTCCATCGGTTTGTCACCAGGAACGTACTCGTTCTTCTTCTGCGGCTTTGCAGGTGTCTGTGTTCTTGGTGTCTCAGTAGCTGGTGATTTGACTTGCGAAGGTGGTTTCTGACTCTCAGCTTCAACAGCAGAAATGTCAAATGCTAGTCGCCAATGCTCACCTTTCAATTCGATAGGCCGCGCTTCAACAGGCACATTACCACGAATCTCCAGAATGATGTCTTGATCGCCCTCGCGAAATGCCTCAACGGACGAGATTAGCTTAATCTGTGGTGTCAGCTTCGGGAGAAAGAACCTGTCATCTACGTCCACACTGTGCAGACGCACTTCTATGTGATCGGCGCTCTTTTGCGACAATGAGTAGTTTACTTGCTCAGACAGCTCACAGACCAAGCGATCAAACCCTTGGTGCGACCCAAACCGCACACCAGAAAGGGTTGCTCCCTCGCCCAAGCCCGCACAAGCAAGCAAGGAGAGTAAAATTAGAGGAAGGAAACTATATCTCAACGTCAATATGCCCATCAAGAGGTTGGTCATTTGATTGATGAAGCTTGTTTGCTGCATCACTCTGTTTTTCGTTCTCGGACTTTCCATCGGTATGCTCAAAGGTGTCCTCACCAAACGGCTCACCTTGCTGCTCTCGTTCCTGATGCTTGTCTCGATTGATTTGCTCGATTTCGTAGGCAAAGTCACGCTTCTGACCCGGATGGCTTGGATCAACCTGACGAACCTGCTCCGCAGGTGGTCTGAATCGGGTATAGTCATCACTGTTGATCGGTCGAAACATAGATGTTCTCCGTCTGTCAGTGAAAGCTCCTTAGCCATGCATGCGCGCACGAACGCGCGCCCTTAGCAGAAGCAGCGCCTTTGCATGTATTTGAGATGCTCTGGACTCGGTCAGGCCGAGAACTTCGCCGATTTCCTTGAGCGTCAGCTCTTCGTAGTAATACAGCGCGACGACCAAGCGCTCTTGCTCCGGTAAATCGCGCAGGCCATCGACCAGCAGCTCGCGGACTTCCTCTTCTTCCAACTTCTCATCTTGCCCGCGCGTGTTTGGGTCAGGTGTTGAATCTGCAAGCGGTGATTCGCTGCCATCCTGCCCACGCAGAGTGTCGTCAAGAGAGAGTAGTATCGCAACGTTTGCGTCATTCAGCAACGACCGATATTCCTCCATCGGCAGGCAGAGGAACTCTGCAAGTTCTGCATCCTCAGGTGCTCGACCGAGGCGTTGAGTGAGCGCATCGATGGCACGCTCAAGCTTTCGAGCTTTCTGACGAATGGAGCGAGGGATCCAATCCAACTCTCTCAGACTATCAACCATCGCCCCACGTATACGAGTCATTGCGTACGTTTCAAACTTGATTCCAAGGGACGGATCAAAGTTATCAATAGACGCAAGCAGACCCATCACGCCGGCAGAGACCAGATCATCGAGTCGAACGCTGCGGGGCAAAGTTCCAAGAAGACGCGAGGCGAGGCGGCGAACCATTGGCAAATACTCAAGCAGCAACTGCTCGCGCAGTTCAGGACTTTGTGTGAGGACGTAAGCCTCCCACCCTTTAGCCGCTGTATTGACCGCCTTCATTGGCAAGGATTAGGAGCTGACCGCTCCACGTGAAGTCTGGGAAATCATGTCGTTCTGCCGCTCAAGCGCGCGTTGGGTCAGGTATTGAAAGAGAATCTCGGCCACGTGAGTCACCACGACCAGCGTTGCCCAGAGTATGATAACTCGTGCGGCGATAACATGAATGGGCCATTCCATTGCGATTGCGAATGCGGTAACCAGCAGCACAAGCACACGACGCAAAGACACAAGAAGATCATGCAGGGCAGAGTGTTGTTTCTTTGACATGGCTTACACTCCTACCTCTGCTGTCTTACTTTGCAATGAGCCTGATGCTGCGGTTGTACTGGAACCAAATACTTTGGACTCCAGCCAATCTGGCCGATATCGTTCAAGACGATTGAGAAAATCCTGCCCGCTCGCCAGCCACGCTATGGGTTTACCCGTCAGGCGCGAAATTGAGACCAATGCGCCAGGCTGTTCGCTCTCATCCAAACGCGAGAAGCTAAGATGAGTAACCTCAGAGTCATGAAAACGGCGTGCCACGGCAGCTTGCTCTGTGACTCGAGTTGTCGAGTTTAGGAGCAAATGCGTCTCATCGGGTTCCAGCACCTGCAGCATCGCCTGCTGTTCAAGCAGCTTTTGGTCCTCACCAGGAGCGCAGCCGGCAGTATCAATGAGTACAACCTGACACCCCGAGAGTTTGTGAAGCGCTGCAACCACGTCTTTGGCTTGATAGACAATTTCCAACGGCAACCCTGAAACCCGTGCGAAGGTGCGCAGTTGTTCAACTGCAGCGAGACGATGAGTATCGAGGGAAATCAGTCCCAGCCTAAGCTTCCCGTACCCTTTGGGGTCTGTGGCAAGTTTCTGCAGAGTCGAAGTCTTTCCGGCACCGGGAGCGCCGACCAACGCGATCTTGAACGGACTATCTTTTCGGAAACTGGGGCGATTTACCGCGGGAGGAGCCATTTGTGCCAATTTGCCAATGACGAATCTGGAAATCTGTTCCGGCGATTCAAGCTGAACAGGGCCAAGTTGCACGAGCGCTTCCGTCGTCAGGTCTGTCGCCAGCTCCCTTTCAAAACCCGCTTCTGTCATTCGCGACAGTGAACGTGTAAGTTGCTCGGGCATTGACGGCAAATTGCTATACTTAAAATACTTGACGATATCCGAGAGCTGATCGCGCAACGCTGCTACCTCCGACCGTAGTAAGGCGATTTCGTAGGCCTGGCTCGGCGCCCGTCGTTCAGATGTGGCATCTTGAAGTTTCACATTCAATTCGCTGGCAAATTCGGTGCCAGTTTCAACATTTACTTGAAGTTCCTTGCCATCGGCAACCGTTACTTCATAAAAGTCCCTGCCACCGAGCCCGAACGAACCGGAAGTGGACTTCTTCTCACTTTTGAGGATTACTGCATTGTCACCTAACTCTGCCTTGACCTTGCTAAGCGCTTCTGCAAACGTGCGACCTGAATATGTACGTGTATTCATCTCATTATCCTTCGATCTTGACCGTGCCCATGGGCTGAATGCTCGTAGACGGAGGCAGCTCAGCCGTTGAGAGTACGATCAGGTTTGGGAGTTCTATCTCCAGCATGCGCTTTAGGAACGCACGAGTTCCCGGCATGGTCACTAGAATGGGTTGGAACCCACGATTCAGCATGCCCTGCGCTATTTGTTTCATTGATGTGATGAGGCGATTCGAAACTGCAGATGGAAGGGCAAACTCAGTTCCTTCTTTGGCGGCGGAGCGTAAGCCCTCAGTGATCATCTGCTCTACTTTAGGCTCTAATGCCATCGCCGACAATTTGCCGGGTTCATCCTCGTATTTTTCTGCAATCGCCTTGGACAATGACGCTCTTACCGCCTCAGTCAAGTATTCCGGATCCTTTGTCATCGGCGCATAATCTGCAAGGGTCTCGAGTATCGTTGCCATATCTCGAATTGGCAATCCCTCTCTCAGTAGATTCTGCAAAACCTTCTGAATCTGTCCGACACCTAATTGACTTGGCGTAAGTTCCTCGATTACAGCTTTATGAGTTCTCTTAACAGCCTCAAGCAACTCCTGCACAAGCTCGCGAGTCATCAGGCGGTAGCTCTCACGTTTCAGCACTTCTAACAGATGTGTCGATACGACTGCTGCAGGCTCAACTACAGTGTAACCACGCGATTGGGCAAGTTCTTTCTGCTCCCGCGAAATCCAGATTGCCGGAAGCCCGAAGCTCGGGTCTTTAGTCGGGATACCCTCAACTTTCAATCCTCCCTCCCCTCCAGCAAGAGCCATTAGCATTCCGGGGCGGATCTCTCCTCGTCCGGCTTCACTGCCTCGAATTCGAATGATATAGATGTTCGGTGCAAGTTGCGTATTATCTCTGATCCGAACGGGCGGAATAACGAATCCGGTATCCGCTGCCATTTGTCTGCGCAAGACTGTAATGCGGTCAAGCAAATCGCCGCCCGGTCCGCCTTCAACAAGCGGAATTAAACCGTAACCTATTTGGACTTCGAGCGGGTCTACCAGGACATAGTCCTCGAGGCGGTCCTGTGGTTTTTGCACCCCGGGCTTGTCCGACTCCTTCCCCATCACTGACTCTGCCTTTCGAGCAGCACTTAATCGCGCGAGAGCGAATGTAGATCCGGCCAGAACCAGGAAGGGTAACGTAGGCAGCCCGGGCGTGAAGGCGAACAGCGCAAGGACACCGGAGGCGATATAGATTGCACGCGGATGTCCAAGAAGCTGACTGGTGATGTCCGCGCCAAGATTACTCTCCGACGCTGCTCGTGCAACAACGATACCCGCAGCAACGGAGATCAGCAACGCAGGAATCTGCGAAACCAAACCGTCACCAACCGTCAGGATTGTAAAAGTTGCGGCCGACTCGCGCCATGTCATACCCTGCTGAATAACGCCAACTGCGAACCCACCGATAATGTTAATACCAGTGATCATTAAACCTGCGATGGCGTCCCCACGAACGAACTTCGAAGCACCGTCCATTGCGCCATAGAAGTCAGCTTCTCGAGAAATCTTTTCTCGACGCCTACGCGCCTCTGTTTCATCAATCATGCCTTGGTTCAGATCCGCATCGATCGCCATCTGCTTTCCAGGCATTGCATCCAATGTGAATCGCGCTGCAACCTCAGCTATACGACCGGATCCCTTCGTAATCACAATGAGATTGATTACAACAAGAACTATGAAGATAACCAATCCAACAAAGTAGTTTCCTTTGACGACAAAACCGCCAAATGCCGTTATGATTGAACCTGCGTCGGCCTGCCCAAGAATGAGGCGAGTGCTTGCGACATTCAGAGCGAGACGAAATAATGTAACAACCAATAGCAAGCCCGGAAACACGGAGAACTGCAGCGGCTCTTCGACGTAAAGCGCAGTCAGCAGAATCGCCAGTGAAAGCGCGATAGAGCAGGCCAACGCGATATCGAGCACAAATGTCGGAATCGGGATGATCATCACGACGACGATCGCGACGAGGCAGAGCGCCATAATAATGTCACTCTGCCTGAGCAGGTTGCCAAGCGCGCTATGACTTTGACGCTGAGTACTCTTTGCTGTCAGTGCGTTGTTCATTACAGGCTATGCAACTCCGAAGAATCTGTGTTTGATCTTATAGACGTAGGCAAGGATCTCAGCAACCGCCTTATACAATTCAACTGGAATCTCCACTCCGACATCTACACTTTTGAACAGTGTACGTGCGAGGGGCTTATTCTCAACAATCGGCACTCCGTGTTCAGCTGCGATCTCCTTGATCCGCTCTGCAACTTTCCTAGCACCCTTCGCAACGACGACTGGAGCCGAACTCTTTTGTCTATCATACTTTAGGGCTACAGCGATATGGGTCGGATTGGTAATGATAACGTCCGCCTCCGGCACGCTTTTCATCATTCGTCTCAAAGTCGACCGTATCATGATCTCGCGAATCTTGCCTTTTACTTTTGGATCTCCCTCTTGCTGCTTTGCTTCCTCCTTGGTTTCTTCTTTCGTCATCTTCAACGAACGCTCATGATCGTATCGCTGGTACAAGTAATCGATGATGCCGATAGCCAACAGTACGAATGCCGCAGCTCGAAAGAGATCGTCGAGCTTTCGTCCCATTTCGGGGATCATTTGTTCCTTCGGCATGAAGAAGAGCCAGGATGACTCGAGAGAAGCTGCTTGTAAGGTGAAAAATAGCACAAGGCCGACAAGACCAAGCTTCAACAGGCTTTTGCACAATTCAACCAATGCTCGAATTGAAAAGAACCGCTTGAAGCCTGATAATGGATTCAGGCGCGACCAGTTGGGAGTCGCAGCCTTCCAAGACAGATGAAAACCCACTTGCAGCACGTTCACAAGAAATCCCACAAGCATAAGCGATACAAGAAAGGGCAATACGACTTTGGCAACTTCAAGAATCTCGAGAGCTGCCAAGTCCCTTATCTCGTTGGTACTAAGCTCTAGTCGTCCTGATCGCTTTAGTAGTTCCTTGAGAATCTCTCCAAGTCCGCTGACCATACTTGAACCAAGCCAAGTAAGCGTCATGGCGGCACCGAGCAGCACAACTGCGGAATTGAGGTCCTGCGATCTCGCAACGGAACCCTTCTCCCGCGCCTGCGTCCTGCGGCGGGGTGTCGGTTTCTCAGTGCGTGAGTCGCGATCAAACATGTGAAGCTAGTTCGTAAGTAGGCGCAAGAAGCCCGGGATTTCCCTGCTGAAGTCACTATACTGCTGGCTGAAGATGGCGGCTACGGTGCTTGTCGTTAGGCCGGCAAAGAACAATGTCAATCCAACTTTAAGAGGAAAGCCGAGCACAAAGACATTCATTGTAGGAGCAACTCGGGTGAGAATACCAAGTGCAACATCGCTCAGAAACAACGTAACCATCATTGGTGCGGCAAGCTGCACTCCGTGAAACAATATGACTCCAGACTGAGCGATGGACCACTCTGCAAGTTTACCGTCAACACTTAGTCCACCAATTGCAATTGTATCGAAGCTTGCACGAACTGCTTCAAGCATCATTAAGTGCCCGTCAAGCGATAGGAAGATCAAGATCGCCAGCATTTCGTAGACCTGCGTGAGTACGTCGCTTTGCGTTTCGCTGTTAGGATCGATCGTGGCAACAATGGAAAGCCCTGATTGCAAACCGATGATTCGCCCGCAAATCTCAATTGCATAGAAAACGAACTGGCCGGCAAATCCCATAAGGAGTCCGCAGAGAGTCTCCGTAAGACCCATGAAGACAAAGTCCCAGATGGTCGAGCTTGCTGGCAGTGTCGCCGATTCTGTTGTTGGTGCAATTAAGAGCGCCATTGCAACAGCAAGGCACGCCTTGATTGTATTGGGAACCGCACGATGCCTGAATACCGGTAGTACTGCAAGTGCAGCACTAATCCGAATGAAGACGAGCACAAACTGCTCGACCATCTCGATGCTGAACGGGAGGATCATGAAGCAATTTCTACAAACGCATCAATTTGCTCGACTATGCGGCCTTCAGCGTCCCGGCAGAAGTCGTCGATGTCCTCACTTGACAAATGCACAAACAACGAGTAATCATCGTTTAGCACGGGATTCTCGCCACCACCCTGACCAAGTCTAAGTTTTCTCGCGACATGATCCGCATAGCCGATTAACGCGGCAAGTTTTGGGTCACTTGTAGCACGTCGCGGCTCATGGTGGCATCCTACTGAATCCTGCAGAACTTTCGGCAGCGACCAGCGTTCCGTCAAATATCGCCCGACCTCGCTATGGTCTATTCCAATTACGGCAGCCTCTGCGTCACGCATTGGAACATGATAAGTGTCCATTAGCACGATAATTCGCTTGAAGTCATCGTGAAAGTACCGGTCAATAACAACTTTGCCCACATCGTGAATCAAGCCAGCCGTAAAAGCAACTTCAGGATCCGCCGATCGCGTGACTTTTGCGAGCTCCCGTGCCGCGAGCGCCGTAGCGAGAGAATGCAACCAAAGGTCTTTACGCGAAAAAGAGCCGACCTCGCCATCCTTGCTGAAGAGATCCATCGCGCTGCTCGAGAGCACAAGATTTCTTAAGTTGGAAACACCCAGGAAGACCAAGGCCTGCTGAATACTCGTAACCGTCCCGCGTATTCCAAAGTAGGGTGAATTGACTAACTTCAACAGTCGGGTTGCAATGGAAGGGTCACTGTCTACGGCTTCCGCCAAGGAGCGCGGAGACGCTTCGGGGTTGTCAGCAAGCTCAAGAACTCTGGTCGCGCTGTCAGGTAACGTCGGGAGAGAGCGAATGTCCCGCAGGATCTGAAGGATATTCTCCCGCGTTTTCATTTCGCGATGGTCGGAATAAGTGCGAAAACGTAAGTCATAAAATCTACTAACTTAGCGGCCATCCACTGCATAAACACGAGAAGTGCTAATGCCGTGACTACGATCTTAGGCACAAATGCCAATGTCATTTCATTGATTTGTGTGACTGCCTGAAATATCGAAACGACAACACCCACAATCATCCCGGCCAGCAACATCGGTGCACTAACTACCAGCGCGGTCGTCAGCGCATGGCTGGTGAGATATGCAGCTAATTCTTGTGTCATGAATTCCTCAGTGAAAACTCTCGACGAGTGATTGCACCAGTAGATACCAACCATCCACCATAACAAAAAGTAGGATCTTAAACGGAAGACTAACTGTGACAGGCGGGAGCATCATCATTCCCATTGCCAGAAGGACAGACGAAACGACCATGTCAATTATCAGGAACGGTAGGTATATCACAAAGCCAATCTGGAATGCGATACGCAACTCACTGACGACGTAAGCTGGCAGGAGAACCGAAAGCCCGATTTCAGAGACATTTGCTGGTGCAGAATCGCTGGCCATTTTCGAGAACAGAGCAAGATCCTTCTCTCTGACTTGCCGAAGCATAAACTCCTTGAATGGCTCTGCAGCATTCTGCCATGCAACACTTTGCTCGATCTCGCCACGCAGAAAAGGCTGCAGCGCATTAGTATTCGCTTGGTTTATTGCCGGACTCATCACGTAGTAGGTCAAGATCAAGGCGAGTCCGACCATTAGTTGAGCAGGCGGCACCTGCGCCGCGCCCATGGCTTGCCGAAGAAAGTGGAACACAACAATAATGCGAGTGAAGCTCGTCATCATCAGGACAAGTGCGGGCGCGAGGGCAAGCAGCGTCATCAAACCGACAATCTGCAGCGTTGTCACCGTTTTCGCAGGGTCCGGATTGCTTCCAAACTCGAGTGATACTGTCGGCAGTGTCTGCCCGAACACCGCTGGAGCGAACAGCACGGTCACGATGAAAAGCACTCTCCTCACTTCGAGGTGCTCCGCTTAAGGATATCGGAGAATGATGCCGTGGCCTTACCGCTCAAAGCGCTCACAATGCTGCTTTTGTCCGCCTCGCTCTCAATTTCCATTAAGGCACATAGTGATTTGTCTGTCGCACCAATCAAGAGCAACTTGCTTCCTACTTCAAGAACGACAACTTGCCTGCCGGGTCCAATGGACTTCGTTCCAAGCAGACGCCATCCGTCCTGTTCCTTTTGATTAAGGTGTCCTGACGGGAGGTATTTCTTGAACGCCCATGCAAGTAGAAAAATGAGTCCAAGAACAACTGCCAGTGACGCAAACGTCTTAATCAGATCAATTCCCATTGTCAGTTCTTACTCGCGTTCAGCCGTTCTTCCGGATTTATCAGCTCGGTAATACGAACTGCAAAGTTCTCCTCAATCACCACAACTTCGCCGCGAGCGAATCTCTTGCTATTGACGAACAGATCAACCGGCTCGCCTGACAATTTGTCTAATTCGACGACAGAACCAGGGGACAGCTTCACGATATCGCGAATAAGCATGTGCGTCCGGCCAAGTTCAATCGAGATAGGCAACTCAATATCCATGACAAGCCCCATTTCCCTTTTCAGCGCCGGGTCAAAGGCATCGCTTCCTTCTGTTTGAACTGCTTGCTTTTTCGCCGCAGGAAGTTGAGGGAAAAGAACATCTATTAGCTCGTTCGACGTAATCTTTACGATCGTGATCGGCTGGTCAAGCATAACGGTTAGCTCGGTAACAGACCATGAGCCGATGAAGTCCTGAGGCGAGGTGTCGATTACAACTGCCCTTGCATCTTCAGTCACCAGATGCGGACCACCCGCCTTTGCAACCTCGCTATAGTAGACCCCAGTCACCTCGCGGCACAGATCACGGATCGGCTCAAGATGCTCCTCAGCAATGAAGCGCGCGGAACCGTCCCCCATGTTTAGAAGATCGGCAAGTAGCGCCGCATCATCTCTTTTCATGAGAAATATCGTCTTTGCCGCTGAAAGGTCTACCGTAACAACCGTGCACATCACTACTTCACCAGAGAGCGCAGCCTTCACTTCCTTGTAGTCAAAAGCAAAAGGTCCGACCATCTCAACACGGACTTCGCGTTCAAGGAAGGAGCGGATCGATTTCTCAAATTGCTCGGTGAATAGGCGCTCTGCCCTGATTCGTGAGTCATCGGCTACGAGAACACGATATGTTTCACTCATGGACGATCTCCTCCTGATTGGAGATTACTCTGGTGATTCGAATAGCTTGCTGATGTTTTGAATTTCCAGGCTCCGCCCAGAACTTGACTCGTTTATCGACCCATACTTTGACTGGATCATCTGTGCGCTGTTCAAGAAGAATGACGTCGCCCGTGTTGAGCGAGAGATATTCGCGCATGTTTAGTTTAGTCGACCCCAATTGCGCCCGAATAGGCAACTTGCTTAAGCGGATGCGCTCAAGAAGCTCGTTGCGTTCCTCCGGGTTGATGCTACGGGAACTTAGATTTGTCCATCCGATTGAAAGATTACTCATGGTCGGTTCGAGCACAAAGTAGGGAAAACAGATATTCAGAGGATACGTGTAATCCCGTACAACAATTTCACACGAGATAACTACAGCTGATTCCGAAGCAGGTGCGATCTGAACAAACTGAGGATTCGACTCGTACGACTCCACATACAGCGACAGCGGAGTCACGGTCCGCCATGCATCGGCCAGTGCCGAGAGTCCCGAGTCTACAACACGACGGAGAATTGTTTGCTCGATCAGCGTCAATTCACGAAGTCCGTCCTGTCTCGTCCCCATGCCGCCCAAGAGCCGATCTACGACCATCAGCGAGAATTGAGGCGAGATCTCAAGAATTAGCGATCCCTTGAGCTGATGCGACGAAACGATGTAAAGACAGGATGGAACTGACAACGAGAGCATGTACTCGGAATAGGCGGCTTGATCTATAGAGAGCAAGTTGATATCCACAAGAGTCCTCAGGGTTCCCGAAAGATAAGTACCGAATGTGCGGGAGAAGGCATCGTGGATTGTGCGCAAAGCGCGTAGTTGATCCTTTGAGATTCTATCGGGATGCTTGAAGTCATAAAGGTGAATGGGTCGTTCGCCTGCACCTTTCGAAACTTGAACACCCTGCCCGCTGGAGACGTTTCTCAACAGCGCGTCTATCTCTTCCTGAGTGAGTATTTTGCTCATGAGTTGCTACTGAAGGACATAAGTTGAGAAGATTATTCCTTTAACTGGCGCTTCCGTCAGAAGCGAATTGACTGAGACCTGAAGTTCCTGCCGAAGGGTATCACGATAGCTAAGACTCGCGAGCTGGTCGAGCGTCTTTGAGCCTAGCAGGGAAATGGTCGCGTCGCGCAACAGTGGCATCTTCGATGCGATCTCAGCTTCTGATTTTGGATTGGAGAGCGTCAGGCCAACTATGGTCGAAAGGAATCGTCTGCCACCAGTCCCTGCAGGATTCACAATGATCTCATCGAGGAGGGCAACTCCTGC